>Ga0255352_1001006_pt1 | contig 14785 bp, 15 predicted proteins | sample HBST0metaG_FD_189939 | JGI IMG/M metagenome (GOLD analysis project Ga0255352, IMG submission 189939) | Peat soil microbial communities from Stordalen Mire, Sweden - H.B.S.T0 | ecosystem: Environmental > Terrestrial > Soil > Wetlands > Peat | place: Sweden: Norrbotten County, Stordalen Mire...
CAAGGCACTTCAGGCACGCGTGCTGGCCACAGCCGCCGAGGCCATTCGCATCATTACCGCGCTGGTTTATCCCATTCTGCCGGAGTCGGCCGCCAAAGTCTGGCGGCAGCTTGGACAGGGCAAAATTCAGGACGCGGCAAAGCAGGCATTTTTAACACATCTCGCATGGGGCGGATTGAAGGCTGGAACGCAGTTTGGCGAACCCGCGCCTCTGTTCCCCCGCGCGGAAAAGGACGCAGTCGAACGTATGCAGAATATTGAAGACGAAAACACCCGCAGCGCTGTAGAGGCTGCCAGCGGCACCTGCGGTGCGGCCAGCGGCGGCTCCGCCGCAAAAGCAACAACTACTCCGGCGGTTTCCGCCGTTAAGCCGGCTGAGGTTAAGGCCCCGGTAGCGCCCGCTGTGCAAGCGGTAGCCGCGCCTGTTGCGCCGAAAGCTCCAGCCGCCGAAGCCGCTATTACAGCCGTGCCCCCGGTGGCTGCGGAACAGCCGCCTGTCGCACCGCAGGTGCCTGTGTATATCAATATCGACGACTTCGCCAAGATCGAGTTGCGCGTGGCGCAGATTCTGGTGGCCGAACGCATTCCCAAGGCCGACAAGCTGTTGAGGCTTGAGGTTGACCTGGGCTACGAGAAGCGACAAATTCTGGCCGGCATTGCGCAGTATTACGAGCCGGAGAAGCTGATAGGCCGCAAGATCGTGATCGTGGCCAACCTGGCACCGCGCAAGATGAGGGGCCTGATGTCGAACGGGATGCTGCTGGCAGCATCGCTCGAAGGCGGCGCGCCGGCTCTGGCCGGATTCCTGGAAGAAGTTCCGCTGGGCGCACGGCTGAAGTAGGCACGGCCGCGCTTTCCTGCGATTTTATGTCCGTTGCCGCATACACATAAATCGTGCCATACTTACACATTGGCAGGAGTGGTGTATGCGGACGAACATCGAAATCGACGACAAGTTGATGCGGCAGGCAATGGCTGCAACAAAAGCCACCACCAAAAAGGCCGCCGTGGAGGCCAGCATGCGCTTGGCTGTCCGCCTCAAAGCGCAGGAAGGCATCAAGGAACTGTTTGGAAAGGTCGTGTGGCGCGGCCCCGGCGACGACTGGCTTGCCTCGGACGAAGAAGTCACGAGAAAGCACAGACGATCGGAGCGAAAGGCCGTATCGAACGAAGTTCCAGCGACCGGAAAAAAGCTCGCAAGCGCGAGCGGACGCCGGTGAGCCGTGGTCATCATAGACACTTCTGTGCTGATCGAATACCTTGGCGGCTATGCCGGTCCTGAAACAGAATGGCTCGATGGGCATAGCAGTTACCGAGGCATTGGAATCACCAACCTGGTTCTGACTGAAGTGTTGCAGGGAATCCGCGACGAAGTTCGGTTCACCGCTACGCTAAAAGCCTTAAGCCAGTTTGAAATTTTTGAGATCGGAAGCAACGAACTCGCGATCCAATCGGCTCGGAACTATCGGACCCTGCGTGGATTTGGCATTACCATACGAAGCACCATCGATTGCCTGGTGGCCACATTTTGCATTGTCGAAGGCCACCAGTTATTGCACCACGACCGCGACTTCGACGCCTTTGAAACCCATCTCGGCCTGCGTGTGCTTCATCCGCGGGTCATTCCTTTAAATTGAACTATTGTAGAAAGAGACTTCCCATGCAACCATCCCTGAGGTTCCATTGCTGATCGATTCCCATGCGCACCTGGACAGTGAGCGTTACGCGGAAGACCGCGCGGCGATGCTGCGTCGTGCGTGGGAAGCGGGCGTGGGCACGGTGCTGTCGATCGGCATCGGCGAGGGACCGGCGCAGATGCATCAGGCGCTTGACATCTGTCGCCAGTTCAATGCGCTGCCCGCGAGCGGCGCTGGAATCCCCCGGCTCTACGCCAGCGCGGGTGTCTATCCGCACAACACGCCGGAAATTGACGATGCCGCGCTGGAAAAGCTGAACAGCCTGCTGGCCGAGCCGGAAGTGATTGCCTGCGGTGAAATTGGACTGGACTATTTCTACGAGGGCGCACCACACGAGGTACAGCGCGCGGGCTTGGTGCGCCAACTGGAGATTGCCTCGGCGCGCAAGCGGCCCATTCTCATCCATTGCCGGCCCAAGGACGGCATGACGGACGCCTGGAACGCGATGTTCAAAATTCTGGAGGAGCATTGGAGGCCGACCGGCCTGGGCGGCATCATGCACTGCTTCAGTGGCGGCTGGGAACAGGCGCAGCGGTCCATGGACATGGGCTTCCTGATTTCGTTTGCGGGCAACTTGACCTTTCCCAAGGCGCAGCCCATCCGGGACGTAGCCGCGCGCCTGCCGCTGGATGGAATTCTGGTGGAAACCGACGCGCCATGGCTTTCCCCGGTGCCGCATCGGGGCAAGCGCAATGAATCTGCCTGGGTCTTGCAAACGGCCACGGTTCTGGCCGGATTGCTGAAAGTTGAAGAGGAAGAAATCGCCGTAGCAACCACGAAAAACTTCATCAGGCTGTTTCACCTTCCGGCAGACGTGGGAAACTGATAGAGTTGCAGCGTTGAAGGTTGCCGAAAGGCAAGAGGACAATATGGCCCAGGAAAATTCGTTCGACATCGTCAGCAAAGTGGACATGCAGGAAGTCCGCAACGCCATCGATCAGGCGCTCAAGGAAATTCACCAGCGCTTCGACCTGAAGGATTCGCACTCCGACATCACGCTGGAGGGCAGCGAGGCAATTCTGCTGGTCTCGGCCGGGGAGTACAAGCTGGAGGCGGTCAAGGAGATACTGGGGCACAAGCTTGTGAAGCGCGGCGTCTCGCTGAAGAATCTTACCTACGAGAAGATGGAAGAGGCTTCCGGCAAGAGCATGAGGCAGAAAATCAATCTGCAGCAGGGCATCCCCATTGAAAAGGCCAAGGAGATTGTTCGCCTGGTCAAAGACTCGAAGAAGAAGGTGCAGGCCAGCATTCAGGGCGATACCGTCAGAATATCTGGCAAGGACCGCGACGACTTGCAGGCCATTATTGCCTTGCTGAGAGGCAAGGAGTTGGGCGTGGAATTGCAATTCACCAACTATCGCTCCAATTGAACGGGCAGACAGGAACCGGAGAGCTTTGAGCACATTGGCGACAGCGACGGCAAGAGAGATTTTCGATCTGCTGCGGGATGACCTCGTGGCGATTGAGCAGGAACTGGGCCGCGACGCCTCCTCCGGAGTCAGCACCATCACGGAGATTGCCGAGTACCTGCGCGAAGGCGGCGGCAAGCGCATCCGCCCCATGCTGCTGCTGCTTTCCGCGCACGCTCTGGGTTACGCGGGCCAGGGCGCCATCCGGCTGGGTTCGGTGGTGGAGATGGTCCACACCGCAACGCTGGTCCACGACGACATCATTGACGGTGCCGATACGCGGCGCGGGCGGCCCTCGGCCAACACGACATGGGGCAACGAAAAATGCGTACTGGCTGGCGACTGGCTTTACATGCAGGCCTTCAAGGTGGCGATTGAAGAGAAGAGCCTGCGCATACTCGACCTACTCATCAGCCTGACACAGCAGATGGTCGAGGGCGAACTGCTACAGATTCAGAAACTCAGCAAGGAGATTTCTGAGGCCGAATACTACGACCTGATCTACCGCAAGACAGCTTGTCTGTTTTCCGTTTCCATGCGGTTGGGTGCGGTGCTGGCCGGGGCCAATGAGACCGTGGAAACCAACATGGCCGCCTACGGACGCGCCGTGGGCCTGGCCTTCCAGATTGTGGACGATGTGCTGGACCTGACGGGCACTGAAGAGATTCTGGGCAAGCCTGTCGCCAGCGACCTGCGCGAGGGCAAGGCTACACTGCCGGTGATTCACTCCATAGACCACGGAACAGCAAGGGACCGGCAGGCCATCCAACGGGTTCTGGACGATTGCGGCTTTGAACATGTGACCCGCGAACAGATTCAAGAGATTCTGGTCCGCAACGGATCGGTGGAATATGCCATGGCGGTTGCTGACCGCTACGCCGAGCAGAGCCGCCAGGCGCTGGCCACACTCGCCGACTCCGAATACAAGAACGCCCTGCTGTGGGTGCCTGATTTTGTGGTGGAACGAGAGAAGTAGACGAATTATTGAACCGAAAAAGTCTCGTGCCGGTATCCAGAGTCACGCAAGCAGCATGACTCACACGAAAGCTGTTAATCCGATGGGAGCGGATGCAGATGTCCGTCGTCTTCCAGAATTTGCAGCGCCTCGGCAAGCGTTACGCTGCGATAAAGCCGCCGCCATTTCCCGGTATGCCGCATCCAATAGATATCAAAGCGGTTCGCTCCCACGCTGTCGATGCGAGCGAAAGGCGCATCGAACTCCTCTCCGCGATTATCCTCCATGCCCGACCGATAGCGCTGCACAAAGCGATATCGCCCTCCCGCCCAGATGCCGTGGATATCGACCGGATAGTTCCACTTGGTCGGCTTAATTCGCGGCAGAAAGCGCGGCTTCAGGACGTCTCGGATGAAAGCATCGCAGGCCGCGACAATCCTTTGCTTCTCCGCTTCATCCGGCTTCGCGGGGCGGGGCTTGCTAAGCACCCATACTTTGGCTTTCATTCTTGCCACACCCTTGATTTGTTCTCATCCAGCAAAACTCATGCTGAAAATCTAACACTTCGTTTCCGCGTGCCTATGCTCTTTTTCACTTTAGAGCATTTTTGCTTTAGCTGTAGACTTCCGTGCCCCATCCTTTCCGCTTTTTTCTGCGGAAAGGGTGGGATACCAATGAATTTTGGGTCTACACCATTTCCGAAAATGCTCTAATATGTCTTATTCGTTCGCCATCATGGCGCGCAGAGCCTCAACATGCTTCTCAGGCAGTTGCGTCTTGTTCATCTGCGGATCGCAGACCACATGCACCGTCTCGCCCTCGGCCAGGAGCTTCCGCTCTTCTCCCTCTTGTGACGGCTTCCGCCAGATTTTGTAGGCGAATTTGATCACCGAGCCGCGCAGAAGAGCCGGGCTGGTTTCGATCTGGAGTTCATCGTCGTAGCGTGCGGAAGCGCGATAGCGGCATTTGGCCTCGACCACCGGCAGGATGCATCCGTGTTCGGTTTCCAACCGGCTATAGGAAAGGCCCAGCGAACGCAGCAGTTCGACACGGCCTATTTCAAACCAGACCAGGTAGTTGGAATAGTACACAACACCCATCTGGTCGGTTTCGGCATAACGCACCCTGATTTCGGTGGTAACAGGCATCTGCAAGACTCCAAAAAGCTGGTTGTCAGCTATCGGCTGTCAGTTGTCAGCGGTTGAACTGAATTCTGAAAAGCTGATCACTGACAACTCATTTTCAAAACCTCAAGTGCGTGAACAGTTGCAACTTGGCCACGTCGTTGAAGATGACGAAAGCGAAGAACGCGACCAGCAGCACAAAGGCTGCCTGGTAGATGCGCTCCTTCACTTCGACGCCAATGTCGCGACGGATGAGGCTCTCAATCAACAGGAACAGAATCAGCCCGCCGTCAAGGATCGGGAACGGCAACAGGTTGAGAACGCCCAGGTTGAGGCTGATTTCGGCGGAAAGGTAGAACTTCGAGTACCAGCCCTTCATCTCAGCGGCCTGACCGGCCATCTGGGCAATTCCCACCGGCCCGGAAAGCTGCTTGGCGGAGATTCTGCGGGTGACGATGCGCTCCAGCATCTGCATGATCAGCGTGGAGCCGTCCGCGCAGAACTGCGCGGACTTGTCGATGGCCTTGCCAACAGACATGGGAGCGTGGCGGAAAGGAATGGGCACGACGGCAAAGCCGAGCTTCCAGCCGGTATCAAGTTTGGCAGGAGTGGCCACCATGGGCAGCGTCACGCCCTTGCGCACGACTTGCATCGAGAGCGGCTTGCCCTGCCCGGCCTGCATGTACGCCAGCAGCGAACCGACGGTGTGGAAGGTGTGTCCATCCACTGAAGCGATGGAGTCGCCTGCATGTAACCCGGCCTTCTCCGCCGGGGTACCCGGCTGCACTTCCTGGACGCCGATGGGGCCCGGCATGTATTGGGGCAGCAGGCCCGCCAGATCGTCGTTACCCAACTCCTTAGGCACCCGCATGGCCAGTTGCAGAGTCTGTCCGCCGCGCTCCACCGTAACCGGAGCCGTCCGATTGGGGTCCAGCGCCATGCGCTCATAAACTTTTTCCCAGGTAGGGTCGTTCACGGAGTTAAAGCTGCGAATGATGTCGCCGGGCTGGATGCCAGCCTGCGCCGCCGCCGAGCCGGGCACAACCCATTCAACGGTCGTGGTGCTGACTTCGTAAGCCGGAACCTCATTGATGGCGCCGAAGTAGACCACCATTAGCACGAAGGCCAGTATGAAGTTGAATCCCGGACCTGCCACGCCGATCAACATGCGCTGCCAGCGGGGATGAGAGGTAAAGGCCGCTGGATCTTCGGCAAGATTTTCTTCTTCGCCGGGGTTTTCACCGGTCATCTTGACGAATCCGCCGAGGGGCAGCAGGCAGACCTTGTAGTCGGTTTCACCGTACTTGATGCCGAACAGTCGAGGGCCAAAGCCGAAGGAAAAGGCCTCAACGCGCACGCCGCATAGCTTGGCGACGATAAAGTGGCCAAACTCGTGGACAACAACCATCACGCCGATCAGGACAATGAATGCGACGGTAGAAATCAAAAATTCATGCATAGATGTACGGTATTTTCCCTTGGAAAAGCGCGTTCAGTCTGCCCGGGCGCCGAGTGAGCTTATGCCAACAGCGCAAGAGCACTTTGACGCGCCTCCCGATCGGTAGCGAGCACCTCTGCAATGGTTGCGGGATGCGCCTCCGGCGTGGATGCGAGCACTTTTTCAATTGTACGCGGGATGCCCATGAACGGGATGCGGCGGTCCAGGAAAGCCGCGACTGCGATCTCGTCAGCCGCGTTCAGGGCAATGCAATGGGCTCCGCCCTTCTGTGCCGCTTCAAAACCCAGCCGCAGGCAGGGGAAACGCTCCAGATCGGGCGGCTCGAAGTCGAGGTGGCGCAAGGCGGCCAAGTCGAAAGTGAGCGTGGAAGCCGGGCGCTCGGGATAGGCCAGCGCATAGAGAATGGGCAGGCGCATGTCCGTGACTGAAATCTGAGCTAGAATCGAGCCGTCCACGTACTCCACCAGCGAATGAACCGTGGACTGGGGATGAACAGTGACGCGCACCTGCGAAGGCGGCACGTCGAACAGGCGACAGGCCTCGATGACCTCAAGCGCCTTGTTGAGCATGGTGGCCGAATCGATGGTGATGCGGCGTCCCATCTTCCATGTGGGATGATGCAGAGCCTGCTCGGGAGTGATGGAGTCGAACTGATCCAGGGGCGTCTGCCGGAACGGCCCGCCGGAAGCGGTCAGCCAGATGTTCTTGACCTCGGCATGTGTCCCCACGCGCAAGCACTGGTGTACGGCGTTGTGCTCGCTGTCGATGGGCACGATGAGAACGTTGTGTTCCCGCGCGGCGCGGTTGAGGATTTCGCCCGCATCCACCATGCATTCCTTGGTCGCAAGGCCCAAAGCCTTGCCGGCCAGGATAGCGGCATAAGTGGCCTCAAGGCCCTCCACGCCCACGATGGCGGAAACCACAAAGTCCACATCGGGCCGGGTGGAACAGGCGACCGTGCCCGCGGTTCCGTAGACAGTTTCGATGCCGGTGACACCGGCCTGACGCAGCCGGGCAGCCAACTGTCCGGCCAGTTCTTCGGTGGCCAGCGAAACCACCTTCGGCCGCCAGCGAACAGCCTGCTCGAAGGCCTTGTCAATGTTGTGCCCTGCGGCCAGCGTGGCTACCGAGTAGCGCTCGGGAAACTGTTCAACGATGGAGAGGGTACTCTGTCCGATGGAGCCGGTGGAACCGAGAATCGCAAGTCTTTTCAATGTATGCACAAAGCCCGGGATTCCTCACGGAATCCATTGAATAGAAATGGTTTAAACAACCCGCCCCGTATCAGGGAGCGGAAACAATCATCAAAACCGCTGATGAATAATCTGAGCGTACCACAGCACCGGTGCAGCCAGCAGAAGCGCGTCGATGCGGTCCAGCACGCCTCCGTGACCGGGCAGCAGGGTTCCGGAATCCTTGACACCCGCCGAACGCTTGAGCGCGGACTCAACTAAATCGCCCACCTGCGCCGCCACGTTCACCACCACGGCCAGCACCAGCCAGTACCAAACATCATCGGGATAGGAAAGCTTGGGCGGGTTCCCAGGCAGGCTCTGCAGAAGATGCGCCAGCCACAGCAAGCCGCCTGTGACCACCAGGCTGCCAGCAACCGAGCCAAGCGAGCCTTCCCAACTCTTATTGGGGCTGAGCGTGGGTGCCAGCTTGTGCCGGCCCCAGACGCGGCCAATATAGAGAGCGGCGATATCGCCCGCCCAGACCACGCAGAGCAGAAACGCCACCAGCGAAGGGCCATTGGCCTGTTCGCGCAGCATGGGCAGAGAAACCAGCGTAAGGCCTACATAAATCAGACAGAAGATCGACGCCGAAGCGTCCGCCATGATCTGCACAACCGGACTACGGAAAGTACAGTAGACCAACAGGCCCAGGCTCAGAACGCCCAAGATTGCGGCTGTGTAATCGGGCCATTGGAAACTGGCAAGAAACAGCGCCACCAGCGCCACCACTACCGCGATGCGCGGCGGCTTGAATCCTTCCCGGTCCGCCATGCCCATATATTCCCAGGCAGCCAGCACTGCAACGAAGGCGACCGACAGCGTGAACAACCATTGCCACCCAGGGGGGAGAAACACCAGGAGCAGGACAAGTGGAATCAAAACGAGGGCTGTGAGTACACGTTTCATTCAGGGTTGAGAATACACCGCCGGGGCAGATCGGGAAACACCGATCCTCCAGTTCGCAAAGCTGCGCCTCAACCGCGTGCGGTGAGGCAAAGATCAAAAATGTCCCGGTTGAGGCGTCGTGCTGATCCATCTTTTCACGTTTTTTGCTGAAAAGGATGGATCAGCCAACAACAATCTTGATACGGTCGGGATTCTCTTCCACTTCGCCGCAGCCTTCGCCAAGGCCGCCGAAGCGGCGCTCGCGGCGCTGATAGTCAGCGATGGCTTCAAGAAGATGGACTCCGCGGAAGTCGGGCCAAAAGCGGTCGGTAACGAAGATCTCGGTATAAGCGACCTGCCAGAGCAGGTAATTGGAGAGGCGCATCTCACCGGAGGTGCGGATCAGCAGGTCCGGGTCGGGCATGTGCGCCGTGTAGAGATGGCGGTGAATGTCCTCTTCGGTGATGCGGTCGGGGCTGAGATGCTTGCATTCCATTTCAGCCGCAAGGCTGCGGAAGGCGTCCACGATTTCGGAGCGTCCGCCGTAATTGAGAGCAAGGGTAAGGGTGGTGCCGGTGTTGCGCGCCGTGGCCTCCTCGGCCCAGCGCATCTTGTCCTGCACCTCGGGCGGCAGCTCATGAACGCGGCCAATGGACTGGATGCGTACGTTGTTGTCCATCATGCGCGCGAGATTGCTCTCCAGGTAGGCTTTGAGCAAACGCATGAGGAAATTGACCTCGGCGCGGGGGCGGCGCAGGTTGTTCTCCAGAGAAAAGGCGTAGAGCGTGAGCCAGGGCAGGCCGATGCGGGAGGCGGTTTCGGTAACCAGTTGCACGCTTTTGGCGCCCTGCTGGTGGCCGACAAAGCGCTTCAGCAGGCGGTGATTTGCCCAGCGGCCATTGCCATCCATGATGATGGCCACGTGCTCGGGCAAACGCTCGGGCTTGAGCGTCGCATAAACGGCGCGCTCCTCATCGCTCAGTTCATCGATGCGCAGCGTACCTAATGGATACAAGAGAATCGCCTCAACCTTGCATTTGGACTTCCGGATTGGCGCCCGGGAAGCATCGAGAATCAACGCCAGGGGAATTCACGTCCAATCCGGATCTAAGGGCAGCTACCCCACAGAAAAATCCCCGTCTGACGCACCCTTCAACAGCCGGAAGCAGAAAACAATACCATGACCCTAGCACATGCGCCCATGCGCTGCAATTCGCAGCGGGCAGCGGGCACGCACACTGCTGGCGGCAGCAAAAAGGCTGCCGCCACGGGGAAAAACGCTCCGGCGCTAAGCGGTGCGGCGGCGGCCTGTGGCAGCGTCGCGAACCGCGCCATAGAACAGCGTCCGGTGGAGCGAATCCAACTGCGGCAGGAGGGCTGCGACCTCCTCCAGGAAAGGATCGGAGAGAATGGCGGAGACTTCGTCGTCGCGGCGGCTGCGCGAGTCGCGGACCAACTGGCAGACGTTCACTTCAAGAGCAGCAGCCAGACGCTCCAGCGAACCCAGAGTCGGAATCGCCTTGCCATTTTCGATCTTCGAGATATAAGTGCGGGGCACCTGCATGCGAGCCGCCAGTTGGCGCTGGCTGAGGTGACGCGCCTTGCGCGTCTCGCGCACCTGTCCGGCGACCTGCAATCCGGCTTCCGCCGAAGTTGGTACGGAAGGACTGGTCACCAGTTGAGGAAGCAACGGGACGGGCTCCTCTATATCGAGGGGCCGGTGACATTTTCTGCAAAGAGAGTTGCTGGTTCTGTACTGCATCAACCTGCAGTATTCACACCGCACGACTTCGCGTGTTTCCACGCTCACAAGAGTGGTAGCCATGGGTCATTTGCGGAGCGCCAGAGCGGGAACCCCGGGGTGCCTTTTCGCACCACGATATGAGTTACTTTCAAAGAATGAACCATAATTGTCAAGTCCAAATTCAGTGTCAGGCCTAAAATACTTGGATGATCCCCTGAAAAACCCGAAGAATCGCGAACCAAACTCAGCAACATGGAGAAAAATAATGGGCACAGAAGGCACTTCAAGCTATGGACGCGAGCAGGCGTGGCAACTGCTGACACAGTGGACCGAAAGCGAAAGCCTGCGCAAACATGCGCTGGCAGTGGAGGCCTGCGTGGCGGCCTACGGTGAGGCGGAGGCCGACCGGCTGGGACTGAGCGGAGAAGAACGCAGGGCGATGATCGAGCTCTACTCCACCACTGCCCTGCTGCACGATTTCGACTACGAGCGCCACCCAACGCTCGATGAACATCCCTTTGTGGGCGTGCGAGAGTTGGAACGGCTGGGCTGGCCGGAGGAGATGCGCACAGCCATCCTCGGCCACGCGCAATACTCCGGTGTGCCGCGCGCCACGCACCTGGCCAAGGCCCTGTTTGCCTGCGACGAACTGTCCGGTTTTCTGGTGGCCTGCGCGCTGGTGAAGCCGAGCAAGGCGATTGCCGACGTGGAAGTGCGCAGCGTGCGCAAAAAGATGAAGGACAAGGCCTTTGCCCGCGGCGTAAACCGTGCGGACGTGATGCAGGGCGCGGCGGAGCTGGGCATTGAATTGGACGCGCAGATTGGCTTCTGCATTGAGGCAATGAAGAAGTGGGCGGGAGAACTGGGGCTGTAAGTGCGTGCTGCTACGTCTCTGACAGCTTGAAGTTATACCAACGGTGGATGCCCCAGGTCTGGATTTTGAGACCTGGGATAGCACGAACGCACCTCTCCCACTCTCATCCATCCACAAATGCCCCGTGCCCCATCCTTTCGCCTTTTTTCTGGCGAAAGGGTGGGAAAGCACGACCCCCAACATCCCACATGCAAACTCCCCACAACCATAGGTGCCCCAGGTCCCGAATTTGGGACCTGGGAAAGCACGAACCAGAGGTACAAAATTATGCTGTCAGAGACCTACAGAAAGCCACGACACTTGATGTCGGCTTGCATCGCCGGCCCGCGCATGAAATCCTGAGATTGCGCCTTTAGAACTTAAATCCCGTCTGTTCCGGTTCCTGAATCCATGCCTGAAACCAACGACCAAGCGCCCCAAACCGAACCACGCACTGCGCCTCTTCCCGTGATGCCCGCAAGAAAAGCGCAGTGGAGGATGAAGAATCCGCCAGCGACAGGCTGGAAGTCGTGGTGGCCGTTGTACGCGGGAATCGCGCTGAGCTGCCTTGCGCCGCTGCTGCGTTCCCAGCTGGAGCCGCTGGCGCCGTGGGGCATGCGCGCCGTCTTTCCCTTTGTACTGTTCTTCGGGCTTCACGAACTCGGCATGAGCGACGGAATGACGCAGGCGCTGCCGCGGTTGATGCTCTTCCTCCAGTTCCCGATTGAAGGCCTGCTGATGAGGGGCAGTCTGAGCCGCGGCTATAAGGTTTCAAAAGCAATTTCGCAACTGTTCTCCCTGCACTTCGTCGCCGCACTTGTGCTTTGGATCGTAGCGCTGGGCGAAGTGTCGGCGATAAAGTAAAACTCGTTTTTTTACAGCAATGCCAGCAGTTCTGCTGAGGCTCGCATATTATGGTGACTGAGGCTACGATTGCCAATGGCTTAATCTGCGCTTTACGGTGCGATCAAATGTAACCCAATTATGCGAGCCTTAGTAAGTGGGGAATAACGAGGCATTCAGCGCAGTTCTTCCCGGAGGGAAGAGACGAAAATAGCCCAGGGTGAAACCCTGGGGAAGGGTTCGACCAAGGGATTCCCGCCCCGGAGGGGCGGTGTGAAAGCCCAGCACCGTTATTGGATTCAGCAATCCGTGGCGCGAGCGTTCGATCCGCCCCTCCGGGGTGGATGCCCTCTGTTTGCCTCTTACCCAGGGCTGCGCTCCGCTTGCCCTGGGCTATTTTCGATGGCTCCCTACGGGAGCAAACCGGTGCGCTGCTCATGGGATAGCCAATGTGGAGGTCCATTTAGAATTGCTGCTTCAGAAATGTCCCACACGGTTGTAAAGAGAATTTTCGATTTTGCTATAGGAGGAGCGGCAAGAATCTTCGTGCGGCTTCCGCATCACACCATTTGTACTGTGCATTTCTCTTCTTGTACTGTGCACTTCCTTTTTTGTACTGCGCACTTCCCTTTTGCCACGCCGCTTGTAGTCAGAAGCAATTGCACCCGGGCCGAGTTGCGCCCCCGTTCCTTGGCCTCATACATCGCCGCATCCGCGCACCGCACCATGCCTTCCCAGCCTTGCACCGGATCGAGTTGGGCCACGCCCGCGCTGATGGTGAATCGGATAGACCCGGTTTCGAAGGGAACTTCCAGCTTCTCGATGGCCTTCCGTATCCGTTCGGCTGCGGCAATGCCGGCGGCGGTTGAAGCGTCCGGCAGCAGGATGGTGAACTCGTCGCCCCCGGTGCGCGCCAGCAGATCCTGATGGCGCAGCATCGTTTTCACCTTGCGCACAAAGGCCTTCAAGGCACAGTCGCCCGCCGCGTGCCCCCGCGTATCGTTCAGGTGCTTGAAATGGTCAATGTCAATCAGGATCGTGCAGAGCGGATATTTGTGCCGGATGCTTCGCGACGTTTCACGCAAGGCTACTTCTTCCATCGCCCTGCGATTCATGGCCCCGGTCAGTGGATCGGTTCGTGCCTGCTCGGCCAGTTCCCTGCTCATCTCCGTCACCAGGAACCACAGGTCGCACATCACCATGCCGATGGCCAGGAAGGCCCCGGCAGCCAGTGAATACAGCCAGCGCGGATCGGTCTGGGCACGAACCGTTTCCCACGGCCGCATATAGTGCTGATTGGTCAGAACGGCGCGGTACCCCGACACGAACATTGTTCCGCAAAGAATGGCCGCAGCGACCAGCGAAACCTCCGCAAACGGTTCCTTCCCATGTTTCAGCAGAATCCAGGCAGATGCACCGCAGACCACGACAAAGGGAATATTGACGACATTGCCGGAGTACGGAACCTTCGCGAAAAACATGATGGTATAGGCTGCCAGTACAACCCCGATCACAATCCAGGGCCACTGGCTCCGCATCGGCTTGCGCTCCACAAACCAGCGCAGTCCCACCAACTGCATCATGAAAGAAACCAGATAAAGCTCGTTGGCCGTCATGCAGCTGAACACCGCCGGCACTTTGCCCTCAAGGCCCTGCAGTATCAACTTCACCAAACCCACAACCATCCCGCCCGCAAGCCAGTTCATTCCCCTGACGCGGCGGTCGTACAACGCCAGCATGCCCACACACACCGTGAACACGGTGACCGTGACGGTATTCGTAAAGAAAAACGTTCCGTAGTCCATAGTTTTCCGAGACAACCCGGTCTGTAAGACTTAGGCGCGCTTTGCACACAGAATTATGCGAACACTGACAATTACACTCCTTAAACCTGCCAGGCAGTGATTTGTATCACGTGTATTGAATAACCGATTCCGCTCTGGAAGCTTCTGCCTCCACGGAAGAAAATCCCCGGCCTTCAATCCCAAACGCTCTGCCTTGTTCGTCTCCAAAAGAAGTCTGCCTCGTCCTCCCCGCTCAGTGCTTCGTCAAACAGGCATTGCCGGAACGTGTTGCGCGATGCCTCCGCGAAATACTTGACTGGGTTATACATATCGGCGCGACCGGCCTTGAATTCAGCGATTTTTACGATTGCGGCACACCAAAGTAACCGCCGCCGCCGCGCTTCCCGGAAGCCGGTACTGAAAATCAGCACGGCGCAATCCAGGAAAAGCCGCCCAACCAAACCCGCGCGCCTGTGATTCGCGCCCTGTTTGCCGAATGCCGGAAGGATATGTGATCCTCAGGAAATGGGAGGTGGTTTTTATGGCACCCAATACGTCTCGACGGGAGTTCTTATCTGCTGGTCTGATGTTGCCCATCGCGGGCGCAGGGTCCGGCCTGAACCTTTTCAAATCGCCCGAGGATGCCCCTCGCAAAGCCGCCGATGCCCCGGTAAAGCTGGATTACCGGACGCTGGGCCGCACCGGGCTCCGGGTTACCACCCTGGGCTTCGGCTGCATGATCACCTCGGACCCCAGCGTCATTGCGCGCGCCGCCGACCTTGGCATCAACTACTTCG
>Ga0255352_1001010_pt1 | contig 14734 bp, 7 predicted proteins | sample HBST0metaG_FD_189939 | JGI IMG/M metagenome (GOLD analysis project Ga0255352, IMG submission 189939) | Peat soil microbial communities from Stordalen Mire, Sweden - H.B.S.T0 | ecosystem: Environmental > Terrestrial > Soil > Wetlands > Peat | place: Sweden: Norrbotten County, Stordalen Mire...
TCAGCGCTTGGTTGATTGGTAACGGTTCTCCTCGCTTGGTCATGGCCGTCACCTACTGCATCGTCTGACCGGTGAGCGAGCCAATCCACCCGGCGCCCCATCCGAGCACGCCTGCACCGAACAGCGCGCCGAAGAGGCCCGGAATCGCATCCGCAAAGCGTCCGCTCATCATCCGGATTCCGGCGAAGATCAGACCGCCGAAACAGATGACCGCGCCCGCATAGATGGCGAAAGTTTTAAAGGTTGTCATCAGCGTGGTCGCCCCGGAGAAGTCCATCGTCCCCTGGGCATGGGCCACGCCAGCAAGCGAGAGCGCAAGAAACGTCGGCCACAGCGCGTGCGCTGTGCGACGAAGATTGTGTTTGGAGAAAGGTTGTGCCAATCGTCTGGCAAGGCGGGTTGTCTTGTGGAAAGGAATGATTCTGCTGCGAGGAAACATCGGCACCTCCGGTGGCCCTGTTTGGGCTGGAATATGCCGTGATCATTGGCGCAAAATGATTCTTCGTCCAATACGTTCTATTTATCGGCCGATAGCTCGCAGTTATCGGCCTCCGTTATCTATTGCGGATTCAGCAACATTCAGAGATGAAGCGATAATTGGACTGGGGTTTTATTCGCTGTTGCGACTGGCTGCTTGATGCTTGCGACGGGCTTCCGGATGTTCAGAAGAGGAGCGGGGACGCCCTGTGGCAGGCTTTTCTCAATGTGCCTTTGGAGCTTCTTTACAAGAATGGGGATGGTCTTGGGATAGCGTTCTTTGTGGTAAACGATGGCAGTGTCCACGGTCCAGTCAACTCCGGCAACAGGACGTGTAGTCAACTCCTCCTCCAGCGGAGTCCCTTCGCGGATCAAGGCGAAGCCATACCCCTCCTTGACTAGCGTCAGCATTTCGGAGGGATGGGAAACGCGCGAATACTCTTCGACAGTGACTCCGACGTTGGCCAGGAACTCCAGCAATCTTTGGTGAGCGTCAGGGTGCCTTTGCGGGTGATAGAAAATTGCGAGATTGCTTTGTAAATCGGTCGCATCCAAAGCGGCTTTGGATGCGAGCACATGGTCCTTGCGCAGGCACACCACAAGCCTGTCGCGGCGAATTTCTTCAATGTGAAGCGCGGGATGCTTCAGAGGAAGGGTTACGATAGCGGCATCGATCACGCCGTCCGCGATCTCTTCGGCCAATTGGGCAGTATCGCCATGAGTTGGCCGTATGGAGCATTTCGGCATCAGTTCCTTATGCAAATCGCAGAAGATGTGAAACAGCGCCTGGTCGACGAGTGGTGTTGATCCGAACCGCGCGGAGTTGATTTCGCCCCGCTCGATCTCGATGAGTATGTCGATAATTTCGTCGCGAACTTCAAGGAGAAAAGGGGCCAATGCCAGGAAAGCCTGTCCGGTTCTGGTTGGATAGATGCGTCCGCTTTTGGATTTGCGGAAGAGGCGAATGGCCGCGTTGTCCTGGAACTGCCGAGCCTGGACCGTGAGATTGGGCTGGGAAGTATGCAATTCATCCGCGGCAATACGAAATCCTCCTTTTTCGAGGATCGTGAGCAGATACCGAAAGTGACGAAACTCCGCCCAATCGTACATTGCCCCCCTACGCAACACGCAAGATAGGAGGCGTTGCCGATCGAACTGAGAACGAGACTTGCGCCGCCTCCGCTTGTGGAAATCTTGCCACTGGCAGTAGGACAATGCAACAGAAGTTGCGCATTTGGCCAAACTTACTCTAAGCGGCCTTTACACGCATCTGATGCGGCATCCAGGCATGGCGCATCGGTTCGCGGAGAGCGCTCACCTTGATTGAGAAAGCGTACCGCGCTAAAGTAGCGGCAAGTTTTGTCCTGCGATCACGGAGCGCCCGTCCATGCGAACCATAAGCGATTTCAGTTGGCTACTGCAGCGCCTCGGTTCGTCACGGTGGCGGATCGTCATTGGGTTGCTCTGTGTTTCGCTTGCAGGACTCGCCGCCACCGCCGATCCGCTGTTTCTCCAGTTGCTGATTGATCGAGCATGGCCGCAACGCAACGCGCCCCTGATGCTGGAACTCGCTTTCGGCATCGGCCTCTGCTTTTTCGCGCGGTCCGTTCTCTACAGCGCCGGTTCACTCATCAATTTCTCGATCTCGCAACGCTGTATCCGTGAGTTGCGCATCGAACTGCTTGACCAGATGAACCGGCTTTCGGAGGACTATCACCAGCAGACGCCCACAGGCGAGAAGCTGGCTCGCATGGAGCATGATGTCGATGAGATTGCGAACCTTGGAGCAGACACCGCCAATCAGAGCATCCGCGCCATTCTGTTCTTCGCGCTCTACCTGGGGATGATGACAAAGCTGAATCTCTCCATGACGCTAACCCTTTTGCCGCTCTTTCCCTTATTCGCATTTGTGCAACGGCACTACCGCGCGCAACTCAAAGAGCGCGCCGATGACGCCCGCTCCGAGATTGGATCAGCGGCGAGCATTCTCAACGAGCACCTGAGCGCGGTTCCGCAGATTCAGTTTCTGGGAGCGGAAGAGGCAACCACTCAGCGGGCTGTGTCGGTGTGGGACGGGATGCTCCGAGCACAATGGGTTCAGCGGCGCACGCAGATGGGCTTCAGCCTGTCGATGAGCACGATACTCGCACTTGCCATCCTCGATGTTTTCATCACGGGAACCTACAAGGTGTTTCATGACGCTCTGACCATCGGAGGACTGGTTGCGTTCTCTGCCTACATCACGCGCGTGTTCGAACCCGTCAGTTCGGCGATGGACCTTTATGCGCGCACGCAGTCAGTGGGAGCGAGCATTCGCCGGGTGCGGCAATTGCTCGCCCTTGAACCGACGGTGCAGGATACCGGGACACGCCGTCTCCCTGCTGGCGCATTGAAGTTTGGGTTTGCGATCCAGGATGTCTGTTTCTCTTATGCGGATAATTCTGTTCTCGACCACGTTTCATTGAAAATTCAGGCGGGTGAGCGCATCGCATTGATTGGCATGAGCGGTTCGGGCAAAAGCACTCTGGCGCGTCTTCTCGTGCGCGCCGCGGACCCGCAGTCAGGCGAGATACGGCTGGAGAATCATTCGATTAAGGAGTTTACGCTTGCCTCCTTGCGACGCACAGTGGGATATGTTCCCCAGCAGTCGCTGCTGTTCCAGGGAAGCATCCGCGAAAACCTCTTCTATGGAAACCCGGTGGCGACCGAAACCGAATTACAGCAGGCGCTGGCTACGGCGCAGCTTACCTCCGTTGTGAACCAACTACCGCAAGGCATCGAAACGCCTCTTGGCCCTGGGGCTGGCGGTCTGTCGGGAGGTGAGCGCCAGCGCCTGGCGCTTGCTCGTTCTCTGCTGAGGAACTCGTCTGTGCTCATTCTCGACGAATCAACTTCTGCGCTCGATGCGCCGACAGAATCCGCAGTGCTGTCTTCCGTTTCCAAGTTCAGTGCAGGGCAGACTCTGATACTCATCTCGCACCGCATCAGTTCGCTTGCGTGGGTAGACCGCTTCGTGTTGCTGGACCGCGGCAGGATTGTCGAAACGGGCAGGCATGAAGTGCTCTATGCGCGGTCCGCACTTTATCGTTCCTTGTTCGACGCGTCTGCGCATGACGCCTCACTCCCGTGCAATTGACTCCGATGAGCTATACACCAAACATTCCCTCCGGTTATTGACGCACATGGTATCAGGCGACTGGTATCTTTACTGCGGCCCGTATTCGCACCTCGTGTAGACTTATCAGGGAGGATTTTGAATGAGCGCGAAACAACTACTGGCTGAAATTGATCGCGGCATCAACGCCTTGCAGAAGGCACGTGTCCTGTGTTTGAAAGGTGAAGCTGCCGCACCGAAGGTAAAAGCAACTGCAGCTAAGACAGTCAAGGTTACAAAGTCACCGGTAAAAAAGGCTGCTAAGGGCGGCATGAGCGATGAGGGCCGAGCCAGGATCGCCGCTGCTCAGCAAAAGCGCTGGGCCAAGGTTAAGCGGGAAAAGAACAAGGCAGCTAGAGCGGCTAAAGCAGCTTTGGCCGTCCCCGCAGAAAAGTAACTCACGCTCACGCATAAAGGCCCCGAGGCTATTGACCTCAGGGCCTTTATGTTTGGCAGCGACTACCTCGTCCAGAGCATATGAAGCAAAACAGCAAACGCCCCCAAGTGCGACCATGGCGACCGGCCGATCCACAAATGTGTCGGGGACGAGTTGCTGTCAATGCCCGGATTGGCGTCGTGATCAAGGAAAACTTGCGGGAAGGCGACTTTCCGTTCCTTATATGGGGTCAATGTCTGACTTGGCGGATTTATGGCCAAATCAACAAGACCATTAGCAGTATTGGTGTTTTCGCTTGCACGGTCCTGTATTCAATTCAGAATTCGCACGAATGAGGGCATCTTAGCTTTGCCGGTATTGCCATGCCGCTTGTGCGAATATGACTTTTAGGGCAATGATCAGTAAGAGATGAAGAACTGCAATTAGGGGTCTGCTTGCTCAATATTTTGGAAGCCATTTTTTCGCGGTCAGGTCCCGAATTGAACCCCGAGCCCAGCCGCTGCGTTATGGGTGAACACCTGCCCCACCCGAATATATTTGGCGAGCATGTGCATGCATTCACACGACGTGACAGCGCGCAGTACACTTGTCTTATCGAGGTTTATCTAGCTCCGAGAAAGATCGAGAAGCACCGGATACGGTAATTACTAACCCGGACACCTAGGCACAGATTCAGGGATAGTCGCAAATTTTAGAGGCAGAGATGGCGAGACCGAAGAACGCGCGGTCCAAAAATATCGGTAATGCTGACACGATCAGCACACGGACTGCCGCTGGAGAATTGCCGCGTTATTACGAACTGGATCCCTTGCGGTTTCAAGAACTGTGCCGCGATCTGTGGCTGGCTGGGAACGAGTTTGAAGACGTTGAAGTCTACGGCACGTCAGGACAATCTCAGCGCGGAATCGATGTCCTCGCCACGCGGAAAGACGGCAAGGGGCTGGCCACCGGTCAATGTAAGCGTGTCGTTCCAAACTCCTTCAACGCGAAACTGATCCAAGACTCCGTCAAGGAGTTCCTAGAGTACAAATCGTTTTGGTTGGAGCAGGGTGCCAAGAAGTTCGCGCTGTTTGTAGCGTCGAGCGCCACGCCGAGGAAGATCCTGGATGAAAAGCTGGCCCAGACGAAAAAGCTGAAACTGGAAGGCTTCAAGTTCGAGCTTTGGTCCGCTGCGAAGATTACGAGCAGACTCCGGCTGCATCCTGGCCTTGTAAGAACCTACCTTGGCGACCACTGGGTCGCGATCCTCTGTGGAACCGGCATGAGCGGCCTGTCGGGACAGGCCTCAAACGTGATGAGTGGTCTGTTTCGGGCGCAGATTGAGACCTTGGCCAGCCAGAGCGCCGACGCGACTGCCAGAGAAGTTGAAGTCCTGCGGGAGCAATGGAGAGCTGGCAAGAAGGCGCGCGTACAAGAGGCGCTTTCACGCCTTCAGGAGCCCACACGACGGGCTGTTTTGCCGTCCGAAGTCAAAGCGACAATTCTTCGCTTCGAGGCCCAGATTCGCCTTGAAGCAGGAGACGTCGACGAAGCGAAGAAGTTTTCTTCACAAGCAGCGGCGCTCAACCCCGCTGCGAATAAGCGGCTCGAAGCGCTCTTGCTGCATTCAGAGAACAGGCGCGCGGAGGCGATCAAGCTCTTGGAGGGTTCTGACGATCCGGAGACGATCGCTCTCTATGGTGCGTTTCTTATCGAGGACGGGAAAGAAAAAGAGGCTCTGGAGGTCCTGGAGGGGGCCTCCGGCCTGCCCGAATACTATCGCTTGCGCGCGCTTGTCTTCCTGGTAAAAGGAAATCTGCTCCAAGCTCGCCTGGAAATTCAGAAAGCGATAGAACTGGCCGGGTCCTGGAACGCGGTGATCTTCACTCGTGCAGTGGTTCACTACTTCAGCGGGGTTTCGCCGGCGGCCCTCCCGGCAGCAATCCCGCAATGGCCTGATCCCCTCGACTGGAGTCTCGTCCAAACAGACGACGAAAGCCGCGGTTTCTTCAAGACCGCCGCCGCCGCCATCGCGACCTTGGAATCGCAGCCGGAGCTTGCTGTTGAAGATCGCAGGATGCTCGAAGCCTGGCGGGCAGCCTGCTTGGCGAATGATCCGGAAGCACGGGTCGAGGCGAGTGCCTATTGCAAGGGCGTCCTGGGGCGCGATCCCGGCAATCATCGGGTGCTGGCGTGGACCGTGGCACGGCGGCTTGAAATCGATATCGAGCCTGCGCGCGAGGCGCTTCGATCCGTGATTCAAGCAGGCAAGCCTACGCCATCGGAGATCGTGGTCGCTGTGGCCTGCCATGTTGCTCGCCAGGAGTTTGAACAGGCGAAGACCTTGATGACGGAGACACAGGCCGTATTTGGCGAACACGATGCATCCGAACTGTGGCGGTTCTGGATCGTGCAAGTCGATCTCTTGTCCGGGAATGCAGTCTCCACTGATCACCCCTTGGTGGATGCCCCTGGGCTGCCGGACACGAAACTGCTGAATCTCCGCATTCAGGCGAAGCAAACCGGAGATTGGGACCCTCTTTTGACCGAGCTACGTTCCAGGGTGAACGCAGGAAGCGGAGAGGCCACGCTGGAGATCTGCATGATTCTGGCGTCCCAAAAGAAGTGGAAGGACGCCGCGCCCACCGCTTTACTAATGGCCGATCGCCTCAAGACAGCGGAATCAATTCGACTGGCGTGCATCGTGCTTTATAACGCACGCTCCTTTCAGGAGTGTCTGGATCTGCTGGATCGCGGACGCGCTTCCTTCCCGCATTCCGAACTCCCCAATGAACTTGCGCGGATGAAGGTCTCGGTGCAGAGCGAGCTGGGACTTCTTCCGGCGGCGGTTGCAGATGCCGAGGAGATCTTCCAAGCCAGTGCCATTGTGGCCAATTTTCTTGCTCTGGCTCGTCTTTACTTCACGATGGGCGATCTCGCGTCGCTCGCGATCCTCGCCCGCAAACACTCGAGGTTCGAGGAACTGAACTCGACCGAATTGCTGCGGCTTGCCGCACACCTCGCCGATCAGGACCGGACCCTCGCGGTCGATCTCTGGAAGCGAGCGATGGCCGGCACGATCCCGGACGCAGAGGTCACGGCGGCCATGACTATCGGATACAGGCTCGGTATGGACCGCCACCTCCGGCCACTCATCGAGCGCCTCGATTCTTTGGCTCAGAGCTCGGAAGGCTACGTCCGTCGCATGACGCTCAACGAAGCGCGAGATACGATCCTGGCGCGGCAAAGCGCTATGGAGGACGTCTACAAGCTTTACAGAGCAGGCAAGATTCCGATCCATCTGGCAGCGGAGAAGCTCCATAAGCCGTTGGCGTTCTGGTTTCACCGGCTTCTTCTCGCGAATGAGACAGCTTTCTCCGGGTCAAACTCCGTATTCCTACGTTCGGGATCGCGAGTGGGGCAGACTATCCAGGAGCACTCAGAGCAGCTGCTACGGCTTCACGCGGACCTTACGGCTCTTTTAGCGGCAGCGCATTTCGGCGTATTGGAGAAGATAGAATCCGCTTTCCAACCCATCGTTCTCTCCCACGACGCAGTCATGGCGTTGGTTGCGATGAACGACGAGGTCCACAGCGCACAGCCCTCACGCCAGGCTGGACTGAAGTTGGTCAACAAACTTGTGAACGCAGGAAGCATCACGGTCTGCGAGTGTCCTGAAGTTGAGCCAAAGTCAGAAGCGGAAGGGGCGGGCCATGAAAGCAAGCTGTTGGCGAAGGCCAGATCGGAAGACTGGTTGTTGGCCGATTGGGGGCCGCCTCTTGATAAGTTTGGACAGACAATCCTTACTCTCTCGACCGGGGATAGCAATTTGCTTCGGACACCACACCGCCTCGTCGAGGGATTGCGGGTCGCTGGAGAGATCTCCGAAGCGCAGTCTACGGCAGCGCTCGATGTTCTTGGTCCCGAACATCAACCTCCGTCACAAACTGCTGTGGCGAGGAACGACGCGATCCTGTGCAGCAGCGGCGTTCTGGAGTGGCTTGCAACCAGTGGTGTGTTGAACGAGGCTGTTCGCGCGTTTCGATTGCATATCGATCGATTCGACTTCGAGACTCTCATTCAAGGTACCTTAGCCAACTATGAGCAAGACACGGGAGATGCGGCCTGGCTCACGCACTTGATCGAAAGGATCACGAAGGGAATTGAGGCTGGAACCTACCGGCTGCTTCCTGCCTTTCCCGAAGTGCAGGCTGAAGGCGACAACGCTCCCTCCTCTTTGGACTTTAGCTGTCTGAATGCCTTATTCCTCTTCGACCCTCAGCCTGGGGATGTGATCTGGATCGATGATCGCTGCGTCAATCGGTATTTTCAGCGGGACCGTGCCCCGATCATCGACACACTGGATGTGCTCTACTTGTTGCGGGATCGAGGGCGCATCGAACCGAGTGAGCTTGAAGAGTTGATTCATCGATTCCGGAGAGCTGGGGCGCGCTACCTCTCGCTCGACGGACAAGAAGTCGCAGCATGGGTCCAGCGCGCCCAAATCGTCGATGAGAAGATCATCGAATCCAACGAACTCCGCACGCTCCGCCGCAACATGGCGTATTCGCTCATGGATTGCGATGTGCTCACCATTGCCTCCGACGAGTTGGGAGCACCTCTCGAATGGCCCTTTGTTCTACGCTCGGGCGCCGCCGTTCTAGACGCGCTCGTCATCATCTGGTCTGCTACCGATCCCGACAATCTCAAACTAGCGCGGGCCGATTGGATTCTCAAGAATCTGTATGTTCCAGACCGCGGTCGTAGTTTTACGAACGCCGAACGCTCTGGGCCAGCCGATTTGCAACTGGAGGCGGCCGTTCTTGCTGGCTTCCTGGTGGGTTCCTTTGCCGTGCAAGCGTGGAGACAAGACAACCGACAGAGTCGGCGCCAGTTCCTCAACTGGATCTATGGCGGATTGATTCGCGATCGTTTCGATGCAGACCCGGCGCTCGCAAGAACTACCGTGGAGATCGCGAAACGGCTGCTGCTGCAAAGTGTGGAAGGGTTGCCGGACAAGGACAGACGGATCGCAGACGTTTTGGCGATGTTGTTGAAGGCCTGGCTGGAGGACCTGCCCGATCCCATGCGAGAGGTGTTCGGAAGCGACAGCGCATTCTGCGCCCGGCTCGGCGTGAGCATTCTTGCGTTGGTTCAGATCGGCCCACACAAGATTGCGCCGGAGACCTTCTGGGATGGCGCTGTCCGGGCTCTCCGCACCAACGCAACGGTTGAGGTGAATAGCGACGCTGGCAACCTGTACGTTCAGATCAGCTCCTCCTCGGGCCAGACCTACCTGGTGGTCGAAGATCGGTCGACGTTGCAGCGCTTCGAGTTGCGAGATGTACCGGTTGGAATTCTGTCCGACTCGATCACCGAGCGCTCTGCCGCCCTGACCTCGATTGCATCTCAATTCGATCTTCGCCGGAGTGCTGCCGAGGATGCAGTGGCAAGGCTCGCACAAATCGAGAGTACCGGCCAGCGTATGGCAGAGCTTTTTGCTTTGCGAAGAAGAAGCCTTGAACCAATGTATGACGCACTGGTGGGCAAGCTCCGGGCTCAGGCAGGAATCATGATCTCGGACATTCTGCCGGAAGATGCCGCGCTAGCTACGCAACATCTCCGGATGCAGCAGCCACTTGTCGGTCAGGTGCCCTTCAGCGCAAAGTTGGAGTTGGCCGGGGCCACCCTGCTGGACGATCTTGGACCTACCCAGGCGCTGCTTCGCCTGATGAGCCTGCCGGTTCCTCTGCCGTCATCCGTCTTGACGCGGCTGGCAGGACTTTCTCCGACGGAAAGGAGGCAGGCTTTCCGAAGTCTCATTCGGCAGAGCGGTGACTCCCCAATCGCGATTGCACATTTGATAAAGCTTATCGGCTCGTTTGCCTCAGACCGTCTCAGCTACTCGCGGTATCGAAGGTTGAAACTGGAGAAACTCGACCGGATCTTCGATGCGACTTCGGGCGAAGCCTGGCTTGAAGTCCTGAAATACTTCGCGAAGGAATTCTGGTATGTGAACGGGTTCCGCTCTCTGGAGAAAGATGTCCGGCTCGCGGTTGTGTGGTCGCATGCCGACCGCATCTTCCGCGTCATGGCGCAAGCCCGTGTGGATCTGGAGTGGATCAAGACGCGGTTCAGTGGAATGAGCTGGAAGCTCACGCCCGAATTCGTCTCCGGAGAAGAAAGCTACGTGACGGATATTGCGAATCCGGACCGCTTGCAGGAATGGCCTCTTACATTGGCATTGATCGCGTACTCCTCCGAAAACGGTCTTCACCTTGAACCGGGACGTAAGGCGGCGCTATCCCAGCGCTCGCTTCAGGAGCCTGGAAAGATGACCCCTCTGCTTCGCGATCCTTCCTTGTCTCCGAACGCGATGGGATCGATGTTGTGCCCTGTTCCAAATGATTGGAGCGGCATTCTTGAGCAGCAAGTGGTGGCGAACATTTCTGCATTTCATTCCACCTCCAACCTACGAGCCTTGATTGGCGCAGGAGGTTTTGAAGATGGGAACGACGTGTGGCTTGCGCTCTTGGCGGTTGTGGGTGATCTTCCCGTTCCAATAGAACTCTCGGAGGATGTTCGCGAAGCGTTGCTGCGGGCAGATTTTCTCAAGCTTTACGAGCGCGACGCGAAGATTGGGATGCTTGCAATCGCCTTTGCCGCACAACATGCTGCTCACTTTGGCAAAGAGGCCATCGAGAAGGTTGGAGGCTGGTTGCTGCAATTGGCCGAAGCCTTCCATCGGCGCGGGGAGTCAGAGGAGGAGGTCAAGGGGCAGTTGCTGTCGGCTGCATTCTCTCTCTATAGCAGGGAGATAAACGTCGATCGCTATCGTCAACTCGCGAAGGTGACGGCCCAAATCATTCAGAGGTGGCCAGGAATTGCGTCCTACGCCAAGATCATGGTGGACCGGATGGTCGAAGAAATCCCGAATGGCGATAGCAGGCACCTCTGGAGCTTGCAGGTGGAATTGCGTCGCCTATAACACGAAGCGCGTGGGCCCCTAACCAATTTGCATCGAGGTATCCACCCTAGCGATTGTCACCTGCAGAATTCATTCCCTTGCACTCATTCAGCATGTTTTATTTGCCAAAGGCCAAATTCGTCCCGATAAACGCCCATCCGGCCCGCGAACCGATAGCAGTAGGCAGCAGGTAGAAACCGGGACACTTGGCGACTTCTGGGGACCGAACTTTGTTGTGAGATATTCTTGACAATAGCGTATTTATCTATTCGCTGTGATCCTTCGGCTCAGCTTGTTTGGAATGAATAGCTTCCCGCTCATCAGCCGGTATATAACACATCTTAGGCCGAAGTGCTGACAGCAAGATAATACTTTGGATTACCTGAGCGGCAACAAACCTGTTGAATGTCTCAAATGAGGCGATTCCGTGAGCTACTTCATTTCGTAGGTTATAGCCACGCTTATCGTTATAGAGGATCTTAAGAAATAGCAATATCTTCTCTTCGAGTGCCTCTTTCACACGACGATTACTCAAAGCGTCTGAGAGATTTTTCAATTCCACAATGCCTGGTTTATCACGCACAAGCTTAATAGTTGGGGCACCCAGTACACGCAAGAACTTACGCATCATGTTTTCTACTTGAGGTATGAGAATATGGATTGATTTTACGTAGTCAGCCACATCAAATGCGGCAAATCCCTGTATAAAGAAATCCTTTCTGTCCTCGTCAAAAAGCACTGAGGGGCGAAGAGCTTCGGTGAGTTCTTCTATTGTAAAGTTGAATTTGTCCTTAGCCTTCAACCAAATTCTGTCAAGGTAAGGCGCGTTCATTTGCAATAGTTGGAAATACGTTTCTACCAATCTGCCTTCTTGGTCGTCTTCCATCGCTCCAATAGTTGCGACAGGCATCCCTTCTGACCCAATCAATGATCGTGGGATGCTCGACATAAGCGGGCAATCGATGGCAGCTTGATCGAGAATTTTTCTTGCGTCGTCAGGGTCGGGCAACAGCGAATAGCTGGCTCTGAAAAGTGCGAGAAATAGATCGTTTGGCGCCAGCCAATCATCAATTGCCAATGTGGCCTCTGCCTCTGCGTTGGATGCCTCCTCATCCGACATCTCCACACTTATTACACCCATCTCATTTGCCGCCGTGCTTCCACGGTTCTCCATATAGAGGAGTACTTCATCTGCCTCTTCAGCAAGATTGACATCCATATAGAGTTGAACGACGGGCATTAGCCAGCCAATTGCGAGCATGGAACGTGCCGTTTCTGCCATGCGCATATAGAAGGTTCCGTATATTTTGGCAATGCGCTGGCGGTTTTGATTATCTTTTGCTTTTCGGTAGATGCTCTCCAGCGAATGGACCGCGCTGTCGACTTCGATCGGGCCATTATCTGCAATCGCTCTTGTAAGTCGCTGCTCAAGTAAGGAGCACATTGTCTTCATTGTCGTGGAGTCGGGCTTGTTCTTTATGGATAGGGCTTTGGAGAGTTTTGCTAGAAGACCTGCTGGCGCGGTTTTGCCAAACTCCAAAATTGCTTCAGTTGCCTGAGTAATCTTCTCACGGTCGCGCATCTCTCCGGCTATCTCCAATGCTCTCTTCAAGGCTTCGGTTGCAAAAGGGGGATAGAGAAACCGTCCCTCACTGACAGCACGAAGATAAGCGGCAAAAGCAATAAGCGCGAATTCCGGACGGCGCTTGCCATGTCCTACGATTTTTTGCTCCAAGTCCCAGACCAGATCTGCATAGCGCGACGTGAGTACTGGGTTCGTACATGTGTTTGCGCGGTGCGCCCACACATCCACGCTCCTGGAATCCAGTCGCGCCAGATCTGGGTTATAAATAGCTGCGCCACCGTTGCATTGCTCCCAGAGTGGATCGAAAAAAGTGCCCCAAGGACTCCTGCCGTCAGACGTAAAGCGACAGGTGAAAGCCGCAATCTCAGCGTCAAGATTACGCTGCTCATCAGAGGATAATTGTGCAAGGTCACCTGATGCACCGAGGAGTTGGCAATATACATCAAAGAGGTCGAAAGGGGTTGTCCTGCAGTCGAACCGGGCGATCACTTCATCAATGAAGGTCTTAGCCATAGAAGAATGTTATCTGCAAAGACGCCGACCTGTCACAGCCACCTGCACAGGCTAGCTCCAACTGTCTGGCTGCATCGTCTTTTGAAGAGTTGGAAACGCTTCCACAGGTTTTTCTAATAACGGCACCTTGCAGATTAGTATCCATAAAACGCTGCAGCATGATGTTTTTCTTGGCCGGGCATTCTGCCGGGTGCCAGAAGCCTTGGCGACTTTCCGTTCCTATCTGGAGTCGATGAGTGACTTTGGGATTTACTTACAATCCAGAATCCATTCTGCCTACATCGGCGCATTTTCACGACCACTCAAATGGTCTTTTGAATCACTTGACAGAGCAGAAAACAAGCTGCTTGACTCAGCAGCAAAGCGTAGCTGATGTCTCGCGAATCCGGGTGTAGCTTAACCGTCTGAAGAAGGTCCACCGGGCTAGTGCGGTCCGTTGCGGCCTTCCGCAGATCGACTCCGTGGGCGAGTTTATTGCGTAGCATGTATAGATCAACAGCAATACCCTGCACGGTATACGGGAGCGGTCCAGTCAGGTTATTCCAGTCAGGGAATGCTAAGGCGTTTGGACCCAAGAGAGCGCACAGCTTGTCTCTGAAATCGTTACGGTTGGAACTATCGAAGATGGCCTCCATTCCCATCACCCAGAGCATTCCTGCAATTAGAGGGTGATAGCTTTCCAGTCCCAACTGGAGCAGGGTGACGGCATTCTTTAACTCAGCGTTATGGCCTTCCAATACCGCTCGCACCCGAGGAATGATGTCTATAACTTCCGGCAACATCTCTGTGTCGAAACTCTTCAGCCTCGCCCATTCTCCGCCGTCTGTTCGGGGGCGGTATTCAACCGATTCAACGTTCACTGAGTTGCCATAGTTATCGCCTCGAAAGATCAGGCCTAGTGTCTCAATCGGCTTGATTATTTGAAAAGCTGACAACCCACTGCGAAAGATGGTCTCGGCCTGTTCGATTGCGTCTTTGTGCTCAAAGCCAAGCAAGGGAAGATCGTAGCGCATCACTAGATACCGGTTGACCTTTCTGGCATCCTGAAATTGAAGCTGATTCATGGACAGGCGGTCATCATCGGAGATCAGGCATTCGTTTGGTTTCAGTAGAGATAGCCCGTCACGCAATGGTATTTCCGCTTCATCCCCAATGCTCAAGTAACGGATACCCGTATAGATCAGTTTTGCCGTTCCCATCAGTCGTCCTCCGTTCGCCTTTTCGGTTTGTGCCTAGGCGTTGTAACTCGGCAAGCTAAAAGCTTCAGCCAATACATATTACTCCCGATTCGCCAAGGTTCCGCCGATCAGCTTCCATAGAATTCTGGGTTTACGGTAAACAGCCCAATGCACTCATCCAGCGTGGTTTATATGCCAAAGTGTGGATCGGTAACGGTAAACACCGGTTGCTACGGCGATCGCCAGCAGATCCGACTGGGAAACGGGCAAAGCGGGTCGGCGATTGGAAACCGGGATGCTGGGCGACTTCATGGGAGTAATCCAACGCTGGAAGCAGTTTCCAGATGCCGTGCATTCGATTACACACCGAGAGCGCGTTTGAAATCCAGTACTAGACGCCGAGTTTCGAGCGCCTGTCCGCGAAGTGTCCGCTCTATTTGATCTAGAGAACGATATACCAGTTTGGGATATGCAAGGGATGTGG
>Ga0255352_1001013_pt1 | contig 14730 bp, 9 predicted proteins | sample HBST0metaG_FD_189939 | JGI IMG/M metagenome (GOLD analysis project Ga0255352, IMG submission 189939) | Peat soil microbial communities from Stordalen Mire, Sweden - H.B.S.T0 | ecosystem: Environmental > Terrestrial > Soil > Wetlands > Peat | place: Sweden: Norrbotten County, Stordalen Mire...
GGGGGGGGGCTCGGGCGGGGCATTGGTGTTCGAAATCGAACAGCGAACAGAGGAATCGGGCACTCGGCGAGGGGCACGGCGAGGTCTGAAATGATCTAAACTGCTAAAAATAAATAGAAAATCAAGAAAACTACTTTGGCATACGCCGTGCTCTAAGAAAGGGCAATGGATATCGCACGCCCTGACTTCAAGCAAAAGAGGACGCGCCGGCTGATGGTATGGGTCGGCGTCGCAGCCGTTGTTGTGATTGCGCTGGTGGTGGTGGTTGCTCGCCTGAAACCGGCGCCGCCGACGGTGGATCGTTCCACGATTTGGCCGGACACGGTCAAGCGCGGACCGCTACTACGCCAAGTGCGCTCTTCGACCGGCAGTCTGGTGCCGCGCGAGGATTCGATTGCGCTGATTCCCGCCGAGACCGACGCGACGGTGGTGCGCATCCGCGTGCTGCCCGGCGCGCAGGTGACGCCCAATACGGTGTTGATGGATCTGGCCGATCCGGAGCTGGAGCAGAAGCTGCTGAACGCGCGGCTGGCTCTGAAGGCGGCACAGGCGGACGCGAAGAGTTTGGAAGCGACGCTCGAGAGCGGGCTGATGGACCGGAAGGCCTCGGCGGCGCAGGTTCATGCCGACTACACGCAGGACCAGTTGCAGGCCGAGACCGACAAGCGGCTCTATGAGTTGGGTGTGATCTCGGGGCTTGCCTACAAGAACTCGAAGAACAAGGCCGACCAGTTGACGACGCAGCATCACCTGAGTGAGCAGCAGATCGAGGTGAACCGGAAGGCGATCGCGGTGCAACTGGCCTCGGCCGAGACCAAGGTCTCACAGGCGAAGGCGCTGGTGGATCTTTTCCAGAAGCAGACGGCTGCGCTTCAGGTGCGCTCGACCATTGCCGGAACGCTGGTTCCCCTCGCCACGCCGGTGCAAGTGGGCCAGCACGTTCTGGCAGGCACCAGCGTGGCCGAGGTGATCCAGAAGGACAAGTTGAAGGCCGCGTTGCAGATTGCCGAAACGCAGGCGCGCGACATTCAGATCGGCCAGCCGGCCGCCATCGACACGCACAACGGCGTGATTGCGGGCCACGTGACGCGCATCGATCCTTCGGTGGTGAACGGAACCAGAACGGTGGACGTAGATCTGGATGGGGAACTGCCGGCGGGCGCGGTGCCGCAGTTGAGCGTTGATGGCACGATCGACTTGGAGCGGATGAACAACGTGCTCTATGTGGGTCGGCCGGCCTCGGGCAACGAGAATACGACGATCAGTCTGTTCAAGCTCGACGCGGACGGCAAGACGGCGACACGTGTGCCGGTGAAGGTGGGACGGGCGTCGGTGAACGCGATCCAGGTGATGGAAGGCCTGAAGGAAGGCGATACGGTGATCCTTTCCGACATGTCGCGGTGGGATAACGTGGACCGGATCAAGCTGGAGTAAGGCAGGGAACAGAAACTAGGGAACAGGGGACTGGGGATGCAGTGAACAGGAACTAAGAATCGAGGAGAGGACGCGATGGGATCGAACGAGAAGCTGATTGAGATTGAAGGACTGACGAAGGTTTTCTACACCGACGAGGTGGAGACACATGCGCTGTCGGGGATTCATTTGACGATTGAGCGCGGGGAGTATGTGGCAATGACGGGGCCGTCGGGCTGCGGCAAATCGACGCTACTGTCGATCATGGGATTGCTCGATACGCCGACCGGTGGCAGCTACCGGCTGAACGGCAAGCCGGTGGAGAATCTGAGTTTCGCCGAGCGGTCAAGGATTCGCAACCAGGAGATCGGATTTATCTTCCAGAGCTTTAACCTGATCGGCGATCTGACGGTGGAAGAGAACGTCGAGTTACCCCTGACTTATCGCGCGGGCATGCCTTCGGTCGAGCGCAAGAAGCGCACGAAAGAGGCGCTGGAGAGGGTGAACATGGCGCACCGGATGCGGCACTATCCGGCGCAGCTTTCAGGCGGTCAACAACAGCGCGTGGCCGTAGCGCGTGCGCTGGCTGGCTCGCCGTCGATTCTGCTGGCCGATGAGCCAACCGGCAACCTGGACTCGAAGAACGGCGAGGCGGTGATGCAACTGCTGGCCGACCTGCACCGCGAAGGCGCGACCATCTGCATGGTGACGCACGATCCGCGGTTTGCGCGGCATGCGGCGCGCGAGGTGCACCTGTTCGACGGCAAGGTGGTCAGCGAGCAGGAGTTCAACAAGCTGGAATCGGAAGAGACTGTGCAAGCGTAGGAGGCCAGTGTGAACGACGAACATGGCTGGATCACGGCGGTGCTGTTGGCTCTGGTGCTGGGCATGGGAGCGTGGGGAATGTTGCGCTGGGTGCATCAGAAAGGCTATGGCGCAACGTTGAGCGCGGATGTAGGCCAGATGGACGGTTGGGTGCGTGGGCGGTTGGAGGTCGATTTGTCCGCGCCGGAGACGCACTGGCACGGTGTTTGGAACGGCCGCTGTGCATTTTCCCAGGGTGGCGGCTGCGCGCTGAGCTATGACGACGATGAAGGCATCGACTGATTTTTTACTTTATCTAGAGAGGACGGACGGATGCAGAAAATATGGCAGGATGTGCAGTATGCGTGGCGGCAGTTTCGCAGTGCGCCGGGGTTTGCGTTGACGGTGGTGGCAACGCTGGCGTTGAGTGTGGGCGTGGCGACGGCGGTGTATTGCGTGATTGATGCGGTGCTGCTGCGACCGTTGCCATTTGCGCATCCGGAAAAGGTTGTGGCGGTGGAAGGGCACAGCCGCAGCGGATATAACCAGCCTTCTTCGTGGCCGAGCTTTCAGAACTATTGCTCTCAGGCGCACAGCTTCGCGGCGTTGGCCGGATATTCGGACTTCGGCGACATGACGCTGGAGACTCCGCAGGGTGCCGTGACGCGGATTTCCGCAACGCGTTCGACGGACAACTTTTTCGATGTGTTTGGCGTGAAGCCGCTGCTGGGCCGAACGTATCTGCCGGGTGAGGAGCAGGACGGACGCAATCAGGTCGTGGTGCTCGGCTATCAGGTTTGGCAGAGTTACTTTGGCAGTGATCGCGGAATCGTGGGCAAGACAATCAAGCTGAATGGCGAGGCCTATGCTGTGATCGGCGTAATGCCGGCGAGCTTCCGCGTTCCGCTTGGCCAGCACGACAGAATTTATCTGCCGCGCCTGTTTTCAAGCGTCAATGCGGAGGACCGTATCCAGCGCGGAGATCACTGGTTGCAGACGCTGGGTCGTGTGCGCGATGGCATCTCCCTCGACCAGGCGCAGGTGGAGATGGGGCATATCTTCAATAACGTCGGGCGTGCCTATCCTGAAAGCGACGATGGGCGGACGGCGCGGGTGCGGCTGTTTTCCGACAGCGTGCTCGGCAAGGACAAAAAGCCATTGTGGGTGCTGCTGGGCGCGGTGCTGGCAGTGTTGGCGATAGGCTGCGTGAATATTGCCGGACTGCTGTTGGCGCGCGGGGTTCGTCGCGAGCGTGAGATGGCGATGCGGGTTGCGATTGGTGCCGGACGCGCGCGGCTGGTGCGACAGGTGCTGACCGAGTCCTTGCTGCTGGCGGTGGTTGGCTCCATCGTCAGCGTGCTCTTTGCCTCGGTGCTGTTGCGTGGGCTGCGCACCTTTTTGGTGGCGGCGTTGGCGCGCGGCAGCGAGGTCCAGATGAACTGGACGGCTCTGGCGGCGGCTCTAGCGGCGGCGGTGCTGACAAGTCTGCTGGCATCGCTCTATCCGGCGTTGCGCATGGCAGGGGCCGATCCGAATCGTGCGCTGAAGGAAGGCGGGCGCGGCGGGGCGAGCCGTGCGCAGAATCGGCTGCGCGCGAGTTTCATTGTGGGGCAGGTGGCGCTGACCCTGGTGTTGCTGATTGTCTCTGGCCTGCTGCTGCGCGTGGTGACACAGTATCGTCACACGGATCTTGGCTTCGATCCGCAACACATTTTAAGCACGTCGATCAATCTGATGCCGGCGCGATATGCGCATCGCGATGTGATCGAAAACTTCTATCGTCCGCTTGAGGAGCGGGTGCGGCAGATTCCGGGCGTGCGCGCTGCGGGTGTGATCACGGTACTGCCGATTGATAACTATGGAAACAACTCGGAGTTGCATGTCGCCGGGCAGCCGCCGTATCCGCGCGGGCAGGAACGGCTTGCGGAGATACGCATTGTGAGCTCGGGGTACTTCGATGCCATGGGCATTCAACTGCATCGCGGGCGCTGGCTGATGACGGCTACGGATGGCCCGGAGAACAAGGCGATGCCGATCATCGTGAATGAGGCCTTTGTGCGGATGTTTCTTCCGCAGGGGCTAGATCCAGTGACGCAGAAGGTCGACAGCTTTCAGCCGTGGAGCCCCATTGTTGGCGTGACTTCAAGCGTGCGGCAGAACATCTACGAGAAGCCGCTGGCCGAGGTGGATTATCTGGCAGATTCGCTGCCTGTACAGGAGCGAATGAGCAATATGCAGTCGATGTTCCTGGTGGTGCGCTTCGAGGGCGATGGCAAGGCGCTGACACCGGCGCTGCGCGCGGCGATTCACGAGATCGATCCGACGGTGCCGTTCAAGGCGCCGGAGCGGATGGATGAGGTGATCGGCGAGGCGCTTTCAATGGACAGGATGGAGAGCTGGCTCTTCGGCATCTTCGCGGGGATGGCTCTGTTGTTGGCTTTGGTCGGATTGTACGGGCTCATCAGCCATGAGGTCGAGCAAGGGCGGCGCGAGATTGGCATTCGCATGGCGCTGGGCGCTCTGCGCGGGCGCGTGCTGACGATGGTGATGCGGCGCGTGGCAGTGCTGCTGGGGATGGGTGCGGTGCTGGGACTGGCGCTGACCGTCGCGGTGCACAAGCTGATCGGCATGGTGATCTACATCGACGCGCAAAGGCAAGCGGGTGTGTTTGTGGGCATTGCACTGCTGTTGGTTGTTGCGGGATTGTTGGTGGCGCTGGCGCCGGGGTTGCGCGCGGCCTCGGTGGATCCGAACGAAGCGCTGCGGTCGGAATAAATATTTCTTAGCGAGAGGAAGATGCGATGAGTACGGTGATGCAGGATCTTCGTTATGCGGCGCGACAGTTGCGCAAGACGCCGGGCTTTACGGTGACGGTGGTGCTGACGCTGGCGTTTGGAATCGGTGCGAACACGGCGGTTTTCAGTGCAATGAATGCCGTGCTGCTGAAGCTGCTGCCGGTGAGCCGGCCGCAGGGGCTTTACTTTGTCACCGAAGCTAATGGGCAGTTTCAACCGCCGGGTGCGGGCAACACGGGGGATTCGACGACCTCGTTTTCCGAGGCGGGTTTCGAGTCGATGCGCCAGCGCAAGGACGTCTTCGAGGATCTGATCGGCTATGCACCGTTGAGCATCAGCGGTAGCGTGGGCGTGCGTCACGGCGCGTTGCCGGAGGAGGCCGAGGGCGATGAGGTCAGCGGCAACTTCTTTTCGGGATTAAGTGCGCGGCTGGCGCTGGGACGTGGTTTTACCGCGAGCGATGAGCAGAATCACGCGCCGGTCGTGGTGCTGAGTTACGACTACTGGATACGGAGTTACGGCAGCGACCCGTCGGTGCTGGGGCAGACGTTGTACATCAAGGGAATTCCGATGACGGTGGTGGGCATTGTCGGTCGTGGCTTCAAGGGCGTGGAGCAGGCCAGCGCGACGGACTTCTGGATTCCGCTGCAGAACCGGCCGGAGCTGAATGTGTGGGGAATGACGAGTCATCAGCTTTATGGTTCGCCGAAGTGGTGGGCGTTGCGGATGATGGCGCGGCTACAGCCGGGAGTGACGCCGCAGCAGGCACAACAGGCGCTGGTGGGAACCTTTGGTGAGGTCGCGCGGCAGTCGGTGGGCACGATTGATCCGAAGGCGTGGAAGCCGCTGCTGGCGTTTGTTCCGGCGCGCGGCATTGCGGGTTATAGCGATGAATACCGCGAGCCATTGCATATTCTGATGGGCATGGTCGGGTTGGTGCTGCTGCTTGCCATCACGAATGTGGCCATGATGATCCAGGCACGCAATACAAGCCGCCAGCGCGAATTCAGTTTAAGGCTGGCGATTGGTGCGGGGCGCATGGCGCTCTTCCGCCAGTTGCTGGCGGAAAGCCTGCTTCTGGTTGCGGGCGGCGCGCTGCTCGGCTGGGCCTTTGCCTTGCTGGCGACGCACATGCTGGCGAAGTGGTCGAGTATCGAGACCGGCATGAATCCGGACGGAAGCGTGCTTCTGTTTACGGTTGCGATTTCCGCGGCGGCCGCGCTGGTCTTCGGGATTACGCCATTATGGAGCGCAACCCACGCACCGGTGGCAGGCGTGCTACGCGCAACGTCGACAAGCGTGACCATGAGTCGCGGCCGCGTGCTGGGCGGCCGCATGGTGCTTTCTGCGCAGATTGCCATTTGCCTGGTCCTGCTGATGTCCGCAGGGCTTTTGCTGCGCACGCTTGGCAATTATGCCCGGCAGAATCTGGGCATGGAGACGCAGGGGCTGCTGGTCTTTGGCGTGACGCCGCAAGGGCAAGGTGACACTCACCTGTTTTACCGGAATCTGCTGGAGCACCTGCGTGAGCAGCCGGGTGTTGCCTCGGTTTCGATCGTCGAGAATCGTCCGGGTTCGGGCTGGACGGATAACAACGGCTTGACGCTGGATGGTGTTGAGCGGAACGAGGAATTGCGCACGAACGACGTGGGCACGGGGTTCTTTCGCACGATAGGCACGCCGGTGCTGAGCGGACGCGAGATCGAAGAATCCGACACCGTCGACCGGCAGAAGGTTGCGCTGGTGAATGAGACGTTTGCGAAGCGGTATTTTCCGCAGGGTTCTCCGATTGGGCACATCGTAGGTGATGGGCGGCTGATTGTGGGCGTGGTGCGCGACAGCAAATACAACGGCGTGGATGAAGCGCCGCAGCCGATGGCCTATTACGCGGCCATGCAGGCGAAAAAGATTGGCAGCATGCATGTGGAGGTGCGCGTGCGCGGCGATGCGGCCGCGGCACTGCCGGGAATGCGCAAGGCGGTGGCCGAACTGTATCCGAATGTGCCGCTCGAAAAACCGATGACGCAGCAGGCGCAGTTTGACGACTCCTATGCGCAGCAGAGGATGTTTGCGGCGATGGGCGGCTTCTTTGGGCTGCTGGCTGCATTGCTGGTGGCGACCGGACTTTACGGTACGCACTCGTTCCGCGTGAGCCAGCGGACGAGCGAGATCGGCGTGCGCATGGCGCTGGGCGCCCGTTGCGGCCAAGTGCTACTGATGATGATGCGCGAGAGTCTGTGGGTGTTGACAGCGGGACTGGCAGTGGGTATTCCGCTGACGCTGTTTTTGATCAGGCCGCTGAGAGCGATGCTCTATCAGATGTCGCCGTTTGACCCGATTAGCCTTGCACTGGCGATTTTGGCAATTGCGACGGTCTCCTGCGGCGCGGTGCTGATTCCGGCGCGGCGCGCGGCGGCAATTGATCCGATGCAGGCATTGAGAACGGAGTAATGATGATTGAACTGAAGAATATTGAGCGGAGTTATAAGGCCGGGCACACGGAGTTGTGGGTGCTGCGGCAGATCAAGTTAACGATTGAGGCGGGTGAGTTTGTGACGGTGATGGGACCGTCGGGTGCGGGCAAGTCGTCGCTATTGAATGTGCTGGCGCTGCTCGATGATGGATGGAAGGGCGAGTACTGGCTGGAGGGCGCGGCGGCTCACGAGCTGAATCGCAAGCAGCGCGCGGCGCTGGCGCGCGAGCGGATCGGCATGGTCTTCCAGAGTTATCACCTGCTCGACGATCTAACGGTGGCGGAGAATATCGACCTGCCGCTCTCGTACAAGAATATTCCGGTGAAGCAGCGGCAGGCGATGGTGGCCGACATTCTGGACCGGTTCCAGATTGTGGCGAAGAAAGATCTGTTCCCGAGCCAGCTCTCGGGAGGGCAGCAGCAACTGGTGGGCATTGCGCGCGCCGTGGTTCATGCGCCCGCGCTACTGCTGGCCGATGAGCCAACCGGCAATCTGCATTCGGCACAGGCCCGCGAGATCATGGAGCTTTTCCGTGAACTGAACCGGGCGGGTACGACGATTGTGCAGGTGACGCACTCGGAGGAGAATGCGCGCTACGGCACGCGTATCGTGGAGTTGCGCGACGGTTGGTTGACGCGCGACGAGAGATTGGCGAAGGAAGCGGTGGAGGTCAAGGGGTAATGAGTTTTTCAAAGACAGGCAAGAACGTGTGGTGCGGTGTGGCGCTAGCGGGGATGGCGTTGACGCAATCGAACATGGGCCATGCGCTGGAGGCTCCAGCGCCGCAAACGGCCACGCCGGTGACGACCAATCGCGGCATTCCCTTCGATCAACTGCAGAGGCGCGGCTGGAAACCCTTTGGCGCTTATCGCGGTACGGTGGCTGCACCGCCTAACATGGAGAACTCCATGCGTCTTGGCGCCTTGGTGCGCGACGGCAAGCTCTATCTCTCGCTGCGCGAAGCCATCGATCTGGCGCTGGAAAACAACCTAGACTTGGTGATTGCGCGTTACAACCTGCCGATTGCGCAGATGGATGTGTTGCGCACGGCGGCGGGCGGCTCGGTGCGCGGCGTGAATACCGGCGTGGTCAGCGGTACACCGGGGGGCGGCGGTTCGGGCGCGGAGTCGGGCACCGGCGCTGGTGGCACTTCAAGCGGCGCGGGCGGCGCTGGTTCGGGCGCTTCCGGACTGGTTTCGTCCACGCTCGGCACCGGCACCTCGGTTTCCAGCTATGATCCGCAGATTACCGCGAAAATTTATAACGATCACACCTCCGAGCAGTTGACCAACTTTCAGGTGGAAGGCGTTTCGATCTACAAGTACAACACCTCGGTGGCGAACGTCGATTACAGCCAGGCCTTTGCAACGGGCTCGAGTCTCGAAGTGACATGGAGCAACAGCAGGATGACCTCGAACGGTATCTACGATTACTTCAGCCCGTCTTACTCGACGTCGGTCGAGGTCGTGGCGCAGCAGCAGTTGCTGGCGGGCTTTGGACTGGGGCCGAATCTGCGCTATCTGCGCATTGCCAAGACCAATCGGAAGGTCTCCGATATTGCCTTCCGCGCGCAGGTGATCGCTACGGTGACGCAGATCTGCAATCTGTACTGGGATCTGGTGAGCGCCTACGATAATGAACAGGTAGAAGAACATTCTGTGGATTTTGCCCAGAAGACGCTCGATACCAGTCGCAAGCAGCTTGCGCTTGAGGCGATTCCCGAGATGGACGCGCTGAAGGCCGAAGGGGAGCTGGCAACGCGCGAACAGGCGCTGACGGTGGCGCGCACCAATCTGAAGTTGCAGGAACTTTATATGAAAAATGCCATCACTCGCACGCTCGACGACCCGGTCTTCGAGGAGATGGCGGTGGTGCCCACCGATCACATCGCCAATCAGATTGAGCCGGTCAGTACGCCCGTGCAGGAGATGATCGTGGCGGCGTTGAAGAACCGCACCGAGTTGCAGGAGTCCGATCTGGATTTGCAAAATCGCGAGTTGAGTCGAAAGTCGGCGCGCAATGCCATGCTGCCTTCGTTAAATTTGTACGGCATTTATGTGGGGACGGGCGCGGGCGGCACCAAGAATTCGAAATATTATGATGCGTCGGCTACGACCACTCTTCCTAGTGGCTACGGCGGCGCATTGCAAAATACTTTGAACGACACTGCGCCCGAGTATCGCGTTGGGCTATCGTTCAGCATTCCGCTGCGCAACCGCGTGGCCAAGGCCGACCAGTATCGCACCGAGCTTGAGTATCGGCAGTCGCAGGTATACTTTGAGGAGTTAAAGAAGAAGATCCGCATTGAAGTGCGCAATGCGCAGTATGCCCTGGAACAGGGGGCAAGCCGCGTTGAGGCGGCGCGCAAGGCACGCGACCTGGCAAAGAGGGGCTTCGAGATCATGCAGCAGGAACAAAAACTCGGGGCTGGATCGAACCAGCAGACATTGGCTGCCGAGCACGATCTTGGCTTGGCCGCGTCGGCGTTGGTTGCCGCCGAAACAGCCTACGAAAAGGCTCGTATCGAGGTTTGGCGCGCGACCGGATCGGTGCTGGAACAGTATGCGATTTCGGTTGCCGATGCCAAGGCAGGAGCTGTGGACGTTGACCCTTCCCGCTAAAGAAGAAAAGATCCGCGTTCTGGCTGCCGACGATCAGCCTTCGATTTTGGAGGCGATTGAATTGTTGCTGGGGCCTCACGGCATCGAAGTCGACTGCGTGCGTGCGCCACAACAGGTGCTTGATGCACTGAGCCAGCGCGACTACGATGTGTTGTTGATCGACCTCAACTATACGCGCGATACGACCTCGGGTCAGGAGGGACTGGACCTGTTGGCGCGTATTCAGGAGTTCGACGCGCGTTTGCCGGTGATTGTGATGACCGCCTGGGGCAACATCGATCTCGCGGTCGAATCGATCAAGCGCGGCGCACGGGATTTCATTCAGAAGCCGTGGGAGAACAAGCGGCTGCTCTCTCTGATGCGCGTGCACGCGGAACTGCGGCAGGCTTTGCGCCGAGCGCAGCGCCTGGAGCTGGAAAACAATCTGCTGCGCACCGATGGCACACCGGAGTTTGTGGCCTCTGCGCCGGCCATGCGACCGGTGCTCGAACTGATTGCGCAGGTGGGACCGTCGGACGCGAATGTGCTGGTGACGGGTGAGCATGGTACCGGCAAGGAGATTGTCGCGCATCTGCTGCACACCGCCTCGCTACGCACAAACATGCCGCTGATTGCCGTCAATGCCGGCGGTCTGCCGGAAGGCACCTTCGAGAGCGAGATCTTCGGTCACGTGAAGGGCGCCTTCACCGATGCGCGCGCCGACCGTGTCGGTCGCTTCGAGTTGGCGAATGGCGGCACGCTTTTTCTCGATGAGATTGCCAATGTTCCGTTGCGTCAGCAGGCGAAGCTGCTGCGTGTGTTGGAAACCGGCGAACTTGAGCGCGTTGGTTCGTCACAGACGCGCCGCGTGGATGTGCGCGTGATTTCGGCCACCAATGCTGACTTGCAGGCAGAGTCTGCTGCGGGCAACTTCCGTGAAGATCTCCTGTTCCGCATCAATACCGTCGAAATCCATCTGCCCTCGTTGCGCAATCGCCGAGAGGACATCCCGCTTCTGGCCATGCATTTTCTGAATCGCAACCGCGCGCGTTACCGCAAGCAGGTGACGGGCTTCACGGCCGTAGCGATGGAGCAGATGATGCACTACGGATGGCCGGGGAATGTGCGCGAACTGGAGCACACGGTGGAGCGTGCGGTGCTGCTGTGCCGTGGCGAGCAGATCGAGCCTGCGAACCTCGGCCTGCCCGCGGGCCGTGCCAGTGCATCACAGGTTGAAACAATGAGCATTGAAGAGATGGAAGAGCAGTTGGTGCGCAAGGTTCTGCGCCGCTGTGAAGGCAACATTTCGCAAGCCGCCGAGTCGCTCGGCCTCAGCCGCGCCGCGCTCTATCGCCGCATCGAAAAGTATGGCATTTAAACAACAGACCGGCGGTCGCGCTCGCTCGGCGGTGCACCATGCACGGGGTTACTGCCTGTTATTGGTGCTGCCGTCATTGACGATGGGCGGGTATCTGCTCATGCGGTATCATGCGGGCTGGTCGACATCGCTGCTGTGTCTGCTGTGTCTGGTGCTGTATCTGGGTTTTGTGGCGGCGTCGCTGATCGATACGTTGGTACGACCGTTGCAGACGCTCGCGAATGTGCTGTCGTCTCTGCGTGAGGGCGATTATTCCTTCCGCGCGCGCGGCGCCGGTGCGCAGGATGCGATGGGCGAGCTTGCCTGGGAGGTGAATGCGCTGGCCGATCTTTTGCAGCGCCAGCGCGTGCGTTCGCTCGAAGCGACGGCGTTGCTCGCGCGCATTCTTGAAGTGATGAGTGCACCGTTGTTCGCCTTCGACCGCAATGACCGGTTGCAGTTGATCAATCACGCCGGACTGCAACTGCTGGGTCTTCCTCATGCGCGCTGCTTTGGGCGTAGTGCCGGGGAACTGGGCCTCGAAGAACTGTTGCAAGCGCAGGACCAAAGCATTCGTCCTTTTCCGGCGGCGGCGGGAGCCACGCGCTGGCTGCTGCGCAAAGCCGTTTTCCGCCAGGAGGGCGCGCCGCATACGTTTTTGCTGCTGGCGGATGTCAGCCTTCCCTTGCAGGAAGAGGAGCGCGGCGCATGGAAGAAGCTGGTCCGCGTGCTTGGTCACGAGCTTTCGAACTCGCTGGCTCCCATCAAATCGATTGCTGGCAGTTTGCTGGACCGGATTGCCGACCGCGCCGAGGATGACGCGATGGTGAAGGACTTTCGTCGCGGACTCGGCGTGATCGAAAGCCGCGCCGATTCGCTGCATCGCTTCGTGCAGTCTTACCGCAAGCTGGCGCAGCTTCCTCCGCCGCAATTGCAGCCGGTGGAGATGGGACCGCTGCTGGAGCGCGTTGTTTTGCTCGAACAGCGGATGCCGGTTAGGTTGCATCCAGGGCCTGCCGTTACGTTGAATGCGGATGCCGATCAACTGGAACAGATGATGATCAACCTGCTGGCGAATGCCGTGGAGGCCGCGCAGTCCAGTGACGCGCAGCCGGTCGAAGTGCATTGGACAAAGAGTGGAACCAACGTGATTGTGATGATCGAGGACCGTGGCCCGGGCATTGCCAATCCCGATAATTTATTTGTCCCGTTTTATACGACCAAACCGACGGGCAGTGGCGTGGGGTTGGCTTTGGCGCAGCAGATTGCGCGGACCCACGGTGGCGAAATCCAACTGGCCAATCGCGAGGATGGACCCGGAGTGCGCGCGTGCGTGCGGTTACCGCTGCTGGGCGCGGCGCGCAGTGCCATGGACGAGAATGCGGAGTGAGCTTCGGAAGAATTGATTTTGGTGCAACACAAAGGGCGGCCATGGTGGCCGCCCTTTGTGCTGACGATTGGGCTGAGTTAGGGAATGAGTTCGATCAGCGTGGTCCAGAAGCTGGCGTGCTGGCCGACCGCGTCAAGTACGGTGACCTGGCACTGGTAGATGCCTTCGGGGAGTTTGCTCGCGTCGAGCTCGAAGCGGAAGTGCGTGGTGGCGAGCCGGTTGCCTGCAATGGCGGTAGCTGCGACGGGCGTCGATTCGTAGACTCTTTTTCCGTCGCGGTAGAGCGTGACATAAGAGACGGTTGGCGTCGTGGGGGCTGTGGTTGCAGCAGGCGTGGTTGGTGTTGCCGCGGGTTGCGTTTCGGTGTAGCTCTGGAAGTAGACGTAGAGGGGGCGCGCGGCGTGGAAGACGCGCGTGACGCTGGGGATTGTTTTCTTGCCGTCGTAGACCAGTGGATTCACGGCGTCCGTTTTCGCGCGTTCCTTGGCCTTGACCGCGTCGTAGATGGAGTCCTTGACGTCCTTGCGTTCGCTGCTGAGCACGACGGTGCTCATGGGCACGCGCACGGTTTCCTTGTTGAGGTTGGGGATGGCGAAGCTGGTCAGGTAAGTGCCGATGCGGCCGGTTTCGTCGTCGCGCGCCAAGAACTTGATCGAGTAGCGGCCGGGTAGCAGTGTGAAGCCTGCCTCGTATTCGATGGGGCGATGGAGAAGATCGGCGGCGGTCGAGTCACTGAGTTTGATGTTGACGAAGTCGCGGATGTTCGAGACGGTGTAGCCGCTGACCTCGTCCTTGACCTCGCAGATGAAGTCGATGAGCGTGTGCTCGGCGCCGGAGTGCTTGGCGATCGCCAGTTCGCGGCCGGGGATCTTGACCATGACGGGCACGTAGTACTCGGCGCGATTGAGTTGGAAGTGATCGATCTCCATGGCGATGGTGAGGTCGGTGACGGGGTCTTCGAGCATGAGCGCGTCTTCGAGTTGGCGCTCCTTGTCGGCGGTGTTGAACTTGGCGAAGACCTTGCCGGCGTAGTAGCCCTGGCGATAGCTGAGCTTGGCCTCGGTGGGCGGGGCGAGCTCGATCTTGACCTTGCGGAAGCGGCCGTTCTGTTCGGCGTTGGTGGTGTAGTAGCCGACGATGTAGTAGTCGCTGATGGCCTGCTGCGCCTGCACGATGCCGCGCGCGAGGTCGTTGGTGTCAAGTAGTGCCTTGCCGCCGGTGTCAGCGGCGAGCGAGTAGAGGGTGTCCTGCGACTGCTGGAAGCGGTCGGTGGTGGCCTGCATGGCGGTGCCGTTGTACATGCTGCTGTTGCCCTGCGAGCCTTGCGAGGCATCGCCGAGCGGCGCGTCGGCAACCAGGCCGCGCGCGTCGATGGGCCAGAAGGAGACGCCGGCGCGCACCGCCTCGTCGACGGTGGCGTGCAACTGCGCCATGTTATCGACGCCATTCAGATGCAGACCGCTGGCGAAGTAGAGCAGAGATTTTTTCTCGCTCATGCGGGCCAGCATCTTGGTCGTTGTCTGCAAGGCCGAGAGTTGGCGATCAGTGGTGAAGATGTTGAACTCGCTATCGTCCTGGCCGAAGGCAGCGCCAGTGTCGACCTTCGAGGAGTCTTCCGCAGTGACGTCGTTGCCCTGGCCCTCACCGACGATCAGCGTTTCAAGAATGCTGAGCAAGCGATTGCGGTCGGCAGTGAATTCCTGCAGCACGTCGACCGCTCCGCCGTTGAAGCGCAGGATCGAGACCAGATCGGTGGCGCTCATCTGCGCGCGGATGAATTTTTCAGCCGCGCCAAGCGCGCGCATTTGATCCATCGGTCCCATGGCGCTCATGTCGAAGTAGAAGGCGAGCAGGCGATGGTCTTTATATTGGCTCGCGTCAGTGTGTTCGGCTGCGA
>Ga0255352_1001015_pt1 | contig 14712 bp, 12 predicted proteins | sample HBST0metaG_FD_189939 | JGI IMG/M metagenome (GOLD analysis project Ga0255352, IMG submission 189939) | Peat soil microbial communities from Stordalen Mire, Sweden - H.B.S.T0 | ecosystem: Environmental > Terrestrial > Soil > Wetlands > Peat | place: Sweden: Norrbotten County, Stordalen Mire...
CGGACAAAAAAGCGGAAACTTGCTGCGGGATTTCCCCTACAGCAGTTAGCAGTTATGCATCTCAGGTAGATGCAACTATACTACAGAAATTTGCAATGCCAATCTTGTGACAGCGAAACCGGACCACCGCATGCTTGCATCAGAAATCCGCCGAATGTCAGATACACTGCAAATTCTAATCAACACACATACTTGCAAGGCTACGGGCAACGTCTCAGTGGGTCCAGATTTCCCCTCCCGTGAAACATGCAGTTTTTTCAGCCTGTGGACTTTTCTCGAGCCCTTTTGCACTACGTCGCTATACACCATTCATTGCAAAAAAAGCCGTGTGCAGCAGTATAGCCACATCCATGAATAAAGACCGGTTACGAATGTAGTACAAATCGTACTGGATGTTTTCGTGAATTAGAAAAGCACGATCGGCGCTGAGCTGCCACAGGCCCGTCAGCCCAGGCAGAACCGACAAGCGAAGCCGCTGCTGCGCATTATATTTAGCGACGATGAAGGGCATTTCGGGCCGCGGTCCAACCAGTGACATTTCCCCCTTCGCCACATTAATCAACTGCGGCAGTTCATCCATGCTTGTTTTTCGTAAAAACCGACCAGCGCGCGTGATGCGCGTATCACGTGAATCCGTGGGAGAAAAGGTGTATTTAGGCGCATCGACATGCATCGAACGAAACTTATATAGCCAGAAAATCTTTCCGTCGCGGCCTACTCGCTGCTGCTTGAAAAAGATTGGTCCATGCGAATCAAGTTTGACCATCAAGCAAATGGCAAGGCTGATCGGCAACAGCACAAGGATCAGGCCGAGAGATGCAAACAGGTCAAAAACGCGCTTTGAGAAATCATATCGCCAATTTTTTGTTGGCTGCCCCACCAAATTGAACATCGTGCCATCAATATTTGCGTACTCGGTCCACAGACCTGATTCAGAGCTTTGGTTGGGCACAAAAGCCAAGCGTATGCCTGCCTCCTGTGCTACCTCGACTAGGTGAAAAAGTTGATTCTGCTGGATATTTGGCAACGCGACAATCAGCAATGAGCACTTATCTTGCTGCAGACGTGCCTTGGTGATGGAGCCAGTGCTGATAAAGATGGAATGCTCGTGCCGATAGGAGTCGGCAAATACCTGCTCACCTTCCAGTGCCGGATTGTCATCGACAAGAGCAACTGGATTCAGGCCTAGTTTGGGTGAGCGCGCAAGCGCTGAAAATACGCGTTGACCGCTTTGCCCAGCGCCATAGATCACCACACGTTTAAGTCCTCTGCCTCTGGTATGCAGAGCATCCAACATCACGATCAGTGCTTGTTTTTCACAAATTTGCAAAATAGGCACGCAAACAAGTGAAAAGGAAAGAATCAGTCGAGAAGGTTGAGAGTGGAAAAAATACACCACGGGCAGAGCAAGTAACAGCGTCTGTATCGAAACACGCAGCGTGCGCTCTGTCTCTTTAATCCGCAGCATGCTGTAGCCTGAACTGTACGCGCCATCGCGGTCGAGCAAAATAATATTGAGCGTTGCGATCATCACTGCAACGATGACAATTGAACTCAAAGCGTAGTCCACAGCGCCACGATGGAAATACCCGTACACCCCATAGCCGCTGAAAATTGCCGCAACCACAGCGATCCAGTCAATGAGCATTTCAGTCAAGGTTATAAATTTTTCAAACCTGTTACTGATCAATGCCGCAGCATTAGTAGTATATTCATCTTGCCCTGCGACATCTGCTTCAGCTTTGGACAGAACATTACCAGCATTGTAATCAGCCATTAGGGAAACCTCAAGATTCTGCTACGGTTTGGATTTGTCATGAGTCAGAACAAATCTATCTGATTACTTTAATAATGTCCCAGAAAGCAAAAATATACAAGTGTTTTATAGGTAAAAACTCCCGCCACACAGTTTGACGATAAATCATTGACAACAGATACGATAGATACTTTGAGCCAAGCAATTTGCTGCTTGTTTTGGAATGGCTCTTAAGTTGTAGATCAGTTATCCCGACACGGATGAAGTCCGCGCCTATCTGGCCAAGCTGTAGCTCGTCAAACTTTTCGTGACCGAAGCCCATACCTACGCCTTCATGCAAGCTTCCAGTCCGCTCGATGGTCAGATTGGAATGCGCACTAATCGGTAGAGCAGATGGCGCAGGTATCTTATCGCCCCTCAGGTCCATCCTGGCCTTGGCATTCGGAGCAGCGTTGCTCCTCTCATGCAAATATCGCGTCATTGATACGCCTCAATTTCTCCATCGCATGTAACGATGGTTAACAGCCTTTTCACTTATCATGCTGCCCGATTTTCCAAGAAAGGCTCATCACTTGCTACTATGTTCACGCTCGGCTTCCTGTTGCAGCAACTCTAAGTCCTGAGCGCCATAGGTTGTCTGGATTTGACGATCATTGCCATCATCAAAATTTTGTCTGTACAGTGCGTTAGCTTGCGTCCCGGGGATCTCACACAAGGAAAATTCGTTTTTTACAATTTGGTGTACTCGATAGCCTGCCCGTAATGCCTGCACATGCAACCACAGATCATCCGCGCGTGGGCAGGCCGCGCGAAACGCTGTTCCCTGCTGTTTGATCTTGCGCAGCAACGGTTCCGGGTAAATGATGCCGGCGCACCCTGTAGCAAGATTAAGATAACTCGGACGGGTATCTCTGAGAATCTCCCAGGATGCATACGGAGCAATGCCATCGCACGTAATATGCATGCGCCTGGCCCTGAAACAGTGCACATGCTCGGGGGTGTGCAGGTATGCATCGTAGAGCCGCCGCAGCCATTGGCGCGGATAAAAGATATCATCATCGGCCGTGACCAATGGCGCTTCAAAGTCGTTTTGCGACTCGACATAGGGATAATATTTTTTGTGCGGCCCATAGTTCGGACAAACTTTAATTTCCAGTCCCCTGCTCTGCAATCGCTCTAATTCAACGGGCAGGTGCGCGGCAACATTGGCATCGTCAAGCCAGAGAATCATGCGCGAAGGCAAAAGTCTTCCGCGACCAATTGACTCAATAGCGAGGTAAACGCGCTGTGTGCGCTCGCCATATGTTGTCAAGGACACTACAGGCCCGCCGGGGTTCACAATCGACTGGCACGACCGCCGATTGACGCGTGCATACACATACAGGTAGAAGGATTTTTCAACCTGTCTTTTCCTGCGCAATAACGTTTGTACGACTCCTCTGAAATTCATTCTATTACCTTCTTTGCCCTCTCCAGAATCAGTTACGCAGCCTTGCACACTGCACACGGCCTGCGCATGATCACTTGAATGGCAATCCACAAAGAGACAACCAGCAATGCGTCGCTGGCAATACTGGTCCATGCAGCACCACGCCATGACCAACGGGGTAGAATCCAGAAATTGAGCAGAATATTAACGACAGCAATACCAATCTGAATCAGTGTTCGTAACATCTGTTGGTTGGCACCGGAAAGCGAGTCTGCAAGGAAAGAGTGAATACAGCGCAAAAATGGGATCAGAGCAAGCCAGCGAACCGCCGGAACTACAGCATCATATTTATGCCCCAGGACATATGGAATTGCAGGTGCAAGAAGCATAAAGCCAAGGAAGATAGCCACCCCCATGAGCATGGACTTGGAGATCAGACGTTTGGCATACTTCCATGTACCGGGCAGTCCCTCTTCCTCTCCAATTTTGAAGAAACGTGGATAGGCCGCTGAAACAAGCGACCGCACGGGCGTCATTGAAACATCGATAAAGCGGTATGCCGCTCCATAAATACCAGTATCAGCTAAAGTGGAAAGCTTGCCGAGCATGGTCTTGTCGATATCGTTATAGATGCTCTGAGCCGAAGTGCTGATGCTGAAGAAAACTCCTTCGGCAATGTCCTCGCGAATCGCTTTCAAATCAATCTGCGGAATGCCCCATTGCTGAAATGCTTTCCAGATAGCATAAAGTGCGGCCAGAATGCCGGTAAGCGCATAGCCTGCAATCCATTGATCAAAGGAAACTGCGCCATATTTCCACGCGAGAACGGCAATGGCAATCAGTCGCAACAGGCTGATCAAAAATCCCTGGAACGCAGTTTGCTTCATGTTGCCATCAGCGGCAAAGCCAAACATGGCTAGATCGGTAATGCGCATGAAGATAAGATCGCTGACAGCGATCATCAGGATGTCCCAGGAAGAAGCCTGCAGATGAATCAACTGATTGCAGGCAAGAACTAGCACGCTGCAAACAACCCCTGTGACAAGAACGACAAGAACGCCATTGCCCCAACATACCTTGGCCGAACGCCTGCCAGCACGATAATTCTTGATGAATAGGTTCGACGTGCCAAGGCCAATAAATGGAGCAATGATGTTGGTCATAGCTGTCAGGGCAACGAATCCGCCATAGGATGCCGGCCCGAGCGAGCGCGCAATCAGTACAAAGTAGATCGCCTGAATGCCGAGCTTCCCCCCCTGGCCAAGCGCCAAATAAAAGGTATCCGTCAGCAATTCCTTATTATTTTTCAGCTTATTCTTGAATTCCAACACGCCTTACTTCCCTTTTTTCAGAAATTCGCTGGCAAGATCGGTAAATCGCGCAATAGCGCGCTCCCAGGACAATTCCTGTTCATAGTATTGATAGGCTCGCAGACACTGTTCTTCATAGCTATGTGAACCATCAAGAATGCTGCGCAAATCCTCCGCCCAGCGTGCGGCTGGTTCATCCAAGCGCTGTAAATAGCCGTTGACGCCATTGCTCATCAATGAAGCATTGCCTCCTACATCTGACACCACTACGGGCAGTGCGTAGGCATTGGCCTCAGCAATGGAAACCGAAGCACATTCCGCACGCGTTGGCAGCAGAAACGCATGCGCTTCGCGGAGATAGTCAAAATAGTTTTTCTTGCCAGTGATGCGCTCCTTGGCCACGCGCCCAAGCACCTCAACATATTCCGGCACCATCACGCCAGCAGGAGCATTGCAGCCAATCACCTGCAATTTAGCATTCACCCCCATGGTGCGCAACGCACCTACAATCTCGATAGCCGTGTCGACTCCCTTGCGCTGCCAGTCAACACCCACCAGCACAATCGTCTTTTCTGCAACACGCCGCGTACGCAGAATCTCGTCGATCTGCCGATGATCGGGATGCTCCTTGAGGTTGGCACCATACGTGATAACATGCGTCTTTTGCGCATCCAATCGATAGTGGCTCAGGGCCACGTCGGCCGCCCACTGACTGGAGAAGATCACCTGCGCGCAGGCATCAAGCCCGTGCTGCTCGACATTGTGGCTCTGGCGGATCATCCACTCACTGATATTCTTGTAGTAAGGATAGAGGTTCAGCACGCCCGCAACAGTCGTGTCGCCCCAAGCGAAAATTGGAATCTTCGACCGCTTCCGGCTTGCATAAAAAAACGAGGTAGCAAGAAACAGATCGAGGTCTGGATGCTGCTGCGCGTAGGCATCAACTACGGCTCCATACTGACTTGCTAGCAGAGGATGCCGCTCGTGCACAATATGCCTGCCCGTCGTCTTGATCAATATTCTGTTTGCCGCACGCAGCGGAAAGGTATAGCGCAGCGGATAAGGGCCACAGACACGCACATCGTGCCCAGCCTTACGCAAAAAATGAAGAATATGATACGGCGTTCCCGAGTAGGAACGGATGTGTGCCGGATCTTCATAACCAAGCAAGCCAATTTTCAATCGCAAGATATTGCTCCCTGATCAAGGCGGCTTTGAGACGTGACTATGCCCGGAGAACCTTGACGGCTGACTCTTCGAGCCTCATCTCGCAAGCCATAATAGGCTACAAAAGGAAGAATACAGTTCAGATATGAGGGCAGCATCAATTGGCCTGCCTCTATATTGCTGAACAAGACAAATGCAAGAATGCTGATGTACCACTTGGATGCCGGAGTGAGTCCTTTTCGAAAACAAACTACAGCATTTTTCCAGGCACGCAGATAAATCAAAAGATAAAGCAAGACGCCAACAGCTCCGACCTCCAACAAAAGTTCGTAGACTCCATTTTCTGCGTAGCCGATTCCTGTCCATCCCATATGAATAATTACATTGGCCGACTCGCCATTAAGCCCTTGCCAAAATGCGCAGAAACCATAACCAAGAAGAGGCCGTTTTAATACCGATATCATCAGGTCAGCCCACAAGACCGTGCGCCCTGTCATGGTGGGGTCTTTGCCCAGCAACTTCATAAATGCGTCGTAATTTATATAGGCAACAAGCAGAACACCAGCAACAATGCCAGCTACCGCGCCTATGAGCAATACCGCCTCTTTACGCCGAACGCGACCAATCACATTCAATAGAATTGCAGTTAAGATACAGCTGAAGCCTACCACCCATGCGCTTGCTGAGTGGGACATGACAATAAACACAGCCATGATTCCGAGATAGAACTTACGAAAGAGTTCTCCCTGATAAGTATCGAATTTTGCAAAAAATCCTGGCAGGACCAGAATGGACATGCCAAGGCCACTAAGGTTTTTGTGGCCGAAAATTCCTTGCCAGGATTGTGCAAGTCCATAGCTGCGAATGAACATGCCGTACTGCGGCAGAGCAATCACAAGAAACAGTCCTGCAAATGCGGCGATGGAACCAACCAGCATAACGATTTTGAGCTGCTCATTGATGTTGTAGCGATGAACGAAGTAGAGCGCAAGTGCAACATCGATCACCATGCGCATAAGACCAATAAGGCTATGACCGGGACTATTTGACCAAAGGACGGAAAGCGCGATCCAGCCCAGCAAGGCAATCACAAGCACTTCTCTCTGCGCCCACTGCAGCACCTTCTTCGTGTAAGGAAAAATCAGCCACGCACAGATCAGATAGCAAAGGGCATTTTGAATTTTAACAATCGCGCTTTGAGAAGAGTCCGTAGCGGTGAGGCCCATTCCGACGTCGCCACCAACCTGATTCACACTGCCCCGCTCGAACGAAAAGCCATACAAAGACGCAAACACAAGCAGAACAAAGCAAAGCATCCACGTGCTGACAAGGTTCAGCAGGCTGCTGTTTTGCATCTGTTTGGCTAAAGAATGATTCTGCAAATCCATTTCCCTTTCTGAGATCAGGCAAATAGGCGGTGTTTGTTGCAACTACAGATGTCATTGTCCTGGAGCAGACTCATAGCCATCGGCGATCATTTCGACGAGGCGCGTACCATCATCCGCAAACTTTCTGGCGAATAAAGCTTCAGCCTCACCATAGGCGTCATTCAGCAACAACGGGTTCTGCATTGTGAAAAGATCAATATGCTTTTGTTTGATCCATGCGGGGCTGCGCTTTCCTTCACTCCAATCGGCATAAGTCAGATTGTGCTGTATCGATGCAACAAATGGTGAGTTACCTAGAATGGTTTGGAAAAAACTTTCATCTGGATTTTGCGTTTTGCTGAAGTAGGTCAACAATTCTGGATGATCATTTGTTGTCTTCACAATGAAGTCACATGCATCACCGCTGATTGACCACCATGTTGAACCAGCGAAAGGTTTTCTGCCGTCTAGCTCCTTGCGATAATCGAGCGACGGTAAAAACCGCTCCAGCGCCGTGCAGGCAAATTCGAAGGCCCGATTACGGCTGATACGCCTGATTTTGAGCCGAGGACGCACAAACCGCGAGATTGGCTTCCTAACAACAGAGGATGGCACGGCCACGATATTCATGAATTGAACGGAAGCATTTTTCTTAAAATAGTTTTCAATGTAACTCACATCACGAATAGGGTAATCCACGCCGCTCAGTAGCGTATAGCGATCAAAGCCACCATAAAATTTCTTTGCCGCAAACAAAAGCCGCAAAATAGCCTCTACCTGTGAAAAATCTCCCCAGAACACAGGAACGCGGTCTTCTATGAAGTGCACCTTGGTGCCTAACAACGCTTTAAATTGTCCAATATCGCTCTTGGCATCAATATGGACAAAAATCTCTGCGGCATCCGTGTTCATCGCATTGACAAGCAATTCCAAATGCTTCAGCGAATTATGCGCCAGAATTAAGTATGCGTGTTTCACGCCGAGCTCCTGAAATAGTCATTTAGCAACAAAGCAGTTTTCCGTTCTGCTTATGACCTGCATTCCAAGGCTATTGATAATAGCCAGGAACCAAACTACTTCGACCAGCAAACCATATCCATTGCCGCTTTCAGTCCATGGTCTACATAGTGCAATTTGGGATCAAACGCAACGACTTCACAGCGATTTTGATTCCAACTGGTATTGATGGGACGAAAATGCCGGTATTGAACTCTAGAGTCTGTCTTACGCCGATTTTTGATATTGCGGATGCTGTGAACTTGCCACTGTGAAAGTTCAGGAATCTGGTGCGGTACCGCTGCCCATTTGCGCGGAGATTTGTGCAGCATGCAAGGAAAGAGAGGAAAACTCTTCCAGGGCTGCAAACCAAGCCGCGTTATGAGGACATTGGAAAAGTCCCGGTGGCGAATTGCCTTTTCTCTACCTATAGAATCATTTGCCGTTCGAATGACCCACTTGCCCTGAAACACCAGGTATCCTGATACTGACCGTTCAACCATCTCCATAACGGATTTTTCACATGGCATAACAAGCTCATCAACATCCACGTTTATGACTGATTTTGCTTTTTGTAGATACTTCCACCGAGCATTTTCCATTGCTCCGCTTTGGCAGTAATCAGAGTCCCAGTGGCCTCCGTTAAATCCTTGCGGCCCATATTTATAGTTCCACTTTACGATGCACACTGCCTGGATACCTGCAATACCCAATATTGCGTTACGCAGATCTTCCATGTCGTATGAAGTAGAGTTATTGTCGTAAAGCAGTACCGCGTCAATTTGATGAACGTCGCGGTAATAGCGAATCCAATCGCAAATCCATTCAATGCGGTTATCCTTGGACATTGTCATCAATACCCGACGATCTTTAAAAAAATCATTTTCATCGGTATTAACAGGCAAGCGAACAGATCCAAGTTCTGAGGATATGTTGATGGCAGTGGTCCCAGAAGGAATCTTTATGGCGACACGTGCATGTCTGTTCATCTCCAAGACTTCAAATGCGCATGGCAGACCACTTTCAGCCGAACACACCTGCATTTCTTTTGCTTTCTCCAGCAAATTATTAAACGGCGGGCAAGAGAGATACGCCATCTTCCTTTCTGCTATATAGGCAATATCGTACGCAAGTGTGGAATCATCGAATTTCTTATCAAAGTCGTTAACTCTCCATTTGACAGAGCGAGCTGGCATACGCCTCAGCATGAGACTTTCAGGGAGTCTCCAACCGTTAGGAATATCAATCTTACACATCATCTTCAGCACCTCCTTGCGATGAATCCTGACTCTCTCTGTGGTTAGCGCTTCAATTTCAGTGTAGACTGAAGCAGCCTCTTTATCAGCAAGAGCATCAATTTCCACTCGGCGAAATAACGGAAATTAATTTTCCTAGCCAGAGATAAAATCTGCTTTGGTCCCTTACCCTGTAGCGCAGCAGAACGAGCACAAACGAACAATAAAAAATAGGCGTAGGACCTTTCTGTAAATAGATGCCGATTGGAATCTGCCCACCTATCGTTGTACTTCCAGTCCTCGGCTTTGCTGATTCTTCCAATTTCGTTATCGGAATGGAAATATGAAAGAGGGGCTCTTACGAATGCCATTTTTTCTGATGCCGCAGGCGTGTGACGCAGAAGCCATTCCGTATCTTGATTTCGCTTGAGCCCAATCGCAAAGGGATGAGATAACAAATAGTCTCTACTTACCATCCAAGTTGATGTCTGCAAAAAGCTCTTTCTACGTCCTATGCCATCCAGATTACAGAACAAATATTCGCTCATGTTCTGTCTATCAGCAGGGAAAAACTTAGGCTGTATCTCTGGATTTATGTTCTGCTCATCAATATATCCAGTAGCTGAAAAAAAGATTTTTTTACCCGATTCGGCGATGGCCTTAATCTGCCGTTCAATCTTTTCCGGTAACCACTCATCGTCATCGTCTAGCAGGGCAATCCATTCGCCGCTGGCGTGGCGGACGCCGACATTGCGCGCTTCGCTCCCACCCACATTTTCCTGCAAGGCGACAATGCGCACGCGAGCGTCGAGCAATGCTTCGAGTGCATCCACGGTGGCGGCATCGGGACCGTCGATGACGACTACGGCCTCGATCTGCGCATAGGTTTGTTGCAGTACGCTGCGCACGGCGCGGCAGACAAGTTCCGGCCGGTTCCGAGTAGGAATCACAGCACTCACCAGGGGAAGTTGAAGAGAGTTACTGCTCGACAAGGGGCTTCCTCCTCGTAAATTCGCGCAGAATGCTGGGCATCAAGAACAACGGCTCAATCAGATAACGACGATAGAGTGTCTTGGGCCGGGTAAGCAGACGATAGAGCCACTCGAAACCGAGCTGACCTATCCAACGCGGCGGCGCCTTTTGTAGGCCCATCAAATATTCCAGTGCCGCGCCACAGGGAAGAAAGACGTGGGTTGTGATGTGGTTCCTGGCTTCGAGAATCCACCGCTCCTGCCGTGGCATGCCCATTCCAGAAAGGATGACATGCGGCTGAAACTCCTCGATTTCCTTGTAGACCGTCGTTCGCGCCGCAATCTCATCGAAGCCATGATGCGCGCGTAACTGCAGACCGGGAAAGCGCGGCAGTAGCGTATCGGGAATGAGATCGATCATGCTCTGCGGACCGCCGATAAAGTAGATGCGCCAATGCTTTTCCGCTGCCATACGCAAGAAGTCTTCGAACCAGTTCAGATAAGTCGTGCGATGATCCCGCGTAAGAGGAATGCCGAGGAGCTGACCCAGCAACACCATCGACATGCCATCCACATGCGTGTAGGTGTTCTCCTGATAGAAGCGTTGCATGAGTGGAGTACGCTGCAAGAGGTAGAGGCTATGCAGATTATGGTTGCCCAAGATACTGTTTTTGGCTGGCGCGGCCACGATGTGCTCGATGGTATCGAGCACATCTTTGTTGGTCATTGGCTGTACGCGCATTCCTAGAAAGTGATATGTCGGCAGCATCATGGGCACCCTCTTGTTTAGAAGTGGTAGATAGCGGCAGAGGCAGCCGAGGCGGCAATTGAACTTCCATTCAGCATGAAGTTACGCACATAGCTGAAAGGCACGTAAAGGATGTCATCTGTTTGCAGCGTCATGTCCGGGATTTTTCCTTTTTGCATTTTGCCTAGTTGCAATGGAATATCCGTGAGTGATCCATCAGGAGCCTTGCGCACCAGCCGCGCATGTGATGGCACGGCAGAGTGATTGGTGCCTCCGGCTCTTGCTACAAGCTGCAGAATGGTTAACTGCGAATAGTTATTGGTGATGGTGTATCCACCGGGACGCGCAAAGTCGCCCAGGGCATAGACAATACCCGCTTTGGCAGCGATGACCTTATCGCCCGGATAAACGAGGATCTCGGTCTTGATAGCTTCTGCCGCCGTGTTAGAAACAAAGTATGAAACCTGCTCGCGAGTATCATGACGCATCACAGTCAAATTGCGATCCGCGATGTCAGTCAGGCCACCGGCCATCGCCAGCACATCGAGAATTGAACGCGGAGTACCAATCTCGAATTGTCCCGGTTGTTTTACCTCGCCTAGCACCGTCACCTTCTGCGTTGCATAGGCAACCACCGCAACCTGTACGTGAGGCTGCCGCAGATAGTTTTTCTCAAGCAGGTACGCCTCAATGGCCTGTGCCGCGCTGCCCGGCTCAAGACCGACCACCTTCACGCTGCCTCCGAGCGTCAGGCGGATCGTGCCGTCATCCATAACGCGAACTTGCTGCTCAAGATCGGGCGTTTCTAAGACGACGATATGAAGCGTATCGCCAGGCCCTATCAATAGTGAATTGTCTGTCTGTGTCCACCCGCAGACAGAGAAGAGCAGCAGAACAAAAAGGAGCGCCCTACTCAGCTTAAGCCTACGCATTATCTCTCCTGTCCACATAGGTGTATTTGTGATAGCCGTAGTAGCCATAGTAGCTACCATCCTGCATCTTCAAACCGTTCAGCACTACACCAACAAAATGCTGACCTTGCTTGCCAAGCATTTGTTGGCTGCGGCGTAACTGCGGTCGCTCAGTAACCCCACTGCGCGCGACCAACAAGGTCGCATCTGCATAAGACTGCAAAATGATGGCATCCGTAACAGGGAGGATAGGCGGCGAGTCAACAACAACGTAATCAAAGTCCTTGCGCCATTTGGACAGCCACTCATCAAGAACAGGCAATTCCAGTAGTTCTGAGGGGTTTGGCGGCACGCTACCAGACTGCAAAACATAAAGTGAACTCAGACCATCGACCTGCACGAACGTAGGATCTTTCTCAACCCCTGCAAGCAGTTCACTGAAGCCTTGCTTTTTTGGCAATTGCAGTTTCTGCCGCACTGTCCCCTTGCGCAGATCGCTATCGATCAGAAGAACTTTCTTGTTGGTTTGCGCAAGAGCTGCAGCCAGATTGCTGGAAATCGAAGACTTGCCTTCACCCTGCAAAGAGCTTGTCACCAGGATGACACGCCCGCCCCCCTTACTCCGCGTAAGCGTAATGGAGGTCCGAATCGCACGTATCGCCTCTGCAAATGGCGACTGTGGATCATCGCGTGTAATCAGTCCGTTGCCAAATTTCCCCGATGATGCCAGAGAACTGGTTTCGATGTACGGAGTTACCCCTAGAAGATCCGAACCGGTAATTTCTTCGACATCGTAAACAGAATGAATCTTATTGTCCATTGCATCAACAACAAAGCTGGCGATGAATCCAAGGAACAGCCCCCCCAGGAGGCCGCCCACAAGAATGAGCATCACCTTTGGCTTGGCAGGCTTGGCCGGGACACGACTTGAATCCACAATGGTAATGTTCGAGGACTTCAGTCCTTCAAGAACACCAGCCTCTTTCAACTTGGCCAGAAGATTTTCATACAGCTTGCGGCTTGACTCAGCCTCCTGCCGAACGATAGCAAATTCTATAGCCTTGTCATTCAGCTTGTCGGCTGCAGTCTTTGCTTGATTATATGCAGCACGAGAAGCGGTTTCTGTTTGTTGAGCAATGCTGTAATCACTCTTGGCACGTCCCTTGATACGTGCGACCTCTTGCCGGATGGATGTCTGGACACCCGCTAGATTGGCGTTCATCTCGGCAATCTTAGGATACGAAGTACCATATTTGGTTTCTGCTTCCGCGAGCGCTGATCTTTGTGCCGTTTCCTGCTGCCGCAGCGACTGTAACAATTGCAGAGAATTGCTACTAGACTGCCCGGCACCAACCATGGAATTGCCTGCCAGCCCTGAAAGCATCTCCGCATCACCGCTTTCGGCTGCCCGCAGGATAGCGCCACGAAGTATTCGGTTCTGCTCCGCTTGGCTCAGCTCACCCGTCTTCTGTTGAAGTTGGTCAAGCACGCCCGAGTACGCAATCTCTTTGCCGCTTGCATCGATATTGCCAAGCGCATATACACCAGATTGACTTTGCAGATTACTAACTTGGCGCTGCAAATCTTCACTGTCTTTACGTAAATCACCAATCTGGCCGCGCAGCCATTCCGAGGCCTGATTGGTTGCATTAAAGCGTGTCTGGAAATTGAAGTCTATCAGTGCCTGCGTGAGTTTATTGACGACCGCCGCAGCCAGTTTAGGATCCGGATTCGTGTAGGTGATTTCGATCAATCTGGTTCCACTTATCGGTGTCACCTTCAGATTTTTTTCGAAGGCCCTCAGAGCATTCCTGCGGCGGTTCGGTGCATCTTCAAGCCGCAGATTGGCAGGCTCAGCCGGGCTCTTTGAGGAGAACAGACCAAAAAGCCATGTCCACGGCCTCCAGTGAGGTTGAAAATCATAGGTACCCTCAAGATGAAGATCATCTATCGTGCGCAGTGCCAGTGACTCCGACTGTAGGATCTGCGCCTGAGTCGAAATATTGATATTCGCCGAAAGTGCGTCGGTAGCATCTCCGGCAGCACCACTGAGCATGCTTTCCAACCCCATCGAATCAGAGCTGTCTTTTTGAACCTGGATAGTTCCCGCTGCTTCATAGCGCTTGGTCGCAATGGAGCAGTACAGAATGGCTAGGCAAAATAGCCCCATTGCCACGCCGAATAACAGCTTGCGACGTCGATGAACAATAATCAATAAATCATTGATCGTTAGCTCTTTGTCTTGTGGCTCGCTCAAAAAAATCGCTCCTCGGGAAAATAGTGCAGATCTTGTTTACCTGTCTACAGTCTTGCCGTATCATCGCCTCCGCACAAACAGTGAGGCGACGGCAAAAGTAGGAAGTCGACTGTGCCTGCCGACAGCCTCTTGCCTTTCTGCCGGAGTGCAAAATTTCCTTAATTGGTCTTCCGTGTGCTTCGGTCGTAACCGCACACTGGATGGGTTTCGCCATGACTTGCCGTCAGGCCAAAGGCAATGACATGCCCCTGCGCTTGCACACTCAGTCCATGGAGCCAGACACAATGTGCAACGCACTTACATGTGACGATGCTGCACATGTCGAAGAGAAGAAGGAAACAACATCAACAACCAACTGTCCTTACTACTGCTTCTTCCATACAGCCATTGGATATTCGCCCTCGTTTTGCCTAACGGAAGTTAGTGGAAATCCTGATGGATTTTGTTGACCTCTACGTGCGATGAGGAAGGTACTATTCTGCGGACTACGTGTTGAAGTTGTGGACACCATGCAAATCCAAAAATTGCCATTTCTGTACATCGGCAAACAGATGGTTCACTCATC
>Ga0255352_1001023_pt1 | contig 14650 bp, 12 predicted proteins | sample HBST0metaG_FD_189939 | JGI IMG/M metagenome (GOLD analysis project Ga0255352, IMG submission 189939) | Peat soil microbial communities from Stordalen Mire, Sweden - H.B.S.T0 | ecosystem: Environmental > Terrestrial > Soil > Wetlands > Peat | place: Sweden: Norrbotten County, Stordalen Mire...
TCATGTCGCGCGGCGCAGGGGCTGTGAAGGGTCAGATCGGGAGGCTTGGGGAAAAGTGGAACATCGTTGGCCAGCCGTCGTTTTCCGCCGCCAGAGATGTTGAGTACGACCGTCGCATTGGGAGAAGGGAAACCGTTGCTAGAGGCCGTTAACAGGCTTGCGAACGCTACAGCGGCTGCTGGATGGATGTCGATTCCCTCCGATGCTTCAAACAACTCGGCAGCCGCCAATGCCCGAGAGTTAGTAGCCGAGACGACAATCCCATCTGACTCGACGAGCGCATCGTAGAGCCCTCCTGGAATTGCGTAGGGAGGAAATCGATTGGAAAGCACTTTGGCATCGAGGGCCGCGATTTGGCGCTTCGCCTGTCGTTCGTCAATCGGCGTCCAGGCACGCGATCCTTTTCTCCAGGCATCTGCGATTGGGACGAACGGCTCGTTCTGGCTGAGCCAGAGGCGCGGGAAAGGTCCGCGCCCGTTCGTAAGCCGGCACGCTGCCTCATGCACAGCAATCGCGCCCGCTCCGCTTCCAATCGCCTGAAAATAATATTCCGGCATGCTCCCGATGGTTTCAAATGCGTTGAGCAGCACCGTGCCCAATCCGTCGCGGCGGGCAACATTCTTCGCGCCGCCTTCGAGAACGAACCCTGGCTGGCATGCCAGCGTCTCAGCGAATCGAATCGCATCGGAGTAGTCCGAATTTCCGCCAAGCGACACGATCTTGACGCCGGGAGAAATGGAAACGTCGAGACGCATCTCCGCGAGGCCTGACTCGGGCATCACGATCAGGCACCGAATATGGTTTACGGTGCAGGCTCGGGCAAATGCTGCTGCCGTGTTGCCGGCCGAAGCGACAACCAGGACGTTATCCGATTCATGCGGGATACGGCTCAACACCGCGTAGGCTTCCAACTCCTTGAATGTGCCAGTGCGCAACGCCGCGCTTCTTTCCGGCCAGTAGCCGTTGAAGGCAATCCAAAGATTCCTCAGTCCGGTGATCTTTGACAGGCTTTCACTGCGATAGGTCACAGTTCGTCCAGAACCTCGGAGAGTGCGCCGGGTAGGCAGCCAATGGCGGTAACGATAAAGTCCTTCCTCGTCATCTGCTGGCGTAAATTCCTTTTGCTCGTAATCGCTCACCAGCAGTGACGGCGAGTGCGCCTCGCTGCATTCAAGTTGAAGCCCGTCATCCTCATATACCGCGCCACACAATGAACACCTGAGTTTGAAGCGGGTGGCGAGAGCCTTGACGGCGCATATCCGTCTTTCTTCGCGAAGCCGTCTTGATGTCACGAATCCTTCTGGAATCGACGGCTCTTCGAGCCACGCGGGATGAAACGCAGTCGATCCCGCGTGTGCATCCACCCCTCGATTGGTATCCGTACAAGCAATCTCGATCATGCCATCACCGCCATTTCGTTGCGGACACGTTGAGCCCGGCGATCGATCATCGCGTGCACGGCCTCGCAGACTCTGGCCACTGCCGGGCGGCGGTAATCCCAACGCGAGTCTGCCGCCGGAGGGATGACGGCCATGGTGGCATTAGCCTCAAAGACCAGCACCTCGCCGGCTTCATTAAGGCCAAAGTCGATTCCTCCGTAGTCCAGGCCAAGTTCAGTTTGGATTGCCTGTAGCGCACCAACGGCGCGGTCGCCAATAACGCCGGTCATATTCTCCAGAAACTCCCGGTCTTCGGCGCGATGCTCGGCAGACTCGGCCATCTCCGCGCTGAAGTAGTGAATTTTCCAATGGTGTGAAATAGCGGCATGAAGCGGATATAACTGCCCGTCGATCATCATGACCCGGTATTTGCGCGATTTCCCATCGCGTCCGCGCGCATCGAGATATTGAATGACCAGCAGTTCGCTTCCCGGCAGTGCATCAAGCGCAGCCGGTAACTCGTCTATGCTCTCGACGCGCAGAAAATTCTCTCCTTGATGACAGCCCGGCGTGCGCAGCAGCAGCGGAAAAGCAAAGCCGCGATCGAGCAACCCGTCCATGGCGTCTGGCGCAATGAGCGACTCCCTCGGCAGCGCGACCGTATGGGCCGTAATCACTCCAGGCAGCGAGCGAAGGCGGCGCGCAATCTCGCAGCGGCCGGTGGCCAACACGGCTTCCGGATGATTCATGATGGGCGCCGAAGTGTGACTCACCAGAGCCTTTGCGCCCCGAATCGCCGCACTCGCAATATCTGCATCGCCAATCGAATTGATCACGATCTGGTGCGGAGGCAGCGGTGTGCCCGGTTCGTAAAATTCGGCGGCCACAAGATATCGTTTGTAGATGCTGTCGCTCAGGAAGTTCGCGAATCGCGTGTTGCCTTGGCCGATGGCCACCAATTCCAGAACCACGATGGGGGACTGCTTGCCCCGATAGGTGAGTGGCACGATGCACCGCCCGTGAAAAGCGGCGCGGCGATGCGCGCGAGCATTCTCGTCCCTGTTCAGATCTTTCAGGACCGACGACATGCCGAGATGGGCCTGCCAATAATCGGGATCGGTTTTGAGCGCAACTTCAAAGTGGTCGCGCGCTTCTTCGAGTTCGCCTCTCTTGCGCAGGCTGTTGGCGTAGCTAACCTCGCACATCGGTTCGCCGGGGCTGCTTCGAACCGCACGGGCAAGGGCCTCATGAGCCTCGGCATCCTTTCCAGAAGCGCTCAGCAGGCTGCCTATGTTGTTCAGCGCGCCGCGATGGGCCGGGTCGATATCGAGCAATTTCCGGTAGCTATCGAGGGCTTCCGGCTTGCGGTCCGTAAGTTCCAGCAGGTTGCCGCGTAGATAGAGAGACTCGACTGAGCCGGGGTCAATCGACAGCCGCTCGTTTACGACCCTGAGAGCTTGGCAAAGTTCCCGATAAGAAGGCATCTTCAGTTTTCTCGCTGCGACCTTATTGTTGGCGATGGTGGTTTCGATGGCGTTTCCGAAAGCGAGGACGCCGTCGATCAGCGAGTCGATTTCAGCGCGGCTGGTGCGATGGTTCACGATGGCTGCCCGGATCGCCACCTTCCCGTGGACTCTGGTTGCCGATGGGGCGACGATGCCAGACTCCTGCAACGCCACGACAATCCGATCATTCACCTGGTCCGGATCCTGCGAGCGGTAACGGAAACAGACAATGTTCAATTCGACCGGCGCAAGCAACTCCAGACGCGGCGTATCGGCAATCCGGTTCTCAAGATGGCGGGCGAGTTGGCAGTTGTGAGAGATCGCTTGTCCCAGCGCATCGGTTCCATAAACCTTGAGCGTGAACCAGACCTTCAGCGCTCGAAAACCTCGCGACAGGTCGGGTCCGAAATCGCAGGGCCAGGGCGAACCGGCAGCCAGTCCGCGCTGCGCCCGCTGCAAGTATTCGGCGGAGAGCGTAAAGGCGCGCTGATGCGCGGCGCCGTCGCGCACCAGGATCACGCCGGCATCGTAGGGAACCTGTCCCCATTTATGAAAGTCGAAGGCCACCGAATCCGCGCGTTCCATTCCACCGAGCCGCGGCGCAAGCCCGGGCGCAAGCTTGGCGAGCGCACCAAAGGCCCCATCCACATGGAACCAGATCTTTTCCCGCCGGCACAGGGCGGCGAGACCAACCAGATCATCGATCGCTCCGGTATTCGCCGTGCCTGCTGTGCCCGCCACCAGAAACGGCGTCAGGCCTGCATCCCGATCTCTACGGATCGCTTCTTCGAGCGCTCCCAGGTCCATGTGGTGCTCGTGGTCGGCGGGAACCAGACGCAACGCATCAGAGCCCAGTCCGGCAATCTCGATTGCCTTACGAATTGAGCCATGAACCTCCGTAGACGCATAAGCGGCCAGTTGTTTCGTTCCTGCCGCGGCTCTGCGGCCATCTGCATGATTGCCGAGCGCCGCCTCGCGCGCCACTACAACCGCGACCAGATTCGCCATGGAAGTTCCGGTGACAAGCAGTCCCGACGCGTCCGATGGAAAGCCAACGATCTCGCAAGACCATCGCACCACCTCGCGCTCGACCTCGATAGGGATGTGATCGCGCCCACCCAGGTTTGCATTCAATCCAGCCGCAAGCATTTCGGCCAGCATCCCGACCGGCGTTCCGCCGCCATGAACCCAGCCCATGAACCCGGGATGGACATTGCCCACCGTATAGGGCAGCACGTAGCGCATGAACTCGTCATGCACGTCGGAGAGTTCGGAAGGCGACTGCGGAACAGCACTCCTGCGCCGCGCCCTCACCTCGTCCGGAATGGGCTGCCAAACCGGACGCGTGCGAATACTCTTCGTGTAATCGAGCATGTCGTCCAGCATGCGGTGCGCCTGTGCCCGGAACTCCGCCCAGTTTTCCGGATCGAGCGTAGTTTTCTGGTCAACGGTTGCATCGGTTTTCCGTAGCTCATGCTGGCATTGAGTCAAAGCTGACATTAGCACTTCCGGCAAGGGTGAATTGGTATCTATCTGCCTTCAGAGCAAACGCAGGACCACATGGCGCCGGTGGTCGAGCACGAAAAATTTGAGGTTTCTTAGAAAAGCGAAGACTGTTACTTGGCATCATCTAAGAATCGCCCAGACGACCGCCTGCGCAGCCTACGGAGCGGGCCGCCGTAAAGATCGCTCCGATGCCGCCGATAAGGCCAACTGGGAGTCTTTTGGCAGGGAGGTGAGCCATGCTGATCGCTGCAACATCCTCGTCGACGGGACCGATGATTCTCAACCCGGCGCAAATTACACCGATCAAGACACAGACGACGGCTTCTTCCACCAAACTGCCGGCGAGTTTTTCAACTGCGACCTCGTCCCCTGCGGCTTCAAGCGCTCCGACCGCCAGCGCCCCTGCTATAAGCTCCAGCGGCGGCCATGGTCACGTCAGCGGCGGGGGCGCATCGGCATCTGCCGCGGCGGAAGTAGAATCGCTGGCTGGAACCTATACCACGACAGTCGGCGGTACGCAGTACTCCGGCAGCGTGGAAGAAGAAATGGCACCTACACAGCCTCTGTGTCTAACGTTAGCGGAGCCACAGCCACTGGGGCCACACTGTTGGACGCGGAAAACAACCTGACCATCCGCATCGATGAATTAGTATAGCGCCAGGCAATAGCTCATTCCCGTAATTAGAGAATCAGCCCCGGTATAGGCACAATCACTGCAGTTTCTGTAGCAAGAAACTCAACGATTGGGCAAACTCGCGTTTTTAGGCAAAGCCGGTCCGTCTCACATTCTGTGCGGCCTTCCATCTGTCGGGCAGCCAGTCCGGCAGGTCGCATATCCGCAGCGACGGCAAGTTGACCAGCAGCTGGGTAAGATAGAGCTGCGGGTCTATATCGTGGCGGCGGCAGCTTGAAGTGAGGCTGGACAGGATGGCAGCGGTTCGGCCGCCGCGAGCGTTGCCCACAAAGAGACTGTTCTTTCGATTGAGTACAACGCGTTTCATCTCGCGTTCGGATACGTTGTTATCGATCGCGACGGCACCGTCGGCGAGGAACACGTTGAGCTCGTCCCAGTGACCCAGGGCGTATTTGATCGCTTCGGCCATGGGATGCTTGGGCAGCAACTGCTCCTTCCAGTCGAAAAACTCCTCGCGCAACTCGGCCAGCACCGGCGCCGATTGCTCCCGGCGCAACCGCAGGCGATCTTCGACCGAGGCGTTGGCGCCTTGCCTCTCGACGGAGTAAAGCGCACGCACGAGAGCTATGGCTTCCTTTGCGATCTCGGGAGCCGCCTTTTCCGCCTCGATCACCTTGCGACGCAGATGCGCCCAACATCCAGCGCGCACGATGGCGTTGCCGGCCACCACGCCGTCGTATCCACCATAGGCATCGGCCAGAAGCACCTGATCGTAATCCTTGAGGAAATACTTCGGCCCGTCGCGCCCGCGGCTGAGCGTGAAGTCGAACAGGTTGTAAGGATGCGCCGCGTCGCCCGCGTAAACCCACATCCGCGCCTTGGCGCAGTGACCGGATTTCAGCATCGGCATGATGGTGTCGTCGGTGGCCACCACGTGCGAAGCGCGCACCTCGTTGCCTATCAGCTCATAGAGCGGCTCGGCCAGATCGCCTACATCACCGCACCAGACCGACTGCGTAGCCCGCGAGATCTCGAACCCTTGTCGCGCGAAGATGTCTTCCAACCGATAGCGAGGCAGGTAATCGTTGTTGGACTAAACCGCTTCGCGGTATTGTCGTAGCGCGATCTTTTTATCGTCCGAGCCAGCGCGTGGTGGTTCAGTAGCCCTTGTTTTCCCGGTCTGATTCCTTACGCGTGCTCCTTTGCGAAACCATGGAGGTGCTGCTTGCAGCACATTCCATTTCGCACAAGGAGCTTGTCATGACTTCCCTTCGCCAACGGATGACCGAAGATATGCAGGTGCGGAATCTCGCCCTGAACACTCAGACCTCTTACCTGCAGCAGGTATCGCTGTTCGCCCGCCACTTCAATAAATCTCCGGAGGCGTTGGGTCCGGAGGAGATCCGCGCTTACCAGGTCTACCTCATCCACGAAAAGAAGCTGGCCCCGGGTTCCGTTCTCATCGCCGTTGCTGCGCTTCGCTTTCTCTACAAGGTTTCACTCAAGAGGGATTGGCCCTTCGATGAGGTAACCCCGGCGCCGAAGAAGCCACAGAAGCTGCCCGTTGTGCTGAGCCCGGAAGAAGTGCTTGAGTTTCTCCGCAGTGTAGGCAACACGAAACATCGCACGATTCTCACCATCTGCTATGCCGCGGGTCTGCGCATCTCCGAGGCCGTTCACCTCAAGCCCGCGGACATCGACAGCAAGCGGATGGTCATCCGCGTCGACCAGGGCAAGGGCCGGAAGGATCGATTATGGGTCACGGCCCATAAGCGGTCCTTGCCGCCCTTGCCCTCCCGGATATGAACCACCATCCGCTTGCTGTCGATGTCACTGACCTTCAGGTGAGCCGCCTCTGCGCGGCGTGCCCCGGTGGCATACATCGTCATCAGCAGAATGCGATGAAAGGGGGAGTCCACCGCCTCAATCAGTTGCGCGACTTCTTCCTGACTGAGCACCCCGGGAAGGTGACGCAGCTTCTTCGGATAGGGCGTCTCGGCGACGCTCCAGTGGCGCTTCAACACGTGGATATAGAAGAACCGAAGAGACGACAACCGCACGATTACGGTGTTCGGACTGTACTTCAGCTTGGTGAAGAGCATCGCCTGATACTTGCGAATGTCTTCAGGACCAAGCTGATCGGGCGGACGGCGAAAGTACCGGCTGAAGTGCGCAACGCCGTGAAGGTAAGTGCGGCTGGTTGTGGCAGCGAAGTTGCGCCGCTGCAACTCCTCAAGCATGAGCTGACGTAGTTGGTTCACAGAGAGTTCCTCCTCTGCGAACCAAACTACCCGGACAGCCACAAATGTCGGCTCAGGAACACGCGAATGCGTCCGCCGCCGCAGCGGCTTCGTTCAAATCCTCTTGCCGCCCACGATCCTTACGCGTCCCCATCGCCATGATCTAATTCTACGAATGAGGCCTGTGGATACCTCACAACTCTTACGCGCTGGTATCCAGACTTTCACCACAGGCTGTTAGAGATTCGCCGCTGCGCGGTGCCCACTGAAGCGACGATTTGTATCGGGAATCGTAGGATACGAGACGTTCGATCCATGGCTGACGCGTTTAGAGATGAAGAGAGTGGATGCAGTTTTGACGATGGCTATCGAGATTCCTCCGATGTGCTATAGGGCGGCCCCGGCGAGATAAAGGCGATTGTGGAGAAAATGATGACAAGACGCGGACTTCGTCTGAAGTGGATTGAAGCGTCCGGGAAGGCACGACGGAAGCCGTTCCCGAAATAGCGGGATGGGTGGAGCGAAAAGGGGAAGATCGTGAGAAAGTAGAAAGGCGGTACTATGATCGGTAGACTTCGATTGCAGGTGAATGATGAGCGAAAAAGGCGGGCGCCTAATGTCCGAGTTTCAACTGCTACGGTACGTGCCGGACGCCGTGCGGAATGAGTTTGTGAACATCGGCGTGATTCTGCGCGAGCGGGGCAGCCACGAGCCAGCCGAGGTACGGTTTACGCGGGACTGGCGGCGATTACGCTGTCTCGACCCTGATGCAGATACTAATCTGCTCGAGGGCATGGAAGGCGAACTGCGCAGGTACTTCCGCGACGAACGCGGCGGCAAACTCGTGCAGCTGCTGGAGCAGTCCCTGTCATTGAATGTGCAGATTTCCGACCCCAAGGGGTACCTTGCAGAGAGTCTGCCCTCGGGGATAGAAGAGCTGATGCTCCTCTATGTCGAGTCTCCGCCGCGGAAGCGGGCGGACCAGCTACGGGGACGGACGGCGATTCAGTCAAAGATGCGGAGAGAGTTAGAACGGGCTGGGGTGTGGGACTTGTTGCGTAAGCAAATTCCTGCGTCCGATTACACCCGCCCCGGGGATTCTTTGCGCATTGATGCGGGCTATCGCTCCGACGGACGCATCCGGATGTTTCAGGCGGTGAGTCTCGAGGGCGGGCCGGAGTGGGCAAAGGTGCTGGCCTTTTCCTCTGCAGCTTTGCGGGCAGGAGTGGAGCGCGTGGAAAAGTCCAGCCTAGAACTCACGGCTCTCATCGAACCAGGACCGACAGTGGACGCCAACGACGATCAGTCAGAGCGTCTTGAGACGTATCGGTTCTGCGTAGAGACGATGGAAGAACACCAGATCCGTGTGCTGACTACGTCCGACCTGAGCGCACTTGCGGAGACAGCCAGGCGGGAACTCTTGGAGGGATGAAAGCTTTGGTAGATACCGGAAACGTTATGCTTCACATTTCCGATATTTCTTCAAGAACTCCTGTAAAAACCACGCACTCAGCGTGAACTCATCAGCCGGCGTAGATCCAGCCAACGTGCTGACCCGACGAAGAAGCTCTTCGCGTTCCTCTTGGGACATTTTCAACGTATCTGCTAAGGCGTCCTTCTCCCCGCTTAGATCAACCATGAGCCATGCCGAAGCTGCTGCCGCGTCCGCAATTCCGCCCTGCATTTCTTTGCGTTCTTGCAGAATGCGCGTGATGTCCTGGGACGCCGTGGGAGATATTGGTTTCTGTCCTTTCTCGATAATTCCCGCCGCAACATTCATTTGGGCGCGAAGCTCCAAACTTCCTATGGCCAGAACCTTTAGTGATGACGTCAAGGAGTGGACAAGTGTCTCTTGGGAGCTTCCGCCGCCTAACTGCTTCATCTCGCCAGCGAGAAACGAAGCACAGAGATAGCCTTTGGCGGAACGCGTGAGTCGGGTATCCGTATACTGCTTATCTGCACCAGCTCTTGCCAATGCGGAAGGACTAAGAGCCGCAAAGAATTCCGACGACGCATGGTGACCCATTTCCAGCGCAATCAATTCGCGTGCGATAAATACATATGACGGGGAACCGCTTATGCTGCCAGTTTCTGTGACTAACGAAGCAGGGCATTCCGCCGACGCGACCTCAGGCGACAATGCGATTAGCTCCTTTTCGGCACTTGAACAATGTGGGACTACTCCGAGCAATAGACCTAATGCTACGGGATAGCAGAACTTAATAGGCGTCATAGTCATACCTCTCGACCCAGAAGCGACTGAAAATCGTGACAGGAAATGGCCAGCATGCTCGAGCAAGGCGCGCAGTTCATACGCCAGTGATCTAGTTAGTGCCAGGAAGGCCACGTCCAAGAAGATTAATTCTCCAACTCCGGTGGCCAACCGGCAGGTGATTGGCAGTATAGATCAACGATTCCCACACATCTATGTCTTACATCACACACCTTCAGCAGGAAGGGATAATGGATTGTCTGACAGCAAATTTGCTTGACAGGGGTCAAAAAAAGGGGTAACCATGTAGTAACGTTCGATAACTTCGCATCATGGCTTACGCGTCATAGAACGCGGAGGCAGTAGCCTTAAATGATTACGGTGACAGATCATCGTCACATTTTTTGTTGCTCTATGTTGCTTCGGCATACCCAAAGATCCGTCGTGTGTTCAGTGATAACTTATGCGGAACTTTGGGAAAATCTCATTCAAAGGCATGCGAAGTATCCGGCTGCTAACCATGCAGCTTTCGGGCCGCACAATGCCTTCGATCCTTCACTGTACATTCTTCACGCTGAAATCTCCCATCTTGTTACTCAGCCTATTGAAATGGATCGCGCCTTTTGGTCCCATTGTCATGATGCTCATTCCGCAAACTGAACCTAACCGATATTCAAGACGCATCTCGGACAATGCAAGGACTGTGCACAGGGACTCACTTGGCCTCATCTGGAAGCGAAGTGCATCTCGAAAGATCTGCTCACCATGGGAGGATGAATCATGTACACGCAATCGTGACATTAGGACAAACTCCGGCGTGTCGCCGTTCAGTGACGTTGTGGGCGGTCTACAGATAGAGAAGACCCAATTGATATCTCTGTTAGCTCGACTCCGACATTGCAGCAAGGGAGAGCAATTGAAGCCATTGAGGCATAAATAGAAAGGCGAATACGTTTCGCAATAGTTGGTTTCTTAATTAACTCAAATCTCCCATGGCCCAATCTGGCACTAAGGGAGCATTAAGGATATTCAAAACGGGATGAGTCTGAAGAAGTTATGGTCAGGCGCTGATCAGTTATCCACTGCAGCGCCCGATTTTAAGTCATATTTTGATTGGAAAGGCCTTGGTTATGAAACTTATCGTTGTCACGCTTAGAAGTTACACAGAAGTCAATGAAGGCTGCCCAGGATCCTATACGAATGAACTGGGCGGTGAGCTTTAATGGCAAACCACATACCTTCATTAACATTGTTAGTCCGAAAACTCTCCAGAACATCAAGATCGATACTCGGGCTCGCCGACGACGGGAACCTCTATGTTGTCAAGTTCCTTGACAATAGAGACATGCACGATTCCCTTTTTTCAGAGTGTGTGGGGACCGATTTCTATCATGCCTGCGGTCTATCGGTCCCCGGATGGCGTACGTTGCAAATCTCTTCGAAACTGATGGATCTGAATTTGGATTGCTGGGTGAACGAACGAGGTGAAGGCACGCGCCCAACGGAGGGGTTATGCTTTGGCAGCCGGTTTCTCGCGGCGTCCAGGCATGCTTATCCAATTCTTCCTGAAAGCTATTATCAAGACATTGTTAACCGCAGAAGCGTTTGGCTTGCGCTCTTTCTGGATTATTGCGGGTTCACTGCCTCTAAAAGAACGGCACTCTTTTGCAAGGTTGGACGTTCCCATTATGAAGCTGCATTTGTTAAGCACGGTAATTCGTCTACAGTGCGCGATCAGAACTCGGTCGCGCAATTAATGGCCTGCGCTTATCCGGATAAACGAATTTATCCCTGTTTCTCGCCGGAAGACGTTAAAGGAATTCGAGATGTATTTCGAGGCTTGGATACGAGCCAGCTTCTCCAACAATGTGATCTTGTTCCGGAAGAGTGGACGAGCGCGAATGAACACGCTGCATGGCTGGAACAATTAAATGGCCTGTGGGACAGAAAGGCACTTGATTGGTGGATCGACGATTTCTGCGCTACTGTACGGCAGAGCCCATTGCAAGGCCTGTGTAGATATTTCTAGCCAAAGCACCTGCCGAGCAAAGCCGTCGTCAAGGCAAGCGAGTTGCCAAATGGAACATCCCGGTTGTTTTCTAGGCAGGCTTGCTATGCACTTCCATCATGTGGTGTGCACTACTTTCATAACTCCAATGTCCAAAGGTGGGGCTAGGATGGATCGAGGAAATGAGCAGAATTGTGACAAGCGTTAGCACAAACCAGAAAAAAGAGCATGCTTCGGTTCCCCGTCGCAGCTGGATACCGAGCCCTTTAAATAAGTCCCACTCTTGTTCTCGTTTGGAGGAGACGAAAGACTGCGAGCAAACAATGGCCGACCTCGAGTTTCAGATCGCAAACCTGCGGCGCACATGCGCGCATTTCCAAACGTCTTCGCCTCACCGAGCAGCGTATTGCCAACTCGACTTCTTGCAGGAGGTTCTCGCCGAGGCAACGCATCTCCTTCATCAACCGTGCGGCCACTCATGAAAGACATGAAAGACCAAGGCGACCACAAACGTGTGGCGATCCAATGTCGTGTTAGGCTATGGATGATCAAAGAGCCGCCACCCTCCGCATATTCGTGCGAACGAGTGGCGGTTGACGTCTTTGGTATCAATTAGCTCTGCTGGACCGGGCCACGTTGCGAGTGAGAGAGCCAGCCGACAACCGACCAGAAACAATGAACGCTACGACAAATGTCGTCCAAAAAATGCGAGGCGACGCGATGCACGCAACTACCATCGATAGATGGTTAAGTTGTGCGCATAGACGACAACCGGATCTCCGCTGGCTTTGGCGGGGTCCATCTGGAAATTGACGATTGTGTCTCCGATATTCCATCTCAGAGCTTCTTCCTGAAATGTCGTGACATTCAACTTGTCGACGATTCCGTCGAAGGCCACCCAGTTGTAAGTCACATTGCCGGAGTCGTCGCGCGTGGTATAGATCTGAAGGTGATGCCAGGAGTCGGCAGTCCAGGTTCGCGGGTTGCAGGGGAGTTCTGAAGGTATCCAGTGGGTACCGCCTGCTCCGCCAGCGGGGTCTGAAACATAGGAGTAATCCCACTTACCCTTGAATCCATCGCACTGAAACGCGAAGATCACGGTGTCACCGTTCAATGTTACTTGGTTCAAGTCCAGTTCCAGATTGCCAAGTAATGCAGGATTCGGGAATTGAACCCAGACGTCATAAATAAAGTTATGGGTTGTTGTATCTTTGACGAAGTCAATGGAGCATCTCTCGCCGCCGAAGTTAGCGTAACTCGATATCTCAAATTTCTGAACGTCTTTGTATCCGCCCACGGTGAGTGGGTAAGCTATACCGCCTGTAGACGAGCCCGACGTACCATCATCGTGCTGGCACTTCCACTTGGAATTGCCATTGAGATCGCCGGAGGAGATTGCATAGGAAGGAATGAGAGTTGGCGGAGGGTTGGAGACGGTGATAGCAACGTCGCTTATGCATACGGTCTTCTCCGCCCATCCTTTAACGCGCAGCATGTGGCTTCCCACGGTGGCCTTTACCTGCGTGTTTATTGCGGTCCCACCTACTACATAGGCATCGGGCAGCGAATCGACCGAGTAGCCCATCGAGACTACCGGACGGCCGTTGCATGTTATCTCAGTTGCGCTAAGCAAGAATGGAGTTTCAACCTGGGAGCCGTTTGTTGGACTGGTTACGGTTGGGGTGGCATTCGCAAACGACGCTGCAATGGACAATGATGTGGCTGTTAGAAATACCCTATAAAGTGATCTCATTTAGACCTTTCTACAAACCCGCACTAGAGTTTTCGGACGACTTGTTAGAAACGCTCGGCGGAATGCTTTGCATCTTGCCGCTGTTACTAAAATCCGCCCAAATTGAGCAATGCCTAAAACATTCGTACCGATGCGTTGTGAGTGTCGTCGTAGGAGTATTGTGCGTTTTGCAGAGTGAGATTTCGCGCACCGAGATAACAAATGGTGTCCACAATTCGTTGTCGTGGGAATTTGAGACTACAAATCTCCTTAATCGGAACAGACTCACATGAGGGTGTCACGGATGAAATCAACGCTAGACCGCCGGCAAAACGTGCAGCGGGAAGCGGCGCGGGAACTCGTGAGCTGAAACAGTCACGACCTTGTTCCTGCCGCCGTGTGCATAGTCTCGCCAGCGAAATGAGACGCTGCCGTTTTCAAAATCCACGAGGCGTGGTTGGAGATGGCTACGCGATGGGTGTAGCGGGCCAGGTAGTTGAGAACGTGTTCGGCTCCCCCGAACTGTGGCTTGGAGTAGACGACCCAATCTTGCCTAAATAACTGCCGGAGAAAACTGTTAAGGCAGCCGCGCGCGATTAGATACTGCTGTGAGCCATGAAACTGCAGTTGGTGCTGCGTGAATAGCCGCTTCTGTCCAGCGGCGAACTTGCCGCGGAGGACTCGGCTCCACAAATTCGCCCGGAGATAGAAATCAAAGCGGTCATAGTTTGCTGGAAGAAAACTTAGAATGGACAATTTGCCCGAAAAGGCGCCTTTTACTCTCTTAAATTCGCTCGGAAATCGAAATCAAGACCGTCAGACTTTTGCTGTGAGAAAACTTAGAATGGGTAATTTGCCCCCAAAAGCGCCTTTTAGATTTCTCAATGCTCCACCGCCTAGCAGACAATGGCTCCGGTTATGAGCGCCGGAGCAAAAATAGGCCACAGAGCGCCGCTTGAGCGGAGCTTTGCGGCGGAGTAAAAGTAGTCCACCGCCGGATCTTGGTTTCTAGAGCTGGGTTGCGTAGGCAACGTGGTTCATGGAACACCGGAGGGATGCTCGAGGTGGAGATTTACGGACGTGTTCGGCGAGCGGTACGACTCGAAGGTAAGAGTCAGCGGGCGGCGGCCAGAGAGTTTGGCCTTTCGCGAGATACAGTACGGAAGATGCTCGAGTACGCGGTGCCGCCCGGCTACCAGCGACAGCAGCCGATCAAGCGTCCCAAGCTGGGACCATGGTTGGGCGTCATCGACGCCATTCTGAACGATGACAAGCAGATGCCGGTCAAGCAGCGGCACACGTCGAAGCGGATCTTCGAACGGCTGAAGGAAGAGCACGGGTTCACGGGCGGCTATCGGCGTAGCCGTCCTCAATCGAATGCTCCATGAAGGCCGCCCCGAATCCGTCCGCCGCCTGAGAATCGCTGCGTGAAAT
>Ga0255352_1001032_pt1 | contig 14540 bp, 11 predicted proteins | sample HBST0metaG_FD_189939 | JGI IMG/M metagenome (GOLD analysis project Ga0255352, IMG submission 189939) | Peat soil microbial communities from Stordalen Mire, Sweden - H.B.S.T0 | ecosystem: Environmental > Terrestrial > Soil > Wetlands > Peat | place: Sweden: Norrbotten County, Stordalen Mire...
GCGGCTACCGCAACCTCAACTATCTGCTTCTGAAAGCACAACGACTGGCCGCCACGAGAACAGAATTCGTCGCCTTTCAAAAAGCCGCGTAAAACGCACACTTTTCCACTTTCTCGTCAAGAGCCGACTTTTTGAGCGGCGTGCAAGGTGACTTTTTCTTGAGGAAAAAGCCACTTAGACTCCTGCTTCCGGTCTACACCAATTCCAAAAATGCTCTAGCAGAAGCGCCGTGCTGCCCGGTTACGCGAAGGTCGCCCGGGTCTTGTAGCGCTGCGCATATTGCTGATCGATCTCCTGGATGTGCATGGTGAGCCACTCGCGCAGAATCGCGCTCACCTGCCAGCTCTGCGTGATTCTGCCGGTGGTGTAATCCCTGATCAACCCTTCAACCTGTACAAGAAATTTGCGATGCTGTTCCTTGTGCGCGTCCAGGTTCGGATCGCGCTTGACCGCCAGCCAGCGTTCCTCGGCCTCACAGTGCAACTTGATAAAAGAAAGTGTCTTGTTCAGAATCTCGCCGACATTCTGCCGGGAATTGTCGTCGCGCGTCGCATTGCTGAAATCGTTGAGAAAGACAAAAAACTGCTGATGGGCGCGGTCGAAGACCGGCACGCCTACGCTGTAGCTCTCCTGCCAACCGTGCATCGATACCTCCAAGGAAACATGGAAGGAAGGCCTGCTGTCGTTCCCTGCTTGCACCTTACCGCATATTTTGGAAACCGTGCCTCCAAAATTCCTCAGTCCAAGGTACTGCCGGAAAGCGGCAGACTCCCTTTTCGGAGACTTGCCGAAAATGGAAGGTGCTATTTTTGACGGTATCAACACAGGAAGAAGACGCAGAAGGGGGTTCGCCGGGAACCGAAGACAGGGCGCACTCGGGCAGAGTTACGCCCTGTTTTTAAACGGCCATTCGCCGAGCTTGCGCGCGCGGAACAGATAGATAGCCGTGCCGCTCAGCGCAATGCCCATGGCCACCAGCAGGCCTCCCCTGGCCTGCGCGCGATTGGCAAGAACGAACAGAAACCCGGCAATGGCTACCAACGGAGGCAGAGGAAAGAGCGGAATCCGGAAGGGACGTTCGAGGTCGGGCCGCTTGAAACGCAGCCAGAGCACGCCGATGTGCTGCAGCAGGAATTGCAGCAAAATGCGCGTCACCACCAGCAGCGTAATCACCTGTTGCAGCGAAAGAAAGCAGAAGGCGCAGGCCACCAGCCCAAGCGCCACCAGCGAGCGGTGCGGAATCCCGTGCTTGGGATGCACTGCGGCGAGAAAACGAAAGTAGTTGCCGTCGCGCGCCGCAGCATATGGCACGCGCGAGTAGCCCAGCAGCAGAGAGAAAACCGAGGAGAAGGCCGTCCAGACAATCAGCGCGGCGATGGTGGCCCCGGCCCACTGCCCGAAGGCCGAGCGGGCAATGTCGGCCACCAGTTGGCCGCGCACCGTGGCGCTGGCGCCCGCATGGCGCGCCGCATCGGCCAGCGAGGGCAGCACGGCCATGTTCATCAACACGTAAAAACAGGTTACGAAGACCACCGAAAGCAGAATCGCGCGCGGAATCGTTTTTTCCGGTTTGCGAACCTCGCTGCCGAGGAAGCAGATGTTGTAATAGCCCCAGTAGTCGTAGGTGGCAATGAGGGTGGCCTGTGCAAGACCGCCCACGGCGAGGCCCGCCGACTGCGCGGGTGAGGCCGGCATGTGCCAGCCGCCATGCGCAATCGCCGCAGCAAAACCTGAAACGATCACCCCCGTCAGCGCAGCCATCACGCCCGCGAACAGCACCCAGGCCAGCCGCGTTACCGAGCTCAGATTGCGGTAAAGCAGCGCCGTCACCAGCAAGCAGGCCACCGCGGCCGCGAAGTTGGCGTAGTGCAGCATGGGCAGCGCAGCCCACGGCGCGCGCTCCAGCCCCGGCCAGAACCAGCCCAAAAAGCTCGCCAAGCCGATGCAGCCCGAGGCAATCGCCAGTGGTGCGGAAAAACTCAACTGCCAGACGTAGAGAAAGCCCAGCCAGTTACCGGCGCGCTTCGGCCCATAAAGCTCACGCAGAAAAGCGTAGGAGCCACCGGCGCGGGGAAACATGGCACCCAGCTCGGCCCACACCAGGCCATCGGCCACCGCAATGAGTGCGCCCAGCAGCCAGGCCCAGACCGAGAGCCGGAAGCCTGCGGCCGCAATCACCAGCGGCAGCGTGATGAAGGGGCCAACGCCGATCATCTCCAACATGTTGAAGAGAACGGCCGAACCGAGGCCGATGCGCCGGTGCAGCAATGAGTCGTTTTCCTGATTGTGAGTAGAAAGGGCCATGCGTGCGGTATTGATCGGATTGTACACTGGCGGGCATCTCCGGCGGTCGCACTCTCGCGTACACCGCGCCATGCCGGTTCTGCTCTTCCTCCTAAGTTAGAACCCGGTAACTCGCCAGGAATTTTGTAACATGCCCCTAACAAGAGACGAAATATGTTATTCGCTGTCATGAGAACTTACGATGAAATTGCGGTAAATATAGGTATTTTTGCTCGCAAATTACGTGCGTACCTCTCGCCTTTGATGAAAAACAGGTAAATTCGTCAAATCTTCATATAATTTTGCGAACCTGAATTGCGGAGTTGTCATAAGGCTCAGTCAGCGCAGAGATCTTATCGGCAGATTCCAATTCACAACGCGCTTCGGCATTGCGCAGATTGTATGACTCAGCAGTACGCTTCCGAAGCGTTTTGATTCAGCCATGCGCTGTATCCAGTCAAGGAACATGAGAGGCCCAATGAACTTCAGACTGACCACGGCTGCCGCGACGCTCGCGGCCGCTAGTCTCTTCGCATCCTACGCGATCGCCGGTGAGGCGAATCCTCCGGCGAAGAAGCACGTTGCCACCAGGAAAGCCAAGCCCGCGCCCAAAGCCTCCGTGGAAGAGCAGATCAAGGCTCTGCGCGAGGATCTGGAATCGCAGATCAACGGCTTGAAGAGTTCGCTGGCAGCCAAGGACGAACAACTGAAGCTGGCGCAGCAGTCGGCCACCGAAGCACAGGCCGCCGCCGCCAAGGCGCAGGAAGCGGCCACCGCGCAGCAACAGGCAGTGACGGAAAATTCCACGGCCGTGAATGCCTTGCAGGATACGGTCACCGACATGAAGGCCGCCAATCTTTCGGTCGTTTCTTCGGTCACCGACGACGTGGCCACGATCAAGAAGTCGGTTGCCGAGCCCGACGCCATCCACTACAAGGGCATCACCATTTCGCCTGCCGGCAGCTTCGTGGCGGCTGAAACCACATGGCGCGGCGGCGCGGTGGCCAGCGACGAAAACACGCCCTTCACCAGCATTCCTCTGGCTCACTCCGAAAACGCGCAGATGAGCGAGTTCTACGGCGGCGCGCGCCAGTCGCGTATCGCCCTGAAGGCCACCGGCAAGCTGAACAACGTGGCCCTGACCGGCTACTACGAAATTGACTGGCTGGGCGCGGGCGTCACCTCGAACAGCAACCAGTCCAACAGCTACGCTCTGCGTCAGCGCCAGATCTGGATGGACGCCAAGTTCACCAATGGCTGGGACTTCTCGGCAGGCCAGGGCTTCTCGCTGGCAACGGAAACCACCTCGGGTCTGAGCCGTGGCACCGACATTCTGCCGGGCACCATCGACGCGGCGTATACGCCGGGCTTTGTGTGGACCCGCCAGTGGAGCGCGCGCGTCAGCAAGGACTTCGGCAAGAAGTTCTTCGTCGGCTTCGCGCTGGAAAATCCTGAGACGCTGAATCCGGCTGGACAGAACCTGCCCACCAACCTGCTGGTTGGCTCGGCCGGCACCACCGGCGGCCTCTACAACTCGGGCAACAACTACTCCTTCAACCTGGCGCCGGATGTGATCGCCAAGATCGCGGTTGAACCGGGCTGGGGACACTGGGAACTGTTCGGCATCGGCCGCTTTTTCCGTGACCGCATCTACCCGACCACCGGCACGGCCTATAACAGCGACGTGGCGCTCGGCGCCGGCATCGGCGGCGGTTTCCGCGGCCCGCTCTTCCAGAAGAAGCTGGTCATCGGCCTGAAGGGCCTCTACGGGCAGGGCGTGGGCCGCTACGGCGACTCGACCATTGCCGACGTAACCATCCGTCCGAATGCGACGCTCTCGCCTCTGCACGGCTTCTCGGCTCTGAGCTCGGTAGACATCAATCCCACCTCGAAGCTGAACATCTACCTCAACTACGGCGGCGACTACATCGGCCGCGACTTTGTGACCAGCGGCACCACGCAGGTTGGCTACGGCACGCGCTCGGTGGCAATGACCGGCTGCAACACGGAGGCTGCCTCCACGGCCGCCAACGCCACCGCAATCGCCGTCACGCCCGCCAACTGCTCGGCGAACAACAAGGATGTGCAGATGTTCACCGCCGGCTACTGGTTCAACTTCTACAACGGCGCCAAGGGCCGCTTCCGTCAGGGCATCCAGTACAGCAACGCCAGGCGCGATCTGTGGTCGGGCACGGGCGGCACGCTCAACCCGAACGGCGGCGCGCACGGCAACGACAACATGATCTTCACCTCCTTCCGCTACTACTTGCCGTAAACCGAAGTTCCTCCCAGATAAAAACATGGGGCAGTCCGCATGCGCGGGCTGCCCCTTTTTCGTTGATCCTCTTTCGTGACTGAAGATCTCGACCGATTTCCGCAAACAACAATGCCCGGAGCAAATGGCTCCGGGCATTGTTGTTTGCATCGAGAAAAACTACTCGGCAGCAGCAGCGGCGTCAACATCCGCCTGCTTGACCTGGGCGACGGTCCAGTCGGGCGCGCCAACCTTGAAGCGGGCGAAGCGGCGAACGGTGATGTTCTCGCCGAGCTTGCCAACCTTCTGGCCGATCAGTTCCTTGATGGTGACGTTCTGATCCTTGACGAAGGGCTGATCGAGCAGGCAGACCTCTTCGTAGAACTTCGCCATCTTGCCTTCGACGATCTTCTCAATCACCGGAGCCGGCTTGCCGGTGGCGGCGGCCTGGGCGCGATAGATTTCCTTCTCGCGCTCGAGATCGGACGGGGTCACGTCCTCGGGGCGGATGTAGCGCGGATCGGCGGCGGCGATGTGCATGGCAACATCGCGCAGCAGTTCCTGGAAGTCGTCGGTACGAGCCACGAAGTCCGACTCGCAGTTCAGCTCGACCAACACGGCCAGCTTGCCGCCGGCATGAATGTAGGTGCCCACGGCGCCCTCGTTGGTGCTGCGCGTGGCCTTCTTCTGGGCAGAAGCCATGCCGCGCTTGCGCAGCACTACAAAAGCTCCTTCGATGTCGCCCTTCGACTCCTGCAGAGCCTTCAGGCAGTCGCCCATCGGGGCGCCGGACTTATCGCGCAACTCTTTTACCAAGCTGGCAGCAATCTTTTCGCTCACAGTATCCTCTCTCATCTCCTGGCCGCTGAGGGACCAGTCCTAGGGTATTCGCGCCGGATCCATTTCCGGCAAAAGAAAAGCGTGGCTTCGCAGGCGGCCACGCTTTCCTCGGGATGCGCGTCGCAACGCGCCGCAATCAATTTAAAGAGCCGCGTTTTCGGTCGTCGGAGCCGTCTCAACCGCCGCCGGAGCCTTGCGAATTCCGCCGCCGAGCGCTGCTTCCAGGTCGACCGGCTCTTCGGTGGCCGCAGGGGCCGCTTCCACAGGAGCTGCTACCACGGGAGCCGCTACTACAGGAGCCGCTGCCACGGGAACCACAACCGCCGCCGGAGCTTCCACGGTCTCAACCGCCGCCGCTGCTGCCGCCGCTTCCTCAAAGGCCTTGTCGTTGACTAGGTTCACGCCCTCGGCCGCCGAATCGGCGATCTTCGAGGTGAACAGGCGGATGGCGCGCAACGCGTCATCGTTGCCCGGAATCACGTAATCGACCACGGTCGGATCGCAGTTGGTATCGACCACCGCAACCACCGAGATACCCAGCTTGCGGGCTTCCTTGACGGCAATCGCCTCGTTGTTCGAGTCGACGATGAACAGCGCATCGGGCAACCGCTTCATCGCCTTGATGCCGGCCAGATTGGCCTCCAAGTGCTTGCGCTCCCGCTCCAGACGAATGACTTCCTTCTTGGTCAGCAGATCGTAGCGGCCATCGGTCGACATTTCGTCGAGTTCCTGCAGGCGCTTCACCGACTTCTGCACGGTGACCCAGTTGGTCAAAAGACCACCCAGCCAGCGGTTATTGATGTAGGGCATACCGCAGCGCTTGGCCTCTTCGGCCACCGCGTCCTGCGCCTGCCGCTTGGTGCCGACGAAGAGCACCGTCTTGCCTTCGGCGCAGAGATCCGTGACGTACTTCGAAGCGTCCTTGAACAGCTTCAGAGTCTTCTGCAGATCGATGATATAAATTCCGTTGCGCTCGCCAAAGATATATTCCTTCATCTTCGGGTTCCAGCGCTTGGTCTGATGCCCGAAGTGTACGCCAGCTTCGAGCAATTCCTTCATGGTAATCGTGGCCAAAAGGGCCTCCTTGATACGGCATCCGGACGATTCTTCGTCGGGCCCGGATTAAGTCCGCCTGCGCGGAAAGTGAACAACTGTAGCTTTGAGCTGCTCTCTCTCAGCCTTTTGCCGCTCTTGGGGGAGTGAACCATCCTGGCCCACCCCCGAACAAGAAAGCTAGAAGCTGAAGACAGAGAACGGAAAGCTGATGACTAGCGTTTGCTGAACTGGAAGCGTGCGCGAGCGCCCTTCTGACCGTACTTCTTCCGCTCTTTTTCACGAGCGTCGCGGGTCATCAGGCCTTCGGCCTTCAGTGTCTTGCGCAGTTCAGGGTTGAAGACAACCAGAGCGCGGGCCAAACCCATCTTGACCGCATCAGCCTGCGCCGCGACGCCACCGCCACTCACGGTGGTGATCACGTCGAAATTGGCGCTCATCTCGGCCACGGCCAGTGTCTTCTTTGCCGAAGCGCGCTGTTGTTCGGTCACGAAATACTCTTCGAAACCTTTGCCGTTGACCTTCCACTCGCCCGTGCCGGGGCGCAGGAAAACGCGAGCAATTGCTGACTTGCGTCGTCCCGTGCCGTAGTACTGAACCAGATCTGCCATTCTTTGTTAGCTCCTAGCTATTAGCTTCTAGCTGCTAGCTTGTTTCTGCGCGTTTCAGCTTGCCTCTGCCACTTTTAGAGCATTTTCGGAATACATATAGACTTTTCAAGCGGTGTGCAAGGTGGCTTTTTCTTGAGGAAAAAGCCACTTAGCATCGTGCTTTCGGTCTACACCCATTCCGAAACTGCTACACACCCACAAGAAAAGCTGAAGGCCAGCGGCTCAAAGCTAAAAAGCTGTGGTTACGCAATCTCCATCGCCACGGGCTTCTGGGCCTCGTGAGGATGCGTATCGTTGCGGTAGACCTTCAGCTTGGTCGCCATCTGGCGGCCAATTTTGGTCTTCGGCAACATGCCCTTGATCGCCTCTTCCAGAATCTTCTCTGGCTTGCGATGCAACAGGCGCATGAAGGACTCCTCGCGCAGACCGCCCGGGTAACCCGTGTAACGGCGGTAGAGCTTGCTCTGCGACTTGAGCCCGGTCAGGCGGATTTTATCCGCGTTAATCACGATCACATGGTCACCCATGTCGATGTACGGCACATACTGGGGGTTGAGCTTACCGCTCAACAAATCGGCGGCCTTGGTGGCCAGTCGTCCCAGGGTCTTGCCGTTGGCGTCCAGAACATACCACTTGCGGACAATATCCTTGCCGCTCGGAACAAAAGTCGACATCTCTCTCCTGCCCTTGAAAAAACAGCGCACTACGCGAAGCCCATGGGTTCCGAAGCCTCTCAGAACCTACGGGCCTGAACTTTACCCACTGCCAAACAAATCTGTTCGGGTGAGATTCACGGAATTGGCCCCGGCAAGCTTCTGTTTTCTAACACATGCAACCATTCAGAAGCTGCTTGGCCTGTCCCGACATAACCCCCGAAGGAGGCCTCTGCCGGCCGGATCCGGGTGAGTACACACAGACCCCAGGCGCAACACCGCGCAAGGTCTATAGAATACGTGAATCCGAATCCAGAGTCAACGAAAAGCCGTAGCCCGCGCGGGGTTACGCCTGTGCTGCAATCGGTTCGCCGGTAACGGCCCGCACCCGGAAGCGCTTCATCTGAATCGAAAGCGCCTTCTCGATCTTGCGCAACACGCCGCGATCAGCCGGGCAGGTAAAGCTGGAAGCGATACCCTTGGCCGAAGCCCGCCCCGTGCGACCCACGCGATGCACAAAGTCCTCGGCCTCCTTCGGCAGGTCATAGTTGATCACCTGGGCTACGTGCGCCACGTCGATGCCGCGGGCGGCCACGTCGGTGGCTACCAGCACGCGATTGTGCCCTTCGGAGAAGCTGCGCAGAGCCGCATTGCGTTGCGCCTGCGTGCGGTCGCCATGGATGCGCGCCGCCGACCATCCGGCCCGGCTCAGCCGCTGTGCGATGCGATCGGCGCCGTGCTTGGTGCGCACGAAGACCAGGAAGCTGCCCGCCTCGGCGCTCAGCAGATGCTCGAGCAGCTCCAGCTTCTTGTCCTGATCGACCTCGAAGGAACGCAGTTCGACATTCTCCGACGGCTTCAGAACCGAGCCGATCTCGACCCGGACGGGGTTCTTCAGATATTTATTGGCGACCTTCATGATCGCGCCCTCGAGCGTCGCCGAATAGCACAGTGTCTGGCAATCCTTGGGCAACATGGACGCAATGCGGGCAATGGCCGGCTGGAAGCCCATGTCGAGCATCCGGTCCACTTCGTCGAGCACCAGAGCGCGAATACCGTCCAGACGCACCAACTTGCGCTGCAGGAAGTCCTCGAGCCGTCCCGGGGTGGCCACGATCACGCGCGCGCCGCGCCGGATGGCATCGAGCTGCGGCCGTTCATTCATGCCGCCGACCACCAGGGCCGCCTGCATCTTCGGGTTCGGCCGGATCGAGCGCAGAGCCGTCTCCACCTGCATGGCCAACTCGCGCGTCGGCAGAAGGATCAGCGTCTGGGCGCCCCTCGCGGGCTCGATCTTCTGCAGAAGTTCGACGACGGGAATCAGATAACTGAGGGTTTTTCCGGTTCCGGTCTGCGCCGTGGCCAGCACGTCGCGGCCTTCGAGCGCCGGCGGAATCGCGGCCACCTGCACCGGCGTCGGAAGAGTGAAGTTAAGGGCATTGAGGCGCGTCATCAGCGCGGGAGAAAGGGCAAGCTGCGAAAATTCAGTAATCAATTCGGGCTTTCTATGGATTCCGCGAGCCTTATCGGACCAAGGCCTGCAAGCGGAACCGGACCGTGAAAGGCCACTATGTTCTCGCGCACAAGGGTGCAGCGAAAGCGAACCTTTCCAAAAAAATTATGCGCTGAGAAGAACCGCGCAACCATCACGCCGATGGTTGCAGCGCGCCGGATGAGCTTCGAAGGAAGTCATCGGCACTGGAACTGCCAGGCGCTGCATCTGTCGGCCAAGAGGCATACGTACCTCTCCGGTGCCACGCCTCCGCCAGGCCATCCGCGGCCTGCGACTGACTCCAAAGGATGGGTCTTTTCACAAGACAGACCATCCGCGGAGATCGCGTGGTTACGCTCGTAGCCCACAAAACGCCTGTTTTCTGGGACCCCAACAAGGGGTTGAGAAGAATCTGTGCAAGGCAGGGATGCCAATCGAAAGGGCACAACTACCGCTCACGGTCTAATCGCGGAGCGCAAGCTCAGTTTAGCATGAATCGCGCTTTCATACCGGACGGCCCGGGAACGCCACCGGCCACAAATCTTCTTCGGCGCCCGGCGCACGCCGGTCTCGAAGCCTTAAGATCAAGTGGATATGCAACCGACGCGCAATGCTGTTCCGGAAAATTCATCCTTCGATCTGCTGATCGTCGGGGCGGGCCCCAATGGGCTTTCCTGTGCCATTGAGGCGAAAAAGGCCGGTCTGCGCGCCGTCGTGATCGAAAAAGGCTGCCTGTGCAATTCGATCTTTCACTTTCCCTCGCACATGACCTTTTTCACCACCTCGGAGCTGCTGGAGATTGGCGGGCTTCCCTTCAGTTGCCCGAACCCGAAGCCGACGCGCACCGAAGCGCTCGAATACTATCGTCTGGCCGCCGCTCACTACCGGCTCGACGTGCGCACCTATCACCGGGTGGAAAACATCGACGGCGCCGACGGCGATTTCCACGTCCACCTGCGCGACCGCTTCAACCGGACCTCGACACTGAAGGCGCGCAAGATTGTCCTGGCCCCGGGATACTACGATCTGCCCAACCCGCTCGGCGTGCCGGGCGAGGAACTGAGCAAGGTGCGCCACTACTACAACGACCCGCACCCCTATGCCGGGTTGGATGTGATGGTGGTCGGCGGCAAAAATTCGGCGGCCATCGCCGCGCTTGAACTCTGGCGGCACGGGGCGCGCGTCACCCTGGTGCACCGCGGCGCGGGCCTGCACGAGCACGTCAAATACTGGATCAAGCCCGACCTCGAAAATCGCATCAAAAACGGCGAAATCACCGCGCTGTTCCACTCGCATCTGACCGAGATCGCGCACGACACGGTCGTCGTCCAGACCTCCGAGGCCCGGTTGCGGCTCGACAACCACTTTGTGCTGGCCATGACCGGCTACCACCCCGACTTTACTTTTTTGGAAAAGCTGGGCATTCGCCTGGAAGGCCCCAAGCGGCTACCGACGCACAATCCTGAAACCTTCGAGAGCAACGTGGCCGGCATCTATTTGGCCGGGGTCCTCGTCGGCGGCATGTGCACCAACGAAGTCTTTATTGAAAACGGGCGTCTGCACGGCAAAAAGATCGCCACCGCGCTCGCCGCATCACAATGAGAGCCAAGAAGACTCTGCAACGCGAGGCCCAGAAACTCGTCTACTTCCTGAGAAGGAGAAAACTCTTCGGGATGCGGTGGTGGCCTCAATCGATCCGCTGGCAAATGCTGGCCAGCCTGGTGCTGATCGAAACGCTCTCGATCGGCCTCTTCACCGCGCTGCTGGTCTATCAGCAAACCAAGGAATCCCACTTCCGCGCCGATGTGCGCCTGATCTACGAAGCCAACTCCATGGCCGTGCAGGCGCGCGAAGCCCTGCAGCAGGACCGCGCCAGTTGGATTGGTTTTTCGGTCACCATGATGGGCGACGCCCCGACCGTGGCCTCGGCCAAGGTCACCGACCCGGTCGGCAATATGCTCTTCTGCAGCCCCGGCACCCAGGCAAACCAACGGCTGACGGCCGAGGAACAGGCGCAGATCCGCCTGATTCGCGGCGACGAGGCCCGCGCCTTCACCTTTGGCCATCATCGATGGGAAGCAGTCAGCGCCATCTATACCGGCAACGATCTGCGCGGCTACGCCTGGGTGGAATACAACAAGACCTGGGCACGCCAGGACATGGGCATTCTGCTGCGCGACACGGGCATCTTCGCTCTGATCTGGGTGGTCTCCTCGGCGCTGCTGGTGCTGCTGCTCTCGCGCGCCATCTCCGAACCACTCCAGGTTCTTCATCGCGGCACACGCAAGCTGATGATGACAACCGCCGGCAGCAACGGCAAGGATTTCCCCCTGCCAGTGGCCGTGCACAACGAACTGGGCGAGCTGATTGAAGCCTTCAACCGCATGGTCGCTTCGCTGGCCGAACAGCGCGCCGGGCTCAACGACACGCTCTCGCTGCTGGACTCGATGCTGGCCCACGCGCCCATCGGCTTGGCCTTCTTCGACCGCAATTGCCGCTTTGTCCGCGTCAATCAGGTCTTCGCCACGCTGACCCGTCTGCCGCTCAGCCGCCACCTGGGCCGCACGCTGCCTGAACTGCTGCCTACGCCGGTTGCCGGCCAGTTGCAAGCCGCCATTCTCCGCGTCTTCACCGAGCAGGAGGCCGTGCGCAATCTCGAAATCGGCGGACAGACCGCCGAGGGCCGCGCCTGGACCTGGCTCATCAGCGCCTATCCGGTGCTGACCACGCCGAATGAGGCGCGCTGGGTCGGCCTGATCGTGCTCGACACCACCGACCGCAAGCGCAGCGAAGAGGCCCTGCGCAAGGCCGAAAAGCTGGCCGTCACCGGACGCCTCGCCGCCTCCATCGCCCATGAGATCAACAACCCGCTTGAGGCCGTCACCAACCTGCTCTTCCTGCTGCGCAACTACTGCCAACTCGACGAAACAGCGAAAAACTACGTTGCCATGGCCGAGCACGAGGTCCGCCGCGTTTCGGAGATCACCCAACAGACCCTGCGCTTCTATCGCCAGCCAACGCAGCCCACGCGCGTCGACGTCGGCGAACTGCTCGATTCGGTGCTCAGCCTCTACCATGGCCGCTTCAACACGCTGCAACTCAACGTAGACCGCCGCTATGACCCGCCGATGGATCTGTTCTGCTTCTCCGGCGAGATTCGGCAGATTGTCGCCAACCTCGTCGGCAACGCCATCGATGCCGCCTCGACCGGCGGCAGCATCGTGGTCTGCGCGCGCCGTTCGCGACTCTGGAGCGACCCACGGCGCACCGGCATCCGCTTCACCGTGGCCGACAACGGATCGGGCATGGACGAAGAGGTCCGCAGCCACGCCTTCGACGCCTTCTTCACCACCAAAGAGGCAACCGGCACCGGCCTGGGACTCTGGGTGAGCCTGGAAATCATCGAGAAACACGGCGGCGTCATTCACCTGCGCAGCCGCGCCGCTTCGGCCGCCCCACCCTCCGGCACCGTCTTCCAGTTCTTCATCCCGGATAAAACAGTTCACAGTTCGTAGGAAACAGTTCGCAGTTCACAGTGGACAGTGCGCCCTATTCCCTATTCTCTACTCCCTGTTCCCTGTTCCCTGTTCCCTAAAAACATTTTCCCCGCTCACCTTTTTTACGTGTTACAGTCAGTAACACTATGGACAGTAACATTCCCGACCTTCACGATCCTGTCGAGCTGGGCGAACTCGAGCGCAGCATTCTCTCGCTGGTCTGGCATCACAACGCCATGACCGCCGAGCAGGTGCGCGAGGCGCTCGCCAAGCCGCTGAAGGATTCGACCATTCGCACCGTGCTGCGCCGTCTCGAAGAAAAGGGCTATCTGGCGCACGCGGTCGAGAGCCGCACCTTTGTCTACCGTCCGGCCGAGAGCCGGCAGAACGTGGCCAGCCGCGCCGTGCAGCGCATCGTCGACTGGTTCTGCGAAGGCTCGGTGGAGAATCTGCTGGTCGGCATGGTCGACGCCAAAGTGCTGGGCCGCGACGAGTTGCAGAGGTTGGCCGCGCACATTGCCGAAGTCCGGCAAAAAGAGTCCCCCACCCTCAAGGAGAAATAGCCATGGCTACGGTTTTTCTTCCTCTGTTTATCACCGCGGCTCTGCGCGCCCTGGTCGTCGCACTGGTGGTCTGGACCGGGCTGCGGCTGCTGCGCGTCACCAACGTCATGGCGCAGAAAACGGCCTGGAGTCTGGTGCTGGCCGCGGCCTTCCTTTTGCCACTGGCTCCCGGCGGGCTCTGGCTTCCGGCCGGCATCGCCGCGCGTTTGCCACGTCTTTCGGAGACCTGGCCCACTTTGTCGTCGCACGCGCAACGAAAGGTCGTAGCACCGCACGCCGCTCCGGTCATGCCACAGACCGCGCAAATCGGCACGATGGAGCCTGCCGCGCAACCCGCCGTGCGACCCCGCCGGCACGCCACGTCCTCCGCCGACAAGGCGCGTGTGGATGCCAATACGGATGCGCTTGTTTTCGAGGCGATCCGGGCGGCTGCGCAGCCAATGACGCCCTATCCCACAGCGATTTCCGCTCCGGCGCAACAACCCGCCACGCCCGTCCGGCACACACGCTTCAGCGCCAGCGCTCTTTTCGGCGTGCTCTATCTGGCTGTCGCGGCCACGCTGCTCGCCCGCCTGCTGTATGGCCTCGCGCACGCGATGCGCATCTGGCAAACGGCCACCGGGGCGCAAAGGCTCGAAGGCGTTTCTGTACGCTTCAGCACGAGCATTGGCTCGCCGGTCACGGTCGGCTCGGCCGTGCTGCTGCCGGCTGCGGCCGCCCAGTGGAGCCAGCAAAGGCTTCGCATTGTGCTGGCGCACGAGCGTTCACACATTCGTCAGGGAGATTTTTACCTGCAGATTCTCGCCGGAGTTTACGCAGCAATCGTCTGGCCGAGTCCGCTCGGCTGGATTCTCAAGCGCAAGCTCTACGAACTAGGGGAGGCCGTCGGCGACCGCGCCGGTCTGGAAGCCGCCGCCAGCCGTACCAGCTACGCCCTACTTTTACTTGAACTCGCGGCTCTGCCGCGCCCAACCCTTTTAGGAGTTGCCATGGCTCGCTCCAGTCATCTTTCTCAGCGCATCGAGCGCCTTCTCGATGAATCGCGTTTTCAGAATGCCTTTGCCCGCAGCCGCCACGCGCTGCTGGCGTGGCTGGTGGTTCCCGCGGCGCTGGTCGCGGCCACGACCCTGGTCCGTGTGGAAGCGGCCACGCCCGCACAGGAACCCGCACAGGTGAGCACTCCCGCCGAGCCGCAAGCCCCAGCCGCCTCGCCCGAACAGCTTCCGCCGCCGCCACCCGAGGGGCCGCAAGGTCAGCTTCCCCCGCCACCCGAGGACGCACAGCCCGGCAGGAT
>Ga0255352_1001042_pt1 | contig 14424 bp, 8 predicted proteins | sample HBST0metaG_FD_189939 | JGI IMG/M metagenome (GOLD analysis project Ga0255352, IMG submission 189939) | Peat soil microbial communities from Stordalen Mire, Sweden - H.B.S.T0 | ecosystem: Environmental > Terrestrial > Soil > Wetlands > Peat | place: Sweden: Norrbotten County, Stordalen Mire...
CATCTCCTCCGCCCCCAGATCACCCTCCGCCCTCATCGTCTCGTCGATCGCGCCCAGCGCATCGCGCACATGCTCCATCTGCTGACGGGTAATATCGTGCGACTGCACCGCCGCCACCACGCCCGATATTTGTCCCGCGATCTCTTCCACACAGGAGCGGAAACGCGTCGGACTGCTCGACAGCTCGCCCATCGATTGATCCAAATCGGCCAGCGCCTTGCCCAACTCCGCCTCAATGCGCGCAAAGCCTAGTCGTATGCGCGGCATCGCCACCGCCAACAGACGGCTCGTCTCCCCAATCGCGCGGCGCCGCTCATTGGTCCGGTTAGCCAGCTCCACCGTGCTGCTGGTCACCGTCTCTGAGAAAGCCTCCAGCTCATGGGCCAAATATTGAAATCCCATTCCCAGCTCACCCAGATGAGCTACTTCGATCTTCGTCAGCACGCACAACAACTGGGTCTCCCGCGCCACCGACTTTTGCCCCCGCGTCAGATGCGCCAGCCGTTCAATCAGGTTTGCCTCGCTGTGCACGGTCGATACCAACACCGTCGCCGCTTCCAGCCGCTTTTGGATAAACTGTCTCGCTGCCACACCCAACGTCTCCACCTTGGGCAGAATCGAAGTAACGCTCTCATTCTCGACACAGCCCACAATCACTGCAGCCAGATTCAGCATGGCGTGGGTATGCCGGGCCAGGTCTTCAAACTCGTTGGCTATGTCCGCTACCTCGCGCTCGGAGTCGAACAACAGCGACTCGACCATCCTCCTGGCCTCGCGGGTCTTTTCAGCTGCTTGCGATCTGATCTCTAATTCCATGAACCCCAACTCTTCGCTTGCTGCCCAAAAACATTTGTGAATTCCCCGCTCCCGAATCTCAACCCACCCATCCGCGAAACGGCCTTCCCCTACAAAAGCAACCCCCGCGAAACTTCTCGGTCAACAACCGGCAACGATCGGTACAATGAATCCGCAGTCGTCCTGTAGCTGGCTGGTTACCCCTAACCTATCGGCGCACTCGCCCTCTAGGGTTAGCTCTCATCTTGTGGAAAGATCGGGTTGAGTTATACGTTTTTGAGTTTGTCTGAATAAGCGAACTCTAATAATCTGCTGGCCACCCTCGCGTCACACCATGGCATAGGAGCTTTCAACACCACTTACACTTCACATAGGTTCCGTAACATCGGCCGCATCACATAAACATCCTCGCCCGGCCCGCTTTAAATAAATATCCCGCTCAGTAAATTAAATATTTAACCCTTACAGTATTGAATCGTTCGATCGCATCGCTCCAACCCTCCGCAATCCGACGAGGATCCTCACCCGCGATCAATGCCGCCAGACTCGCCTTGCTCACCATCAACGTGTCCAGCCCGCCGATCTTATAGTTGTCCGGATAAAGATGGTCCAGCGCCGCCGCTATTTCAATTCCCAGTTCAGGCCCATCCAGTTCATTTCGGTTCGTCACAATCAAATTCACGCCGCCGCACATTTCGTTCGCAAATATCGAACCTACCGGCGTGAACCGCACCGGCACGAATCGCACTCTGCCGATTTCGCGCGCATTGAGATAGCGCGCCAGCACTCCCCCTTCAACCCACGGCGCACCCACTAATTCAAAAGGAGTATCCGTCCCCCTTCCAACCGAGATATTCGTCGTCTCAATCAATCCAATCGCGGGATAAAGCTCAGCTTCCGTCAAACTACGCATGTTAGGCGATGGATTGACCCATAACTCCCCCGTAGCATCGAACCAATCTCCCCGCATCCATCCTTTCATCGGAACTACGGTCAACTTAGCCCCGATTCCGCGCTCCCCATTGAACATCCTGGCTAATTCACCAATCGTCATCCCATGCCGCACCGGAGTCTGCCCGTAACTTACAAACGACTCTCTGCCGGCATCGGCAATCGGCCCTTCGACCGACACGCCCCCAATCGGATTGGGGCGATCGAGAACAACAATTTCTTTGTCCGCTTTTGCAGCAGCCTCCAGAAAATACCCCAGCGTGGTCTCGTACGTGTAAAACCGAACGCCGACATCTTGAATGTCGTACACAATCGCATCGATCCCCGCCAATGCCTCCGTCGTCGGCCGACGCTTTGCATCGCTGTTTCCATACACGCTATAGATCGGTACACCCGTCGCAACATCCTTGGCGTCGCCGATCTCCGCTGTGTCCGCGTTGCCCGCCACGCCATGCTCAGGGCTGAAGAGCGCGGTCAACTTGATCCCCGCCGCATGCGCCAACACATCCGCCGTCCTCTGCCCATGCCCATCGATCCCCGTCTGGTTCGTCACGAGCCCCACCCTCACCGGTCGGTTCACATCACCATGTAGCTCCCTGAACCCGTGCTCCTCCAGCACATCGATTCCCGTCTTCACCTCGCCATTTCTCGCCGTCAATCGCCTCGCTGCCATCAGCGATTCGTTATATCCGGTAATCCTTGCCAACCGCAATTTCTCCTTCTCGTCAACGCTCAGATCAAGCGCTGCGGCCACCGCATTCGCCACCCTTGATCGCAGCGAAACCACCGACCCTCCGCCCCGCGGATGCACCGCGTTCGTCAGCAGCACAATATACGTTTGCGTCACCGGATCGATCCATAACGAAGTCCCCGTAAACCCTGTATGCCCGAACGAACCAACCGGCAGCAGTTCCCCTCTGTTGCTCGCAAACGGAGAATCAATATCCCACCCCAACCCCCGCAAACTCGCGGCGTTCGCAGCCTGCTGCGGCGTCGACATCTTGCTTACCGTCAGCCTGTTCAGCACCGTTGAACCCGTCAGCAACTCCTGCGCGAATCTCGACAGATCATCGGCCGTCGAAAACAATCCCGCATGTCCAGCAACGCCGCCCATACGCCTAGCCGTCGGATCGTGAACAATGCCGCGCAGCATTCGTCCCTGCTCGTCATATTGCGTCGGCGCGATCTTCGCACGCCATTGCTCCGGCGGCAAGTACAGCGTATGCCGCATGCCTAAAGGCCCAAATACATGCTTGCTCGCGAAATCATTCAAGGATTCCCCAGAGATCTTCTCCACCATGAATCCCAGAACTTCAAAGTTGATGTCGCTATAAACAAACCGCACCCCCGGCGGATTCTCAAGCTCCAGCTCCATCGCCATCTTGAACGCGGCCTCTCGTCCTTGCCACTGCGTCTTTAATTCCAGATCGGGCGCCAGCCCTGAATAGTGCGTCATCAGTTCCCGCACCGTCACATCCTGCTTCCCATTCTCGGCAAACTCCGGCAGATACATCGCCACAGGATCGTTCAACCGCACGCGTCCCTCTTCGATCAACTTCATCATCGAGGTAGTGGTCGCAATACACTTCGTCAACGAAGCAAGATCGAAGATCGTATCCGTCGTCATCGGCTCCCGCGTTGGCTCGAGCGACCGCCACCCGAAAGCCTTGCGATAGACGACCCTCCCGTTGTGCCCCACCAGCAGCACGCCTCCAGGAATATTCGCGTCCGCGACCGCCTTCGCCATGATCGGGTCCAGAACTTTACTTATCCGTTCCGAGGCTGCTGTCCGACGCTCAAGACGATGCGCCGGCTGAGCTGAAACCGCCACAATTGCCAGCGCAGCCCCACAGACATAAACCCACAATCTCAAGCAATAACGCGTTCTCTCAGAGAACCTCCGCATACGATCGATCGTCCTTCCTATAGTCTTGGAGCAAGCTCTCATAGCACCGTCAATCCCGCCCTTCACAAGTCTGGTAAATTTCAATTACCAGTTCCAATCTGTATTCCGTTCTTGCGTCATAGCCATCAAGCATCCTGTTACAGCTTTCACTAAGCTCTACGCCGTATGATCATCATTGCATTTCGGCTTTGTCCCTGCGCCTTGCTCTTTACAACTCCATCGAGAGGTTATCCAATGAGTTCCCATCAATCGCCGATTATTCATCAAGGTTCTGAATACTGTCACGGTGCCCCACCCTTCTCCACCCCTTATGCAGGTAAGAGTAGGAAAGCGATACTGCCCTTGCTTCTTGTGCTCTTCGCTCTTTGCGTTCCCTGCTCTTTTGCCGACGGCGCAACGACACTTCGCTTGATGCCGCTGCCTCGCTCGCTCCAAATGGGCCAGGGTCATCTCGTGATCGACACTCATTTCACTGTGGCCTTTGCCGGCACTCACGACGCGCGCCTCGATGCAGCCTTTGATCGCTTGATTGCACGCCTCGACCGTCAGTGTGGCGAAATCGCTCGCTCGCAATATTCGTCAAAGCCCTCGGCGCCAATCCTTACCCTCAAAGTTGCAGGCCCCGGCGAGGCCATTCAGAGCATCGATGAAGATGAAACCTATCAACTAACCGTCACCTCCACCCAGGCAACAGTGAGCGCCGCCACCGACGTGGGCGCCATGCGCGGCATGGAAACTTTTCTCCAATTGATTTCAACAGAAAATGGCGCATGCACCCTGCCAGCCGTCACCATCGATGACGCGCCCCGCTTTCGCTGGCGCGGATTCATGATAGACGTGAGCCGTCACTTCGAACCCGTCGATGTTATTGAACGAACCCTCGATGGCATGGCCGTCGCCAAGCTCAATGTCTTTCACTGGCACCTCAGTGACGACCAGGGCTTCCGCGCCGAAAGCAAGAAATTCCCCCGCCTCACCGAAGCCGCATCCGAAGGCCAGTTCTATACTCAAGACCAAATGCACGAGGTCGTCGCCTACGCTCGCGCGCGCGGCATCCGTGTCGTTCCCGAGTTCGACATACCCGGCCACACGTCCAGTTGGATTCTCGCTTATCCCGAGTACGGTTCCGGCGAAGACATCAAGGAACTTCCTAAAGTCTTCGGAATTCCGCACGCCGAGCTCGATCCAAGCAATGAGAAAACCTACAAATTCCTCGACATTTTCATTGGTGAGATGGCCGCCATCTTTCCCGACGCATACTTCCACATCGGCGGCGATGAAACTCAAGGTACCGGCTGGCTTGCCAACCCGCGCATCAAGGCCTTCATGGACAAGAAGGGCTTTAAGACTCCACCTGACTTACAGGCCTACTTCAATCAGCGCCTCTTGCCAATCTTGAACAAGCACAGCAAAAAGATGATTGGCTGGGATGAAATCCTGCGCCCCGAGTTACCCAAAGACATCATGGTCCAGAGTTGGCGCGGTGAGGAATCCCTTGCCCAGGGCGCAGTTCAGGGATACCCCGGGATTCTCTCCGCTCCCTATTACCTCGACGCTCAAAAGACTGCGGAGCAGATGTTCCTCGCCGACCCCGTCCCCACCGACACCAAGCTCACGACCGATCAGCAGCGCCTCATCCTCGGCGGCGAAGTTTGCATGTGGGCCGAGCAGCTTCACGCCGAAACTGTCGATTCGCGCGTCTGGCCGCGCACCCTCGCCATTGCCGAACGCTTCTGGTCGCCTCAATCCGATCGTGATGTCCCCGACATGTATCGCCGTCTTCGTATCGCATCTCTCGAACTTGAAGACGTTGGCCTCACGCACATCATCGGTCCCAAAAGACTGCGTCGCAATCTCCTCGGCGCCGTCGATCCCGAACCTCTCGATATTCTCGCGTCCGTCATCGAGCCGGTCAGTTTTCATGAGCGCTATCAGGGCCAACACACCGATGCCTACACATCACTCGACCGCCTAGTCGACGCGGTAGTTGCCGATCCCCCATCGCGCCAGGAGATCGCTCGCGAGGTCGCCGCGGTCGCCAACCCCGCCCACCCATCCGATCGCGAAGCAGCCGCCATCAAACTCCGCTATCGCTTCATCGAATGGCAAGAGGCGGCGCCTCTGCTTGAGGCATGGGCCCATCGTTCCCCACGCCTGTCAGACATTGAAGCTCGTGCTCACCAACTCGTCGCTCTTGCTCAAGTCGGACTGGAGTCGCTGTCTTATCTCCAGACCCACACGACACCCGCATCCAGCTGGGCCGATGGACAGACGGCTATCATCACAGACGCTGAAAAGCCTTCGGCGCTGGTTCGATTTGTGTTCCTGCCCGAGCTACGCACCCTCGTTCAAACAGCAGCAGCTAGCGCGCCAGCCCAGTAACACCGCATCAAAGATGCTGCGGCAACTGCGCCGCGTCCCATCCACCGCCCAGTGCCTTTACCAACAGAACACTGGCTTCAAATCGCCGCCGCGTAATCTCAATGTCGTTGCGCTGGTTCTGCAATAGCGATGTCTGCCACGTGATGACTTGAAGATAAGTGTCCACGCCACCTTCATAACGCACATTGAACAAATCGAGCGACTGCTGCGCCGAAGCAGTCGCATCGTGTTGTTGATTGGCTTCGAGTTCCAGTCTGTTGAGCGCATTCAGATTGTCTTCCACTTGCTGAAACGCGGTCAGAGTAGTTTGTCTATATGCCGCGATCGTGCCGTCATACTGAGCTTCGGCAATGTCTGAAACAGCGCGCCTGCGACCATTGTCAAACAAAGTTTGCGACAACGTCGGACCCAGCGCAAAAAAACGACTTGGCCACGAAAACCAATTAACCGCAGACGTTCCCAGAAATCCCGCCGTCGCCGATAACGACAGCGTCGGATAAAATGCCACCCGCGCAATTCCGATCTGTTCGTTGGCCGCGGCCATGCTGCGTTCGCTTGAAGCAATGTCAGGACGCCGCTCCAATAGCTGCGAAGGCAACATCCCTGGAATCGCCGGAAGCGTTGGCGCAGCCACGGTAATCGGGTCCGGCTGCAACGTAAACGTCGAGGGCGGTTGACCGATCAACACCGCAATCGCATGTTCAAACGCCGCTCGCTGAATATCGACATCAGTAGCCTGCACCTGTGCCGTTTGCAGTTGCGTACGCGCCTGCGACACATCGGACAGCGGTGAAGCCCCGCCGTCATAACGGTCCTGTGTAAGTTGCACGGCCGCTTCATACGCCTTCACCGTGTCGTGCAACAACCGGCTCTGCGCATCGGCCGATCGCAAGTTGAAGTAGTCGACGGCCAGCTCCGCATGAAGCGATAACCGCGACGTCTCCAGATCTGCAGCCGAAGCCTGCGCCTGCTCGCGCGCTTGCGCAACCGTGCGACGAACGCGCCCCCACAAATCAATCTCGTAATTCAAATCGAACGGAAGTTCGAAATTCCCTTCACCGCCATTCGCCGACGTCGAATTGAAATACGGTTGTTCTCTGGAATCCCGCACCGCGCCCACACTCGGACCGGTTCCAATCGTCGGCGCCTCTGCCGAACGATTCACGCGAATCGCTGCCCGCGCCGCACGAAAATTAGCCTCCGCCTGCTTCAACGTCTGGTTCGCAGGATCGACCTCCCCTTCGAGAGTATTCAACTGCGCGTCGTTAAACAGCGTCCACCAATCACCCTTCAATTGGGCATCATTAGGCTGCGCCGGCTTCCATCCATCCTCAGCTTTAAAATTACCCGGAAGCGTCTCTTTAAACGCCGGTGCCAATGGCGCTGCCGGGCGCGTGTACTCAGGACCAACCTTACAACCCGCGACCGTTATAACCAATCCGCCTGCCAGCGACACCAGCACTAACTTCAACTTATTCCTCATGACCGCCCTCGTGGAGTCTTGGCCATTTGTATATGCACCTGCGTCCCGCTGGTCAGCGAATCCGGCGGATCTAAAATCACATCGTTGTCGACAGTAAGTCCCGAAGTAATCTCCACCGTACTACCGAAGTCGTGCCCAATTGTCACCGGCGTAAGTTCCACCCGATCCCCATGAATCACGCCTACACGCAACCCCTCTGCCCTAAACAGCAGAGTATTCGAAGGAATAGTTACAGCTGTGGTACTAATCGGTAGATGAAAGTGAACAAACACATACGCGCCCGGCCGCAACTCGCCCTTCGCATTATCCACGTCTACTTCCACATTCAATGTGCGCGTCGCCTGATCGATCGCGTTTGAATTGCGAACCACCGTTCCCGGAATCTTCAGGCCAGGATTCGAATCCTCCGACAATGTTGCCGTATCGCCATCATGAATCAAATCGGAATCAACTTCTGGCACCGCCACATAGACACGCAGTTTCCCTATCGCCGCCAGGTGAAACAGCTCCCGCGGACTACTCGACCCCGATCCGGCATCGATCAAGTCACCGATATCGGTGTGACGCGCCGTGATGATTCCATCAAATGGAGCCGTGATACGCTCGTAATCTTGCAACTGCTCGAGCCTTCGCACATTGGCTTTACTCGCATCCACGGCTGCTTGTGCTGCGATAAAGTTGCTCTTCGCCTGGTCTGCTTCCTGTTGCGAAACCGCGTGCTTGGCCAGCAATGCCTGCCAGCGATTGCTCGTTACTCCCGCTAGTTGCTCGTTCGCTTGAATGCGTTCTAACTCCGCCCGCGATTGGTTCAGTTGCTGGTCAATCTCGGGCGTCTCAATCTCTGCCAATAATTGTCCTTTGCGAACATGCGCCCCAATATCGAAGTACCATTTACGCAAATATCCATTAGTGCGCGAGTAAATAGGCGTGTCAGTAAAAGCCTGCACACTTCCCGGCAGTGAAAGATCCTCAGCCACCGAACCAGCCGTCGGATGCACCACGGAAACCGAAAGAACCGCGGCCTCATCGGTCACATGAGCCAGCCGCGTCTCGTTACTCGAACGCAGATAGAGCCCATAGCCAATCGCAACCAGCAGCACCACCGCAAACACCAGGCCGAGCATTTTTCCACCGCTGCCCTCAACCGGTGGCGTCACATGCGCCGTATCGGCATGCGCCGGCACCACGTCTACCGGAGTAGTTGTTGTCGGTGCTTCCTGAGTATCCATCATCGTCTCCCGTTTCCTTTGCCGCCGCTCATGCATGTTCCTGTACAAGTCGTTTCTGCATCCGTGCCCGTTCGCTCTTTTCCGATCCATGAATAAGTGCGAACACACTCGGCACAAAGAGCAACGTGGTGACCGTCGCGCACAGCAGGCCGCCGATCACCGCGCGGCCTAGCGGCGCATTTTGTTCGCCGCCATCGCCCATTCCCAGAGCCATAGGAACCATACCGATAATCATGGCCAGCGCCGTCATGATCACTGGCCGAAAACGCGTAGTACCCGCTTCAATCGCGGCCTTGATCGCGTTGCCATGCTCATCCAATCGAATCTTCGCGAATGAAACAACCAATATGCTGTTCGCCGTCGCCACTCCCATGCACATGATGGCCCCCATCAGCGCCGGCACACTCAACGTCGTGTGCGTCAGGAAGAGAAACAGCACAATGCCGGCCAACGCCGCTGGCAGTGCGGTAATGATGATGAAGGGATCAACCCAGCTCTGAAAATTCACCACGATCAGTAAGTACACCAGCACCACTGAAAATACCAACCCTCCAACAAGGCCGATGTAAGAACTCCTCATCGTCTCGACTTGGCCCTTCAATGTAACGTATGTGCCGCGCGCCAATGAACCCGAATTGTTGTCGAGAATCTTCCTGATATCGCGGCTCACTCCGCCCAGGTCACGCCCTTGCACGTTCCCATACACATCCACCACGCGTCGAATGTTGTAGTGGTTCACAACCGCCATCTCGTTGCCGCGTCCGACGCTCGCCAGATCATTCAAAATCTCCGGAGTCGCCGTCGGCGGAATAGCTGCAGCGCCGTTTGTCATACGGTTAATCGGAATATTCGCGAGATCTTGCATCGAGTCCATCTTGTATTGCGGTGTCTGCGCCACCACGTTGTAATTCACCATGTTCTTCCAGTTCAAGAAAAACATAGGCGTTACCTGGAAGCTGCCACTGAGCGTATTGAGCAGGCTCGTGCCCACATCGCGCGCTGTGTAACCACCCTGCGCAGCCTTGGTTCGATCGACATTTACTTCAAACGTCGGGTAATCGAACGGTTGCTGAATACGCAAATCCGTCAGACCCGGAACTCGGCGCAATTGACCCAGTATCTTGTCCGCCTGCACCTTACTCTCTGCCACGTCGTTGCCTTCGATCTGAATATCAATCGGCGCCGGCATTCCGAAGTTAAGAATCTGCGTCGTGATATCCGCCGGCAACATATAAAACGTCGCCGCGGGAAACGTCCTTGGCAAACTGCCGCGCAGCGCACTTACATAGCGGGCCGTCGGCCCATGATGTTCCTTCAGGCTTACCAAAATGTCGCCGTCGCTCACCCCCAGCGTTCCATTGGTCAGGTGCTGCGTGTTCATCGCGCTATAAGGCAGCCCGATGTTATCCAGGATGTTATCGATCTCCGCAGCCGGAATCTCCTTGCGAATCTGATCTTCCACCAGGTCGAACAGACGCGCCGTCTCTTCAATGCGCATGCCGGTTGGCCCACGCACATGCAAAATGAATTGACCGCTATCGGTGTCCGGAAAGAAATCCTCGCCCAGGAAAGGCAGCAAGGCAAACAAGATTAAGCAAATCCCAAGAAACGAAGGAATGAAAATCTTGCGGCGAAATACGAATCCCTGCAGCAACCCATGATAACGCTCGCGAACCCGCTCAAATACCTGCTCGAATCGCTGTTGGAAACGTGCGAAGATGCCGCGCACGGCCGCGCCATGCTCTTTCACCCGCAACAAATACATGGCCAGTGTCGGCACCAGCGTCCGGCTTAAAACGTAACTGGCCAGCATAGCGAACACTACTGCTTCGGCCAGCGGCACAAACAAGTACCGTGCCACCCCACCCAAAAAGAACATCGGCAAAAACACGATGCATATACAGAGAGTCGATACCAGCGCCGGTACCGCAATCTGCGCCGCGCCTTCCAGAATTGCATCGTGCAGCGAGAAGCCATCTTCGAGAAATCGCTCAATGTTTTCAATAGTGACGGTAGCGTCGTCCACCAGGATACCCACCGCCAGCGCCAGTCCGCCCAGCGTCATCGTATTGATGGTTTCGCCAATCAACCCCAGCACAATCACCGATGCCAAAATCGACAGCGGAATCGACACAGCGATAATCAGCGTAGACCGCCAGCTACCCAGAAACACCAGGATCATGATTGCCGTAAGTGCCGCCGCAATGATCGCCTCGCGAATCACGCCTTGCACCGCTGCCCGCACAAACACGCTCTGATCCGACAACGGTGTGATCTTTAACTCCGGCGGTACGGTCGTCGCTACACGAGGCAATATCGCGCGAATGCCCTTCACCACATCGAGCGTCGAAGCATTGCCACTCTTCAAAACCGAGATCAGCACACTGCGGCGGCCATTCTGCCGCACCACATTGGTCTGCACCTGGAAGCCGTCACTGACGCTGGCCACGTCGCGCAAATAAATAGTGGTTCCGTTTACTTGTTTCAGCGGGATATTCGCCAGGTCTACAACTGTGCGCGGTGATCCATTGGTGCGCACATCATATTCCGATTGACCAACCTTGATCGTTCCCGACGGCATAACCACACTCTGTTGCGCGACCGCACTCAACAGATCGCCGGGCGCAATTCCCTTCGACTGCATCGCCGCCTGGTCCATGCTGATGCTGATCTGGCGCTGCTTTCCTCCATACGGCGAAGGCACCACGGCGCCCGGCACCGTAATAAGCTGGGTCCTAACGAAGTTCGTCGCGTAGTCATTCAACTGCGCTTCAGACAACCCCTCGCCCGAAATTCCCAATTGCAAAATCGGCACACTCGATGCCGAGAAGTTGATAATCTGCGGGGGAAGAATGCCAGGGGGAAGTTGCCGAAGCAAAAACTGCGACGCAGCCGTCACCTGTGCATTCGCTGTATCAAGCGACGCCCCTGGCTGCAAATAAACCTTCACGACCACTGTCCCGTTATAAGTGGTCGATTCGATGTGTTGAATGTTATCGACCAGCGTCGTCAGCGCCTTCTCATAAGGCGAAGTCAAACGCCCCTCAAGCTCTTCAGGATTGAGCCCTGTATACTGCCAGCCAATCGAAACAACCGGAATATTGATGTCCGGGAATATATCGGTGGGCGTCCGCATAATCACCACCGGCGCCGCCAGCAAAATGAGCAGCGCAAGCACAATAAACGTATAAGGCCTGTTTAGAGCCACTCTAACGATCCACATGCGAGTGCGTCCTCATTTCGCCCGTGGCGAGGGGAAGGTTTCCAGTTACCAAAGACCATCTATATGGATTCGATTTCGCCACTTAGGTTGCGCAGTTCTTTCCGTTGCCATCTATCGGAAAAACCGATAGCCTATCTCTATGGAACTACGGCACCTGCGCTATCTCGTCGCAGTCGCGGAGCAGGAGAGCTTCAGCGGCGCCTCCCGCGTGCTCCATGTCGCGCAGTCCGCCATCAGCGAACAGCTAGCGAATCTTGAAAACGAAATTGGAGTGGCCCTATTTGCGAGGTCGTCACGAAAAACCGCGCTGACGCCCGCCGGTTGTGTCTTTTTTGAAGAAGCTAAGCGCACGCTCGACGCTGCCGACCAAGCCGTTGATCGTGCGCAGCGCGTGCAGCGCGGAGAGATGGGCGCCTTGCGTATCGGCTTCTTCGCCGGAGGCACCGGCGTCGACTTTCCCCATCTCATTCAAACTTTTCGGAAGCAATCCCCCGACGTAAACCTCTCGATGGTAGAGATGACCTCGACGCAACAGTGGGTTGCACTCGTCGATGGCAGAATTGACGTAGCTTTCACCCGCAGACTCGAGCCTGAGTTCCGTCCCGAACTGCAATCGGTCCTCATCCAGCAGGACCCCATGGTGGCCATTCTACCCAAACATCACCCCACGGCTCCCGGCCCCGTCGATCTGCGTGATCTGGCCCACGAGCGCTTTGTCTTCTCTTCGCGCGAAACCTCTCCCGCCGTCTTCGACAAGGCTATTGAGCTCTGTTCTGAAGCCGGTTTCTCCCCGCGCATCGCCAGCCTCTCTACCGTCTGGTCCAGCGTCGTCCTCATGGTTCAAGCCGGAGAAGGCGTCTCCCTCTTGCCCTTGAACGAGCAGCAATATCGCACCCGCGACCTCGCCTTTTGTCCGCTCAAAGCGAAAAACGCATTTGTAGAATTCGTCATGGCCTGGTCGCCGCGCCGTGACACTCCCCTCATTCGCAGCTTCCGCCAGATAGCGCTCCTCAACAAAAAATCCGCCGCCGCCCGCGCATAACCCGGCTTCCCAATCACAAGCTACTTGAGCTCTCTCACCCAGATATTCCTGAAGCTGATCGGCTCACTCTGATCGCCATGCGCCTGCAGTTTGATCGGCGCCGTATCGTACTTCTTATAGAACGGCTGACCAATGTATAGAGTCTGTCCCTTCAGTTCAAAATGGTTCTGCACCAGCACGCCATTGAACAAAACCGTCACGTAAGCAGGAGTTTTCAGCGAGCCGTCCTCGTTGAATATCGGCGCCGTCCACAGCACATCGTACGACTGCCACTCTCCCGGCTTGCGATTGGGATTCACCAGCGGAGCGCCCTGCTTATAGATACTTGCGGCCTGCCCATTCACATAGGTTTTATTGTTGTAAGAATCCAGAACCTGCAACTCGTAGCCCGCGTCGCCCGGCCCCGTCGAGGCAAGAAACACTCCGCTATTTCCCCGCGCCTGGCCGCTTCCTGTAATGTTTTCCGGCACTCTCCATTCCACATGGAGCTGATAGTTTTTGAATGATCGCTTGGTTTCGATGTTCCCCACGCCCGGCGCTTTTTTCACCGTCATTATGCCGTCCGCGACCACCCACTGCGCCGGCGTCCTATCCTGGGCAGATACCCATTCGTCCAGGTTCTTGCCGTCGAACAGCACGATTGCATCGGAAGGCGGTGCTCCATTGGTCGCACCCGGAGTCACGATCGCGGGCACAGGCTCCCAAACCTCCGTGTCTTCAGGCTTAGCCTTAACTGGTTGTTGTGCAATGGCGGGAAATATCACGGTAGCCAAAGTTGCCAGGGCGAGATACTGCACAAGTCGAGTGCTCATAAGTTTGTCTATGAGAATACAACGCGCCGCCCACCCGAAGCATAGACAAAAAATGAAGATCCGATCGGATAGCCCCAGCAGACGAGGTTTTAGATGAAAATATTCCAGGGGAACGTCTGGTAGCGCTACCGTCTCCCGAAGTATAGGTGTAAGTGATTGAAAATAGGCTTTATTTCGTATTTTATTCGCAAAAAATTTGCCCCCATTTGCCCCCAAATCGTTTGGTCACACGGGTACAAATTTTCCCCAATGTGTCCCTGTCATCGACTGGTTCTCCGCTCAGATACCCGAGTCTGCTGCTAAGCCGATCCCAGATTATAGAATCCAGTACTGCTATTGCTTCCAGGAAATAGCCCGCCTCAACGCAATGCACGACCCAGTCGAATGCGCCGCAGTACCTCTCGTAACGGCGATCCCCTAAGCCGTCATGTCCACCAACATCACGGTATCGCTTCTCCATCGATGGTCCACTCTCCTGTTTTCAGATTGTTTCCTTTGTTCCTTAGCACTGAGACTTAACGCATCCAACGACCCAATTCCTTGCTGCAAACCGACTTGGAAGTGATGAGTTCCAGCGAGCAGATAGACAACTGCGCGATAC
>Ga0255352_1001048_pt1 | contig 14397 bp, 16 predicted proteins | sample HBST0metaG_FD_189939 | JGI IMG/M metagenome (GOLD analysis project Ga0255352, IMG submission 189939) | Peat soil microbial communities from Stordalen Mire, Sweden - H.B.S.T0 | ecosystem: Environmental > Terrestrial > Soil > Wetlands > Peat | place: Sweden: Norrbotten County, Stordalen Mire...
GCCGTACGCAGTCCCTCTGGAGGCTGACGCGCTCCACCTGCCGCTCCGGTCCCAATCGCTGGACCTGGTGGTGAGCGCCTTCGGCTTCCGCAACCTGGCCAACTACGAAGCCGGCTTGCGCGAATTTCATCGCGTGCTGAAGCCCGGGGGCCAGTTGGGCATTCTCGACTTCAGCGAACCGGGAGGACTGCTCGGCAAGGCCTACGCAGTCTACTTCCGCAGGGTTCTGCCCACCATCGGCCGTGCCATTTGCGGCAAGGACGGTCCTTACAACTACCTTCCGGCGTCGGTAGGCAACTTTCCGCCTCCCGCGGAGATGTTGGCGCTGATGGGCGCAACCGGCTACATGCGGTGCGCCTGGCAGCCCTACACTTTTGGCATCGCGGGGTTGTACACGGCCGCCCGCGCCGCTGTAGCCTGAGAGCGCGATGAGTACCGACCTCCCCAGTGGGTCCACGCATTCCGAGGACAAGCGCCGCGTAGCGCTGCACTCCATGCTGGCCGCCGCCGCAATGACGGTCCTGAAGCTGGCTGCGGGGCTTTTCTCCGGCTCGCTGGGCGTGCTCTCGGACGCCGCCCACTCCGGGCTGGACCTGGTGGGCGCGGCGCTCACTTTCTTTTCCGTGCGGGTGAGCGATCTGCCCGCCGACGAAGGCCACACCTACGGCCACGGCAAAATCGAAAACCTGTCGTCATTCGGCGAAGTCATCCTGATGGCCGTCTCCAGCGGCTGGATCATTTATGAAGCAGTCCGGCGCATCCTGCATCACTCGGTAGAGCTGCACCACTCCGTGTGGCCGGTTCTGGTGGTGCTCAGCTCGATCGGGGTCGATTTCTGGCGCTCGGGACAACTGCGCATCGTGGCCAAACGCACCGGTTCACCGGCCCTGGCCACCGACGCCTTCCACTTTGCCTCGGACATCTGGTCGTCTGTCGCCGTACTGGCCGGGCTGGGCGCCAGTTGGCTGGGAATGCACTATGGGATCGGCGTTCTGCGCTATGCCGATCCGGCGGCGGCGATCCTGGTTTCCGCGTTGATTCTGCGCATGACGATCCACCTGGGCCATGAAGCGGTGGCCGTGCTGATGGACGAGATTCCGGCGGAGACGCGCCTGCGCATCGTGAACGAAGTGGAGCATGTGGCGGGCGTGCTGGCCGTGGAGCAGGTGCGGGTGCGGCGCGCCGGAGCCGGCTATTTTGCGGACCTGACGCTGGCCCTTCCCCGGCGCTACACCTTCGAGCACACCGGCGAGCTGGTGCGCACCGCCACGGACGCCGTCCACCGCGCCCTGCCCTCAGCCGACGTGGTGATTCACACTGTCCCGCGCCAGGCCAAGGCGGAGAGCATCTTTGACCGCGTACGAGCCGTGGCCGCGCGCAACAACGTCAGCGTGCATGAGCTGAGCGTGCAGTCGCATCGCGGCCGGCTGCGTGTGGAGCAGCACCTGGAGTTGGATGAGGCGATGCCCCTGCTGGATGCCCACAACTTTGTCACCGCCATGGAATCTGAAATCCTGCGCGAGGTGCCGGAAATCGACGCGGTGTTGACGCACATCGAAAGTGAGCCGTCCACCATCGAACAGCCAGAGGAGACGGACGAGGAAGATCGCCGGCTGGAACAGGCGCTGCGTGCCTCGGCGGCGCGCTTCCCTGAGATTATGGACGTGCACGAGATCCACGTGCGCCGGGCCGGGGAGCACATTCTGCTTTCCTGCCACTGCACGCTGCCCGACGAACTGATCATGCAGCGGGTACACGTGGTGATTACCGCTCTCGAAGACCGTTTCAAGCTGGAATGCCCGGAGGTGGACCGAGTGATGATTCACCCCGAGCCGGTAACGGATAACTCGCGATAGGGAGAGAATGGATTCGCTGCAACAGGCTTTGGTTAGCGCGAGGCAGTTTTCTTTCCCAATGCGCTTTGTACGATGAACGAGGAACGGGTGAGGCCCTCGGCGCGGGCGCGGCGGTCGATCTCGGCAATCTGGCTTTCGCGGGCGGTGATATTGATGCGCACAGTTCTTTCCGGCTCACGCAGTTCGGTCAAAAAAGCAACTGCGCCTTTCATGGCTGGATCGCCGCGCAGGTCGTCGAGCGTGGAAGGCTTGGGAACGGCATCTCCGTCCTCCCGCATACCGGCCACATGGAGCGCCAGCGCTTCGGCGGCCATGCGGCGCGCCTCTTCCAGCGTGGAACCGGCTGTGATGCAGCCGGGAAAGTCGGGGAAGCTGACGCCGTAATCCGAATTTTTGTCTTTATGAAGGTAGGCGATGTATTCCATGTTTTCTCCCTTACTGGAGCCTGATACCGGCTTGTTTTTCGATGCTCTTGAGCGTTCCAGCGGGAACATCTTTTCTGGGAAACGGCACCGTCACCCGGCCGGGATTGACGGTATGCTTGAATTGCTTGTGACTGCCGGCCTGCGCAACCTCAAACCAGCCGTCCAGCTTGAGCCTGCGGATGATCTCCCGGCTGTTCATTTGCGGCGTGCCCTTTCGCTTCAAATATACACATTCCGTATACACTCATCAATGACCGGAAATGCCCGGATGGAGTCTAAATGATTGCGCACAGCGAATGGAAAGGCGGCACTTTCTTTGAAGGAACCACGGACAACGGAAATGCGGTAATCTTCGATGCGGACCCCACGCACGCCCAGGGTCCCAGCCCCATGGAGGCCGTCCTGATGGCGCTCTGCGCATGCACCTCTGTCGACGTCGTGAGTATCCTGGGGAAGAAACGCCAGCCGTTCACCGGCTTGAAGGTGACGGCGCACGCCACCCGAGCCGAAAACGCGCCGCGCGTCTTTACGCACATCAAGCTCATCTACGCGGTAACCGGGCCTGTGGACCGCAAGGCTGCGGAAGACGCCGTGGCGCTGTCGAAGAACAAATACTGCTCGATCTCTCGGATGCTGGAGAAAGCCGCGGTGATCGATTACGAAATCGTGTATGCCGACGAGGAGCCGGAATCATGACCAGGCGAGGCTTTGTGAATTTCTTCCAGGTGGCGTCGCTGGTGATGGTGCTGGTAGCCGCGTCGCTCGTGGCGGCCATCGCCACCATGCACTTCGCCATTCACGGCGCGGAGGTGCAGGTGCCGTCGCTGAAGGGCATGACCGTGGCCGACGCGCGCAGCCAGACCTCCGGCCTGGGGCTGGACTTGGATGTGGACAACCGTTACTACTCGGGCGATGTGGCCGCCGGCCACATCCTCACCCAATCGCCGGTGGCGGGAACCGTGGTGCGGCGGGAGTGGCGCGTACGCGTGGCCGAGAGCCTGGGACCGCAGGAAGTGGAAGTGCCGGACACGGTGGGAACCGAGGGGCGGATTGCGGCGCTGAAACTGCGGCAAGCGGGCCTGGAAGTAGGTACGACCGCCATGCTTCCCTGGGGTGCAGCCGCCCCGGGAATAGTGCTGGCCCAGGATCCGCCGGGCAAGGCCCAGGGCATCGAGCGGCCCAGCATCAACCTGCTGGTCGCCGCGCCCGCCGACGATGCGGCCGATGGATTTCTCATGCCGGACATGGTCGGCCTGCCCGCGTCGACCGCACAGGCACAGTTGGCCAAGGTGGGCATCAAGTCCGCGCCGCCCGCTTTTGTCGATCTTCCGATTGGGTTGGTTGGCAAACCAGGCGCCATGCCCTTGCTGCCACAAAGGTTCGGTGCAGTCACGGCCCAGCAGCCCCCGGCCGGCTCGCGCGTGGACCAGAGTACGCTGGTCAAGCTGACGGTGGCGAAGTAACGAAAGACAGGGAGTAGGGAATAGGGAGTAGGGAATAGGGAATAGGGAGTAGGGAGTAGGGAGTAGGGAATAGGGAATAGGGAATAGTTGGCAGGCTCGGAAGGGCAAAGCTATCGCCCCTGCCCCAAAAAGGACTACATCACCCAAGAGCTGTCATCCTGAGCGAAGCGCAGCGTAGTCGAAGGATCTGCGGTTGCTCTTGCTCTGCTCCGTACCAACCCGATCGGACCAGATGAACAACATTGTTAGGAGCCTGCAAGTAAGCCAAAGCTATGAACGGGCGCGTCTTTACAGGCTACGAAAAGACTCGATTCGGAGGGAGGCGGGGGTTTTAACCCCCGCATAAAGCCAGCACAATCCGCGGGGCTTTAGCCCCGGAAGAAATGCAGATTCATCCGAAAAACTTGTTCGGGACTCTTTGTCGGAGTCGGCAAATCGGGGCTTATAGCCATTTCAGGCAAATTCAGAGGGAGACAAAAAGATGGCATGGAACGAGGATCTGGAAGCAATCGGCAAGCAGGAGCGGGAGCTGGAGCTGCCGCGGCTGGACGCGCAGATGGCCTGGGAGCTGGGCATGCGCTTGAGGACTTTGGCCGAAGAACGCAAGCTGGCGGTGGTCATCGACGTGCGGCGCTTCGGCCAGCCGCTTTTTTACGCGGCCATGGAAGGAACCACGCCGGACAATCCGGAGTGGGTGCGCCGCAAAAGCAACACCGTCGCGCGCTTCCATCGCAGTTCGTATGCCGTGGGACTGAAAGAGAAAATCAAAGGCGAGACGCAGACTCAGTTGCAAGGGCTGCCGATGGCCGATTACGCCACCCATGGCGGATCGTTCCCGCTCACGGTGACCGGCGCAGGCGTCGTGGGCAGCGCGACCGTCTCCGGACTGCCGCAGCGCGGCGACCATGAGCTTGTGGTCGAGGCGCTGTGCGGCTCGTTGGGACGGAACTACGCGGACCTGAAGCTGGGGGCGGAATAAGGAAATTGATTGCGGTTTTCCTTGCACAAATTCTTGCGCAGAATTAAGCCCCACGAGCGCATGATGTTTTTAGCCGGTAAATAACGCCAGCCGGAGAGTAACGCCTCCCGGTCGGCTGTAGCGCGGACCTCCTCGTCCGCGCTTGTGTTCGCACCCAAGCCTTTTTGCAGATCATGGTCCCCACCCCGCGCACAATCAGGATAAGCGGTTCAAGAGGCCAGAGATCTAACCGGTCCGTACCCCCTCCAAGGGAGGTATCCCCGGGGGATAAAATTTAAGGGATAAATTCACTTTTTCTTCGCTTTTTTCTTTGCAACATGTTCAAACAAAACGCATTATATAAATTCATTGGAAAGATTTCCACAGCGAAAAGGCTCGGAAAGCACCGTTTTTGGTGCAAAAACGAGGCCAAAACGGGCCGAAAATAGATCAAAGTTGTACTCATTGCCGCATTTTTGGCCCGCTTTTTAGGGCTACAGGCAGGTGGGCCGCCCTTTCCCGACCACTGAAAATGGGTGCCCCATTCTTTCCGCAGTCTCATCGCGGAAAGAGTGGGAAACCTCAGCCCCAACCCAGCCGCTTCCGGACTCCCACCACCCTCGATCCCGCGCCTTTTTTCTGGCGCGGACCGGCCGAAGGCAGTTGGCCCCACCACAAATTGCAGATCATTCAACGAATCCGGAGCACAATGAAGATGAGTGGGGCAATCCCGGCTTCCGGTAAGGACTCGGGACCTCCGAAGAAGGTTCCCCCCCCGGGGGGGTAACGAAGAATCGAATGTAAGCATAACAAAATAAACGATTTATGCAGTGAATTCCTTAAATAACCTCATTCGTAAATCGTTCATAATAAACACTTTAACGAAAAGTAAATTCTGCAAAAGGCCACAAATGCACTGCTAAACGTGCAAGAAATCAAGCTTCGGCTGTGCTTCGACTCTCGAAACGAATCGAGTTCTCAAAGAGGATCGGGCGCAGCCTTCAGGCGTTTTTGTCGATTGCCGCAATGAAGAAGCCGTCGGTCGGAAAAACGCCGGGGAGCAGGCGCAGGTAACCTTCCGGCGTGAGGCAGGTGCGCAAGCTTTCCGCGCCGGAAACGGTCAAAATGCCATCAGCGACCAAGGCCTCGATGCCGGAATCAAGAGAGATCGGGCGAGCGTTCGGTGTGGTTCTGAGCGCTGCGGCAATCACCTGCTCGTTCTCTTCCGGCTCCAGCGAACAGGTGGAGTAGACGACGCGGCCGCCAGGACGAACAGCTCGGAGCGCGGTCGTCAGAATCGCCTGCTGGCGTTCGGCCTGGCGTGCAAAGTCTTCGGGACGCAGACGGTGGCGAATCTCCGGATTGCGGCCCAGCGTTCCAGTGCCGCTGCAGGGCACGTCGGCCAGCGCCAGATCGAAGACCGAGTCTTCAGTCAGAGCGGTTGCGTCGGCGTGGCGGCACTCGACCCGGTCGCCGAGCGGAGCCAGCCGCTTGACCAACTGTTCCAGTCGTGGTGCGCTGGATTCGCAGGCGAGGATATGGGCCGCTGGGTTGCGCTCGGCCAGGATCAGCGTCTTGCCGCCCGGCGCAGCACAGGCATCGAGAATCCTCTGCTCGTTTAGTTTGGGAGTTTCGACCCGGCAAGCGGCCAGCTCAGCCACCAGTTGCGAGCCTTCGTCCTGGAGGCGCACGCGGCCCTCGCGGAAGACGGTTGTCGCCGTTACGTCACCTGCGACCACGGTGCGGGCGGCGGCGAGCAAATTGCCGGGCTTAAAGACAATACCATCGGCGCCAAGCTCTGCTTCGACAGCAGGACTTTCGAGCCGGACGGAGAGCAGTGGCTGACTTTGGCCGTGGCGGCAAATGGCGCTGGCCGCCTCCAAGCCAAAAGAGTCTGCCCAGCGCTCGACCATCCAGGCAGGATGCGCCTGGGCCTGGGCCAGTTCCGCCGCAGAACCTTCCGAGAAGTTGAAGAACGAAGTTCCGAGCTTGCGTAGAACCGCGTTGACCATGCCGGAAGCGAACTTGTGGCCGGCCTGCTTGGCCAGTTCCACGCTTTCGTCGATGGCGGCGCGGGCGGGAATGCGGTCCATGTGCAGCAGTTGGAAGGCGCCCAAGCGGAGCGAAATCAGAATCTCGCGGTCGAGCTTGGCGTTGGGGCGCTTGAGCAGCGTTTGCAGTTGGTGGTCGAGCTGGATCTGCCAGCGGAGAACGCCCAGGACCAACGCCGTGGCCAGGTTGCGGTCGGGAACGGAGAGGTCGTTGACCGCTTTGCCGCGCAGAAGGTCGTCGGAGTGGGACTGGCCGCGCTCGACGGCGATGAGGACCTGGAATGCTGCCTTGCGGGCTGCGGAAATGACGGGCCTGGGTTTCAACCGAGCTTCTTGCGGAGAGGCTGCCTTACGGGGGACGGAGATAGGGACCTTGGGCTTCAACCGAGCCTCTTGCCGGCAGCCAGTTGCATACCGCGCAGGAAGTCGGCGGCGGCCATGCGCTTTTTGCCCTCAAGCTGAATTTCCACGAGTTCCAGCCAGGTATTGCTGGCGCAGGCGGCCAGAAGGCGGTGACTTTCGACCAGAATTTCGCCCGGCTGCGCGGAGGCAGTGGCAGTGAAAGTGAAAGTGGAAGCATCCGCAACTGCCAGATGGTGAACGATGAGCTTTTTCCCTTCGAGAGCCGTGAAAGCGCCCGGCCAAGGCTGAAAACCGCGCCAGCGATTTTTGAGTTCCGCGGCGGTGTGCGCGGCAAAGTCCATGCGGCCGTCTTCGCGGGTGAGGATCGGGGCCAACGTAGCCCTGGCGTGATCCTGCGCGTGAGGCTGAAGGCTCCCGTCGGCCAATCCAGCCAGGGTTTCGACCACCAGGGGCGCGCCTCCGATGGCCAGTTCCTCAAAGAGACCCGCGGCAGTCTGCTCGGGTCCGATGGCCAGGGCCTGCTGCAGCAGAATGGGGCCGGTGTCGAGGCCTTCTTCCAGCAGCATGGTGGTGTTGCCCGTAAACGTCTCGCCCCTGGCCACTGCCCACTGGATGGGCGCTGCGCCGCGATACTTGGGCAAGAGCGAGCCGTGCAGGTTGATGCAGCCTAGGCGGGGCAGGGCCAGCATCCAGGGCGGAATGATGCGCCCGTAAGCCACGACGATGATGGCTTCCGGCGCGATGGCTTCAAGCTGCGCACGAAATTCGGCGTTGTTGCGGATCTTTTCAGGTTGCGTGACGGCCAGACCGGCGGCCAGGGCTGCCTCTTTGACCGGAGGAGCCGTGAGTTGCTGAGCGCGGCCTACGGGGCGGTCGGGCTGCGAAACCACCAGCGCAATCTCATGCCCCGCCGCAATCAATGCCTCCAGCGTGGGAACGGCAAACTGGGGAGTGCCGCAAAAAACGAGTTTCACAGGAGGCCTTTCGGGTTTACCACGTGCCTTCGCGCTGCATCTTGCGGATTTTGCGCAGCACAAGGTCGCGCTTGAGGGCGCTCATGCGGAAGATGAACAACATGCCGTCGAGGTGGTCGATCTCGTGCTGGAAGCAGCGCGCAAGCAGCTCATCGCCGTCCATTTCAAACCACTTGCCATCCAGGTCCTGGGCGCGAACGCGGACCTTGGCCGAGCGGACCACCTTCTCCATGATGTCGGGGAAGCTGAGGCAGCCTTCTGTCTCATAGAGCCGACCGTCGTGGGAGATGATTTCGGGGTTGACCAGCACCAGCTTCTGCGCCGGGTCCTTGCCGCTGCTCAGGTCAATGACGGCAAGGCGCTTGGCGATGCCCACCTGTTGCGCCGCCAGTCCTGCGCCCTGCCCGGCATACATGGTTTCAAACATGTCGGCCGCGAGCTGGCGCAGTTCGGCATTGAATTCGGTGATCGGCTCGCCGGGCTTCGAGAGCACCGGGTCGGGATATTTGACAATCTTTAATATCATCTCAGTTGACTAATAGCTCCGTATCTGTTCGATGTACCCGAGGAAATTTCGTTTCATTTCAAGGGCCGAGTCACCGCCAAATTTTTCCTGTGCCAGGCGCGCGACGGTAAGCGCCACCATGGCTTCGGCCACCACCCCAGCCGCTGGAACCACGCAAATGTCCGAGCGTTCGTAGCTGGCGCTGGTGGTCTCGCGGTTGTCAAAGCGAACCGATTCCAGGGGCTTGCGCAGGGTGGAAATGGGCTTCAGGTAGCCGCGCACCACCAGGTCTTCGCCGTTCGAGACGCCGCCCTCGATGCCGCCGGCGTTGTTGTGCGGACGGGTAAAGCGGGTGGGCCTGCCGTTGTCCTGGGCCGCATACTGGATAGGGTCATGCACCGCGGAGCCGAAAGACTCGGCAGCCATCACCCCTCGGCCGATTTCGACCGCCTTGACCGCCTGAATGCTCATCACGGCCCCAGCCAACAGGCCGTCGAGCCGCTCATCCCAATTGACGTAGGTGCCCAAACCGGCGGGAACGCCGTGAACCACCACTTCGAAGATGCCGCCCACGGTGTCGCCGGTACGGGCTGCCTCTTCCACTTCTTCCTTCATACGGGCTTCGGTAACGGGATCCACGCAGCCGAGAACCACTTCATCTTTAGCGGCAAGAGCAAGAATCTCCTCCCACGCGGCGGGGCGGTCCAGTTCGACACGGCCCACGCGGAGAACGTGGCTGGCGACTTCGATGCCCAACCCCTTCAGCATCAGCTTGGCCAGGGCGCCGGCGGCCACGCGGGAAGTGGTTTCGCGGGCCGAGGCGCGCTCCAGCACGTAACGGGCGTCGGGAAAGCCGTATTTGAGAGCGCCGGCCAGATCGGCATGACCGGGACGCGGCGAGGCGACGGCCTGATGCTTGGCCGGGTCGCCTACCTCCACGGGAAGCTTCTCTTCCCAGTTCTTCCAGTCGCGGTTGACCAGCTCAATGGCCACCGGGGAACCGATGGTCTTGCCATGGCGCACGCCGGAAAGGACATGGGCCTTGTCAGTCTCGATCTTCATGCGGCCGCCGCGGCCGTAGCCCTGCTGACGCCGCCACAGTTCGCGGTTGACGAAGTCCAGATCGACCGGCACGCCGGCCGGAAGTCCGGAGACCAACGCGATCAAAGCCTCCCCATGCGACTCACCGGCAGTTGAAAAACGAATCATATTGTATTGATTGTAACGGGAAGAGGCAGGTGGCGGTACGGAGGGAGTAGGGAGTAGGGAGTAGGGGTCAGTCGCGCTACACATCGAAAGCGGCACGAGCTGTTTCATTCGAAGCAGCCGGGGTCTAGTGTGTTCTGCTCTCGTCATCGTGCAGACTGCATCCTTAGCTGCGTTGGCTGCCCGCTGACCCCTGAACCCTGTTCCCTGTCTATGACCTACTTCCTATTCAAGACCGAGCCTGCTGTCTACTCCTTCGACGACTTCCTGCGAGACCGGGAGACCGTGTGGGACGGCGTAACCAACCCTACTGCCGTCAAATACTTGCGCGAGATGAAAGCCGGAACCAAGTGGATCTTCTACCACACCGGCGACGAGCGCACCGCCGTGGGCACTGGGAGCGTGGTCAGCGTGGACCCAGCCGATCCCAAGGTTCCCATCGTCAAGGTGAAGGTGGGCAAGCGGCTCAAACAGCCCAAAACCCTGGCCGCCATCAAGGCGGAGCCGTTGTTTGCGCAGTCGCCTCTAGTCATCATTGGACGGCTGTCGGTGGTGCCGCTGACCGAGGAGCAGTGGGAGTGGTTTGTGGCGTGAGGAAGTAGGGAGTAGGGAATAGGGGGCAGTTTGTCCGCCTTGGTGAATCGAGAACATGGTAAGATTTCCTTGTTTCCTTAAAAGAGGCGAATCATGCTGGCAAAAATCACGGTTAAAAACCAGCTCACTCTACCCAAAGCAGTGGTTACACGCTTCGCCGGAGTGGAATATTTCGAAGTCAGCACGGATGGAGCGTCGATTACACTGCACCCGCTGCAGCGCAGCCGCGTGGGTGAGGTCTGGGCGCACATGAAGAAGCTGGGTATCACCGAGAAGGACGTGGACGACGCCGTTCGCTGGGCGCGCGAATCCGAGTGACCGCGCAGCCGGTGCGTCGAGTGGTATTCGATACCAATGTCGTTCTCTCCGCGCTTTTGTCTTCCACCGGCCGCCTGGCATGGCTGCGCTTGCACTGGCAGGAGGGTGGCGCGGTGCCGTTGATTTCGCCTGCAACGGCGCGAGAGCTTACGCGAGTTCTTGCGTACCCCAAATTCAAGCTCTCCGTGCCGTACCGCCTGGAACTGCTGGCGATGTACCTTCCCTTTAGCGAGACCTGCGATCCGGAGGACAAATGCTCCGTTGCGTGCCGAGATGCCCACGATCAGCCCCTGCTCGATCTGGCACATAGCGGCAAGGCTGAGGCGCTGGTGACCGGCGACCAGGACCTGTTGGCGCTGGCGGGACAGACCGGGTTCCTCATCGAAACGCCGGAAAACTATCGACGCAGGATACTGGTCGAGGAGCAGAAGAAATAATCCAGGCGCTAAAAGGCTGATCCCTCTTCTTTACGCCCTATTCCCTATTCCCTACTCCCTATTTCTTGCTTTCTCCCAGCCAGCCGCGCGTGTTGAGCATCTGGCGCTGGTCGAGGGCCCAGACTTTACCGGTCAGCTCGTCGGGAGCTTTGCCTTCGCGGGCGCATTTCTCGAATTCGTTGGCGACCGCCTGCATCTTGGCGTCGAGGTCGTCGAGGAAGTTGAGCACCAGCGCTTCGGGAATCATGGGCAGCTTGGGCGATCCGAATTCGAGCTTGCCGTGGTGGGAGAGGATGATGTGCAGAACCAGCGTCTTGAGGCGCGGGGGGAAGTCGGGAAGGCTGTCCATGGTGCGCTCGGCCAGGGCGGAGCCGATCTGGATGTGACCAAGGAGCTGGCCCTCGACCGTGTACTCGAAACCGATCTCCCAAGAAAGCTCGCGAATTTTACCGATGTCGTGGAGAATGACGCCGGTGAGGACCAGGTCGCGATGGAGGATGGGGTAATGGGGAACGACGCGGTCGGCGAGGGTGAGTAGGCTGACCACGTGCTCCAGCAGGCCTCCGAGCCAGGCGTGGTGGAGCTGTTTGGCGGCCGGCGCTTCGCGATAGGCTGCGGCCAGAGTCGGGTCGGACAGGATGGTGGTCAGCAGGCGCTTCAGGTCGGGTTCAGTGAAGCTGTCGACAAAGCTGAGGAGCTGGGCCCAGAGGGCAGCCACGTCGTACGTGGTCGAGGGCATGAGATCGGCTTTGTCCACCTCGCCGTCAGTGGCCTTGCGGAGCTGGTCGACCTTCAACTGCGTGGTGTCTTTGAAGCGGGAAGCGCTGCCGCGGACCTTGACGATGTCGCCACGGTCGAAGTCGCGGGCGATGCGCGGGTCGTTCGGCTCCCAGACGCGGGCTTCCATGGTGCCGGTTTTATCGCCCAAAGTGAGGCTGAGGTAGGGCTTGTTGGTGGAGGTGGTGCGCTGCTGCCTGGCCAGGACCAGGAAGAACCCATCGAAAAGTTTGCCCTCTTCGAAGGCGGCCAGTTCGGCGATATAAATGTCTTTCATCGGACTTCCTGTTGAAAAGAAATGGCTGTCATTCGACGCTGTCGGTATTGCTAAAGAATGGCTAAAGAAATGAGCTCGATCATGGGAGGGAGCGTCTACCCTTGCCCCGGCTGAACGGGATCAACGTGACCCGGTCAAGCTCAAGTCGCACGAAATCAAAGACCAACAAGCGGCGAAGGCGGTAGAAGAGGCTGCGAATGCCGCCGCCGCGCGGGACAAGAATATCACTCTTGCCTTTGCTCTCGAACGCTGGTCGGCCGGCCACAAAGACACAAAAGAGCCCACCTACGTTATCCGCAAGGTGTTCACAAGAAAAGTTGGGTAGCTCCGGTTGTTCGGAAAGTTTTTGCTTTTTCTTAAGTGGAAGTTCTTGCTTTCAGGGAGCCAGAATATCCCGCAGGCGCTGGAAGAGTGTCCCGCACGCTTCCGGGAGAATCGCACCTTGGCAGTGGCTGGCTCGACGACACTCCTAGTTTGTGTAGCTTTGGGCCATTTTGTACTGCTCCTCCACGCATGGGCGGCGGATGATGGTCAATCCATCGGCTCCAAGAAGAAATGTCGTTCCCGTCTCGTCGCGCGCAATCTCGCCACTCACCTGCTTTACCGTAAAAAGCAAGCTGGGATAGGCCGGATTTGAAGTATCGACAACTTGATAATCCTGCGAGATTGCCGAAACGCCCGTTGGCAGCCCACTTACTGTCAGAAATGCAGTGTCGCCGAGCGATTCAGTTGGGCCCGGAACTTGAAGATTGTTGACCATCTTGAGCACCGGCGCCTTCGGTTTGCGAAGATCAAGGACGCCCATTCCAAGCCCGTCGCGGAAGCGGACAAGGTATGCCGAAGTTCCCACCATTCGAACAAAGTCGAATGGGCCCGGGACAGTGAGAGGCACAGCCTTCGTCAGGATGACGTGCCCGGGATCAGTAACATTGAGCACCAGGAGGCCTTCTCCCTGATGCTGCTCAATGTAAAGGTAGCAACTGCCGTCTCCGCTTCCCGAATACAATTGAAACGCGATTCCGTGCCGCGCAAGCTCGGGCAAACTGGCTGGCAAGACAACGACGATGTCCTTGGAATGGGACATCACTTGCGCCTCTTCCCCCCACACAAGAGGTGCAACTCCCAGGACAGTCGCCGCAAGCGTTCCGGTGAAGAGTCGTGACTTGATGCTCATAGTCGTAGCCTCCGGCCTAATATAATTCGCCTGAATTGCGTTCATGTCCAATCAAAATTTGGGATGGGCAATTACGGGAACCCTGTCAGTTCCCAGCGGTGGACAAAATCCAAAGGCCGCCCGTCCTACGGTGAGTCGGAATTGGTCAACAAATAAGGATGGAGCCCGGATGAACAGATCATCCGGCTATATCCCTCACAGAATTTGCGACGGAGGCTTTCGGAACCGTGTCGGCATTCCTTACCCGCAGAGGGCTGCGGTTGGCCCAGTGGATCGGCCAGCATGACGAAGGACGTCAGGCCAACACTTCGGACCTCGGATAACACAGTCCCGTTCAGGATGTGAGAGTGCGGCGCCATGCCGCACTCTCACGGTTGAACCACAGTTTAGAAGACCAACTTGCCGGCAAACTGCACCAGGCGTGGACTGTTCATTTGTCCCTGGCCTGAGATCACGCCGAAATTGGAAGTCCCGGTTGTGTTGGATGGAGGGATGAACTGCACTCGGTTGAAGGTGTTGAAGATTTCTACACGGAACTCGAAGCCCATCTTCTCATCCGGGCCGAAAGTCGTCTTCTTGAAGGCCGCAAAGTCCCAGTTGTCGATGCCGGAAGCTTGCAGGGTATCAACACGCGGTTCATTTCCCCAGGTATATGGAGCGGGCTCGGTGAAGCACGCCGGGTTGATCCAACCGGTATTGCCGGCCAAGCCGCTCAACACGCGTGCTGCGCCTGATCCGGAGGTTGCCTTCTTGCAGCCGGCGACGACGTTGGGGCGCAATCCGCCGCCATAGTAGTTGACGCCATTGCCTCCCGCAGCGATGTTAATCGGGAAGCCACTCTGGAATGTCGTTACGCCGTCGATTCCCCAACCACCAACGACCTTGTCCGCCAGGTTCGGCAGATCGCTGAGATATGCCTTGTTTTTGCCAATGGGAAGGTCGAGAACGTAGCTGACAATCAGGTGCTGTGGGACGTTCTGCGAAGAGATGGATTTCTCGCCGCGCAGATTGTTCCAGTC
>Ga0255352_1001067_pt1 | contig 14255 bp, 13 predicted proteins | sample HBST0metaG_FD_189939 | JGI IMG/M metagenome (GOLD analysis project Ga0255352, IMG submission 189939) | Peat soil microbial communities from Stordalen Mire, Sweden - H.B.S.T0 | ecosystem: Environmental > Terrestrial > Soil > Wetlands > Peat | place: Sweden: Norrbotten County, Stordalen Mire...
GTCCAGTTCAGGCTGTAAAGCCGCAAGGCCTCGTTTGTTCACCGCCGCCGTGTCCATGCAACTTGCGTACTCGTCGCCTATCTTCTGCTCGTTTGCGGTGCGCGTGGGCGCGGGCACTGCCGCCGCTTCCAGAATCTGCTTCAGGTGCAGCCTGTTCAATTCAAATAGCTCTGTGAAGCGCCCGTAAGAAGCTTGGTCGGCGGGCAGCGGATTGCGCTTGAACCAGCCGTTGCAACTGTAACGGTAAAAGTTCTCGCAGGGGTCCACCGTCTTGTCGATCAGCGAAGGATCGAAAACCCGCAATTCAGGCGCGGTAGTCGCTGAAGCAGGCGCGGTAGATTGGGAGAATACGGGAACCGTGGCTAGAACTAAGGCCACGGCAATCGAACAGCGATAAGGTGAAACAGTTAGGTGGAACATGCCGACACTTTACCAGATTCGCGTGCCTCTCGGCAGGTGGAAACGGTAGCCAATTACAATAGGATCGCTAGAACAAAATCCATTGAGGAGCAATTCAAGTGGCGCAACGCACCTTCAGTATCATCAAGCCGGACGCGGTCCGCAAAGGTTATACCGGGGCCATTCTGGCCGAGATCGGCAAGGCTGGCTTTCAGATCGTAGCGATCAAGAAACAGTCTATCTCCAAGAAGCAGGCTGAGGGCTTCTATGCCGTTCACGCGGGAAAGCCATTCTTCGACGGGCTCACCAACTTTATGTCCTCAGGATCGCTTATTTTGATGGTCTTGGAAAAGGAAAACGCCATTGCGGACCTGCGCAAGCTGATGGGCGCCACCAATCCCGCCAATGCCGAGGAAGGAACCATCCGCAAGAAGTTTGCCGGTTCCATTTCGGAAAACGCTATTCACGGTTCAGACGCCCAAGACACAGCCGCCTTTGAAATCGGCTACTGGTTCGCCGGCTACGAGTTGATTTAGAGCGAAACCAGAGTAACTATATCCTGTTGAGTATTGTGCAAGGTTGCCGCTCCCTGGGGGTAGCGTCGACTTGAACGCTGCGGCTTCGGGATACATCAACTCTGGTTTCGCTGTAGTTCGTAACTTCGCAAGCAACGACTGCCGAGCCACCTCATGCGGTGAAGCAGTGTGCACTTGCCGCTGAAAGGAACACCATGAAGAAAGTGACTGTTTGGATGGTGGGAGTGCTGCTTCTGGCAACTGCCAGTGCGCTGTCTGCTGCACCACGCATCGTAAGGCCGGGCGAACCGTGGCTCGACAATCGCGGCCAGCGGATTCAAGCGCACGGTGGTGGTATTACCCAGTGGAAGGGCGCGTATTACTGGTTCGGCGAAGACCGCACGCAAACCAACGATCCGGAAAAACGCTACGTTGCCTGCTATTCATCCAGAGACTTGGCGCACTGGAAGTTTCGCCGCCAGGTACTGGCGCTTTCTGATCCAGAGCATCTCGGGTCGCGTTGGGTGCTGGAGCGGCCCAAGGTCTTTGCCAACCCGCGCACGGGCAAGTTTGTGCTGTATGCGCATCTCGACGATGCTCGGTACAAGTTGGCTCGTGTCATGGTCGCGGTCAGTGATCGTATTGACGGCGAATACAAGTACGTGAAGAGTTTTCGTCCGCTCGACGAGGAAAGCCGCGACATCGGCCAGTTTGTGGATGACGACGGATCGGCATACCTCATTTTCGAGTCGAGGCCAACCAGAGGTTTCTTCATCGCCAAGTTGTCGGATGATTACCTGAGCGTGGAGAAGACCGCTTTCATCAAGGCGCCTCTCGAAGGCGGCGCAATTGTTCACTATGACGGTCTCTATTACGTGGTTGGGTCGCACATGACCGGCTGGAATCCAAATCCGAATGTGTATGCGACCGCGCCCTCCATTGCCGGTCCGTGGACCGAGTTCAAGAATATGGCGCCACCGGAAGCAAACAACTATGAGTCGCAGTCGGCGATGCTTGTGAAGGTCATCGGCACAAAGAAAACAACCGTCATCTTCATGGGAGACATTTGGAAACCGCGTGAGTTATGGGATTCGCGCTACTTTTGGATGCCGCTGGAGATTGGTGCCGGCGCGATGCACCTGCCGCCGCCTCAACCCTGGAAGTTGAACGTCAAGACTGGGGAGATAGTACTGATCCCAACCACCCCAAAGCCATAAAAGAGCAATAGGCAGGCATCTCTGCTTCACGCGCGATAAAGATGCGCCAGCGCTCAAGTGCGCTGTGCGGAGGCGACGCGGGGAATGCCCTGGAGGTCTGGAGTGAATTCGACCTGTTCAAAGCCTGCTTCCGCAAGCAACGCGCGGATTGCCGCTTCCTGCCCGTAGCCGATTTCGAGCGCGACAAAACCTCCGGGAACGAGTGCGGCCCACGCTGCTGGAATGAGGCGCCGGTAGACGTCGAGTCCTTCGCTGCCCGCAAAGAGTGCCATGGCTGGCTCGTGCTCGCGTACCTCGACTGCCAGTGCGGGGCGGTCGCCTTCTGGCACGTAGGGCGGATTCGAGACGACAATCTCGAACCGGTCTTCCGCAACCGGCCGCAGCAAATCACCTTCAAGAAAGCGGATGCGGCTCGCCACATTGTTTTGCCCGGCGTTCTCGCGCGCAACACTCAAGGCTGGCGCGGAGAGATCGATCGCCGTGATTTGCGCCGCAGGCAACTTGTGCGCCAAGGCCACAGCAATCGCTCCTGAGCCTGTTCCGACATCCACTACATGAGGCCGCGCGAAATTGGCCGCGAGTGCAAGGGCTTTCTCGACCAGATGCTCAGTTTCAGGCCGTGGAATCAGCACGTCGCGCGTAACGTGAAAGGGCAATCCGTAAAATTCTGCTTCGCCAGTGATGTACTGAATGGGCTCCCCGACTAGGCGACGATCAACAAGAGCGTAATAGCGAACAGCGCCTTCGGCGGTCAGTCTTTCAAGCGGATGTGCAATCAGAAAGGCACGGTCGCAATGCAGCATGTGCATCAGAAGCGTCTCTGCATCGCGGCGGGCGCGCTCCGGATGCGACCCGCTGCTCAATCTTCCCTCGGCTCTCTGGAGCCAGTGCTGAAGAGTCACGGGGTCAGGCCGCCTGTGTGGTGTCGGCCTTCAACTGCTCGGCCTGGTAGTGCGATATCAGTGCGTCGACAACCGGCTGCAAACGGCCCTCCATCACCTGGTCGAGTTGGTGCAGCGTGAGGCCGATGCGATGGTCGGTCATCCGGTTCTGCGGAAAGTTATAGGTACGAACCTTCTCGCTGCGGTCGCCTGTGCCCACCTGCTGTTTGCGTTCCTTGGCCAACTCCGCATTCTGCCTGTCCATCTCCTTCTCGTAAAGACGGGAGCGGAGGACACGCATACCTTTTTCGCGGTTCTTGATCTGCGACTTTTCGTCCTGACAACTGACCACCGTGTTGGTGGGAATGTGCGTGATGCGCACGGCGGAATAGGTGGTATTCACCGACTGACCGCCAGGACCCGACGAGCAGAAAGTGTCGATGCGAATGTCCTTGGGCTCGATCTTCACGTCCACTTCCTCGGCTTCTGGCAACACGGCCACTGTGATGGCGGAGGTGTGTACGCGGCCCTGTGTCTCGGTGGCGGGAACGCGCTGCACGCGGTGCACGCCGCTCTCCCACTTGAGCTGCGAATAGACGTGATCGCCCTCGATAATGGCGATCACTTCCTTGTAGCCGCCAACACCGGACTCGGAGATATTGAGCACTTCAATCTTCCAGTGGTGCTGCTCGGCAAAGCGTGTGTACATGCGGAAGATCTCCGCGACAAACAGCGTGGCCTCGTCGCCGCCGGTGCCGGCGCGGATTTCCAGAACAACGTTCTTCTCGTCGTTGGGATCCTTGGGCAGGAGCAGCACTTTGATTTCTTCCTCAAGAGCAATTTTGCGCGGCTCCAGGGAGGCAATCTCCTCTTCGGCCATAGCACGCATTTCAGGGTCGCTCTCGGCCAGCAGGGCTTGATCGTCTGCAAGGCTCTGCAGTATCTGCTTGAGTTCTCGATACTTCATCACCGGAGCTTCCAGTTCGCGATGCGCCTTGCCGGCGGCGATTGCCTTTTCACGGTCATGGATGACCTCGGGCAAGCCAAGCTGGGTAGACAGCTCGTCGTAGCGTTGTTCCATTTGTTCCAAACGATCAATCACGGCCCCTCCAGGGGTTCAAGTTTTGGAGTAGTGAATTACAAAGGGGAAATAGGCAAAAACATGCATTGGCGGCGGGCGCCGCTAGAGCAGAACCGGGATGGGTTGGCGAAGGGCCATTACTATTTCTATTTTAGCGCGAAACAGGGTCGAAAGATTTGAAGCTTCCGTGTCTTAAGCACAAGACCTTGGGAAACCGGCAGTTAGCAATGTACGATTACAGCGAAACCAGAGTTGATGTATCCCGAAACCGCAGCGCTCAAGTCGACGCGGCCCCCCAGGGAACGGCGACCCTGGCGCCCCGGTGGAACTGATAGCGTTTCAGTTCGCCCAGGAATCGACACCGAGATGAACTGGCCACACGCTCCGCGATATCATTCGCTGCGATTGCCCGCACTAACTACGGGCACTTGCAGCGTGGAGTCGTGTCCCAGGCCAGAGTAGATGGTGATGGTAGCCGGGTGATAGTCCGCAGGTTTGGCTTTCATGATGTTGGGGACGAAGGTCTGCGGGTTGCGGTCGTAGAGCGGGAACCATGTACTCTGAATTTCCACCATCACGGTGTGACCAGCCTTGAAGACGTGGTCCACATCGTGGAGCGAGAACTTGTACTCGCGGATTGCGCCTGTCTTTAATGGCTCCGGCTTCTCAAAAGAATCAAGGTACCGGCCGCGAAAGATTTCGGCGTTGGTCATAAGCTGGTAGCCGCGCATCTTTGGGTCCGGGTCGTCGCCGGGGTACATGTCAATGAGTTTGACCACTAGGTCATTGTCTGTGCCAGTGGTAGCGGCGTAGATATCGGCGACAACTTCGCCGGTGAAGGTCAGATCCTTCTGGAGAACGGAAAGTTTCCACACAGCAACGTCCTTGCGGTCCGTGACAAAACGCTGATCCTCGGTGAGCCAGGGACGCCACCGCGTACCCTCGCTGTAAGTGGGATGGATGGGCCGTTGGCGATAGGGAACAGGGTTGGCCGGATCACTTACATAGCTGGTTGTGGCTTGATCGGTTGAGCTGCTCCAACCGAGCAGGCCGCTGCCCTGGAGATAGAGACCGGTGGGCCGGGACTCCTTCGGCGGAAAGTGAGCATAGCGCTTCCATGTATTGGAGCCAGTCTGGAAGCTGGCCGTGTCCTCGAGATCGAAGCCCGCTTCGCCCTTGAGATAGTGGGCGAAGAATTTGGCTTCAATCTCAATGCGATACTCTTTGCCGATTGGCCTGGTGTAGTCAAGATTAACCAAGTGACGCGCGGTTGTGGACCAATAACCGTGCATCCACGGACCGAGGACGAGAAAGTTCTGGTTGTTCTGATCGTGCGATTCCAGGCGTTTGTACTCCTCTTGCGGACCGTACAGGTCTTCCTGATCGTAATAGCCACCCACGGTGAGGGTAGGCACGGCTACGGTGTTGAGCGAGTGCTCGACGCCACGTGAGGACCAAGTGTGGTCATAGGCCGGATGTTCGAGGAAGCGCTTCCAGGTGGGCAAGCTCTTCTTCGCGCCGGAGCGTTTGACGGCCTCGGCAAAGTTTCCGCGTTCCAGAAAATAGTCAAAGCCGTCGCGGTCCTTGCCGTCCTTGTCTTTGCCATAATCCACGTCGATCGTTTTCTTGCCAGACTCCATCTCAAGCACGTAGTCGTAGCCGTAACTATGCCGGAAAGCGCCGTTGTGGAAGTAGTCGTCACCCATCCAGACGTCGATCATGGGCGCTTGCGGGGAGATGGCCTTAACCGCCGGGTGAGGATCGATGCCGGCCATCATGGACAGAAAGCCTGGATAGCTGGTGCCGATAAAACCCGCGCGGCCATTGTTTCCCTGGACATTGGCCAGCAGCCAGGCCACGGTGTCGTAGGCGTCGGTGCTCTCGTCGGTGGCTTTCGGGTCGTGATGATCGGCTAGAGGCTGGCTCATGATGAACTGGCCCTCGCTCTGGTAGCGACCACGAATGTCTTGATTGACGTAGATGTAGCCGTCCCGAGCCAACTCCGGCCTTCCGGCAAAGAACGAGGCGCGGTCGGTTCTATGCACGCCGTAAGGCGTTCGCTGGATAAGAAACGGCAGCGGCGCGGCGATGTCGGCGGGCTTGAGGATAATGGTATGCAGCTTGACGCCGTCGCGCATCGGAATCATGACCTCCGTGCGCTGGTAGTCGTGGAAGAGGTGGCGGACGGGATCGCCAGTACGCCGGTAGATGGAGTTTGACTCGTCAGAGTAAAACACGCTTGCGCCGCGGCCGGATCCATCGAGCGTGAAACGCAATGTTTCCTTTGAACCGGGCAGACCAAACTCTGTAGCGGAAACCGGCGTCAGCTCGGTTGGAACTTCGCGCTCCGACTCAACGATCAGCTTGCCTGCCTTCGCATAAAAGCTCCGCGGCGTATCGGGCTCGAAGGAATCGGTGTACTCGCCGGAAAGAGCTTCGAGCTGAGCGGGAACAATGGTAGCGGCCTGGGCCGGTTGCGGCTGCGACCATACAAGAGCTGGTACAGAAAATAGCGGAACAAGACAAAGAGAGACCAGACCGGCACGAAAACGGGGCAAAGGAACGACCTCCTCAAAACAGGTTAATGCGGTTCTTTAATTTCTATACATCGAAACCGTGATCATAGTGCTCGTGATCGGCATCGCCGGCCAGTTCTTCCATGGGCACGACACAACCATCCAACGCGCCGCAGCCGATGTGTTCAAACTGGATGGTGGTGTGGCTTATGTGGAAATGTTCATGAAGTACGTGGTTCAAATTGTCCAGAATGCCGGCGCTCTCCGATGGAGGAATATCGGCGATGGTTACATGGCAAGCCAGCGCGCGGGAACGCGAACCGAGGCTCCAGACGTGCAGGTCGTGAACGTTGATGACGCCCTCAACTTTTTCCATTCCGGAGCGTATGGCGGTAAGCGAGACACCGCGCGGTGCGCCTTCCAGTAGGATATTCAATGTTTCGCGAACAATTCCGATGCTGGACCAGAGGATAAAAGCGGCGATCAGCAGTGAAAGGACCGGATCGATCCAGTTCTGGCCGGTCAGCAGAATGCCCGCGCCACCAGCAATGACCGCCGCCGTCGAGAGCGTATCGCCCGCCATGTGCAGGAAAGCTGAGCGCAGATTTACGTCGCGAGCCACGCCCCACAGCAGAGCCGCGATGACGCCATTCATCACCACGCCGGCAACGGCTACATACATCATGAGCTGGGGCTGCACAGTGACGGGGTTGGAAAGCCGGCGGACAGCCTCGAAGGCAATCCAGAGCGCAATAAGGATCAGTGTTCCCGCGTTGACGAAAGCAGCCAGGACGCCTGCCCGCTGATAGCCGAAGGTCCTGGAGTGGTCGGCGGGACGGGACTGGAAGTAAACCGCGACAAAGCTGAGCAGGAGGGCCAGGAAGTCGGAGACATTGTGGCCGGACTCGGAGAGCAACGCCAGCGAGTGGGCGCGCAGACCCGCGACGAAGGTGACTACGACGTATGCGAACGTGGCCGCCAGCGAAAAGCGCAATACAGAGGTGGCCCTTTTTGCGCCGGGGCCCGAAGGCACTGCGTGGACATGCATAAGTTAAGTGTAATCGGGGCTATAGCATTTTCGAAATTGTTGTAGGCCGAAAGCGCACACTCAAGTGGCTTTTCGAGTGTAAAACGTCTATGTATATTCCAAAAAGGTTCTGGGCTGTCACTGCCAACCAGTCGCTTTATCTCCTGCTGGGACGCAGATGACTCAGATCGCGAGGATCCGGATCGTTGAAAGCAGGCAACCGGGGAATGCCGATGCGCAGACCGGTCCATTCTTCCGCTATCACGATGCTGTTTTGCGGATTGCCCGGCTGGTAACGTACAGTGCAAGGGAAGCCGGCCCGCACCTCGGCCACATTCACCACGTCGCCCATGCCGGTAATGTCCTGGGAGCACTCGTAGTCCACACCGGAGATGCGATAGCTGAACAGAAGCATGGTCAACGTACGCCCGTCCTCGGCAGGGACTTCACAAATGTCGAGCAACATGCCATCCACAAGGCGCCCGGACTGGGCAAGAAATTGCCGCCGCGCGCGCTCCAGTTCTTCGGCCGTGGGGCGCTTGTGCAGCGCCAGCCAAAGGAAAAACGCTGCCAGCACCGCAAAAGAGGCCAGCCCTGCGACAATCTGCCAATCGCTTGTGGTCAGGAGGGTCATTAGAGATAGGACACCACCTGCGGGTCCCATCTAAAGCATACCGCAGGCAATTGCGCCTGCTCCGGGAAACCGATTTGGTTTCAACTTGAACCAAAGTGGGAACAGCAACATGCTGGGAATACTATTAAGATGCTCTTTTTCAGGGACGCTGAGGCTGGAGGAACCATGAACTTCCTGGCGCGCGCTGAGGCAAATTCGGAGCCCGAACCCACCGGCAACAAACCACGGCGGATTCTGTATGCCGTGGGCCCGGGTGACGTGGTGGGCCAATACCGCGATTTGCTCAGCGGCAAGGAGCCTCCCTTTCAAATGGCCCTGTCTTTTTCGCGGCAGTTTCTCGATGGTTGCGATGAATCCGGCGCCGTTGCGCATCTTATGTCGTGGCACCCCCGGCACGACAACCTTCCGGTAGGCCGGCACCGCGTGGAAAACCGCCCCAAGCCGTCCTTGTATTACGGTTCGGGGCTGCGTCATCATCTTGGCGCTACGCTCTACGGGTTCACAGTTGTGGCGCAGGCGTTGCGCGAGCGGGCCACGGTCGTGATTGCCGACTCAGGCACCACCCACTGGATTGTGCTGTCTCTGCTCTCCGTTTTTCGTATCCCGGTCATTGCGGTTCTGCACAACACCCTGTGGCCCATGGGCTTTCCTTCAAAGCGGCGCATCGATCGCTTTTTCCGGCGCTTGGACGGGTGGTTCTTCCGTCACATTGCCGCGGCCACGGTCTGCGTATCGCCTGAGTGTGAGCGCCAGGTGCGTGTGCTGGCAGGAACTCCCAAGGGGCCTGTCTATCAATGCCGTGCCCAATATCGTGAAGGCTTTCTGAGCCGAGTTGAACCGACTCCCGATCCATCTCTCCGCCCCTTCCGGGTGCTTTTCATGGGCCGGATCGAGGAGTTCAAGGGCGTGTTTCTGATTCTCTCCGTGGCCGAGCGCCTGGAGCGGGAACTGCCCGGCCGGTTTGCCTGGAGAATCGTCGGCTCCGGGTCGGCTTCTGTGGAGCTTGCTCGCCAGATTCAGGAACGGAAACTGGGCCACGTTGTCAAAGCCGAGGGAATGTTGTCCGGTGAAGAAAAAGCGCTGGAAACGCTGGGCTGGGCTCATGCGATGGTGGTGCCCACGACCTCGCAGTTCATCGAAGGTCTGGCGATGACCGCGGCTGAGTCTGTTCTTGCGGGCCGGCCGGTAGTTGTCAGCAGCGTTGTACCAGCGTGGGAGGTTCTGGGCCACGCGGCCATCAAGGCTGAAACCGACAACGTGGACAGCCTTGTTGGGGCCTTTCGCAAGCTGGCGTTGGAGCCGTGGTACTACGAAGAGTGCCGGCGAGCGACGGTAGAAGCGCGGGCGCAGTTCTACGACCGTTCGCAAGGACTGGGCGCCGTGTTGCAACGCGCCATTGCCAACCTGGCCTGAGCTGCTTCCTCAAGGAAAAGCCACCTTGAATGAGCACAGCAAAGGCACTATTGCTCTGATTCCGCGCTAAATGCCCTATACTCTAGGTTGCATCGCACAGGGAGTTCCGGCTTGCCGGATGCCTGTTTGCGGAGGTTTTTCTTGGCTTCAAACAAAAACAGCAACACAGAACTGCACCTCCAATTCCGCTCCACCACTGTCATCTGCGTCCGGCGCAACGGCCAGGTGGTGATGGCCGCTGATGGGCAGGTCACGATGGGCGAGACTGTTCTGAAACAGTCGGCCAAAAAGATTCGCCGTCTCTACCAGGAGAAGATTCTAGCCGGATTTGCCGGTTCGACCGCCGACGCCTTCTCGCTGTTTGCCCGTTTCGACACCAAACTGGAGCAGTACGCTGGCAATCTGAATCGCTCGGCCGTCGAGCTGGCCAAGGACTGGCGCACAGACAAGATGCTGCGCAACCTGGAGGCCCTGCTGCTGGTGGCCGACCAGGGACAAACCTTTTTGATTTCCGGCTCGGGCGACGTGATTGATCCCGACGAGCCGATTGCGGCCATTGGCTCAGGCGGCAACTACGCCACGGCCGCGGCTCGCGCACTGATGGAAAACACGGATTTGAGCGCCCGCGAGATTGCCGAAAAGGCCATGAAGATCGCCGGCCAAATCTGCATCTACACCAACGATCACGTCACCATTGAGGAGTTGCAGAGCTAGCGGAGAACTTCCGCCGGCCCCTTTCATCCATGGCTATTTATCTACCCGCATCTGCCGAAGAACAAGACCTCTCGCTGGACGAGTTGACGCCCCGCGAGATTGTTGCCGAGCTGGACAAGCATGTTGTTGGCCAGCGCGCAGCCAAGCGCGCCGTGGCCATTGCGCTGCGCAATCGCCAGCGCCGGCAGAAGCTGCCCCCCGATCTGGCCGATGAAATCATGCCCAAGAACATCATCATGATTGGACCGACGGGCGTGGGCAAGACGGAGATTGCGCGGCGGCTGGCCAAGCTGACCAATTCGCCGTTCCTCAAGGTGGAAGCCTCGAAGTTTACCGAAGTGGGCTACGTGGGCCGCGATGTCGAATCCATGATCCGCGACCTGGTTGAGATCGCCATCGACATGGAGCGCGAGGACAGGCTTGAGGAAGTGGAAGACCGCGCGGAGATGAACGCCGAGGAGAGGCTGCTGGATGTGCTTCTGCCTCCGCCTCCGCCCGCGCCGCCGGTCCAGGAAGGCCAGCTCAGTTTGCCCGGCACGGAAAGCTACCAGCGCTCACGCGAAAAGCTGCGCCAGCAGTTCCGCGACGGCAAGCTGGACGAGCGCCAGGTGGAGCTGGACGTGCGCGAGCGTGGCACACCACAGTTCGGCATCATCAGCAATCAAAACCTTGAGGACATGGAGATGAACCTCAAGGATATGCTCCCAAACATCTTCGGCAGTGGTTCGAAAAAACGGAAGATGAAGGTGGGCGACGCATTCGACTACCTGGTGGAGGAAGAAGAGGGCCGGCTGATCGACATGGATTCAGTGACACGCGCGGCAGTGGAGCGCGTGGAGTCCAACGGCATCATCTTTCTGGATGAGATCGACAAGATTGCAGGGCGCGAGGGCGGCCATGGACCGGACGTTTCGCGCGAGGGCGTACAGCGCGACATTCTTCCCATTGTGGAAGGAACCACCATCAATACGCGCTACGGCATGGTACGCACAGACCACATCCTGTTCATCGCAGCGGGCGCATTCCACGTGTCGAAGCCCAGCGACCTGATTCCTGAACTGCAAGGACGCTTCCCGATCCGCGTTGAGCTGCAATCGCTCACGGTGAACGACTTCCTGCGCATTCTGACCGAGCCCAAGTCTTCGCTGACAAAGCAATACTCGGCGCTGCTGGAAACAGAAGGCGTACGGCTGGAGTTCGCTCCCGATGCGCTGCGCGAGATCGCGGAGTTTGCCTTCAAGGTGAATGAACAGACCGAAAACATTGGGGCGCGCCGTCTGCACACCATCATGGAGCGCGTGCTTGAAGATGTCAGCTTCCTGGCTCCCGACGTGGCCCGCAAGGCTCCCGACGAAAAAGCCGCCGCTGCGCTTTCCGAGGCCATCAAGAACGAGTCCACCACGGCGCTGCCTTACGAGGAACGCGTGACGACTGCTGGCACGGAAAAAGTTTTCCTGATCGACAGCGAGTATGTGAAGAAGATGGTCGCGTCCGTCGTGCGAGATCAGGATTTAAGCCGCTATATCCTGTAAATCCGCGTTCCAATTTCCCGCATATACTCTTCCGATTGAAATGCTTGCTATTCGCATGATTCTCCAAATGGAGAATCATGCGAATAGCGCGTTTTGATGCATATTTTCGCTTAAAAACGCACTATTTTGTTTACTATTTCGATAATGGCTGGCACTATTTTTTGTTGGGAGATACGTTCTATCCACATTTTTATCAATCGCTTACGGTTCATGAGGCTGTGAAGCACAGTTTCACAGAAACACAGAAACTTGGGGAGGGGGGGTACTGCCTTTTTCCGCATAAACCGTTCTTAAATAGTTAGTTACACGAAATTTTAGGTGCATTTTTATGGGTTCTTTTTCTTTTATGGGGGCGCGGTCTAGCAGCATGGTCTTTTCCTCTCCATTTCCATGGTGCGACGGGAGAGGGGAATTATCTGCAAAACAGTTGTCAGCCATCCGCTATCAGTTGTCAGTAAAAGCCCGCAGGGTGAGGACTGAGGTTTCCCACCCTTTCGCCAGAAAAAACGCGAAAGGATGGGGCACGGTGCATTGGTGGATGGATGAGAGTGGGAGATATGCGTTCGTGCTATCCCAGGTCTCAAAATCGAGACCTGGGGCACCCTTGGTCGTGGTTGATTTGCTGGTGGATTGTTGAGGGTTGAGGGACGTGCTATCCCAGGTCCCAAAAACGGGACCTGGGGCACCCAACGGGTGTGGGATAACGACCCACCTATGAACGTTGTTCGGTAATCGGCGCTCAGGCCTTTGCCGCGGGGCTGGACTCCAACTCCTCCAGGCGCTTGGCCAGGAGCGCTTCCAGCTTGACCAGAGCGGCGGAGAAACCCTCAATACCTTCCTTCAACTTGTCGGTGGCCATGCGGTCGGCTTCGTGCATCCACTCGAAGACGTCCTTGTCCATGACGATTCTTCCAATGTCCATCGCCTGAGAGACTTCAGGGTCGAGCTTGCGGGGCAGTTTTCCCTGGGTGGATTCGAGCTCTGCCAGCAGTTTCGGCGAGATGGTGAGGAGGTCGCAGCCGACCAACTCCATGATTTCGCCGGTGTTGCGGAAGCTGGCGCCCATCACCACAGTCTTGTAGCCAAATTTCTTGTAGTAGTTGTAAATCTTGGTGACGGATTGCACGCCGGGGTCGGCTGCGCCCTGGTAATCGTTGCCGGTGCTGACCTTGTACCAGTCGAGAATACGGCCCACGAAAGGCGAGATGAGGGTGACGCCCGCATCGGCGGCGGCGATGGCCTGATGCAGCCCGAACAGCAGGGTCAGGTTGCAGTGGATGCCTTCTTTTTCCAGCACTTCGGCGGCGCGGATGCCCTCCCAGGTGGAGGCGATTTTGACCAGGATGCGGTCGCGGCCAATGCCCGCGGCGTCGTATTGCTTGATGATGGAGCGGGCCTGCGCGATGGTGGCCTCGGTGTCATAGGAGAGGCGCGCGTCCACTTCCGTGGAGACGCGGCCAGGAACGATGGCGAGAATCTTTTTGCCGAAGGCGATGGCGAGGCGCTGGAAGGCCAGGTTGGCTACGGCACTGCGCGCGGCGGACTTTCCCAGTTCCTTGCTGGCATCGAGCAGCACACCGTCCACGATGGACTGATACTGCGGCAACTGCGCCGCCGCGGTAATCAGCGAAGGGTTGGTGGTGGCGTCCTGGGGGCGAAACTTCTCCATGGCCTCGATGTCGCCGGTGTCGGCAACCACCACGGTGTATTTGCGCAACTGTTCAAGCAGGTTCTGCGACATGATTCCTCCTGGGGATGGTTAGAGCGCGGTCCGGCATCAGTGTACTGCCGATTGGATGCGCCGAAGTGAGCAATTGCGATCCAGATTCATTCCGACCCTACGGGGCGGAGCGGTTGGGCGGTATCCTTTCCCAGGATTGCGCTGCGCTCCTCAATGCATCGACATATTGAGAGATTCCCTTTAAAGGGTTCCAGATTCATTCAAGGCCAATTCGGGCTCAATCTGGGCGGATTCGACGGTATGGGCAAGCACGCCCAGACCGGGAATGCTGATTTCCACGTTGTCCCCAGCCTTGAGCGCCCCCACGCCGGAGGGGGTTCCGGTGAGGATCAGGTCGCCGGGCTCGAGCGTAAATGCCTCGGTGATGAAGCAGAGCAGAGTGGGAATGGAAAAGATGAAGTCGGGCGTCGAGGCGTGCTGGCGCAATTCGCCGTTGAGACGGGTTTCGATGGTGAGTCCGGAGAGGGGATCGAGCTCGTCGCTGACCAGCGGGCCGACGGGGCAAAAGGTGTCAAATCCCTTGGCGCGGGTCCACTGAACGTCTTTCTTTTGCAGGTCGCGGGCGGAGACGTCGTCGGCCAGGGT
>Ga0255352_1001068_pt1 | contig 14251 bp, 11 predicted proteins | sample HBST0metaG_FD_189939 | JGI IMG/M metagenome (GOLD analysis project Ga0255352, IMG submission 189939) | Peat soil microbial communities from Stordalen Mire, Sweden - H.B.S.T0 | ecosystem: Environmental > Terrestrial > Soil > Wetlands > Peat | place: Sweden: Norrbotten County, Stordalen Mire...
CGCTATATCCGCATCGATGAGATGGGCCGCGCTCAGGCGATTCAGTATTCGGATTTGAACTACAGCCCCCGCGAAGGCGAAGTCCGCACCTATCTGACCGACTGGGCTAACTACCGTTACACCGTCAACCGGGACGTGATCGCCAAGAAATATCCACTCAACTATTACTTTCTCTCGCAGGTATTGGCTTCGCGTCTGATGGGCGAGGACAATGCCAATCATCTTGTCTCTCAGGTCACGGCAGGACAGATTGAATCAAGCGATGTTCAGGTTCAGAACGTGACCATTACGACCATGTCCGAGGAGATGCTTCAGGGCGCACGCATTGCCCGTGGAACAGCCTTGATGGCCGTTGATCGGTTCTACTCCGCACAGAGTTCGCATGAGCCGCGCACAGAGCATTGGATGCTCAGTGTGACCTATTACCTGAACCCCAAGCAGGTCAGCGATCAGTCACGCGTCTATCCGCAATACGAATTCATCAACCCGCTCGGATTGACTATCACCGAGTTCCACGAAAACCGCGTCTCTGTCTCTATTGATTCTGCCCCAATCAAGCCTGTCGCAGTAGCAGGAGCCACACGATGAGCTTCGACCTGATACTGCCGTTCTTCCCAGAGGAATTGCGCGGGCTTCTGCTCGATCCGTCGATCTCCGATCTAATGATCAACGGAACGAATGGAGTCTTCGTAGATCGTAATGGCATCGTCGAGCAAATCATGCTCAAGCAGCCCTACACAAACGAACACTTGCAGGCGGCTATTGAGCGCGTTGCGCGCATCCTCGGGCAGGACTTGACGACACAAAATCCGATCCTCAATACGCGTTTGCCCGACGGTTCGCGCGTGGCCGTTGTCGGCTCGCCCTCTTCGATCAATGGGCCGACCCTTACCGTGCGCAAGTTCAACCGCTGGTTTACCTCGGATGAGCTGGTCAAAGCTGGGAGTTTGCCCGCTGACGTTCGGGACGCCGTTGTGCGGCTGATTGAGACCCGGAAGAACGGCATTATCGCCGGTGGAACCGGCTCGGGAAAGACCACGCTGATGAAGGCACTGCTCGATCATGTTCCGCTCCGTGAGCGGTTGATCGTGATAGAGCAACCAGCCGAGTTGAAAGTTGCCCATCCCAATGCCATTCGCTGGGAGGCGGTCGCAGCAATTCCCGGTCAGGTTGCCGTGACTCCGAGCCAGCTTGTCGCCGCAGCTCTCCGGCACCGTCCCGACCGCATCATTATGGGCGAAATCCGCGACGAATGCGGCTATGACCTGTTGCAGGCCATGAACACTGGCCACGGCGGAACGCTCTCGACCTTGCACGCAGATTCCGCCCTTGATGCACTGGACCGGCTGGCGGATATGGCGCTCAGCGCCCGGACCAATCTCGACCAGCAATTCATCCGGTCACAGACCGGAAAGGCAGTCGATTTTGTCCTCTACTGCGAGCGCGATTCCACGGGCCGACGCCGGGTACGCGAGCTGATCACCGTGAAGGGATACAGCCATGCGGACCAGTCCTTCGAGACAGAGGAAATCTACCGGGCTTCCTCTACGGCAGCGGCGTGAATTCAGCGCGTGTCGAATCGATTGAAGCGCGGATGAAAACGCGAATCGGAGGCGCGGCTATGAAAAGCCTTCTTGGCACGGTGAAGCAAGCGGAATCTCGTCCTTGTCGTGCGCTCTTGAGCATGGACATGCCGAACAGAAGACGCGCGATGCCGGATGTGAGATGCGGCTCTTTGTCCCGAGGTCTCACGGCGAGGAGTGAAGATCTGGTTTGCCGGTCAAATAGGTCGGCAGGCAGCCTTGGATTTGCTTCGTTCAAGGCGAGTCTCTCCAGTTAAACTCCTCGCCTGCTCGGTCACTGCTTCAGGGCTTTTACGACGCCCGGCGGCACATCACCGTTCTGCTTTCCGGACTCCTCGCCCAGAGCAAGTCTGGGCCCCTGCTCCAGAAAGCACGGCTCGGCACTTGGGAGTCGAGCCCGTTCGCATAGCTTCGCAAGGTGTGACCCGAGCAGATCGGGAATTCAAAATCAGGAGACTCGACATGTTTATGAACCGCGCAACTCTGATGGGCTACCTCGGTGCCGACGCTGAAGTTCGTACCGGCAAGAACGACCAGAAGTTCACCACCTTCTCGCTCGCAACCAAGACCTCTTACAAGGACAAAGAGTCCGGCGAATACGTCTCGCACACTGAATGGCATCGCTGCATCGTCTTCGGCAAGTTCGGCGAGTTCGCAGCCTCGCTCAAGAAGGGCGCGCACGTACAGATCGAGGGCGAGATTCGCCACACCGAGTACACACCCAAGAAGGCCAAGAAGCCGGTGCGCACCGACAGCATTCGCGTCAACTCTATCCTCAAGCTCGACCGTGCGGAAAAGGCAGCCGCCGAAGAGCAGGAAGCAGAGCAGGAGATTCCCTTCGAGGAAGCAGCCGCGTAGGCCGTATCCCTTCACGGTGAAAGCCCGGCATAAGCCGGGCTTTCCTACTGGAAAAACCCGTGGAATCGCGTTCTTGAGAGGTCACTTTATGAACCGCATTGCCGCTAACTTCCTCACCCGTTCCTTCGCTCCCTGCGAGACCGTTGCGGTCATGCTGCGCCGTGACAACACAGCCCGCCCACAGCAGCGCATTGTCACGGTTGAACAGCTACTTGCTCCGCGCTATCTGGCATGGCTCGGCTATGAGAATGACAATGGTGCGAACGTCTATGTTTCGGCGAATCCGCTCCACACAGGGAGCCGCAAGCGCACCAAGGAATGCGTTGCTTCCGTTCGCCATCTGTACATAGATATTGATGACGACGGCGACGCCCGGCTCGCTACGCTGCGGGCATCGGATCGGTTGCCCATGCCAACCGCGATCATCTCGACATCGCCGGGCAAATATCAGGTTCTCTGGCACGTGGCAGGCTTTGACTTTGAGCATCAGGAAGAGATGCTCAAGCTGATCGCCCAGGCCTTCGGCGGCGATCCAGCTTGCACCGACCGGAATCGAGTGCTGCGCGTCCCCGGTTTTCTGAACCAGAAGTATTCTCCCGCTCATTCTGTCGCGGTCGAATACCCGGCTGATGCGATCTACACTCCCGCCGACTTCCGGCTCGATGACGCTGTCTGTTCTTCCGTGCTGCCGCTACGCGGGAACGCACGGAAGCCGCCTGTAAATTCCACCCACTTGAAGCACTCGCATTCAGAGGATGACTGGGGATGGGTTTGTGCCCGGCTTGCTCATGGACAGGACGCCTCAGAGCTGACCCATGAGCTTGCTGCACGCCGTTCTGACAAATCCGATCCACTCTACTACGCCCAACGCACCGTCGATGTCGCCTCAGCCCGCCTTTGGCTGGCCGATGGCATTCCCATCGACGACATAATCACCATGCTTGAAGTTCGCCGAAGCTTTGAGATTCCCGCCGTACTTTGCTCCGCTCGTGCGCGGGAAATTGCGGCCACGGCTCAGCGCATGATTGCCCGTCAGAAGACGGCCTGATTCCACAGCCAAAGGAGATCGATATGCCACTGCTTGAAGTCACCCAAACCCGCCACATTAGCGCATCCATTCGGCTCACTGATACGACCGCTTTGCAGGTCGATCAGTATGCCGCATTCATCCATGCTTCCGCCGACGATGTCATCGAGCAGGCGCTGGCCTATGTCTTCTCGAAGGACCGTGACTTTCAGGAGTATCTGAAGTCGTCAGAAGCCCAGCGCATCACGCCGACTTTGCGCATCCGTCGCGCGCCCGCTCCTGATGCCGTCGAGCTACCCGCGAAGAAGCCAGCATCAGCAGCTTCTTCGGCTACAGCAGCGGGTGCAATGGCAGGGGGAACGAAGGCATGATCTGCCTTCATTCCCCGGTCAGCACCACTGCGGTGCTGCGCACCGGAAGAATTTTAGACACTCCACCCCTGAAAGGTTCATGCAGGTATACCACTGTAAACCTGCACAAATCTCACGACTTACGCAAACGCCGGTATACGCAGGTATACCGGCAGGGAGGCATCGATTATGCCTTTACTCGACACGCAATCTCCGACCGAAAAGCGCACAGCGAAGACCGCCTTTCGCAACACAACGTGCTGCTTCAAACTTACGGCAGAAGAGGCCCGAGAGCTTGATCGTGCTGCCTCTGCAGCAGGCATTCCGCGCAGTGAATGGATGCGCAATGCCATTCTGCGCGCGCTTCATGCAGCCCCCTCGACCGATTCTTCTCTCGCCGAGGTTCTCGGCGTCCGTCTGCTTCTGGTAAACATCCTCCGGCCACTCGCTGCCGGGCAGAGAGTTTTGCCTGAAGCCTTCGACAAACTTCTCGATGAAATCAGCCGTGCCAAATATGAATTGGCCGCGAAGATCGCAGCCGAGCCACGGAGGTAGTTGTATGCAGAAAACCACCTGGGGCCGCAAGGAATCGCTCGTCTGGCCGTACCAGATTCCTATCTATGCCTATGGCAGCCTCTTGCTTGCGGCTGCCCTCACATTCCTTTTCGTCTGCGCCTGGATTCACTTCGCGCTGAAGCCACTGCAACGCTATTACCTACCGCTTTATGAGCGCACTTCTGCCCTTGCGGCCTTCAACAAAAACCACCGCAGCAACTATCGCTTGCTCCTGATTGTCGGACCGGATCACAGGCTACGCCCTGCGTTGAATGATGACCTGGTACTCGGCAGAACACCTGACTCCGAGGGCGTAAGCCTGCCATTGGCGCTTTCACCGACAGCAAAGGCGCAGGGCGACTTGCTGATCTTTCATGGAACCTTGCGCAGCTTTTCCGATGCAGCTTTGCACACTTACTTGAAGGACTCGATCTATGGAAAAGCCAGTTTATTTTTCCTCTTCCGTGTCCCGCTGATTGCTGGCGCGGTCCTGCTAATTGGGATGCTTCCATTTGCTGTACTCAAGGATACGGAGCGGTTCAAGCAACTCCGCTATGGACGGCGCTTGAAGGGGCCGGAGATGCTGACGGCACGCCAGTTCAACCGCATCGTCAAGGGCGGCGGCATCGGTTTCAGGATAGACGGAATGCGCGAGCTTCTTCGCATTCCAACACGAGCTGAGGCCCAGCACATGCAGATCATCGGCGACACTGGCGCAGGCAAAAGTTCGCTGCTCTTTCAGGTGCTCCGGCAGGTGCGCAGTCGTGGCGATTCAGCCATTGTCTATGACCCGGCACGTGAGTATGTGAAGCGCTTTTACGACCCAACCAAGGGAGACATCATCCTCAATCCGCTCGATAAACGTTGCCCTTATTGGGGACCAGCGGAAGATCTGCGCACCCGCTCAGAGGCAAAGGCTTTGGCTGTCTCCCTGTTCCAGCCACCGCAGGACCGGAAGGGCGAGTTCTTCATCGAATCGCCGCAGAAGATCTTTGCCTTTCTGATGGCCTACGGGCCGACGCCAGAGCAACTGATTCAGTGGATGTCGAACCCGGAGGAGATCGACTGCAGGCTGAAAGGAACCGAGCACGCGCACCTGATCGATCCCCACGCTCACCAGCAGCGGGCCGGTGTACTGGCATCGCTAGGCCTGATTGCCGACAGCCTGCGATTGCTACCACAAAAGAGTCAGGCCAATGGTGCATGGACCGCGACAGAGTGGGCAGAGAAACGCCGGGGCTGGATCTTTTTGACCTCGCTCCCGGCGGAGCGCGAGGCATTGCGGCCCCTGCAAAGCCTATGGATTGACTGGCTGGTTTTGCGCCTGCTCAATGAACCAGCCTCGCCTCAAAAGCGTGTCTGGTTCGTGATCGACGAACTTGCCAGCTTGCAGAAACTTCCGCAACTCCACACCGCCATTACGGAAGCACGCAAGAGCAATAATCCAGTCGTGCTCGGCTTTCAGGGCAAGGCACAGCTTGAGTACCTGTATGGCCACTTGGCCGAAGTTATGCTCTCGCAGCCAGCAACCAGCGTTTGGCTTACGACCAAAGAACCGAAGGCCGGTCAGTGGGTCAGCGAATTTATTGGCAAGGTTGAAATCGAACGGCTGCGCGAGACGCACTTCGACGGCTCACGCGGAGGTCGCAACTTCTCCCTTGACCGGCAGGTAGAACCGCTGGTCATGGAGTCCGAGATTGCAGGACTCGCTGACCTGCACGCCTATATGAAGTACCAGAACTACGTCACACACTTTTCCTTTCCGTACCTCGATATGCCGGAGATCGCCGAGGGCTTCGAATTGCGGGAACGCCCGAACGAAAAGCTGCCCTACGATCCGCTGCACGTGCAGGGTGCGGAGCCGAATCCAGAGTTAAAGCAGGCTCCAGAAGATGCGCCCGCCTCACAGCCCAACAACCTGCCCATCGTGCACCAGATTGAGTCAGGACCTGCTATTGAGCCTGACATTGACGAACAACAGAGCCTCATCTTCAGAGGCTAAGGAGACTGTATGCTAACCATCTCGAAGCCGCTTTCCGCAGGGCAAGCGCAGAGCTATCACTCCAAGGAGTTCACTTCGCCCGATCAGAGTTATTGGAGTCGTGGAGAAACCGTGCACGGTGAGTGGCAGGGCCGACTTGCCGAGGAGTACGGTCTCTCTGGCACGGTCGGAGCCGAGGAGTTTGCCCGGCTCTCCGAAGGCCAGCATCCTGCGACTGGCAAGCAGCTAGTCAAGCATCACCAGTCGCACCAATACCAAACCGCCGACGGCAAGACGGTCAAATCCGTCGAGCACCGGGCCGGATGGGATGCGACATTCTCCGCGCCCAAATCTGTTTCGCTCACAGCGCTGGTTGGTGGCGATGAGCGTGTGCGCGATGCCCATCGCGAAGCTGTCACCGTGGCGCTTTCGGAGTTGGAGCACTATACCCAGGCGCGGATCGGCGGCAATCATCCAGCCGAAACCACCGGGCGGTTTGTCGCTGCCAAGTTCGAGCACGACACCGCCCGACCAGTAAACGGCTACGCCGCTCCGCAGCTTCACACGCACGCCGTCGTCTTCAATATGACCGAGCGCGCCGATGGAACCACACGGGCACTCCAGCCACAGAGCCTCTTCGAATCGCAGCAATATGCCACGGCGGTCTACCAATCGGAGCTGATGTACCGGCTTCGCCGTCTTGGCTATGAAATCGAACCCGGCAAGAGTGGTGCGCCGGAGATCAAAGGCTACACGCAGGAGTATCTGGACGCATCCAGCCCACGCAGCCAGCAGATCCGCGCCTACATGGAACAGAACGGCGTTCAGGGCCATGAGTCCGCACAGATTGCCGCGCATTCCACGCGCGACAAGAAGGAGATTCTTTCTCCCAAAGAGGTTCTTGATGCGCATCGACGGCTGGCTGCCGAGTTTGGCAATCAGCCTGATGCGGTCGTCAGTTCAGCGCGGGAGCGACTCCAAAACAAGACTCAACCAGCAATCGCGGATAGCCGTGTGCAGGAATCTCTTACCTTCGCCCGTGACAAGAACTTCGAGCGTGAGGCGGTCATCGACGAGCGCGCCCTGATCCGCGATGGACTGCGGCGCGGCATGGGCGAAGTCACTCATGCCGAGGTCCGCAGTAACCTCAACGCGCGTCTGTCCTCCGGGGAATTCCGTGTTGTTGAGAATGGTAAGAATACTCCGGCGCGGCAATTCACCACGGCCAGAACGATTGCCGCCGAACAGGAGATCGTGCGCCGTGTTGGTGAAGGCCAGAACCAGGTCGAGCCGGTTCTGGCGCGTCAGCAAGCCATTGCCGTTGCCGATCAGCAGACGCATCTGAACCGCGCACAACGGACGGTAGTTGAAGACGTTCTGAGCCTGCCCGACCGTATTCAAGGGATTCAGGGATACGCGGGCGCAGGCAAGACAACAACGCTTTCAGTGATTCGCGGCGCGGCAGAAGCGGAAGGCTACACCGTGCGAGGCTTTGCCCCAACCTCCCGCGCTGCCCGCCAGCTCAGCGAAGCTGGAGTCGAGTCCGAGACGCTGCAAAAGTTCCTTGCCCGTTCTGTGGATGGAAATGCGGCGGGGCAACGGAACTTCTACTTCGTCGATGAATCAAGCCTTGCGAGCACCAACCAGATGCGAGACTTTCTTGCTCGCCTTGGCCCGCAGGACCGGGTTCTTCTGATCGGCGACATTCGCCAACATCAGGGCGTCGAAGCTGGTCGGCCCTTCGAGCAGTTGCAGGAGGCTGGAATGCGCACCGCCAAGCTCGACGAGATCGTGCGACAGAAAGACCCGGCATTGAAAACCGCCGTCGAGCAGCTTGCCAGAGGTGATGTTTCCGCCGCGCTCGATTCGCTCCATCAGCAGGGGCGCGTCCAGGAGATTTCCAACGCCGAGGAGCGTGTCCGCGCTATCGCCCAGTCCTATGCTGCCTCGCCAGAAAAGACCTTGATCGTCTCGCCCGACAACGCTTCGCGCCGGGCGCTGAACGTTGCCGTGCGCGAGGAATTGAAGGCCAAAGGTACACTTGCGCCAGACGACCAGAGCTTCCGCGTACTCGTTCCGCGCCAGGACATGACCGGCGCGGAACGCACCTGGGCCAGCCGCTACGAAACCGGAGACACGGTTCGCTACTCGCGTGGCAGCAAGACCGTTGGCATTGAGGCCGGGAGCTACGGCACGGTCGTCGGCATGAATTCCGCCGACAACCTTCTCACCGTCAAAAAGGCTACTGGGGAGCTTGCCACCTACGATCCACGCCGCCTTTCCGGCGTCAGCGTCTACCGAGAAATCGGCAGGGAGTTTTCCGTAGGCGACCGTATCCAGTTCACAGCGCCAGACAAGGCATTGAATGTCGCCAACCGCGATCTGGCCGCAATCGACGCGATTGTGCCTGACGAGCGTGGCAATGCTCGTATCAGGGCCCGCCTCGATTCCGGGCGCGCGGTTGAATTCGACCCGGCAGAGCATCGCCACTTCGACCACGGTTACGCCGTGACCAGCCACAGTTCCCAGGGACTCACCGCCAAGCGCGTCCTCGTCAACGCAGATACCGGGGTTCATCCAGACCTCGTGAATTCGCGTTTCGGCTACGTTTCTGTCTCCCGCGCCAGCCACGATGCAACGGTTTTCACCAACGATTTCGCCAAGCTCGCTCCGCAGCTCAGCGCCGACATTTCCAAGACATCCGCGCTCAAGATCGCCCCAACGGCATCTGTTGGCCAAGGGATTGGTCTGGGCATCAGCCGCTGAAGAATGTTCGATAGAATGGAGGCGTCACCAGCCTCCACAGCCCGCGTTCACTACGCGGCCACAAGCACGGAGGATTTACGATGACCGACCTGATAACCATGCCTGAGAACTACGAAAATATCCGCTCTGGAATCGTCGAGCTGCTCAAAGCAGCCCGATCTGCCGCCGCCCGGAATGTCAATTCGATCATGACGGCGACCTATTGGGAGATTGGGCGAAGGATCGTCCACTCTGAGCAGGCTGGAGAGAAAAGAGCTGTGTATGGAGCAACGCTGATTCCGCGTTTGTCGGAAGACCTTTCCGCCGTGTTCGGCAAAGGCTTCGGTGCCCGAAATCTTGCTCAAATGAGGAGCTTCTTCCTGGCATGGCCAGAAGAGAAGATTTTGCAGACACCGTCTGCAAAATCTTCCAATGCTTTGCAGAACAATGAGTTGCACGCATCTCCTCTGTCTACCCCAACTCTTGCCTCTTGTTTTTCCTTGCCCTGGTCCGCGTATGTCCGACTGCTCTCCGTCAAGAATCCAGAAGCCAGGAAATTCTACGAGGCTGAAGCCCTACGCTCTGGCTGGTCCGTTCGCCAGCTCGACCGCCAGATTGGCAGCCAGTTCTACGAGCGCATCGCTCTTTCCAGGAACAAGGCCGCCATGCTGGAGAAGGCGCGAACTCCCGAATCAACCGACACAATAACGCCCGAAGAGGCCATCAAAGACCCGTTCGTACTGGAATTCCTCGACCTTAAGGACGAGTATTCCGAGTCGGATCTGGAAAAGGCGCTCATCCGGCATCTCACCGATTTTCTGCTGGAGTTGGGCGACGATTTCGCCTTTGTTGGCCGTCAGCGGCGGCTCCGACTCGACGACAACTGGTTCCGCGTCGATCTCGTATTCTTCCATCGCCGCCTGCGGTGCCTGCTCCTGGCCGACCTGAAGATTGGCAAATTCAGCTATGCTGACGCAGGCCAGATGCATATGTACCTCAACTACGCCCGCGAGCACTGGACCAAGCCCGGCGAAAACCCGCCAGTCGGTCTGATCCTCTGTGCTGAGAAGGGCGCAGCAGAGGCGCATTATTCTCTCGACAACCTGCCCAACAAGATTCTCGCCGCCGAGTACCAGACCGTCCTACCAAATGAAAAACTCATTGCGGATGAACTGGAACGCTCAGGTCGAAAACTGGAGCAACGACGCCCGTCGGATGGTTAACTCAGGCGGCATCTTTGGTGCTCATGCAGTTCGATTGCGGTAGGGGCGAGCCTTTAGGCTCGCCAACGAGGGACTGAGATATAAACCTTCTTGCCGTTGCTGTTGCGAATATCTGGTTCGCTATAAATACAATCCAAGCTTCAATCCCTCTGTGATATTCTTACGTTTTCATGCACCCCGTAACCAGAAGATTATGCAATACTGGGCGACTTGCAAGTACCGATCAGTGTTCGACGAGAAACTGGGAAGATTTACCACTCCTCAATATCGTAGTTCCTTAAAGTTCAATCATAGAAACATGGCTGCTCCCATGAGATTTTTACCAGATGCGGAGCCTCGGAAACATGCCCGTTTCGACGCCATGCAAAAATACTTTATCGAAGGCATGAAAGAAAGCTTCTTGGCTGCTCAACTTGGTCACGTATGATTGCAGTTCTGGGTAATCAAGCGTTATACATGGGACTTGTACATCTTTCGACAATTCAAGAACCTGAGGACTATAAACTGAATACTCGTCGTTGAATAATTCCTTCACTACGATGAGCCCGCGAAGGCACAGCCCGCTGATGTCAATCTCAATAGTCTCACTGGCCACAAACATCTTCACGGGCGACATTGATCTTAGATATCGAATTGCTCCTCTCATCTGTTTATTGGCCTTAGAAAGTGCTTTAATAGTCGTCAATTTCTTTCGGGCGATAGGGTTTCTGAGGACTCGCTCAATATTTGGGCTATCCTTCGCTTGGATTACTACTATATCTGTCTCTGTAATAACAATCAGATCTGCAATTTCCTCGTGATCTTCGATTCGTAGGGGATTCATGAATATGTGTCCCGCCGAAAAAAGACCCTTCAGCAAGTTTGCAATGTCATATTCCTGGAACCTTCCAGGCTCATCACGCTCTAGCTCCGTAAAGCTAAATTGGGAGCTTCCTCTATAGCTGTGATTCTCTGGTCGCGTGTCCAAGATGAATATGTCCTCGGGGACGAGGCTATCCGTGAACTCTATCGTTACCGCAGCAAGATCGTCATCGGAGGAGCGGGTGCCGAACCAAACGCGCAACTGATCATGCGCCGAAATAGCCAGCTCCAGATCAAACTCGCGGAAAGAAGAGCCTTTGAGGCGCTCCATCGAGGTTGGTACACTCACAAGATTGGATGTGTAGCCGAGCAGTTCGCGATTTAACTCATCAAAGAAGTAAACGTCGAGCGACTTGTCCGTTAGAGCCTGAATAAGATGAGGGGTTAGGTCGTCGTCAAAAAGGGGTGTATAGATCACCAGAGGTTCATCTTCATTGTCGAAGAATGCGGAAACCAACCCTGCGCTGGCCTCACCAGCGAGAGTCACCGGAGCTATATATATCTTGAAACCGTGATTCACTTTCGCCGCTAGAATCCCCTCCTTGGGAGCTTTGATTATGAGTTTTGGGCGGCTCTCGCCACGAATTGATATAGGCAACAACCCAATGGGAAAACTTTGAACAATCGGAAGGATTTCAGGATAGAGAACTGTCAGCATAATCTCCATTTCAAGGAATCTGAACAATATGATGAGAACTTCTGTGATTCGAAGTCATAACAGCAAGTTGAAAGCGTTATTGGAATGCCTTTCCGCCTTCAGGACATTTGACATGCTGTCACAATTTACCGTGCACCAGAACCGATGAGCGCAAGCCGGTCTTTGATCAAAGGGACTCGCTCATCATTCAAAACAAATCCCGGTAATACATCGAGAAATCGAGGTTCTGTCAGTAGGCTCTTTGCCGCCTGAGCGAGGTATTCTCGAACGGATTGCGGCGATTTCGCTATTTCCTGAACCACATTTTCTCGTCCCTCGATGACTGCCACAAAGTCTTCCAGATCGTGGCTTGCCTGATAGTCCATCTGACCGCGTCCGCGAAAGGCTTCCATCTTGGTGGCGAGAAAGAATGGCGCGGTAATCACGCGAATGGACGCTCCACTCGGCAGGCTCAGCGCAGATGCATGGCGCAGGGCCGACTCGTACCAGATATTCGTGAAGCCAAGAACGTCTTTATTCAGTGCCATCACGTCAATGGCCAGACTCCCGTGATGCCAACGGCAGGTGAGTTCTTCGTCCTCGCTGAAATGCGCTTCTCGCAGCCGTTCCGAGAACGCAATGTAGTCGGCATACGTAACAATTTCCGCGATCACATCGACATCGGTTGTACCGCGAATGGGCGCGGCGGCTACGTCTGTAATCAGAAGCCCGAGAGTGATGCCGCCAACAAATACGATCTCATCCAGAAACGGCGTGAGTTTCCTCACCGCGTCCTCAAGCAACGGCAAATTAGGATCAGCCATGAATCTCCTTTTCGAGCAGCTCGATTGCCAGATTACGTTCTCGCGTTCTGCCGCTACGGATGGCATCCGAAAGTGCAAGCACGCAATAGAACTTGGCATCGAGTAACGCGGCCTTGGGAGCCGTCTTATAGAGAGGTACTATTGAGATTCCCCGGACCTTTCCTTCGGCATACGGCCAGACCGTGGGCGGTTCTCCATCGTCCAGCAAGCGCGATTTCAACGGCTCCGTCGCGGTCGCCGTTGGCACACCTCGCACCATGGAGCCTCTGACGGGCGGAAAAGCGTATTTCAGGCCATGCGCCAGGAATTCAAGGAGTGCGGTTCCATTGACGCGCTTTTCCGGGCCGGAAACGTAGAGCAGACCTGCCTCCACGCATCGTTTCAATGACTTAGAGACTTCCGAAGGCGAAATGAAAAGGCTCGCGGCCAATTCCTTCGACGGGACCGTTGGCTCGTTCAGGGTGGCGAGTTTTAGAAGAAGCGCGATGTCTTGCCCTTGCATACGGCTATTGTAGCTCTAATTTCCAATTTGGAAATCGGAAACACCGTGATTTTTAAGCAGTTTACTCCCTTACCGTAGGAAGGTTTTGACGGGAAGGATGCTCCGCCCTTCCCGTGCTGCGACCGCCAATCTTGCCTGCGTTCTCCGCTACCCATCCCAGCGGGGCCGTTCCTTCCCCGCAACTCCCCTCCCCAAGTCCATTCGGAAGAGAACCTAATTTCTTCTTTCGTTAAGTGCCCCCGCTTCATGCGGCTTTATGGCAGAGGCGGTCGGAACCCGTCAAGGGTCTCCGCTGCGCTTCGATGAACGCAAAAAGCCGCGCCCTTGACAGAACCCTCCGCGCCCCTGCCCGCCGCGCAAGACATGAAGCGGGGGCACTCAACAAAAGAAATTTGGTTTGATGCAGACGCCCTCCTTCAGAATCTCGCCCCACGCGGGCACACAGGAGAGTGAACATCATGCCATACGCCAGCAGCAACACCGCCACCACCGCGCCGCACAGTAAAAATGCGGCGATGCCGAACGAATCCCCCTACCAGCAGCGCACCACGCAGCGCGATAACCCCACGCAGCAACTCATCAAACAGGCCGTGGACTACCTGCTCCAACAGCTTAAAGAGGGTAAGAGCGAAACACTGACCGCGTATCTCGCGGCTATGGCTCGTTTCCATGCATACAGCTTCGGAAATATTTTGAGCATTGCGAGGCAGCGCCCAACGGCAACGCATGTTGCCGGATTCCATACATGGAAAGAGCTTGGCCGCTTCGTGAAACGTGGCGAAAAAGGAATTCAGATTCTCGCCCCGATGGTTGGTAAGCGCCGCACGAAGGACGACGGCAACCAGCGCAGCAAGCAGGATGACAACGCCAAGGCTGCGCCCGTGCTGATTGGCTTCCGTGCCGTGTACGTCTTCGATGTGGCGCAGACCGAAGGAGCGGACCTGCCCGAGTTCGAGCACAACATCACCGGCGAAGTGGGCGAACACCGCAACCGTCTGATTGCCTTTCTTGACTCGCAGAACATCGCCCTTGAATACAACGAGAACATCGCGCCAGCTCTTGGCGTCAGCTACGGCGGAAAGATTGCCATTCTACCCGGCCAGAC
>Ga0255352_1001075_pt1 | contig 14215 bp, 17 predicted proteins | sample HBST0metaG_FD_189939 | JGI IMG/M metagenome (GOLD analysis project Ga0255352, IMG submission 189939) | Peat soil microbial communities from Stordalen Mire, Sweden - H.B.S.T0 | ecosystem: Environmental > Terrestrial > Soil > Wetlands > Peat | place: Sweden: Norrbotten County, Stordalen Mire...
CGAGCGCGCGTACAAGCTGCCCGCCGAAATACGGACGCTCACGAATTTCGCATCCATATTAGGCCCGCTGGGGGAGCGGCTGCATCGGTGGACGCAGGCCGGGCAGTTCGGGCATCTCTTCGACAACCCCCAGGACACGTTGACGTTCTCGCGTTTCCAGACCTTCAACTTCGATGGCTGGTCGGACTACCCGGACATCCTGGAGCCGCTGCTCTTCTATGTCTTGCAGCGTGCCTCATCGGAGATCGAGAAGCCCGCGAACATGGCGACGTTCAAGCTGTTCGTCATTGACGAAGCGTGGATATTCCTCAAGAACAAGACCATCCGCGACTGGATCATCCGGGCCGAAAAAACCTGGAGAAAAAAGAACGCCGCAATGGTGCTGGCAACACAGTCGGTCGTGGAGCTTGCCGCTTCAGACATGTTGCATATCGTCAATGAATCCTGCCCGACCAAAATCTTTCTCGCCAACCCCAACATCGATCGGAAGCTTTACGCCGAAATCTTCCAGTTCAACGATACGCAGCTTGAACTGCTGGAGTCGCTGGTACCCAAACGCGAGTTGCTGGTCATTCAGCCGCACGGCACCAAGAAACTTGTGCTTGAAGTCGATCCGTTGACTTATTGGATCGCCACCAATAATGCTCGCGACAACCTGCGCAAGCAGGAATACTTCGCCCGCTTCGGGCCGGAGCAAGGCTTGATCCGGCTCGCCCATGATTACCCAAATCCACTCAACAACACGAGGTGAATCGATGAACCGCTCTCCTATCCTGCCGCTGGTGCTGGGCTTGGTTGTGACCGTTGCCCACGGTCAGCAACAGGCCCGCATCGTCAAATACCACGCCAACGACATCGTCGGTGTCCGCGCAAAGATGCGCTACACCACGCTGATTGAATTGCCGCCGACCGAGAAGATTCTGGAAGTCGCCACAGGCGACAAGGATTTCTGGATCATCGACGCTATAGGCAACTACTGCTTTCTGCATCCGGCCAAAGAGGGCATCCACTCCAACCTGAACCTCATAACCGACAAGGGCACGGTGTATTCGTTCACGCTGGACGACGTCGAGTCCACCGATCCCGACCTGAAAGTTGTGATCGAACCATCCGACCCGTCCTCGCTGGCCGCCGCCAACGGCGTCACCAAGCTCGTTCCGGCCGGTGAAGTGGACGCGGCGCGCGCGCAGGCGCAGCTTGCACAACAGCACGCCGCCGCTGCCGTCGAAGAGTTCCGAGCCGACTATCCCACCCAGGCGCTGAAGTTCGATTACAGCTTTCACAACGAATCGCCCTTCGACGTGTCCGCAATCTACCACGACGACCGTTTCACCTACATCAAGTCGTCGGCTGCCGAGAAGTTCTCCATTTATGAGGAGAAGGATAAGAAACCCGATCTCATTACTTTCCAGTTGAAGGACGAGACTTACATCCTGCCCAAGATCGTGGACAAGGGGTATCTCGAAATCGGCAAGCACCGGCTGGAGTTCCAGAGGAAGGGGCAATAACCGATGGCAGAGGAAAAACAGACCAACGCCGTGCCGGTCCCGGAAGCGCAGAACATAGAGCCGCAGTTACCCGCAGCGGCTCCGGCGGTCCACGACAAGCGCATCCTTCCAGAAGGTGTAGTGCCAAAGCAGGCGCAAGGTTACGTGGTCGCCGGGCTCGCCCTGCTGATCCTGATGGCGGTGATGTTCTCGAAGAACCACCCGAGGGCAACGCCGAAAGACACGGCCTCTTCGCCGATGGCCGCATCCACGGATGCCAACCAGCGGAAGATTCAGGAACTGGAGCGGGATCTCAGCGCAGATCAGCGCCAGAGCCAACAGCAGACGCAGGCACAGGGCGTTGGCGCGGCGACGTCACCCACAACGATGGCAACCGTAACCAACGCCACGCAAGCCGGTGGCGTAACTCCGGTCGCGCCGTCGCCTTCCACCATCGAACCGCCGCACGATCCGATAGCAGATGCCGAGAAGGCTCTGACATTCAAAGCGCGGTTTGCCTCCAACCTTGTTTCTCCCGACGCGGGCGCATCGCGCTCATCGGCGGAATCTGACACGGTAAGCCATTTCGATACGGGCAGCAATGCGCCTGCGTCTCGTCCAACGGAGACGCCGCAACAGGCTCCTGCTTCGCAGATCGCCGCCGCTGTGAATGGGCAGAAACGTGCGCCCGAGGTAAATGTCAACTCCGCGCACGGTCAGCCCCTTGTGCGGTTCGAGGGAACCACTATCGACACCGCTCTGGTGAATCGCCTTGACGGTGAATTCGCCGGGCCGGTCAAGGTCATGGTGACCAATCCCGTTTACAGCCAGGACCGCCAGCATGTCTTGATACCCGAAGGCACGTTCATTCTTGGCGATGCGCAGAAGGTCTCGGGCTTCGGCCAGAAACGCCTCGCCGTTGCCTTCCACCGGCTGCTCATGCCGGATGGGTACTCCATCGATCTCGACCGGTTTCACGGACTCGATCAGGTAGGCGAAACCGGCCTGAAAGATAAGGTCAACAACCATTACTTGCAAATCTTCGGCGCGTCGATTGCGTTGGGGATTATCTCCGGCGCGGCGGAAGCCACGACCAACGGTGGTTATTCCGAAAGTGGCTCGGACATGTACCGGCAGGGCATGGCGTCGAGCCTTGCCGCCTCCGGCGCCAACGTGCTCGACCGCTTCATCAACATCCCGCCAACCATCACGATCCGCGAAGGCCATCGCATTAAGGTCTACATCACCCAGGACATGCTTTTGCCGGCATACGAAGACCATGACATGCCGGGAGTGATGTAATGCGCGCCCTCTTCCTTGGTCTCTTCGGCTGCGCGCTCGTGATTGGCTGCGCCTCCCACTCGCACTCGCCGAAGAAGCCCTCACCCTGTCACTACCCACAACCCGCGCTTGCGCAGCCCCAGCGCTTCTGAAAAGGAGAACCCATGAAGTCCAGCAAATTCCTCTTGTCCGTTCTTGCCCTCGCCGTCGCGCTCACGCCTGTGGCGCACGCGCAGTTCGGCTCCGGCATCGTCTACGACCCAACCCAAAGCGCCCACGCCATTCAACAGCTCTCGCAGGGGGAACAGGAACTCCAACATTGGGCGACGGAACTCCAGAACTGGGAGCAGCACCTCCAGAAAGAGGAGCAGATTTATACGACCGCGTACCAGACCATGAACCAGGTCATCGCGGCCTATAACCTCGCCTACCAGATGTCGCGGATGCCGCAAAATCTCGCGGCCCGCTACAAGTCCGATTTCTCCAAGTGGACCGCTTTCTCGAATCCCAGTCTTGCGGCCTCGAACACATCTGGCATTACCTCGACGTGGCTCAATGCGCTCGATCTAGGCAATCCCACCCGCGCCGCATCAGCTTACAGCGGCGCAGTGATCCAGGTGCAGAGTTATCCGTCGAGCAGCCTGTCGGCGATGGATTCCACCACTCAGACCGTGGTCCAGAACCAGTATGCCTCCTCCGAAATCGGCCAGGCCAATGTAACCAATCTGCTCTCCACACTGGGAACGATCCGCTCGGATTCGCAGACCTTCCAACAGAAGCTCGCCAATCTTGAATCGGACACCTATTCGACCGATCCCAGCCAGCAGACCGAGGTGGGTGTGTTGGCAAAGATCAACGCGGCAACCATGCTTCAGATTCATTCGCAGCAGGACACCAACCAGATCCTCGCTGCCGCTGCCGCGCAGCAGGCGCTCGATGCCAAGGAGAAGCTGGACGAGCGTAATCGCCTCATCAACAAGGCCATTTACTTCCAGCAAAACTTTTCCAACGTAATGCAACAGGTGACCGGAGGCATCACCGATGCCATCCAGTCCATTTCTCTCAGCCCGGCTGGAAGGTGAACCATGTCCCAGAGCTATCTCACTTTTCTGTCCCAGGCCATCAACGACCTGCTAACCACCAAAAGCGCAGCGATTCAGGCCACGGGGCTCGACATCTTCCGTGGCCTGGCCGTGATCCTCATTGTCTGGTTTGGCGTGAAATCCGCGCTGTCCGCTGCGCAGGGACATGGCGGCGGATTTCATTTCGCCAAGTTCGCCGATCTGATCCTGATGATCTCCTTCGGCCTTGGGATGCTGACTTACTATTCCTCGCCAATACCGGGCGTCGGGTACAGCTTCAGCGACCTCATCACCAAAGAGGCGATTCAACTCTCGGCGCAGATTCAGGCCGACAATACGCAGCAGATCGTCGATTCGATCACCGCCGCCGAAAAACAGTTGGGCGCGCCTCCGGGCATCTTCAGCATCTCCGAGGATCTGACTTGGATGATCGCAAGCCTCGCACTGATGGTCATGCAGGCGTTTGTCTTCGCCGTCATCGCCTATGGCTATGTCGCCACGGCTGTGTGCGTGCTCATTGGCCCCATCTTCATTCCGTGGTTCATCGTGCCCAAGCTGGACTGGCTGTTCTGGGGATGGCTCAAGGCGTTCATCGGTTTCAGCTTCTACCAGGTTGTAGCCGCCGCCTTCGTCTTCATCTTCTCGAAAGTCGTTGTCGGGATGTTCGGAGTGATCGGAACGCTCTCGCTCTCGAACATCGTCACGCTGCTGCCCGCGCTGCTCACGCTGGCCTTCGTCTGCATCTACGGCCTCCACAAGATACCGGAACTGACCGGCGCGATCCTCAGCGGACGCGCCGGGACGTGGGTCGATCTCTCGGGGAAATAATGCCATGACAAATTCACATAAAGACTTTCCCATCACCGATGCCGGACAGAAGTTTCTCGAACTCTATGCCGAGCCGGTCGTGACCAACACCTACCTGAAGGTTGCGGTGTTGGTCCTCTCTGTTGTCGCGCTGGCATTGCTTGCGCTTCTCTACCGTGCCCAGACCGCTGCCTTGCGGCTGAAGCCGCTCGTCATCTCGGTCTCGGACATCGGGCGCGGCCAGGTCGTGAACTATGCCGACTTCTCGAAGGTTCCCGTCGAGCGCGTCAGCAAATACTATCTTGCGCGCTGGGCGCAGCTTTACTACGGGCGCAATCACGCCACGCTGCAACGTGACTTCGCGGAGTCCCTGAATTTCTTCTCGAACGAATTGCAGTCCGCAACCCTTGCGCGCGTTACCAAAGCCAAAACTCTTGAGGCGTTCCTGCTCGATCCCAGCGCCCCGAACGTGGACATCGAGATCAAGGCCGTGGTGCTGGACGATACGCGGCAGGCTCCGTACCGCGCCCACATCGAATTCGAGAAGGTCTTTTATTCGCTCGGCGATCAGCAGGAGCAGAGCCGTGAACGCTGGACAGCCAACGTTGTTTATGGATTCCGCGACGAGGTTCCGAACGCCATGCTGCTCACCAATCCGCTCGGCGTCGTGATCGGCTACGTCCACGAAGATCAAGCTTTCGGGAGCTAAGAGCCATGCAACCGAAAAGCCCCATCCTGCTTTACTGTCCCGATCGCGAACTGCTCTCGACCATAGCGTTCGCGTTGCGGCTGCATCCGTACCAGGTCACCGCGACTGAGAACAGCATGGAAGCGTCTCTCGTTGCCGGCGACCGCTGCGCGGGTTTCGTTTGCGGCGTACTCATCCACGCGCAGCAGGGTGACCTTGCCGGACGGCTGGTCCATCGCATTCTCGAAGTCGCAGACCACATGCCTTTGCTGCTCGTAGACCGCGCCGGCGATCTGGCGCCCGTCCGCTACGCGGACATGGTGCTCTATGGCCGCAACACTTCCATGCAACACATCCTCGGCGCGCTTCAGACGCTCTGCGCGCGTAAGCGTAGACCGCAACCCCGGAGCGCCGCGTGAGCGAGCTTATCTACATTGGCGGATTTTCGGGCGGCATCGACTCGCAGGCCGCCGCGCGGTTCATGCTGAACCGCTACGGCGCTGCTCGTGTCGTCCTCGTGAACTCGGACGCTGGCGGCAACGAGCATCCGCTGACCGTCGAGCACATTGGTTGGTACTCCGCCAATGTGCATCCGGTCGTGCGCGTCCAGGCGATCGTCCGCGATATGTGGGTGAACCCCGATACCGCGGCGGAGCGCGGCTTCGATCCTAACGAACCGCTGACCTTTGCCCGCATGGCGGAGATGCGCGGCATCTTCCCCTCGCGCAAGCGGCAGTTTTGCACCGACAAGCTGAAACTGCAACCCATTCGCCGATGGATACTGGCGAACTATCCCGATGGTAACTATGCCCGCTTCTCGGGCGTGCGTCGCGATGAATCGCTGGCACGCGCCGATCGCCAGTGGCTGGAGTGGGACGACTTCTACGACTGCGATCTCCATAACCCCGTCTTCGATTGGTCAAAACAGATGTGCTTCGAATACGTGAAGCATCATCGGGAGCAAATCAATCCGCTCTATTCGCTCGGCTTCACGCGCGTGGGCTGCGCCCCCTGCGTGAACTCCAGCAAAGACGACATACTCAATTTGGCTACGCGCTTCCCGGAAATGATCGACAAAGTCCGCGCCTGGGAGCAGCAGGTCGGGCGCACTTTCTTTGCGCCCTGCTTGCCGGGCATGGCCATCAACTGGATCGATGACGTTGTTGCATGGGCCAAGACCGACCGTGGCGGCAGACAGAACAATCTGTTCCGCATTCTGCCGCCACCGGCTTGTGAGTCGAGATATGGACTGTGCGAATGAGATACCTCTCCGTGTGCTCGGGAATCGAAGCCGTCTCGGTTGCATGGGGACCGCTCGGCTGGCAGCCTGCTGCCTTTGCGGAGATCGACCCTTTCTGCTGCTGGCTGCTGCGCTCACGCTATCGCGCCTCGCGGCCGCAGCACATGCCCCGCCCGCATGAAGCTCCGGACAGAAAAGAAGCCACGCGCCGCGCGGCGGCCATTCGCAACATTGTTGCTCTGCCCGCCGATGGCGCTGTTGTGAACTTCGGAGATTTCACGAAGATTGGAGCCGAGAATGTGGGAACAATCGACCTTCTGGCCGGAGGAACACCTTGCCAGTCTTTCTCCGTCGCCGGTAAACGAGCGGGACTGGATGACCCGCGTGGCAACCTCACCATCGAGTTTGCTCGGCTTGCTGATCGGCTCAGGCCCACTTGGCTGGTGTGGGAGAACGTCCCCGGTATCCTGTCGATTGATGGAGGACGGACGTTTGGAGCCTTCCTCCAGATGCTGGTCGAATGCGGGTATGGGGTCGCCTACAGGATTCTTGACGCTGAATACTTCGGAGTACCCCAGCGACGCCGCCGTGTCTTCGTTGTCGGACATTCTGGAGACTGGCGAGCTGCCGCGGCGGTACTGGCTGAGTTCCACTGCCTGTCGGGGAATCCTCCGCCGCGCCGTCAAACGCGGAAAGACATTGCCCCCAGCCTTAGCGCACGCACTCAGGGCGGTGGCGGACTCGGAACGGACTTCGACCTCGACGGCGGCTTGATCCGCCAGTTGGCATTCGGCGGGAACAACACCTCTGGTCCCATCGACGTGGCAACAGCCGCCAATGCCTGCGCCAGCGCGTCGGGCCGCATGGACTTCGAGACAGAAACTTTTATCACGCATTCGCTTTCCGCCGATGGCTTCGATGCCAGCGAAGATGGCACCGGGCGCGGTGTGCCGCTGATCGCGGGAACACTGAGCACGCGGTATGGAGCCTCTTCCGGCCGGGATCTCTCTGATAGCTCCGCACTGCTACCCCTTGCCTTCAACCTCCGTGGCCGGGAAGGGGGAGCCATGCCGGAACCGGCAGATGCCGCCAGCGTACGTGCCGCGTCCGGCGGTAGCAGCAACAACTATGTTGCGTTCTCCGCGAAGGACTATGGAGCAGACGTCGATGAGATTGCGCCCACGCTACGCGGTATGGGACATGAGAGCAGTCATGCCAATGGCGGCGGACAAGTAGCTGTCGCCTTCACCTTGCATGGCAGCGATGGCACCGCGAGTACAGCTACGCCGACCGACGTCGCGGGAAGCGTCCGCACGAAACCTCCAGGCAGCATCGAAAACAGCTCGACGACGATCGCGCAGCAGGGGATGGCCGTGCGGCGCCTAACTCCGCGCGAGTGCGAGCGGCTGCAAGGATTCCCCGATGATTACACGCAGGTCGAGTATCGTGGCAAGCTCGCTGCCGATGGTCCGCGCTACCGTGCTCTCGGCAATTCGATGGCAGTCCCTGTCATGCGCTGGATCGGACAACGCATCGCGGCAGTCCACGAGATCGTCTCGCGGAGGTCCTCGTGAGCAGGCAGGTGCGAACACGAGCAATGCTGGCGCGCACTTCCCAACGAGTGCGCGGCAACAGTTCTATTCCTGCCCTCGCCAACCCGTCGCGGAGGCTGCGCAACTGGCCTTCGATTCCGTCGCCCCAGTACAGGCTCCTCGCATGGCGGGACGCGGAGGACGATGCGAAGCACTGGAACGCGCGGTCCACACGCTATCTGCTTTTGCAGCCGGAAGCATGGCAGGCGACAGGTTATGGTTCCACCGCTGTGCAGTTGCATCGGCATCCTTATATAGGCGCCCTTCAGACAAGTGTTTCCATAGAGCGCCAATTCTCCCGTATTTTCCCTGCTCACCCTCGGTCACTCGCTCGGTGCTTATCCCGCGCCCGGCGGCACGGCGCGTCTCTGCTTCGGCTTCGCCGCCCTGTGGGTTTCGGTTTTCAAAAAATCTTTGTGCAACGAACGCAAAAAGATTTTCCGAACCTTCCAAAAAAGACGCCGCTTGGCCTTGGGAGCGGGGCACACTCGCGTCGCTTCGCGCAAGAGTGTCCCGAGGGCAATCCGGGCAAATACAAACAAGGAGAAAATCACATGGCACTCTACACCAACACCGTCACCCTGAAAGGCTACCTGGGTAAGAACGCCGAGAACATCGCAACCAAACAGCAGCGGACCTTTGCGGTTCTGTCGCTGGCCACCAAGTCCGGCTACAAGGACAAGCAGACCGGCCAGTGGGTGAACCACACCGAGTGGCACCGCATCGTCGCCTTCGGCAAGCCTGCCGACTACGCGAAGAGCCTGAAGAAGGGCGACTACGTGGAGATCGAAGGTGAATTGCGCTCGACCGAGTACGACGCTCAGGTCGGCGATGGCAAGAAAAAGGCCACGGTCAAGCGCCGTGGCTGGGAGATTCACGCCAGCATCGTTCGCAAGCTGGCGCAGCCCGAGAGCTCGCGCGAAGAGAACCTCGACGCCGAGCCGATCACCGAGGAGGATGCCGCGTAAGCGGCATCCTCCTCCCTGGAGGTGCAATCATGAATCTCTTTCTATCAGTTATCAAGTTACGCGGATTCCTGGGCAGAAATGCCGAGGTGCCTTCGTCGGAAGGCATCACCGATGACGCTTTTGCTGTGCTCACACTGTGCGTGGAGTCCGGCGTGTGGTGGCGGCCTTCCAACGAGTGGATCTCACGCACTGCATGGTATCGGATCATCTGCCCTGGACCGTTCTTCTGCGGCTTCACGCGCGGCATGAAGCAGGGCGATTACATCGAGGTCGATGGACAACTTGCGATTCACCACTATGCCTCGCTGAACTTTACAAATCCGGTCTACGAGATCCACGCGACACAGATTCGCAGACTGGAGATTCCCGTCGTAGGTGTTATCGAGAAGTATGACGGCTGACACCGTTCACACATTTTGCGGGGAGGCTTGCGCCTCTCCGCTTTTTTATGATCATGCCGCTCTTTCGTCGCGGCAGAAAGGATACCGATGATCGCCAATGCCGCGTTCGTCGCCACGCTGATCTTCCTTGCGCTGGGCTTCGGCCTGATGCGGGAGCTGGATTTCCTGGTACCGTGGCGCAGCCTCATCCTGCACAGCTACCTCCAGAGCATCGCGCTTTACTGCGCTCTGCTTTTCGCCAATCTTCTCGGCCTGACCATCTGGATCGAACGCAAGTTCTTCCTCCGCGATACGGGCCGCAAACTCAGACACCTCGACCAGGAGATACATAGTGGACACTCAGAACTCTCAGAAGAAATCACCGCGCACTTCGGCGAAGAGTAAACACGAGTCGGCAGGGCTTCCGCCGCGCCCGCATCGGGGAGGGTTCGGCGATCCCGACGACGAATACATGGACCGCTCCATCGACCACGTCGCCCGTGTCCGGGCTGCGCGGGAGGCTACCCAGCGCGAGATGGAGTCGTTCGGCGATGTCTCTGAGTACGACATCACCATCATCCAGGGCCACCTCAAAGAGGAACCGGCTGACGCTCCACAGGCATCGCTCGATTTTCCGGCCGATGCTGCGCCTAAACAAAAGGAGGCAGAGTAGTGCGATTCGATCTTCCCCAGGACTTGCCTCGCGACCGGGCACCGGAAACTCTCCCATCAGCAACGCCGCTCGATCCTTCACCGATTGAACTGATGCGTGATGCATTGGCGGCTCGCGCCGCGGATCGCCAACCGATGCCCCAGGCGCCGCAGAATCACCAGCGTCATCCCGAACAGACCGCACAACTCGACAGCCGTTCGGTTGCGCCAGAGCGCGCGGTGGATCGACGCCCGCGCAGACAGACAATTCCGCAGCAAGCGATCGGCGTGTCCTTGCGCGATGAGGAGCGCAAGGTTCTTGCCGAAGTGGGCCGTTTTCGCGTCGTCACTACCCGCGATCTTGCGGAGACCGTGTATGACGGACGGCAGTCGCTGATGGAGCGCGACCTTGCCTTCCTTCGTCAAAAGGGCCTGATCCAGGTCGATGCCGTGAACGCCCGCCGTGACGGACGTGGCGGCAGAATCGAGCGCATTGAAGTCGTGACGCTGACCAAGGGAGGCCGGTCCCTCGCCCGCTTGACGAGCGAATTGCCGCAGGACCAGAAACTCTACGCCGGCCTGGTCAAGCCCCGCGAGGTCGAGCACGACTCCCAGATTTATCGCGCCTACCGCAAAGAAGCGGAGCGCATCGAGCGCAAGGGGGGTACGAACCTGCGTGTCCAGCTTGACTTTGAACTGAAGTCGCAGGTTCAGAAAGCCATCTACGCCGAGCGGAAGGCCGATCCCCAGCGCGACATGTCGGATATCAAACAGCAGGTCGCCAAGCAGTTCGACTTGCCCTACGTAAACAACGGAATTCAGATTCCCGACGCGCGCATTGAATACGACCTCCCGCGTAAAGACGATCAAGAGGTAGACCAGGGTTCGCGTACCGGCCACAACGACATTGAGGTTCTGACCGCGGCCTACCGGCCCGGTCACCTTCGCAATAAGGCGCAGGCGGGCTTCCACGTCTACGCGTCGTCCGCCGACCGCGCGACGCTTACATCGAAAATCGAATACGACCATCACCTCATGGAAAACATTCTGGAGTTATAACCGTGACCGCTGATTTCATCGTTGCGCTCGAATCGCTCGGCTATACCGACCGCGAGTCCGCGTTTCTGTATCAGGTCGCCGCCCACTCGGGTTACTTCCTGCGCCGGCAGTTCGATTACTTCACCGACCGGAACAAGGGCGGCCTCGTTGTGCGGTTTCTTGAAAAGGCCCGCAGCTTCGGTCATATCGAATCGCTCGAGTATAAGCGGGGCTGGTACGTCTACCACCTCTTTTCCCGCTCCGTCTACCGGCTGATGGGCGATGCGGACTCGCAGTTCCGGCGCAGGAAGGGCGATGCCTATATCCGTGCTCGCCTTATGACGCTCGATTACGTACTCGAACACGACGCGGACTATTATTTCAACTCCGTTGCGGAGCGCGTCCACTTTTTCACTTATGACCGCGCAATTCCATCCAGCATTTTCACGGGCGACGATGGCCGGTTGCTCCCTTTACTCGCCTCTTTCCCCATCGCACTGGCGGATCGCACGCGGCCCGCGCGCTCTCTGGTCCGCTTCGTTTTCGTCGATGAGGGGCTAACGACTTCGGACAAGTTCCTGCGCTTTCTCTCCGATGTCGAACCGCTGCTGCGCGCGGTCGGCAACTTCGACCTGGTCTACGTAGCCTGCTCCGAGTCCAGCTTTGCCGCGGCGAAGCGCGCGCTTTGGAACCGCTTCTCCGCCGCTCCGCCGCAGAGCATGCGGCTCTTCAATACAGAATCACGCTCGGTTGCTGCACAACCTGGCGTGGCGCTTCAGCCGCGGCTTACCACGGTCCGTCTCGTATACAGCTACCCCGTATTCAGGCGTGGAGAGACACAAGGTTCGGGGAGCGTTCATGGCGGATGGTGAAACTGAGGAGATAAACCATGTCATTGCTGGCAGATAGGAATCCGACTAGGGGAGAACTGGGTGGGGTGTGGGCGGGAGCGACCCGGCTTTCAGCCTGTCGCGCCGGCTCCGCCGCGCTCGTCGCTCCCGCCCACACCCCAGCAGAGCGTGCTGGAAAATATCTGGCGCTGATCTCGAACCGATCTCTGCAGGATCTGAATGCGATCTGATGCGGATCATTCGTTGATCCGTCAGGCATCTGCGAATGATCCAGCTTTATCCACAACAGATTCGTTCCGAAGTAAAGGAGGGATACACCATGAGCAAGCTGAAGATTGAACACGGAGTCAGCCGGGTACGTCGCGCAAAACTCCAGGCATCCATCGATCAATCCGTTGCTGAAGATATTCAGGCCCTGGCCGACTGGTCCAACAACGAGCCGCAGTATGTCATCAATCACCTGCTGCGCTTCGCACTGGCACAGGAAGAAGACTTCCAAAAGTACAAGGCCAGTCCAGCAGCGAATCCAACTCGGCCCGGCAACAGCGTGAAGCCGTCATCGTCACCAGTCAGGACAAGCGCCAATGCTGCGCCTAAGACTGATCCGCCAGCAACAGTTCACGCATAGATGTGGAGGCTCCCCATGAAACTTTCCTCGCGTCTTCAGGACGCGCTCCATCTTCTGATCGAGTACCGTCTGTTGCTATCCATTGGACTGAGCGCGGCCTGCGGCATCGTGCTCCAGACGCTGTATCCGGTCCACGATTCCGACCCACTGCTGCGTCTCGTGGCATTGGAGCGGCCCGCGATCTACCAGGGATTGGTGTGGAGCTACGGCCTGTTTCTTTACAGCACGCCGTTCCTGCTGTTCTCGATGTTGTTCTCGCTAGCCTATGTTCACCTGTATGCGCCCCGGCACGAGCAGATCGCGGGGCCATTGCCTCCGTATCCCGATCCCTTGATGCGCGAGGAATTGGAACTGATCGTCGGCGAAGTACACCACCAGTTGAAACCGGACCCATCGCCCGCGCCGCGCTGGCTCTCGATCTCCGAACTGGGCCTGTACACGGGCATCTGCGTGGTGGGCGCAATCGGCAGTGGAAAGACGCGAGCCATCATTCTTCCAGCCATGCGCCAGCTATTTGCCTACAAGGCTGGGGACCGGGAACAGAAACTCTCCGGCATCGTGCTCGAAGTCAAGGGCGATCTCTGCCGCAAGGCTCGGCGCATCCTCAAAGACTGCGGACGAGCGGAGGATTATATCGATGTTTCGCTCAATGGCGATATCCGCTACAACCCGTTGAACAACGATGCTGATGCGTACGCACAGGCATTCAACATCGCCTCGGTCATCGTCGCCATCTGGGGCAAAGGCAGGGAGCCGTTTTGGCAGCAGTCCTACACCGATCTTGTCCGGTACGTGATTATGCTGCACCGCGTCCGTGACGGGTACGTCACCATGCTCGACATCTTCCGCACCGTCATCAGCGCCGGGACGCTGGAGCAGATGCTGACCGAGACCGGGAGACGCTTCACCGCGGCCTCATTCGTTGGGATCGACAAAGCCGGGTACAAGCAACATGAATCCGTGCTTGGGGCCTTCGGCTTTGCATGGAACGACAAGGTTGGTCAGCACATCGCCCGCTGGACAGAGGAACTGGAGTCCACGGTCCTCAACAAGACCACGGTCAGTGCATCCATATACAGTCGTAAACTTGGCGATGAGGATGCAGCCGACACGTGGCGGAGCATCCACTACTGGCACTGGGAACATTGGAAGTTCTTCCGAGATGAGGTCAAGACCTCGATCGTCCAGGGAATCGCCGTGTTCCTCTCCCTGTTCGAGACCGACCGCAAAGTGCGCCGCGTCTTCTGTCCTCCGAAGGAGCTGTACCAGGGACAGCCATCGGCCAGTGATCCGCGCGGGCGGGTCCTGCCACCATTCGATGAGTTGATCGAGTCGGGCAAGGTCGTGGGTCTGAATTTCCCTACGGCCCTCAATCCCGCGCTGGCGAAAGTAATCGGCACGCTCATGAAGGTGGACTATCAGCGGTCCGTGCTGTTGCGCATCCCGGAAATGGACGAGCACCCGGAGCGTTACTACCGGCCAACGGTGTTCATCTGCGATGAGTATCAGAACTTCGCCACTG
>Ga0255352_1001090_pt1 | contig 14128 bp, 14 predicted proteins | sample HBST0metaG_FD_189939 | JGI IMG/M metagenome (GOLD analysis project Ga0255352, IMG submission 189939) | Peat soil microbial communities from Stordalen Mire, Sweden - H.B.S.T0 | ecosystem: Environmental > Terrestrial > Soil > Wetlands > Peat | place: Sweden: Norrbotten County, Stordalen Mire...
TGTTCTTGGAAAGGGCGATGCGCTCGTAGAACTGGCTGCCGATCTGGCGGTCGAGTTGGCGGACGGACCAGCCTGCGCGTAGAGCCTCAGCTTCGTAGAAGTTCCTGGCTTCTGAATTCTTGACCGATAGCAGCCGGACATATGCGGACCAGGGCAAGGCGAAACGGGCGGCCAAGGCAGCGGTTGAGGTCGGGCGTTTCTCTATGTCATTGAAAGAAATGCTAATTGCGAATTCTCCAGACAGTGTCTGGAGAATCTGCGCTTCTGGCCACGCAAGGTAAAACGCCCTCATTTGCCATAGATTCGTCCGTTTGAATCCACGGCCAAACTGCCCTGTGAGATCGGTGGCCAGTTGTTCAATGAGCTGTTCGCCGTATCCGGCCCGCTGCTCTCCGCCCTGTTCCAGCACCACGATGCGCCGCCCGATCTCCCAGTAGGTTGCCGTCATGATCGAATTGACATTGCGGGCGGCGGCGGATCGGGCTGCCTTGAGCAGCTCGACGATTCCAGTGCGGATATGTTCGTAGTTCTCGGGCATAGTCGTCAGGTTGGTCATCGAAATCCTCCGTGCTTCGAGCCGCGTAGTGAACGCGGGTTGTGGAGGCCGGTGACGCCTCCATTCTATCGGACCTGTACATCCGAAACTCAGCCAATGCCGATTCCCTGAATGGCGGCGGCGCTTTGTGCGACTTTGAGCGCGGATGTCTTGGAGATGTCGGTGCTGAGTTGCGGGGCGAGTTGGGCGAGATTGTTAGTGAAGATTTGCGCATCGTGCGAGGCGCGGGAGACAGAAACATAGGCAAACCGGGTGTTGATGAGTTCGGGGTGGACGTTGGTGTCCATGTTGACCAGAACGCGTTCCGAAGTGAGTCCCTGCGAACTGTGCGAGGTCACGGCGTAGCCGTGATCGAAGTGCCTCATCTCAGCCGGATCAAAGGTGACCGCCCTGTCTTTGCCGCCGTCCATGCGGACGGTCATTGCGCCGTTAGCGTCGATCTTCTCCACGGTTCCAAGGTCGCGGTTGGCGACGCCTAGATCACGGTTCGGCGCGGTGAATTGCAAGCGGTCGCCCACAGCAAATTCGCGCTCGATCTCGTGGTAAGCGGAGATACCGTGCAAACGGGCAGGATCGTAGGTAACTTGCGGGCCATCCGGCTTCTCGACGGTCAACAGATTCGATTTTGGATCGGTCGAGACTACTCGCGCATAGCTGCGCTGCTCAACGCCGAGAGTTCTGCTGCCACGCTGGTAGTGAAGCACGTCGCCAACCTCATAGCGCGCGGCCCAGGCCCGGTCAGCGCCGGTCATGTCGGAACGCGGCGCAAGGACGCGCAGGGCATGGTTCTCGGATTCGACGATGCCGCGTTCCTGCAACTCCGAACGAACTGCCTGATTGATCGCGCGGCGCGAAGCATTGTCGGGTGAAACGATGATGGTATTGGTTGGATTGTCGGCATAGTTCCGGGCTATCGAAGCGATGCGTTTCTCAGGATCGGCGATCTCCGTGACGCGGCCCTGTTGTTCGAGAAGCGCGACGCCTTCGGCCACTTCGCCGCGCGATAGATGCTCGACGGCGCGCAGCAACTCCGGGTCTTTCTGGCGGACAATTTGATCAAGTCGCGCCGTCTTCATCCCGGCATCAACCAACTGCTCGAAGGGCTTTCCGGCTTCGACGCCCTGATGCTGGCGTGTGTCGCCGATGAAGAGAACCCGGTCGTGAGGTTCGATCTTGGCAAGAAAATCGCGCACCTGTTTGGTGCTGGCGAGACTCGACTCATCCACCATATAGAGGTGGCGCTCCGGAGTCGGCTGCTTATGCCGGGCGAGAAAGCCTTGCAACGTATCGGCATTGATACCGGCATCGCGGAGCTGATGCGCGGCGCGGGAGGTCGGAGCGAAGCCCTCGACAATCATCCCGCGCTGCTCGGCGGCCTCGCGCACGGTTTTGAGAGCAGTGGTCTTTCCCACGCCGGCGCTTCCCTGCAAGCCTTGTATTCTGTCGCGTGAGGTCAGAATCTCTTCCGCCGCCGAGCGTTGCGAGGAATTGAGAATCGGGTATTGGGCAGTATGTGTCACGGCTTGCTGAACGGGCATGATCTGTTCAACGCGGCCTTGCCCCTGGCGCATCTGCCGCAGGATTTCCTTCTCAGCCTGGATGGTTTCCGCCGTGGTGAACTGCCGCGCGGAACCGTGCTTCGGCGCGGTGACAAGTTGAAATTCGCCGGAGGCCAACCTCGCCTCTACGCTGGTGCGAACCTGACCGTAGGTCGTTTCGCCCATACCGCGCCGCAAGGCATCGCGGAAGAGGGCGCGCTCGTCGGTGACAGCTTCGCGCTCGAAGCTGCGTTCGCGGGCGAAAGTCACCGCTTCCTGCGCGGCCTTCTGTACTTTCTCGGGAGCGCGCTCGGCGGATTTCTTCTGGGTCCGCTCCCGCGCCGCGGCCACAACCTGATTCGGCTGATTGCCGAACTCGGCGGCCAGCTTGCGATGTGCCGCAAGTACTTCGGTGGGCGACTGAATCTGCTTCTTGTCGCGCGTGGCGTGGGCGGCGATCTCTGCCGCCTCGTAGCCGGAGAGACCGTTTTGCTGCATGTGTGCGAGGATCTGATTCTGGCGCTGACTCGAAGCGTCAAGATATTCCTGCGAATACCCTTTGATCTCCGGCGCGCCGCTCCTGCCGGGGGTGATCTCGTATCCGAGTTCCCGCAACCGGAAGGTCAACTCTGACTGATAGACGGCAGTGGCGAACTGCTGCGACTCGAAGAAACCGCGCTCCTGAAGCGCCCGCGTCGTTCCATCCGCTCGCTCGGTGACGTTGAAGATAACGGCGTGGGTATGAAGCTGCGGAGCGGCGTAACCATCGACGGGCCGCGATGTGTCGTGCTCGAATTTTGCGACGATGAATTGGGCGGTGGACTCGGCGGGGCGGTTGCCGCCAAGCCGCGCTTGCGTGTACCGTTCCAATTCGCCGAGAGCGGTCGTGACCGCCATGCGGTGAGCCTCGCGGACACGGCTGTCGCCGCCAACAAGGGCAGTCAACGAAACCGACTTCGGCGCACTGAATGTCGCGTCCCACCCGGCGCGGTGTTCGACGGATTTCACTGTTTTCCCGTCTGCTCCTGGATACTCGAAAGACTGCCGATGCTGAACAAGTTGCTCGCCGGTCTGCGGGTGCTGGCCATCCGAGAGGCGATGAAACTCCTCGCTGCCAACGGCTCCGGCGAGACCATATTTCTCGGCGAGTTGGCCCTGCCATTCGCCCTGCACGGTCTGTCCCTGGCTCCAATAACTCTGGTCCGGCGAAGTGAATTCCTGCTTGTGGTAGTTTTCGAGTTTGCCAGCGGAAAGTGCTTTCGAGATTTTCAGCATGGCTCAGTCTCCCAATGAGAATCCGCTCTGAATGGCTTCCGCGCTCTCTTCGATGACATCTGGCTCCGACGGTTTCTTTGCCAGCGTCTTTGGATCGAATCCAAGTTCGTCATCATCAAGTGGGCGCGGCACGAAGGCCAGTTGCGTTGCCGGGATGTCGTGGTAGGCAAATGAGAAGCAGGCGACGTAGTTGCCGAGCTTCAGGTAGGCGTGCCGGTCGGGCAGGCCGGAGATTTCAGAATCCATCACCAGTGGCTCGACCTGGCGCTCCAGCGTGAAGTTTTTGCCCGTGCGGCTGCCATCAAAATGCGTCTGCCGCAACCGTTCAATCTCCACTTTGCCGATGGCGCTTGATACCCACTCGGCAGCCTTCGGCTCGGTAGTCTTCAGGAAGATTTTTGTTGCTGGCTGCGAGAGCATGACCTCGGCCATGTGGCCGTAGATGTACTCAAGCTGCGCCTTTCCTTGAAAGCCCAGCACAATCGGATTCTTCGATTTGCGATTCTCGGTGATCGCGGTGTGGAGTTGCGGCAACCGTTGCAAGCTGGCCAACTCGTCCAGCACAAACCAGACCGGGTGCTGGCCTTCCTTCGGTTCATTGAGTAGACGCAAAACCAGCAGATCAATCCACAGGCTGTGCAGCGGGCGCAATGCCTCGCGCTCGCTGGGTTTCGAGGTCAGAAATATCCAGCCCTTCCGGTTCTCGGACCACTCTGTTGCGCTCCAATGATTCCGGTTTTTGTCTTTGCGTGGCAGCATCCGCAGGCTGTCCGCGATCAGACCGAGCGAGGCCAATACACCGTTGCGCTGCTGCTGCGCGCCCTTGGCGATCATCGTCGCCATCTCCGTGTTCTGCACACGACGGTCGATCTCATCGGGGTTGGCCATCCATTCGACAAGTTCATCGGGCGAGGGGCCGAAGGTCAGAAGATGAGCGAAGATTTTCTGCGGCGTCTCAGTGAAAAACTCGCCTTTTTTGTCTGTGGTCGGCTGGTAGAGAGAGGCCGCAATCGCCTTGGCCTCGGCGCGGCGGCGCAACTCCTCGGACGGCCCCCAGTAAGGACAGCGGGCGTCCAGAGGATTGAGAATGATGTCGCCATTCTTGCCGTCATAGAACCGCTGAACAAACTCACAGGCAGGATCGTAGACGATGGCCGAATGACCACGTTCTTTGATCTGCATGAGTATCTGCATAATGAGCCGGGTCTTGCCCGCGCCCGTGTCGCCCATCAACTCGATGTGCTGCCCTTCAGCGAGCCGGGGAATACGCATGAGCTTCTTCGATTCGATTGTTCTGAAGCCAACTCCATCGCCCTTCACTGCGCGATTGAATCCGGTTGGCGTGACCCGAACCGGGCCTTTGAGCAGTCGGCCATATTTCATCTCCCTGAACCGTTCCACGTCTTTACGCGCGGCAAGCGGGAGCACGCCTAACAGCACGGCAAGCCCGGCGAGCAGCGGCCAGCGGAAGACTCCGGCGACACTGTGCCCGCCATAGACGAACTGCTGAAGATAGGCATGAAGCGGGCCATTCCGGTAGACGGCTTTCGGTCCGCGATAGAGGTAAACCAGCCCAGAATCGCGTGCACTCCGAGTCAATTGAAGTGGCAGCGGTCGTGCAAATTCAATCGTCGTCATGCCCGTCTCCACATCGGCAGAGGCGGCAGGATGCGCATGAAGGTGGTCATCTGAAACGTCGAGAAGCTGGTACTGGCTGCTTTGCTTCAACCCGGTCAATGCGCCGGACTGAATGTACGGCCAGAGGTCGTAGCGTTCGAGCGGCGACATGAAGACACCCATATAGATGCGCAGAAATGCAGCGGTCAGAATCAGCACGAGCGCGATGGCCGCATAGCTATAAATAGGGGCCTGCGGCGGCGTAACAATCGTTTCCTTGCGTCCCCAATGCGTCGTATTCATATCTGTTCCGTGCTCCTTTCCGCATAGCTGGCGAGAGTGTCCTCCGCCGCCTTGCGCTTGTTCGCTTTCACATAGCGAAGCATTTCTTTGAACTGATCGGCGGTCATTCTGTCGCCGCGCAAAAGTGGCTCAAGGGTGTTGATAAGCAGAAGTCGAAGAGCCTGGACCTCGATAAGCAGTGCGAAGTCATCAGAGGAAAGATGATTTCGTGCCGCAGCCATCAGGGTGTCTCGCACCCACTCTCCAGGCGATTTCCCCTGGCATTGAGCGGCGGCAAGGACCGCTGTTTCTTCTTGCTCAGTGAGTTTCGTTCCGATGCTCTGGGAACGTAGCGGGCGGCCTTTCAGCTTGCGCCTTTTAGCCTTGGCTGGATCATTCTGGAGTAGCATTTTTCTCCTCTGTCTGGTTCCTTAGCAGGAACCTAGTTTTCGATAAGAACAGTCCGTACAGCAGGTTCGCAGTAAGGAACCAAAGTTCCTCAGCAGCACCCTATGAGGGATGGAGTATCGAAAATTCTTCCGGCGCGCAGCGCCGCAGTGGTCCGGGCTGGGGAGCGAAGGCAATTCATGCCTTCGTTCCCACTGCGACTGCCGCTTTCGATGCAGGCTTTGAAGGCGCTTCAGCGGCTTCGGAAGCAGGCGCGCGACGGATGCGCAGAGTCGGCGTTATGCGCTGCGCTTCAGGAGTACGAAGGAACTCCTGAAAGTCGCGGTCTTTCGAGAAGACATAGGCAAGCGCCTGCTCGACAACATCGTCGGCAGAAGCATGGATGAATGCGGCATACTGATCGACCTGCAATGCGGTTGTATCGGTCAATCGAAAGGACGCGCTGATGTGGCGGGTTTGGGTGACTTCAAGCAGTGGCATATCTACCTCCTATGGGCTGTGGAATCATGCCGTCTTGCGACGGGCAATCATGCGCTGAGCCGTGGCCGCAATCTCCCGCGCACGAGCGGAGCAAAATGCAGCGGGAATCTCAAAGCGGCGGCGGACTTCAAGCATGGTGATGATGTCGTCGATGGGAATACCTTGGCCCAACCAAAGGCGGGCCGAGGCGACATCGACAGTGCGTTGGGCGTAGTAGAGCGGATCGGATTTATCGGAGCGACGCGAAGCGAGTTCTTGCGTCAGCTTCGTAGCGTCCATATCGTGTGCAAGCCGCGCGCAAACCCATGCCCAGTCCTCTTCGGAATGAGAGTGCTTACCGACAGGCTTAATCCGTGCGTTACCGCAGAGCGGGAGCACGGAAGAGACTTCGATATTCTCAAGGCGAAAGTCCGCTGGACCGTAGATCGCATCGGCTGGGTATTCGACCGCGACAGAATGCGCGGGAGAATACTTTCGGTTGAGGAAACCGGGAACGCGCAGCACTCGGTTACGGTCAGTGCAAGCGGGATCGCCACCGAAGGCGTGTGCGATCAGCTTGAGAGTCTGTTCCTGATGCTCAAAGTCGAAGCTGGCAACTTGCCAGAGCGCCTGGTATTTGCCGGGCGAGGTCGAGATGATCGCAGTTGGCGTGGGCACTCGATCTGACGCCCGCAGCGCAGCGAGCCGGGCGTCGCCATCGTCGTCGATGTCGATGTAGAGATGGCGAACGGATGCGACACATTCCTTGGTGCGCTTGCGGCTGCCTGCGTGGAGCGGGTTGGCGGAAACATAGATGTTTGCGCCGTTGTCATTCTCGAAGTTGAGCCAGGCCATGTAGCGCGGCGCTAGAACTTGTTCAATCGTTACCACTCGCTGCTGTGGCCGGGGCGCATCTTCCCGGCGCAGCAGGAGCGCAATCGTTTCGCACGAAGCGAAGGAACGGGTGAAGAAGTTGGCGGCAATTCGGTTCATAGGTTGACCTCTCAAGAATGCGATTCCACGGGACGTTTCCAGTAGGAAAGCCCGGACAATGCCGGGCTTTCACCGTGAGGGGAGCGGCCTACTCGGTAGCTTCGTCGAAGGGCAACTCCTCGTTGGCTTCCTGCTCTTCGGCGGCGGCTTTCTCCGCGCGGTCGAGCTTGAGGATGGAGTTGACGCGAATCGAGTCGGTGCGGACCGGCTTCTTGGCCTTCTTGGGCGTGTACTCGGAGTGGCGAATCTCGCCCTCGATCTGGATGTGCGCGCCCTTCTTGAGCGTGGCCGCGAACTCGCCGAGTTTGCCGAAGACGATAGAGCGATGCCACTCGGTGTGCGAGATGTATTCGCCGGACTCTTTGTCCTTGTAAGAGGTCTTGGTTGCGAGCGAGAGGGTGGTGTACTTCTGGTTGTTCTTGCCGGTGCGAACTTCGGCGTCGCCGCCAAGGAAGCCGATGAGGATAGCTTTGTTCTGATACATGATCGTGTCTCCGTTTTTGAATTCCCGATCTGCTCGGGTCACACCTTGCGAAGCTATGCGAGATGACGGGGTCCCCAGCACACGATTTGTGCGTGATGGGGTGGCAGTGGGCGCGACTCCCAAGTGCCAAGCCGTGCATTCTGGAGCAGGGGCCCAGACTTGCTCTGGGAGAGGAGTCCGGAAAGCAGAACGGCGTAGTGCCGCAGGGCGTCGCAATAGCCCCGAAGCAGTGACCGAGCTAGTGAGGAATGGAACTGGGAGACACACTGAAGAACAATGCTGTTCCCGCTTCCTGGCGATGCCATTCCCCGGCAGACCAGAGCCCCACTTCTCGCGTCAGACCTCGGGACAAAGAGCCGCATTTCGCACCCGGCATCGCATGTCTTCCACTCGGCGTGGTCACACTCAAGAGCGCACAACAAGGGCGTGATTTCGTTTGCTTCACCGTGCCCAAGAAGGCTTTGCATAGCCGCTCCTTCGATTTGTGTTTCCATCCGCGCTTCAATTGATTCGACCAGCGCCGCATTCATGCCTCTGCGGTGGAGGAAGCCCGGTAGATTTCCTCCGTCACGAAGCACTGGTCCGTGTGGCTGTATCCACTCACGGTTATCAGCTCGCGCACCCGGCGCCGGCCCGTGGAATCGCGTTCACAGTAGAGAACAAAATCCACTGCCTTTCCGGTCTGTGACCGGATGAATTGCTGGTCGAGATTGGTTCGGGCGCTGAGCGCCATATCCGCCAGCCGGTCCAGGGCGTCGAGGGCGGAATCGGCATGCAATGTTGAGAGCGTTCCTCCGTGGCCGGTGTTCATCGCCTGAAGCAAGTCATAGCCGCATTCATCGCGGATTTCGCCCATGATGATGCGGTCAGGCCGATGCCGCAATGCAGCAGCTACAAGCTGGCTTGGCGTGACTGCCACCTGGCCGGGAATTGCCGCGACCGCCTCCCAACGAACGGCATTGGGATGAGCAATCTTCAACTCGGCTGGCTGCTCGATCACAATCAGCCGCTCACGGAGCGGTACATGATCGAGCAGCGCCTTCATCAGCGTGGTCTTTCCTGAGCCGGTTCCACCGGCGATGATGCCGTTCTTTCGGCCCTCAATCAGGCGCACAACAGCATCCCGAACATGGGATGACAAGCTGCCAGCCTTGACCAATTCATCCGAGGTAAACCAGCGATTGAACTTGCGCACGGTAAAGGTGGGGCCGTTGATCGAAGAAGGTGAGCCGACAACGGCCACGCGCGAGCCATCGGGCAAGCGCGTATTGAGGATCGGATTCTGCGTCGTCAGATCCTGCCCAAGAATGCGCGCGACGCGTTCAATGGCGGCTTGCAACCGTTCGTTCGTGAACGGCTGTGTGAGTCCGATTTGCTCGACGACGCCATTACGGTCGGCAAAGACTCCGCTCGTCCCATTGATCATCAGATCGGAGATCGATGGATCGAGCAGAAGCTCGCGCAACTCCTCGGGAAAGAACGGCAGTATCAGGTCGAAGCTCATCGCGCTGCTCCCGTTGTCGCGTCTGAGTTGTGTGCATCAACAGAGACGCGGTTTTCGTGGAACTCGGTGATGGTCAATCCCAGCGGATTGATGAACTCGTACTGCGGATAGACGCGGGCCTGATCGCTGACCTGTTTTGGGTTCAGATAGTAAGTGATGCTGAGCAGCCAATGCTCCGTGCGCGGCTCGTGGGAATTCTCTGCCGAGTAGAAGCGATCAACCGCCATCAGCGCCGTTCCACGGGCAATGCGTGCACCCTGGAGCATTTCCTCAGACATCGTCGTAATGGTCACGTTCTGGACCTGCACGTCGCTTGCTTCGATCTGCCCTGCCGTGACCTGAGAGACGAGATGGTTGGCGTTGTCTTCGCCCATCAGGCGTGAGGCCAATGCCTGCGAAAGAAAGTAGTAGTTGAGTGGGTATTTCTTGGCGATCACGTCCCGGTTGACGGTGTAGCGGTAGTTTGCCCAATCGGTCAGATAGGTGCGGACTTCGCCTTCGCGTGGGCTGTAGTTCAAATCCGAATACTGAATCGCCTGAGCGCGGCCCATCTCATCGATGCGGATATAGCGATTCGCAACTGGGCGGCGCACCAGCATCAGGTTCATGCCGGGCGAAGCGAGCAGCATGACCGTGCCACAGACGAGGATGAGCCGGTAGGCTTTCCGCTCGGCATAGTGCGACGCATAGACTTCGTTGCCGATGTGGTCAACGAGCAGGGATTGCGCGGGCGTGAGAGAAGTGCCGGCAGTAGATTCGCGCGTAGTCATGGGTTGGATTCGTCCTTTCCGCAAGGTTGAGAAACAAAATGACGGTGTAGATGAGAACCGCCAGGATGAGGCCGATCAGGAACACCGCGAGTGCATACCGAATGGGTTTCGACAAACCCATCCGGCGCAAGAGCAGGAAGCTGAAGAGATAGGTCCACATCACGCCCCCCTCAACCGGCCATCATGGCAATGGAAGCAACCGCGCCGCCAACCTTGGAAACGCTGTCAGCCATTCCCGCCGTACCGCCAAAGATTGCCTGCGTCATGCTCGGGATAAAGAGCATGTTGATGATGAATGCCAAGTAGACCATCGTGCAGGGAATCAGATTCGCCAACCACATCTCCATCGAGTAGGTTCCGTTGAAGGTTTGCTGAATAAAGGTATTCAGGAAACCGGACCACACGAAGATGAAGGCGGCAGCCACGGCACGGATCATCGCGAAGCTGAGCAGCACGTCGAGAAAGTGAAAGAACTTTCCTCGGAATGTTCTGGTCATAAGCAGCGGAATAAAGACCGGACCGAAGAGCGCCGTGACTCCATAGAGGATGAACGATGAGCAGTTAATCAGGAAAAGAATCGCCGATGCGACGCCCATCAGAGCCTGGACGTAGAAGTAGCAGAGAATCTGGACTGGTGCGGTCAGCGACGGCATCGGCGTGTTGTCGCCAGCGGTCTTCATGAGCTGGAGCAGATTGTCGAGCGAACTCTGGTCGAATGCCGCAACCATAGCCTGCGCTATATAGCTGAAGAAGTGATTCAGCCCAAAGCTCGCACCGGGCAGCGGATTAACCCAGTAATTGATGAGCAGGCAGCAGACAATCAGTTGCAACAAAAAGTGCGTCAGATCGCCCGCGCGAACTGGATGCGCATGAAAGCGCCATACCGTCATCCCGGATGTATTCCAGTTGATGACCATGCTGATGAGCGTGAACAGGGCGATGCAACTCAGTTCGGTCAATCCAAGTTGCGTCAATGCGCCGCCGTTTTGCGTGGTCAGATTCGTCAAATTATTGGTGAACTGGTAGAGCCAATCCACGCCGGAACTCGTGCCCGGCAATGCCTGGGCCAACAGCGTCGGTGAAATCATAGTCGTTACCTCATAGTGGAAAGGGCGGCGCTAGCCAGACAGGCCAACGCCGCGTGGATTCAACTTACGGAAGATAGGTCCGCCAGGTATTGCTTTCGCTGGCGGCACTGACATTGTTCGTCGAGCGTTGCTGCTGCACGAAGGCCGCGGTATTTATGTCTTCGACGGCGGCATTGCGCCGTTCCATGTTGGCGACGGTCATCTGTCCGGCAAGGCAGGATTGAAGCGTTCCCTGCGACTGCATTTCACTCAACTTCTGAGCCTCGGATGCGTTCAAAAGATTGAGCTGCTGAACCTCGCTGTTCGTGCCGCTGGAAATGTCGAACTGACTTGATAGAAGCGAGGAATTGGCTGTTGAGTTCTCGGTTCTGTTGGTCCAGTACTGGCCCACTGCGGTGAGGCAGTCGGGAGAGATGGAATCGGAGGTTTCGACCATGGCAAGCTGCGAGATGCGCGCACCGCCAAGTGACTGCCCTGCGAGGTAACTGCTCGTGCCGCTATTCATCGAGACCGTGGCCGTCTTCCACGCTGTGGATGAGGTTGACGGCGAGTTGCTGTTGAGCGCAATCTTGATGCCCGCCGTTTCACCAAACATGTTGGCGACGTTTGCGTTTTCGAGCTTGTGCAGTGTCGTTTGCCACTGCTGCTTGAGCGAGAAATGTGTGATGTTGTTTTTGACCATGTTGTACTGCATCTGGAGCGTGGTCAGTTGTTGGACCAGGCTGGCATAGCTGGTGGGATCGAAGACTACGTCTCCGATCCCAAAGAGCGCAAAGCTGGGTGTTGCGGTCAAAAGAACAGCGGCGGTGATTGCAAGCCACTTGCGCTGCTTCTTGAGTTGAATTGCCATACTACCTCCTCGTTGTTGGTGAAATTGGCTGCCGCGCCGGGTCACAGCCCTTCGTCAAGAAGCTCGCGGGCAATCCGAGGAATGACGACGATCCATTCCTCGCCCGCCTCCTCAATGGCGTCGGCCAGAGTGCAGCCAAACTCTTCGAGCCAGTCGGCACGATTGAGCACAAGCGCAACTGTCACCTTGTCGCTCAAGTTGAACGCTGCCCACGCATCATGACCGCGATACATGGCGCGGCGCGAAACCTCGATCAGATGCCGAGATCGTTCGCTCTGCTCAATCATGGCCAGTCTCCGGCGCTACAGGGTTGGGTCCATGCGATGTTGCGCATAGGACGGGATCAGAATGTCGCGGCCCACGTAGACGCGGGCGCGCGAGCCTTCCTTCAGGGTGATAACCGGCAGACGATTGAGGAAGTGATTGAGCACTTGTTCGCCTTCTGCTGCCGACTGCTCGGAGATACCATTACGAATCTCTGTCGATGCCGAAAGAGTGCTGCCGTTATTGCCGATCTGGGTAAGGCCGCCCAAGCCGCCGATGGCCGCCGCCGCGCCAAAGGCCATCAGGTATCCGTGATCGACTTTCGTTGCGAGTCCTGTCGTCCCCAGCGGATCAAGGCCGATGTATTTGTCGAAGTCAAGCGAGAATCCATCCGGGCAAACGGCACGATGAAAGGTGACGAACATCTTGCGCTGCTGGGCGCTGCCCACGCTCTGCACAGTGCCGATCAGACGGGTGCCTTGCGGCATGAGAAGCTGTTGATGGTCGTGAGAGTAATAATCGGTGGTCAACATGACCAGAATCGGCCCGTTGAATCCGCCATCGATATGGTTGGTGACGACGCCTTCGAGTACCGTACCCTCGAAGATCCGATAGAGACGGCCCTGATACCGATCAAAAGGATACGGCCCCATCGGATCGGTTTTGGTGTTCGCCGCTGGCAACTGCTCCGATGCCGCCGTCGCATTGAAACTTTTCTGCGACGGCACGCCTCCTGCGGTTATGCCCTCTTCCGATTTCACGGAAGAAGGAGCTTCCGAGCGTTCTGCAAGCACCACCGCCGTCTGCGGATTTGGTGATGGTCCGGTCGCAGTTTCTCCTGCGCGCGCAAAGTCAATCGCCATCGTGCCACTGTTGATGGCGTCCTGCTTCTGCTTTTCACGCGCCAGTGCCCGTTGCTTGGCTTCGGCCTGCGCCTCGGAAACATTCGAGGTGCGCTGCGGCGCATTGGAACTCCCGCCGTAGATCGCATCGCGCTGCGCCGCTGTCATCGGCGCGGCATTGGCGGATTCGGGGCCGGGTGCGCCCTCGGCGTTCTGAAATTGCTGCATCGCCGCAAGCAACTCTTGCTGACGCTGCTTTTCCTCAACGTCATGTTGTGCCTGCAACTGCTGCTGTGTCTCGAAGCTCGATACCTGCTGCGCGCTGGGCGAGGCCGGGCGCATCGGCAGCGCGCTTGTTGGAGCCGCCTTTTTGTTGCCGCGCAGAAGACTGGTCACATTGGCGATGCCGAGTATGGCGAGAATCGCTACCAGCGCGATGACCACTGGCATACTCTTCCTGAGTGGCGGCTTCGCGTCAGGCTGCTCTGGGATAGTGGCGGGAGTGTTGAGGTTCTGTTCTGTCATGGCTATTTCACACCTCCCAGCCGACGGAATTCAACCTTCTGCTTGCCGATGGCCAGATACCCGTGCTCCAACTGCTTCGGCACGGTGTACAGTCCACCGTTGAAATCGAAGTTGATGAGTGAGCCCTTGCCGTCTTTCAACTCGTAAAGCGCGGGCGTCTCCTGGAACTGGCCGCGCAAGTATGTGAACTTGTCGTCGCGCCAGATTTGCTGGAGTCCAAGCTCTTTTCCCTTTCGCTCGTCCCACGTGTAGTCAAAGTGCAACGAGCCGGGGTATTCACTGCGGTACTGCTCGGCCTTCGTCGCTTCGGCTTTGAGTACGGCCTCCTGAGCGGCCTTCGCGGCAGCAGCTTCCTGTTTCGCCTTATCCAGTTCGGCAACCGGCACGAACACCGGAAGCTGTGCCAGCCGGTCCTTGGCGGCTTGGTCGCCGGGAGCGATAAAGACTTTGGAATCGAAGTGGGGATCGGAATCATCGGAGACCTCGCGCACTGCAAGGGTGTATTCGTTGCCGTGATCGGAGACGATGTGAATGTCCGTGACCACGTTCGCCGTTTTGGGCTTGACGCTGATGAACCGCGAAGCCACATGGCCACCGTCGAAGATCCAGTTCACCGTGTCGCCAGCGAAGACGTTGGCAACCTTTTCTTCGTTGGGCAGCACAATGAGTGTCG
>Ga0255352_1001091_pt1 | contig 14121 bp, 14 predicted proteins | sample HBST0metaG_FD_189939 | JGI IMG/M metagenome (GOLD analysis project Ga0255352, IMG submission 189939) | Peat soil microbial communities from Stordalen Mire, Sweden - H.B.S.T0 | ecosystem: Environmental > Terrestrial > Soil > Wetlands > Peat | place: Sweden: Norrbotten County, Stordalen Mire...
GTAATCGTCGTCGTCATGCGATACGGCGGCAAGCTGGCCAGGAAGATCTTTCCGTATTGCTTCTGGCGAATGCGGGGGTCAAGAAGCACCAGTACGCCGCGATCTTCAAGGGAGCGGATGAGGCGGCCGAAGCCCTGCTTCAGCGTGAGGACCGCCGAGGGGACCTGGTAGTCAAAGAAGGGCTTTCCGCCGGCTTCCTCTATGGCCGTCATGCGCGCCGCCACCACAGGATCATTCGGCACGGCAAAGGGCAGCTTATCAATGATGACGCAGCTCAGGGCCTCGCCCTGCACGTCCACGCCCTGCCAAAAACTCGAAGTTCCAAATAGCACGGCATTGGGCGTTGTGCGAAACTCCTCCAGCAGCGCTTTCCTCGGTGCCGTGCCATGCAACAGGATGGGAAAGTCAAGCACCGGCAGCAGGCGCTCGTATAAGTCGCGCATCTGGGCATAACTCGTGAACAGGCAGAAGGCGCGGCCGCGGCTCAGTTCCAGCACGCGCCGGATGCAGCGCGCCGCAGCTTCGGGGAACTCCGGATCGCGGGGGTCGGGCATCTCCGGCGGCAGGTAAAGCAGAGCCTGTTCTCCGTAATTGAAATGCGAAGGAACAATCAGTTCGCGCACTTCCGTCAGTCCCAGCCGCTTGCGCATGTGCTCGAAGCCGCCTTGTACGGTGAGCGTGGCCGAGGTGAGAACCACCGTGGGGATTTGCTCGAAAACCAGTTCGTGCAGAAGCTCGGAAACATCGATGGGCGTGGCCTGCAGGAAGGTGGTCCGCGACTGCGAGCGGAGCCCGCTGCGCCCTCCCGACCGGTCCGCAACACCTGCTGACATCCGTCGCTCCATCCAATAGACCATGTTGTGCGCGTTCGATTCGAGGATGAATTCGAGCTCCGAGCGCAGACGGGCGACGCGCTTCTTCAGCCCCGGCGCTTCGTCCACGCCTTTCATCCCCTCCATCTCCGCTTCCATCCTCTGCAACGTGGCACGCACCGCCATGTAGAGGTCGCCGGAAGTTTCAAGAAACTCCTCGCGCCCGGCAAAGGGCTGGCGTCCGTCGCCGGCCATGGGCAGCACTGCAAAGAACATGCGCGCACGTTCGCGAATCTGCTGCGTCAGGGCGGGCAGCTTGTCCGCGCCTTCCTTGCCGCGGAGCAGAGCGTCGGTGTCCCGCGCCAACTCTTCAAAGCGCAGGTTGCTGACGGAGAGTCCGAAGTAACTGGAGGCCACATCTTCCAGCTCGTGCGCTTCGTCGAAGACCACCGCCGCGGCCTCGGGCAAAATTCCGGCGTCCGCCGCGCCGGCTGCCTCGCGCCGCACGGAAAGGTCGGCGAAGAACAGGTGGTGATTGACGATGATCACGTCGGACTCAAGCGCTTTGCGCCGCATCTCGGTGATAAAACAGCGCCCGTAATCGGGACAGGTGGACCCCAGGCAGGCTTCAGTCCGCGCATCCAGCTTTTGCCACAGCGCGCTGGACTCCGGCATGCCGGAAAGCTCGGCGCGGTCGCCGGTTTCGGTCGTCTTTTCCCACTCCGCAATCTGCTGGTACTGGTCAATCTCTTCCAGGCCGGAGAGAATAGGCTGGTTGCGCAGGGCGGCCAGTTTGTGGCGGCAGAGGTAATTGGCACGGCCCTTCATGTAGCAGACGCGCAGGTCGCCGATCAGCGTTTCCAGAAACGGCACATCGCGGAAAAAAAGCTGGTCTTGCAGTGCCTTGGTGCCCGTGGAGATAATCACCCGCCGCCCGGTGCGCAGAGCCGGCAACAGATACGCCAGCGTCTTGCCGGTGCCGGTGCCGGCCTCCACGATCAGGTGGCGCCGCTCCTCGATCGCGCGCTCGACGGCCTTGGCCATTTCCATCTGGCCCGGACGGTACTCATAGGGCAGCGACGAACGCGCCAGGATGCCCCCCGGAGCGAAGAACTCGTAGAGCGTGGGCAGGGTGCGGGTTGGGCTCTCGCTGGGTGTCATAGGGGACCGGACGCTCTACCCATCATAGTGATGCGGACGGCCCGCGCGACCGGGAGCGGCCAACTCCCTATGAACAAAAAGGTTGAGTGAAGAGGTTGATACACAAAATCAGCAAGTTAGCTTTCGCTGCGCAGAAATCGCGAGTTAGCGAGTTGGCGGCGGTCTGTTCCAGCCGTAACGCGGCGACACGCGTCAAAATGCACGGGATGAAATAACAGATGCGCCCCTCAGCCGAAGTCCGGGTCCTTGCCGGAGACGCTGGCGTGGAACTGCTCCCCGCTCAGAAGCTGGCTATGCCGCCCATCCAGCCATTGCCCGATCAGCGCAGCCTCTTCCGGAGTGGACCCCGCTTCGATTTCCTCTGCATTCTTCAGCAGCTTCTTCCGTGTATCGGCGGCGCGTCGTGCCGAGGCGGCTCTTTCTGCTTGCGCGGCAGCGTAAAGATCCGCCGCATTGATACCATGGAGTTACCGTGAATGTGCATGGTCTCCTCCCGTTCAAAAGCGGGAGGGCAAACGCAACACCAAACATTTCCCGTAAAGATAAGAAGGGACTTATTTTGCGCGGTCCTGCGTGGCTTTTCCGCTTCATTGACTTTGCCGAATGGACTAAGCATACTTAGTCCATGGCTTATACCGTCCATCAGGCGAAGACCCACTTCTCGCGGCTGCTCAAAGAGGCAGAGGCGGGACAGGAGGTTATCGTCCTGCGCGGTAAAAAACCGGTGGCGAAGCTGGTGCCCATCGAGCCGCCCGCGTCCAGACAGCGGATCCCAGGCGGGTTCGAAGGCTTGGTTCATGCCGACTCTAGCGCCTTCGATCCACTCACGGATCAGGAGTTGGTCGAGTGCGGTTTCGGATTCATGCTGGAAGGAGAACAGGTCAAGCATTCAGATGAATCCGATCCTCCTCTCCTTGAACGGATCGGATGAAATACCTGCTCGACACTCATACCTACCTGTGGTTCCGGAGTTCTCCCAAGGCATTGCCGGCAACAGTACTCGCTCTGGTGAGCGACACGGCGCATGAGATGCTGATTTCAATTGCGACGCCGTGGGAGCTGGCGATCAAAACCGGGATTGGGAAGCTTGACGCGACTGGTTTGCTGGTGGATTTTGAGAGCCGCGAGACTGCGGCGGGATTTGTAATGCAGAGAATTACGACCACCCAGGCAATCCGCTCGGGGTTACTGCCGCTCCATCACAAGGATCCTTTTGACCGACTGCTGGCAGCACAGGCGCTGGAACTGCGCATTCCGATTGTGAGCCGGGACCGGGTCTTTGACCTATATGGCGTAAAAAGAGTTTGGGATTAAGAAGTACCGTCTCTTCCTTGGGGAACGAGCGGCGAATGGAGAACTATTTTGACGAAGTATCACAAGTCGGTTGTGCCGAATAAGTCGCGTGCCGGAGAGCTTCCCCTGGTGGCCATTGTGGGCCGCCCCAACGTGGGCAAATCCACGTTCTTCAATCGGCTCACCAAGAGCCGCCGCTCCATTGTGGGCGACGAGCCGGGCATTACCCGCGACCGCATCTATGGCGAGTACGAGTGGATGGGCCGCCAGTTCCGCCTGGTGGACACCGGCGGCATTGTGCCGGACGACCCGGAATTGATTCCCACAGAGATTTACAACCAGGCGAAAGTGGCTCTGGAAGAAGCCGACGCGCTGGTGCTGGTGGTGGATGCGCGCACGGAACTGGCCAGTCCCGACTACGACCTGGTGCGACTGCTGCTGCGCGGGCACAAGCCTGTCTTCCTGGCCGTGAACAAGGTCGAAGGCGAGGCCATGGCCTATGTCGCCGAGAATTTTCGGCAGTTGGGCCTGCGCAACGTCTTTCCCATCAGTTCCGAGCACGGATTGGGAATCGGCGACCTGCTCGACTCCATCTCCGAGGCCATTCCGGCGCCGCCCGAGCCGGTGCTGACGGAAGAAGAGACCCTGGCCGCCGAACAGGCAGCATTGAAAGCGGAATTCCCCGATGCGGACGCTCCGGAAGAATCCGACGAGGACTCCGAGAGCAATCCTACCCACGGCGAGTTCGAGCAGCACGAAACCTCGATCGCCATCATAGGGCGGCCCAACGTGGGCAAATCCACGCTGCTGAATTCTCTGACGGGAACCTCGCGGGCCATTGTTTCGCCCATTGCCGGAACCACACGCGATGCTGTGGACGAGGTGATGGATTTCGAGGGAAGCCGACTGCGGTTTGTGGACACGGCAGGCATCCGGCGCAAGAGCAAGACCCACCTGATGGCGGAAAAGCTCAGCGTAGTGATGGCGCGCCGCCATCTTGAAGCGGCGGACGTGGCCCTGCTGGTGATCGACGCACGGGACGGAATCACCGGCGCCGACGCCACCATCGGCGGCTATGCCCACGAAAGCGGCCGCAGCGTCATCGTTGTGATCAACAAGTGGGACGCAGTGACCACGGGCCGCACCGACGGCAAGCCCCCGGCCGACCGTGAGATCTTCGAAACACAGTTGCGCGGGGCGCTCAAATATCTAAGCTACGCGCCGGTGGTTTTCCTCTCCGCTCTTGAGGGAACCGGGATGGGCCGCCTGCTGAACGAAGTGGTCTCCGTGGCCGCCGAACGCCGCAAGCGCGTTTCCACCGGCCAGATGAACCGCTTCCTGGAGAAGGTCGATTTCCAGCGCGCGACGGTGCCCATGTCCAAGCGCATTCGCATCTTCTACATGACGCAAGCCGCCGTGGCGCCGCCCACGTTTGTGCTCTTTACCGATCGCGACATCAAGCTGCACTTTGCGTTTGAGCGGTTCCTGGAAAACCAGATCCGCGAGGCTTTCGGTTTCAAGGGAACGCCCATCTGGTTCAAGGTGAGGGCGCGCAACACGAAGAAGAGCGACGAATAGTTCGAACGCGTCCGCAGAAGCGGCCTTCTAACCTCCGGAAGCTGGCAGCCGAAAACGGCAGCCAGCGCCGGCCCCCGTTTCCCTTCCCGGTACAATAAAAGCGTGATGGACCTGATACAGATCGAGCCCGCGCGCAAATCCCCGGCGCCCAAGCCCGAGTGGCTGAAGGCGCGCGCCCCGGTGGGCGAAAACTACCACGACTTGAAACGGCTGGCCCGCTCGCTGGCGCTGAACACCGTTTGCGAGAGCGCCCACTGCCCCAACATCGGGGAGTGCTGGCACCACAAGACCGCCACCTTCATGATGCTGGGCAACCTGTGTACGCGCCGCTGCGGCTTCTGCGCCGTGCCCAAGGGCCGCCCCGAACCCATCGACTTCGACGAGCCGCGACGCGTGGCCGAGGCCATCGCAACGCTGGGCCTGGAGTTCGCCGTCATCACCAGCGTGAACCGTGACGACGACCTCGTCGGAGGCGCACGCGCCTTTGCCATGGTCATCGAAGAAGTGCGCCGCCAGGCTCCAGGGTGCCGTGTCGAGGTGCTCATCCCGGATTTCCAGGGCAACCAGGAAGCCGTCCGCACCGTCGTCGAGGCGCGTCCGGCCGTGCTCAACCACAACACCGAGACCGTCCCGCGCCTCTATCGAGCAGTGCGCTCCGGGGCGCGTTACGAGCGGTCTCTGGAGTTGTTGAACTACTCCAAGCAGTTGAACCCTGCGGGCGTCACAAAGTCCGGCGTCATGGTGGGGCTGGGCGAGGAAACCGCCGAGTTGCTCCAGGTCTTCCGCGATTTGGCGGCTGTTCATTGCGACATCCTCACCATCGGCCAGTATCTGCGCCCCTCGCGCGACCATCTGCCCATGGCCCGCCTCTATACCCCGCACGAGTTTGCCGAGCTGAAGACGGAAGCGCTCAAAATGGGCTTCCGCCATGTCGAGTCCGGCCCCCTGGTGCGCTCCAGCTACCACGCCCACGAACAGGCCGCCTCCACCGGGCTGACCGTGGTGGCATGACCGGATGCGACCACAATCCCCCATCGCACCGCTGTTTTAGTAGAATTATCGTTGGCAATTTGGTTTAGCGAGGACGAAACCCCATGGCAGTCTCGATAATGGCCGGTATTCCGGCACTGAAAGAACTCAACAGCGACCTGAGGCGGCGTATGGAGCAGGCAGTGGCCACCTTCCAGGCCAGCCTGGCCTCCACGCGCACTGGGCGCGCCAGCGTGCACATGCTCGACCAGGTCAAGGTGGATTACTACGGTACGCACACGCCCATCAGCCAGCTTGCGCAGGTCTCCACGCCCGAGGCGCAGATGATCGTCGTCTCGCCCTGGGACCCCACCGTCCTGAAGGAAATCGAGAAGGCTCTGCGCACCTCCGATCTGGGCTTCAATCCGCAGTCCGACGGCAAAGTGCTGCGCGTGCCCGTGCCGCCCATGACCGAAGAGCGGCGTCGCGACGTCTGCAAGCACCTGAACAAGGTGCTCGAAGAGCACCGCACCGCCATCCGCAACGTGCGCCGCGACGGCAACGACATCCTCAAGAAGCTCGCCAAGGACAAGAAGGTCAGCGAGGACGAGGAAAAGCGTGCGCTCGAAGAGATCCAGAAAATGACCGACGAGGAAATCCGCCGCATGGAAGAGCTTTCGCAGAAGAAGGAAGCGGAAGTGATGCAGGTGTGATCGGAAGCGCGGCGCTTCTTCATGTCCGCTTCTCAGAAGTGTGATTCGTCAGGGCTCGCAGTTCTCATCATCTGTGCTAGAAGGCTCAGCGAACGGGAAACTGCGAGCGCTCTATGATCTGCCTGATGCGTTCAAAGAAGTGTGTTGCGGAAAACAATATCAACCAAACCTGCGTCAGTTCAGCAGCGATTACTTGAGTGCCTAGCGGGCAGGACTTCTCGCAAAGGTCGAAGCCGAGATTCGCGATTCGTTTTGTTGTTCTCGCTCAGCCGAATAGCTGTCATACCTCTCATTTGATGATGAACCTCTCTTCCATTCGGGAATGTCCCTCATGTCTTCAGCCACTTGACTGATCCGCTCCCATAGTGTCTGTTCTTGAAGGTTCATATTGCGCTCCACCTTGAATGAGATCTTGCTGCGTGCTCAATAGTAGGTCCTTTAGACTCGTCGATGCAAGGCGCTCACGTATTAAATAAGATACAGGTGCCATCTGAAGCCTAGGTGCGGCGGTTCTGCGCTTCCACTCAGTCATTTTTCCATCGTGCTTGCGCTCGATCGGGTACCCAGTACCTAGCGAAAGAGAAAAAAGATCCAAAAAGCGCCGGGGTCCGACTCCAATGAATGGCAAGAAGGGAATCTTCCCACTCTCCTCTTTGGACTCGGTACACGCGTCACCATGGAGTTTCAAAGCTTTACTCTTTGCATATGGTTCGATGTAGTAAACCCGATCCAATCCCGCAGCAATAATGTGCCGTGTGCAGTTGTGACAAGGAAATGTTGTTACGAAGAGGATTCCGCCGACTGGCGTTCTTCCCGTTCTGGAACACGCCAGAATAGCAGCCATCTCTGCATGCACGGCTCGACCGAACTCGGTAATGTCGAAAAAGCCCGTTCCTGACAAGAGTTCCTTCGCATTTGCACAAGCAATCTCAGGCGAAATATCCGCTCTCAAGTTGAGAATGATTTTGACGGCCATTTCCAACTTTTCGGCGTCGTTTGAATCCACTTGTTGGTCCATATCCCTGTGCGAATCAGGCTCAGGGCCATATAACCCTCCACCAGGTTTCGGAACGTCATTCCAGCCGATTCCCAGGCAATCTCCAAGCCCATTCATCAATGCTGCACCAACCTGTCGCGCGAGATCCCCTGAACTCAAGGAGGCTGCATAGGCAAGGTACATAGATCGTTCCTCGAATTTCGGCGTATTGAAGGGACACCCGAAAACCAGATCGAGAAAGCGTTCAATTTGCCCACTGTGATCATCGAGTGAAACAAATACATCGGAAAGGTAGAACGTATCTCGGGTGTGTTGCCCAGAGTCGTTCTTCTCAGCTGCATCAATCTCGACCAGTCGAATCTGCTCCTCCTCGTCCAACCCTCGTTCCCTGAAATATTCATCGCGGTCGTTCTCATTAGCCGCAATGCCGATGAGAAAGAACCCTGGCCCGTAGACTCGACGTAAAGCAGCAACCTCCTGGGGACGTTTTAGAGAAACGATAATATGCGCGGTCTTGGGGTTTGGCGGAGGATCTTTGGGATCTGCTCCGATCGGACGACTCTTTTCGATGGCAGCTATGGCAATGAGGGCCAACACTTCTTCATGTTTTGTCTTCTCACAGATGCGATCTCCGAGTTGTATCTTTCTCCACATTAGGTCTTTTGGATTTTCACTGGGCGGATAATCCGATGTAACTTGCAGCCTCGAAGCTAGGTCATCAAAGTAATCGCTGATTCTGACCTCCTTTGGAGAATAGTCGAATTGAGCTAGATAATTTCTGAGGCTTGCGACTACTGGACGGTAATCAACCCCGATAGGGCTGACGATTCCAAACACAAGCTCTGCGTCTGGGTAATAGCCAAGTGCTGAGGGCATAATGATGGACATTTTACAGCTCAGGAGAAGCTAACTGGCTAATTTATTTATCAGAGTGTTACGGAACATTACGTAAAATTCATAGCAACGGCGCTCTGCAGACCCTGAAAGGGTCTGCAGGCTCTTGCCTCGTCCGACTGGTTCTAATCCCTGTTACTTTTTCGGCCGCTTATAAAACGGAATCGCCACCTGCCTGGCCCGCACCCGATTGGCGCGCACCTCAACCAGTACATCTTCGCCGCTGGCCGCCACCGTTGCCGGCACCAGCGCGAAAGCGATGTTGGTCTTCAAATAAGGTGCGGGCGAGCCGGATGTGATTGTGCCAATGCGCTCCCCCTCCAAAGACAGTACGAAGTACCCGTCGCGGCCGATGCCCCGCTCCACCATTTCCAGGCCGATGAGCTTCCGTTTGGGGCCGCCGGCAGCTTGTACAGCCAGCAGGGCATCCCGGCCAATAAACTCGCCCTTGTCCAGCTTCAGCCAGCGTTCCAGGCCCGCTTCCAGGACGTTGATGGAGTCGGAGATCTCGTGCCCGTAGAGCGGCATTCCCGCCTCCAGGCGCAGGGTGTTGCGCGCGCCGAGCCCGCAGGGGCGAATGCTGAACTCCTGGCCTGCTTCCATCAGGGCTTCCCACATCTTCACCGTGGTCGGCTCGTCCGCGGGGATATAGACCTCAAATCCGTCCTCGCCCGAGTAGCCGGTGCGCGCGATCAACACGTTGGCCACGCCTGCCACTTCGCCAAAAGCGAACCAGTAGTTCCTGATCGCCGCCAGGTCTACCTTGGTGAGCTTCTGCAGAGTTTCCAGGGCCCGCGGCCCCTGCACGGCAAGCTGCGAGTAGTAAGACGAGTAGTCGCTCAGATGAATCGACGGGAACGCGCCCACCTGCTGGCGAATCCAGGCGTAGTCCTTGTCCTTGGTCCCGGCGTTGACGACCAAAAGAAAGTCGTTTTCGCTCAGACGGTGGACCAGGATGTCGTCGACATACGTTCCTTCCGGCGTCAGCAATGCGGAGTAGTGGGCTTGTCCGTCCTTCAGCCGCGAGACGTCGTTCATGGTGATGTGCTGCACGGCGGCCAGCGAGCCCGGCCCGCGGAACTGAATCTCGCCCATGTGGCTTACGTCGAAGAGTCCCACGCTGGTACGGACGGCCAAGTGCTCGGCCATCACGCCGCCTCCCGGCCCGGGGTACTCGACCGGCATATCCCAGCCTCCGAAGTCCACCATTTTGGCCTTCAGCGCGCGGTGCGTGGCGTTCAGTGCGGTTTTCTTGAGCGGGGTGGCGATGGCGGCGGAGTCGGTCATGGAGATTCCTTTCAAGCTGTACAGTTGTACCCTGTTCACGATAGGGACTCGGCAGGGGCGGGGTCAAACTTGGGCGTTCCCGCGTTAGGATCAGAAGAAGGAACTCCAGCGGGAAGGAAAGACGAATGAATCAGGTTCGCGGCGTCATCATGATTTTGTTGGGAGGCTTTGCCCTCTACCAGGGATGGATGATCCACACCGGCCAGCGCGCCATGTTGGCCTATGGCGTGGGTGTGTTGGCAGTTGCCGTGGGCGTCTGGCGGCTCACCCGCAAGCCCCCCGAGCGCCTGGTCTGAGCGCGGCCTGCATCAAGGCCAACCAGCGGTCGCACAAGCGCTCTTTTGATGCAGAAATCCAGATCTCCGGACGGTGCAATGCCAGGCACACCCACCCTCTACAACCGCATCCAGGGCCGCAACCTGGAACGGCTGGCGGCCTTGAGCGACGGTATCTTTGCCGTCGCCATGACGCTGCTGGTGCTCGACCTGCACATTCCCGCTGCGGCCCAGGTGCACTCCGAGCGTGAGTTGCTGTTCGCCCTCGTACCGCTTGGACCGCAGTGGATCGCTTACGGCATGAGTTTTCTCACGCTGGGCATCTTCTGGGCCGGGCAGCAGACCCAGCTCAACCACATCCGCGAGGGCTCACGCGATCTGACGTGGATTCACCTTGGGTTCCTGTTCGCGATCAGCCTTCTGCCCTTCTCCACGCGCCTGCTGGCCGAGTTCATCACCTACCGCGCTGCGCTGGGTATCTATTGGCTCAACATCCTGGCCCCCGGCGCCATGCTCTATTGGAGCTGGACGCACGCCACACATGCCGATCTGATCAAGGCAGATACGCCCGCGGAGGTGCGCGGCAGCATCTGCCGACGGGTGCTCATTGCGCAGGCGCTCTACGCGGCTGGGGCAGCTCTCTGTGTCATCAACACCTGGGTCAGCATCGGGGCCATCGTGCTGGTGCAATTGAACTACGCCATTGCACCGCGGCTTTGGCGGCGAAAGCGCGGCTGACTGTGCGGCAACATCATTTGGCTTTACTTGTGGCGCGCCCGCCAGAACGAGCTCACTCCCAGGTAGAAAAACACCACAACCACCCCTGCAGTCACCAGAAAGGTGCGGTGGTCGGGACCTTGGGCATAGCTGGCCCGCACCTTCCAAAGCGTCGGGGCGAAAACAACCACCGGCAGAAAAAAGAAAACACCGGTCACTTCAAGCCATAGAATGCCGCCCACCCGGCGGAAGGGGCGCAGAAAGCCGCCTACGCCGCGCGCCAAGCCTGCAGTGGCCCGTCCCGCAGTTTGTCCGCCCGTTCGTCCGCGCACGCCTGCGCCTGCAACCACTTGAGGCGCAGGAGCGGGAGCGGCATTCTGTGCGCTGGCGGCCATGCGCTGGCCGGCAATCCGTGCACCGACCCGCAGCCCTGTGCCCAGGACTCGTCCAATCGTTTGAGGTCTCACTTCGATATGATGGTAGCAGCGGCGGTGGGCGAAGCGCATTTTTCCGGTGTTCCCTGCGCTTCGCTGTTGCTCCAAAACCGCACTGGAAGTAAGGTAGATAAAACTCACGACGCTCCCCGCGCAAATTCTCGCGCAGGCCGCCCTTGGAGGTACCCCGTGACATCCCGTCTGCGCGAACTGATTCAGCAACTGGGCGAAGCGATTCATGAGTCGGTGATTGAAAGCGAGCAAATTGCCGGGGTGGTACAGGACATCCGGGAGCACGGTTTCGATGTGCTGCTGATGCTTGAGGCCACGATCGGCCTCAACGAGGTCGCCACCAAAGAGGCCGAGGAGGCCGGTGAGGCCGGCGACGAGTCCGAGACCGAAGCTCCCTTCACCAAGAACGACTTGAGCTTTCTCCGCTCGCTGCGCATCGCTGTCGAGGGCGACGAAGGCGAGAGCAACGACCAGTCGGACGAATAGACTCCGGGGCAATGCCGGCTCGAGAGGGCGATTCGCCTACTGCTTCTCCGCCGCGAAATAGACCACCACGCCGCTGAGCAGAGCCAGGATGGCCAGCACCGGCACCACCAGCCACAGGTTGCTTTCGAAGCTGGTAGGCACACTGGGCCAGAGCGCCTCAAAGTGCAGAGCCTTGGGCAGTTCCTCAAACCAGGAGAGCCAGCCGTGGTCTTTTCCGGCCTGCGAGGCCAGAAACCCAGCGGCCACCAGCAGCGTGATGGTGAGAGCGAAGATTTCCGCACCCAGAATGGGCTTGCGGATGCGCTCGATGGCGGCATTGCGGCGGCGCAGTTGTGCGCGCCACCAGAGCGGCCCTGGAGCCTCCAGCCGCGCCACTGCACCAGCTTCCGTCCGCGCCCGTTGGAAAGCCCCGCTGACCAGCACCAGCTCTCCGCACACGCGGCAGGCGCCGGCGTGAGCGCGCAACTCCGCAGGGCAGGCATGGGGCCATTGGCCGAGCTTCAAGAGTTCCGCTACTTCCTTTTCCCGCGCGCACCCAAAGAGCGTCATGGCTGCCTCCTGTCGTTCAAATCCTGTTCCCGCAGCAGGCGGGCAATCTTGTGCCGGGCCCGAAACAGCAGCAGCCGGATACTGGCCGAAGCCAAGCCGGTGATTTCTGATATCTCCCGGTGAGAGTGGCCCTCGGCATAGGCCAGCCAAAGCAGTTGGCGATCGCGAGGGCGCATCAGCATCATGGCCGGTCCCAGCACCGCCCGCGAGTCCGCTTGGCTCGACTCGTCCGGCGCCTCGAAGAATTCTTCCGGAATCTCCTCGATGGAGGCTTGCCGGGGACGTCGCCAATGGCCGCGGAGCAGGTTGGTGGCAATGCGGAAGAGATAGCGCCGTGCAGCCACCTCGCCTTCCTCAAGCCGCCTGGCGCCCAGGAAGCGCACGTAGCTCTCCTGCATCAGGTCGTCAGCCAGCGCGGGGTCTGTGGAGACGCGCGCCAGATAAGCCCACAGCGCACGCGCTGAGCGCTCGTAGAACCCGGCGAACTCCTCACTCTCCATAGGCGGGCAGGCGACCGCCTTCGCGTCGCCTGCTAGCACATTCGGAATGACTGATTCCCAGGACATGGGCTTTGGTTTCCTCACCGTCGTAGGGTCCCTTCCGGCTCACTGCTGGTCCTTGGGGCCGTTTGGGGAACCGTACGGCAATTCGTTTCTGTTCGAACCGCTGGGATTCTCCGGCATCAGACCAAGACGGGCGGCCAGAACCCAGGTGACTCCCGCGGAGATGATAAATCCCAGACCGGGCATCAGTACTACTGTACCGAAAACCAGCATGGGAATCTCCATTTCTGTACTGGCATGGCGAAGAGCGAGCAGTCCCGCGCCCAGCAGACTGAGCACAATGCCGATCTGCAATGGGGTGAGTACGCGGGCCAGGGCGTTGGGCATCTGTTGCTGCTGCTCAAAACCAACCGGAATGGGCGCCGCTTCCAGGAACTTCTTGCCGGCTTCCGTCTCCATGTAGAGCGCCAACTCCTGATTGGTCCCGAACTTCTCGATCAGTCTTCCATGCACTTCGCTTTGCAGCTTGAAGATGCGACCCCAGCGACGGTTTTCCAAAAAGACACGGATCAGCCAGACGAGAGCGACAAGGAAAAACGCAAAGCCCAGCAAGGGCTGTAAGTTATAGACAAGACTCTGAGCCATTGGCGGATTCTGACGATCAGCGACCATGTCCGGCCAGACCGCGCGTTGCAGAGCCTCGTCGGAGCCTCCTCCTTGCCCGTGATCCATGTGCGTGAAGAGGTAGAACTCAGGGTTTCGAGCGACCTCGGGATGGCGCGTAAGAAACTCGGCCAATTGCGGGTTGTTGTGGTTCACGTACTCCTGGTTGGAGAGCAGCGACGGATCGTGCGAAACCACCGTGGTCAGCGTCGGGCTCAGCCGCAGCAGCTTGATCATCTCGGTCTGGGTGGCGGCCACGTCCTTTTCGGTGGGAGCCGGAGCGGCGTAAGCGGGCGCCTGGGCAGGAGCAGCAGGTCTCGCAGCAGCAGCGGCAGCGGCAGGCCGCGCGGGCGTTTGCGCGGAGGCAAGCGAGGCAAAGAGCAGAACAGGCGCCGCGGCGGAAACCACCAGGCGGAGCAGGGTGCAGCAGCGATTGTGCATTTTTGTTTTCCCCTCAATCGAAGCGATGCTTTAATCCGCTTCTGCCTACACAACGAATGAGCGGGGGAATCGGTTAACGGAATTCTTCCGGAGGCTTTCTTGAAGGAGCAGTGTGAGCGTGGGCCGGGAGGCCCACGCTACAGCCGACCGGGAGGTCGGAGTTACAAGGGATTGCTTGATACAGACTGGTTTCGGTCTAGCTGATTCCCTCCTTCAGCCGCGGCCACAGAGAGCGTTTTGCGTCGTGATCGATGATCGGGTCTCCGTCGCACTCGACTTCAATCACCGTGGAAGGCTGATCGGGCGCCTTCAAGGGCAATCCCGTCAAACGCAGGGA
>Ga0255352_1001094_pt1 | contig 14091 bp, 13 predicted proteins | sample HBST0metaG_FD_189939 | JGI IMG/M metagenome (GOLD analysis project Ga0255352, IMG submission 189939) | Peat soil microbial communities from Stordalen Mire, Sweden - H.B.S.T0 | ecosystem: Environmental > Terrestrial > Soil > Wetlands > Peat | place: Sweden: Norrbotten County, Stordalen Mire...
TGGTTTTAACCCCAGTCGAGCCGCATTTATTTGCCCTGGAAACCGTGTCCAAGTTGGCCGATCTTTTGAAAGTGGCAGGGAATCCTCCCGCGTTTTTTGTCATCAATAAAGCGCCGACGCAGGGGAGTGAAGGAGCCAACGCCGCCGAATTTATCAAGAAGCAGGGCTTTGACGTTTGCCCGGTCATTGTCTATTTGCGGGCCGCTCATCGACACGCGGGCAATATAGGGAAGGTTGCCGCCGAATACGAGGCCGACAGCAAGGCAGCGCAGGAGACGTTACTGGTATACGAGTATACAATTAAACTTATCAACTCGCAGAGGAGAGCACATGCCAAAACCGAACCCGCTCACGCAAGGGCTTGAGCAACGCGCTCCGGTCAGTGTTATTGCCCCATCAGCGGCACAGCCGGAGAGAGTAGCCAGACCCGCCGCCGTTTCTTCCCGCTCCGGTCGTGTACTCGTAGGCGGTCATTTCGCCCCGGAGGTGCAAACGGCGCTCAAGATCATAGCCGCCGAGGAAAGGACGACTGTACAGGCGTTACTGGCCGAGGGCATCAACACCATTTTTGCCAAGCGCCGCAAACCGGAGATTGCCGAGTTCGCAGCCAACAGTTAATTGTCTACCCGTACAAAAGTATAGGTGTATACGTGACTACAAAGCGAGGCGTAGACGGGCTAATTAAGGCGGGAGAAATCCCCCTGATAAAAACCCTTGCGAAGAAATTCAGGCCACCCACCCGCGCACAGATTAACCTTGTTGACGCCGCGTTAGCCATCCAAGCCGAACCTGACGCCGTCGAACGCGCCTATATGGCGCGGCAGCTTGTCCTTTGCACCCTTCCACACAGCGACCCCGGCGACGTTCCGCAGTGGACCCGGCGCACGGGAACCGGCATCCTTGGACTTGTCCCGGGCCGCGACATTGAACGCAATGAAACAATTGGCTTGCCCTATGGCAGCATTCCCCGCTTGCTTCTGTTTTGGATCATCACCGAGGCCGTGCGGACAAAGAGCCGCCGCCTTGTTTTGGGCCGCAGTCTGAACGAGTTCATGCGTGCAGTGGGCCTCAATCCTTACAATGGCCGAGGGAAGCGCAGTGACAGCCGACGCCTCAAGGACCAGATGCGCCGCTTGTTTCAATGCAAGATTAGCTTTCAGGTGACAGGCACGGACCCATCGGGCGCGAAGGGTGAAGCATGGCGGGGCATGGAAATAGCTCCAGACGGTGAATTGTGGTGGCACCCGCACCCAGAGCAAGCCGCGCTATGGGAAAGCTGGATTCTTCTGGGCGAAAACTTCTTTAACGCAGTTCTCGCTTCGCCCGTTCCCGTCGATATGCGGGCGCTACGGGCGATCAAGCGTTCACCTTTGGCCCTCGATCTTTACGCGCTGATTTCCTACCGCGCTTTTGTGATTGTTCAGAAGAAGCTACCCCCGCAATTCCTCTCTTGGGAGCAATTGCGCCGCCAGCTTGGCACTGACTACGGCGACGTGAAAGACTTCAAGAAGGAAGCCACCGCCGCGCTTCGCAAGATTGCAGCGGTGTACCCCGGCCTAAAGATCACCAAGGCCAAGGGCGGGTTTACGATCCACACGACCCGCCTAGCCGTTCCGCAAAAACCAAGCGACCAACTACCCGGCTGAAAAAACTCTTTAGATTCCAGGACAGTCCCCCTTGTGCAAAAACCTTTTTATTCCTAAAGTTATCCGGGATGAAACGCCCCCCCCTAAAGGGATGAAACGCCCCCCCTTTTGCCGGTTTTAGAGGGATGAAACGCCCCCCCTTTTAAGTAGTTAAGATAAATAGCTTTTTTAGTAGTTGCTCAGCCCGAAGCTGTGGAAAACTCCGAGGCAGTCCCGCTGCTCCGCTGCGCTACGCAGAAAAAGGAGCGCCCTAGCGGGCGGTCAGCGAGCTTACGCTCGCATTCAGCGGGAGGGCGCTAGCGCCCCTCCCGCACCCACCCCGCGCAAGTACAAAAGCAAAAACCTGGCTGTGGATGGTGGGGTTGGTCCAGCCTTTGCGCCTGAGTGTAGAGCCGTGCGAGATCGAACAGAAAGGCCCCAGGACGAACACGGAGCAATGCCGCCTGCCCCCGGCTATCCAAAATGCGTCTGGGATCGTCTTGCCACCGGCCCACGGGTTATGAATCCGGCGGTCCAATTCGTTTCCGGTCGCGTTTATTCCGCGCCGCGCACGTCTCCTGCACGTGCATTTTTCGCGCGTCAATCGATGTACGTGTGCCGCGCACGTTTGCGCGACAATTCCCCGCGCGCGGTTGCCGCTTCTCTGCACGTATCGGATGCACGTGTGCCCGCACGTGGGGTACGTGCGCACGGTAAGGATTCGTGTTGGATTGTCACACTCGCGTCTGGCGGAGCGGTACACCGGGCCAGCTCACGAAACGGAAAAAATAGTACGCTAACGTGCAAGCCCAAACCCGCAGAATTGAGCGGCAACGATTCGGTACAAAATGGGCCATTTGCTTAACCCGGTTTTCCGTTCCATTGCGCCGCAGAACAACAACCCGAAAAACGTGCCTGTCCATGGTTTGAATGTCATCGCGTTTGCTCGAATTCAAACCAGTTCCAATGGTGGTTTCGCTCCGAGGCGTAAAGGCCGCTGCGCGCCGCTTGCGCGGTGGCCTGTGGGCCAGCCTTGACCCCTCTACGCTCAAAGCCGTCGCGCACGGAGTAAGCCCAAACCGCCGAAAATTCCGTGTGCTTTAGACCGGCGCTCTCTGCGGCATTGGGAACAATCGGACGGAAAATCCGGTTAAGGCTTCCCGGCGCAATGGAACAGTGAACCGGCTTAAGGGCCGACTCCCAGCCCTGTTTTGCGCCCCCCAAGGAGTACCCGCGCTGCTTCGCATCGGAAGTAAGAATGACACATCACCCCCAAATGGGAGCTGTGGGGAAACTTCTGCGTCATCCACGGTTAACACTCCCATAATGAGCAATTTAGCCGCTTTGCGTTTACATATGTAAACACGGTTTTTCGCATGGAGCCGCTTTTATCGTTTTCGCGTAAACACATTGATTCCTAGACACTTGACTGGAAAGTTCAATTTCGAGGGGTTGACTGTTGAAGTCGGTGGATGCAGTCTGTTTCTGAGGCGGCCCTCCCCATGACCACTCCCCGTACACCGGCCCCGGCAGGTCCGTCATCGCCCCAAGACGATGAAGTCCGCCCCGGCCTCCGCGCTAAAACGATAGCAACCAGGCTCACGCCCGAGGAGCTCGGCGAGGTCGAAGCCGCCGCCGAGCGTGACGGTAAATCGCTCGCGGAATGGCTCCGCGAGCTGGCGCTCAAGACGGCGCGGCAGCGTCCGGCGGACCCGATGGAGCTGCTGCTGTCGGAGGTCTCGGCGACCCGGTACATGCTCCTGAATCTCTTCCACGCGACCGCCCAGGCGAACGCGGAAGGGAAGCATCTGCTCCCCGATTCCGTGCTCAAAATCCGTGACCAGGCAGCCGCGCGGAAGCTCGAAAGCGCCCGGAAGTTGATGGCGGATTTTCTTGCCCAGGGAGGGCAGGACGGGAACCGGAACGGCGGCAAATCTTGAGCCGCCCAATGCGGTTTCCGAGCCGTTTCGGGAGGGTGATTTTTCTGCTCTTGGGTGTCACGCTGGGACCTTTTCTGCTGGCGGTTGTGGCTGGGGGATGGCTCGTCTGGACGCTTCCGCCGCTCCAAAAAATCTATCTCCCGGTGTATTCCGCGAGCACCCTTGGAGCCAGTCTGCCGCACAATCTGACGACGGTTCGATGGGTCATGAAGACGGCTCCGAAGCGGAAACCGGTACCCGTCCAGCCCGAGGATGTGGTCGCCGGACCGAACCCGAAACTGCCAGTCAGCCTCTCGCCCAAGGCCATCGCGGAGGGTTGGCGCGGGGTGATCGAGACCGATCCAGAGAAGGTTAGTTCCTCCGAATTGGTTCCGTATTTGCAGACCACGATCTACGACGGCGAGAGCGTCTGGTGGCTCTTTGCCCGACCCATGCTCTACGGTCTCGCCGGAGTTTTGTTTCTGTACGCGATTCGGCTTCAGTTCAAACATGGGTGGGGTTCCGGGCGGAACCGGGCGCACGAGGAGCGTCACGGACGGCGGACTAAAGGCCCGGAGTTGCAGTCTGGCGGCTGGCGCCGCCGACTCGGAGCGGATGGGATTTCCTTCCGGCTGCGCTTTGAAAAAGCGCCGTGGCGATGGCTCCCGTTTGGGCCGAGTGTTCGGATTCCGCGCAGGCTGGAGTCCAGCCACATCGAGCTGATCGGCGATACCGGTTCGGGTAAATCGACGGCCATCCGGCAGATCCTCCGCCAGATTCAGGAACGCGGCGAGACGGCCATCGTCTACGACCCGGCGATGGACTTCGTGGGGGAGTTTTACGATCCCAGCCGCGGCGACCTGATCCTGAATCCCTTAGACCAACGGTGTCCGTATTGGAGTTTGGGCAACGAGCTGGACCGGCCCGAGACGGGCACGACCATCGCCGCCGCGTTCCTGCCCGAGAAGGAGTACGAAAAGGCGTACTTCACCGATGGACCGCGCCGGATACTGGCCCACCTGCTCAAACGGAGGCCGCAACCCAGGGACATCTTGAAATGGATGGCCGACCCATCCAGCGTGGAGGCAGCGGTGGCGGGAACGCCGCTGGCCGCCCTGATCGACCCGGCAGCTCCGGCGCAGCGGTCCGGTGTTCTGTCCAGCCTCAACATGATCGCCGACAGCTTCGAGCTGCTGCCGGAATGGGAGCACACTCGGCCGACCTTCGCGACGGCCGAGTGGACCGCCGAACGCAAACGCTGGGTGTTCCTGACCTCCAGCTCCGGCTACCGGGAGAAGATATTGCCGTTGCATTCCGTGTGGCTCGATCTCTTCATCCTGCGGATGCAAGGCCCCTGCGAGGACCCAGCCGCAAAGCCGGTGTGGTTTGTGTTGGACGAGCTGGCCAGCTTGAATAAACTGCCCCAGCTTCACGCCGCCGTCACCGAAAACCGCAAGTACGGCAATCCCGTTGTGCTGGGCTTCCAGGGTCGCAGCCAGCTCGAAAAGCGCTACGGCCAGGATGCCGAGGTCATGCTCTCCCAGCCAGCTACGAAAGTGTTTCTCAAGACGAGTGAGCCACGCGCAGCGAAGTGGATCTCCGACGCCATCGGCGAGATTGAGGTCGAGCGGTTGAAGGAGTCGCGCAGTATGGGGCTGCTTGGCGGCAAGAAGTCCTATGCGATGGAGATCGCCACCAAGCCGCTCATCATGCCGTCCGAAATCTCCGGCCTCGAGCCGCTGCATGGCTTCATCAAACAGGAGAATCGTGTCGTGCCGGTATTCTTCCGGCTGGCGAAGAAACGCTCCAGGCAGCCTGAGTTTATCGAGCGCAAGATGCCGCAGGCCGCGCCCAGGCCGACTCCCCAGGTGCCTGCTGCGCCGGCACCGACGCCGCCGCCGAAAAAGCCGGCGGCGGTCCAGGCTTCTCTACCCCTTGCCGATTCTCCGTCCGCTGTTGCCAAGCCTAAAAAAGAGGCGTTTGTCTGGGATGAGTCCAAGGGAATCGACTAAGGGAAGCTGATTGAACCTATTCGACGGCAGGTGTCGCAACAGGAGGTGCAGTCTTTGCTGAGACCTTTTTTGCTGTTTTGGAAGAAGCTTTCTTGGAGGCAGCCTTCTTTGCCTTTGCTGGCTTCTGAACGCTGTTCACAATCGCCACGAATTCGGTCCACTTGATCTTCTGTCCGTTTTCCCGCCGAGTTTTGCCCTCGCACCAAATGAGATGGCTCTTGGTGATTACCAGATCGCCCAGCCTCTTCCCATCATTTGGCTCGCTGATCTCCAGTTCAATACCTTTGTTTTTAACGGCCATTTCTACGTCGAACGACTTGATTGAAACATCCATGCTTTGTATCCTCCCTCGACATCCTAATCGGAGGGGCGTGCATTTGCCCGTGATGTGCTGAGATAAGTAGCATCTTTAGTAGAGGCCCTTGCATGCTTTCGATGTCTCCCAAACCGTTATCGGCAGGCCAGGCCCGGATGTACCACGAGCGGGAGTTCGCGTCCCAGGGACAGAACTACTGGAGCCAGGACCAGCAGGGGCATAGCGAGTGGCAAGGCAAGCTGGCCGGGAAGTGGGGCTTAGAGGGTTCGGTCGGCAATGAGGAGTTCGCGCGGCTGACCGAAGGCCAGCATCCCTTGAGCGGGGAACAGCTCGTGCGCCATCAGCCCCAGAAGACCTACGAGAACCAGATCGGCAGGGAAGTAACCAGCGTCGAGCACCGCGCCGGATGGGACGGGACCATCTCCGCGCCGAAGTCGGTCTCGCTCACCGCCCTTGTGGGCGGGGATGAGCGGGTGCGGGAGGCGCACCGGGAGAGCGTTCGTGTCGCGCTGGGCGAGTTGGAGCAGTTCACTCAGGCCCGGATCGGCAACGTCCACAAGCCGGAGACGACAGGGAAGTTCGTGGCGGCGACCTTCGAGCACGACACGGCGCGACCCGTCGATGGTTACGCCGCGCCGCAGCTCCACACCCACGCCGTTATCTTCAACGTGACAGAACGCGAGAGCGGCCCCGGCAAGCTGACGCGCTCGGTGCAGTCGCACGAGCTGTACGCCGCGCAGAAGTATGTCACGGCGGTCTACCGGTCGGAGCTGGCGACGCGGTTGCATGGTTTGGGCTACCAGTTGGAGCGCGGCGAGTATGGGCAGCCAGAGATCAAGGGCTATACGAAGGAGTACCTCGAAGCCTCCAGCCTGCGCCGAGAGCAGATTCAGGATTATAAGCGGGAGCAGGGCTTGGACGGCTCATCGGCGGCGCAGATCGCCGCGCACCGGACGCGCGATCGCAAGGAGCTGCTGTCGCCCGAAGAGGTCCTGCAGCGGCATCGGGATCTGGCCTCGCAGTACGGCCATCAGGCAGACCGCGTCGTCGCCCAGGCAAGAGGGCAGGGGCATACGCACGCATACGAACCCGAGAATAAAGCCGCACAGCAGGCCGTGACCTACGCTCGCGATCATCTCTTCGAGCGCGGAGCAGTCCACGCACGGAAAGACATACTGGCGGCTGCGCTCGACAGGGGAATGGGGCAGACGACTTCTAGCCAGGTGCGGGAGGAGTTCGAGCGTAGAGTGCAGGCCGGGGAGTTTCGCCGGGTCGAGAACATAGGGACCGGCCCGCAGTACACCACCGCCGCGATGCAGCGTTTGGAGCGCGAGACCATCGGCCATATGCAGCAGGGCAATCAGCGCGGCTTCGAGGACCCGATGCTGGTTTCTCCGAACATTCGAATCGCGACGGTGGACCGTCATTCGGAGCTGAATGCCGGGCAGCGTACGGCTGTCGATGAAGTCTTTCTCTCTCGGGAGAAGATCGTCGGTTTGGATGGAGTCGCGGGCGGGGGAAAGACCACGACGCTGGCTGTGGTGCGCGAGGGTGCCGAGGCCTCCGGGTATACCGTGGAGGGCTTTGCTCCCACGTCGAGGGCCGCGCAAAAGCTGGCCGAGGCGGGTATCGAGACAAAGACCTTGCAGTCCCATCTTGCCCAGGGGCAGAGGGCGAATACTGGAGAGCATAGGCTCTATGTGGTGGACGAGAGTTCGCTTGCGTCCACCAAACAGATGCACGAGTTTGTATCCCGTCTACACCCGAACGACCGGGTTTTATTGGTGGGCGACACCCGGCAGCATGAGTCCGTCGAGGCGGGCCGGATCTTCGCGCAGTTGCAGGACGCGGGCATGAAGACAGTCAAACTTGATGAGATCGTGCGGCAGCGCGACCCGGAGTTGAAACAGACCGTCGAGCAGCTCGCGCGGGGCGATGTTGGCGCGGCGCTCGCAGGGTTGGACCAACAGGGCCGCATCCATGAAGTCAAAGGCCACGACGAGCGCGTTACGGCCATCGCAAAGGAGTATGCGAGATCGCCAGAAAGTACGTTGGTTGTTTCTCCCGACAACCGCTCCCGCGCGGAGATCAACCAGGCCATTCATGCGGAGATGCAGGCAAGAGGCGATGTCGGCAAAGACGAGCATCGCGTGCAGATCCTCGTTCCGCGTCAGGATCTCACCGGCGCGGATCGCACCTGGGCCGAGCGGTACAACGTCGGCGATGTGCTGCGTTACTCACGCGACTCCAAAGAGACCGGCATCCACAAAGGCGAATACGCAAAGGTGACGGAGATCGACGCGGCCAGCAACCGGCTCACCGTCGAGAGGAAAGATGGCACCGAACGGACCTACGACCCGCGCCGTCAGCAGGGCGTCTCCGTCTACCGCGAAGAGGAGCGGGCCTTTTCCACCGGAGATAGGGTGCAGCTCACCGCGCCCTCGCATGAGCTGAAGGTCGCGAACCGTGAGCTGGGAACGGTGGAGGGCATCGGCGAGGATGGACGGCTGTCTCTCAAGATGGACGGAGGCCGCCCAGGTGATCGTGTCGTCGAACTCGATTCGGTGAAGAATCCGCACCTTGACCACGGCTACGCCGTCACGAGTCATTCCAGCCAGGGGCAGACCGCCGACCGTGTGCTGATCCACGCCGATACCGAGCTGGGAGCCAAAGACCTGCTCAACAATCGCATGGCCTACGTTGCCGTTTCGCGCGGCGCATACGACGCGCAAATCTTCACCAACGACCGCGAGAAGCTGGGAGCCGCGCTGGGGCATGATGTATCGCACAGCAGCGCCCATGCGCCGGAGATGAAGCCAGAACAGAAACAGGAGCAGGCAATCACGCAGCAGCGGGAGATTGCGCCGAAACAGGAGCAAGGAGAAGATTTTGGTTTGGGACTCTAACGGAGCAAGCCGCTACAGCTAACGAGACGCGCATAGGCGTCCTTGGGCTACAATTCCCACAGATTCCATGGAGGGCATCCAGCATGAGCACGCGCCCCACGCCGTCCGGTTATGCCGACATAGAGGAGTGGATATTGCAACAGCTCTATGAGCAACCGAAGGTCAACCACATGACCCACACGCTGTTTCAGCACCTTGAGCACGTGATGCAAACCGAGCCGTCATCCGAGGACATGGTAAACCAATTAAGAGCTGTGTCCGGCCTCCCGCCGTTGGGTGCCGAAGAAAAAGTCAAAGAGAAAAAACTGGCATACGCTGACGTTCAATATGCAGTTGAAACGCTCATCGAATCTGGATGGGCTAAGGGTGACCGCAACAGCAGCATGGACGGCGTGTATTACACAGACCTAAAACTCATCCCAAAAGGTGAAGCGGCGGCCATTCGCGCAAAGAGAAAACGGGCGGAGGGTGCCGAAGCTATGGTGGCCCTTTCGGAGCGCCTTGCTGCGGCAGAAAAGCGCACAGCCGACAGTGAGCAGCCTGAGAATTGAGCGGCTCCGCCATTTTGCAGAAGATTGGCAAAAATAGCCTTTTAGCGACACCGCGCAGCCTTTGCACTTGCACCGCGCTCCACCCCGCGCCGTGGCGATGACGCGTCCATTCAATATAGACGCGGAAATCACAGAGGAAGATTATGAATTCTGAAAAGCTCCTGCTTCTATTCTTTGTTGTGTTTGGCAACATCGTGATGGCCCAGACTAAGCCCGCTACAGCAAGCAAACTCGGAGGCGGTTCCGCACGAGTACCTCCAGCGATCAAGTGCGTTGATCCAGACAGCGCGGTTGCCTGCAAAAGCTTCAAGCAACTAATTGACGCAAGAGATTCAGGTGTACTTTTCGGAGTATTGGGCGACCCGAAGGATGCGGGGAGACATTTTGGGTACGTCTGTCCTCGCCGTGGATTAGACACCTTCACAATGGTTGAATTTGCCGTTTCTGAGAAAAGGGAGTTCAAGCCATTTATCACGGTGGGGGACGATAAATTGAAGCGGCTTTTCGCTGAGGTGGCGGTGGGGCAGGACCCAGCGACCCCATTATCCTTATCTGCGGTTAATCAATGGAATCAAGATCATCGGCTTGGTCAATTATTTGCCACCGGTTTCGTCGGCCTTACGATCTATCAGGACGGTGAACTTGCCGGGATTCAGATTGAAAATGGGGAATGGAGCCGCCCCGCAGCGGCTCCTGGCGCTGCCCATGACGAAGCATATGCCTCCTTTGATGGCGGCCATTACTGGGTCCAGTCATATAACCAATTACACGCTGGAGGTTCGCCCGAAGTAGACGATCCTGAAAAACTACATTTGCACATTGATGGACGCGTCGTGTATGCGCATTACACCTACAAGGACCGAAAGGGAGACCTCGTAGACTACGTTCTTCAGATTCATCGCTCGACCGGGCGATTCACTGAGACATTCAAGGCCGCAGGTGATCAGTCTGACAACTCTGGAACATGCATGATATTTAAGTACTAGAGGTCGATGAGGACACACTAGGTGTAGCCGAGAGTGCAGATTCTACTGATAACTGTTGCCCTGTCGCATGGTGGGCAAATTTACCTTTTCGAGGCGGTGGGCAGAAATAGCCCTAGTGAAAAAAAGGGGAATTAGATCGTTGACTTCACATGCTCCGGATCAGGGCAATTCCTGCCTGTATCGGCGGGACGGAGTATTGATCTTGCCCTGAAAGTGTCCGTTTGGGAAGCATTTTCAGCGTAAATCCGCTCCCGCGAAGTCAACTATATAGTTCCCAAAAAAGGTAGGTTCCCCCCCCGCCTTGGCGTACTATTTGTCCGTGTCGTGAGCTGATCCATGGTTGGCAACAAAGTAAGGACTATCGCACTGCTCAAAGGCGAAGGTGATCTTCCGCGTTTCATAGAGGCAACAGTTGATCAGTTCTGCAGCGCCGCAGTCAAACAGCGCCACACTATAGCCCCCTCCGAGCAAGCTACGATAGATTATTCCGTCGAAGCCTTGCGACCGAAAAGTCTCGGCGAGAATCTGGGTAGGGACATATTCGATAGAGGCGGCGTGGGGGGCAATGGGTTCAGAAAAGGCATAGGCAATCTCCCCCCAAACCACTTTTTCACGCTCTTCCAAGGGCACACTGACTGGACCTGGGAAGGTGCATAGCCAAGTTGGGAATACCCTGCTGTCCTTCGAGCAGTCAACCAGATTTAGATCGCGCAAGGTTTTGAATTGAGCTACAGAAATATAGGAACCAAGCCATGGACGCGCTTCGGCCATCGCTGTCTCCTTGCTATTTGCCAAGTATAGGCACGGAATGCCTCTTGGGTTGATGCGCCCATCGCTCACAATCTGAGAGTCCGGTTTCATCCGATCTGGCGGGTATGCATCTGGCACTTCATACTCGTGGTCTGTTCCCTCATGTTCCTTGCGCCAAGCATTGCCGCTCTGCGCCCTCCAGAGGACGGCACCACTCTCTATCGGAGTACTTCGCCTCATGCTCGTTTCAGCAACCATGGTCAGGAAGCGGCGAACTTCCTCGCTATGAATATAACGGGCATTCTCCTTTACGCTCATAGCGAAAAGGCAATAGCTGTTGACCGCTTCGAATCCGGCAACGTCTCCACCCTGCGAATTCATTCGCATGCGTCCATAAGTTTTTCTAGAGCGGAATCTTTACTTAGGTTGTAATCTTCCACCCAAACTCTAATCTCTTCGTCTGCTGTAACGTCATAAACTGTCTTCATTCCATAAGATTCGTAGGCCCCCACTATCTTGTCTCCTTTCTCCGGGTCGTGACCTCCGAACCATTCCAGTATTGAAAATCCCTTGGTAGTCTCCACCATGAAATAGTCACAAGAACTGATTTTGCGAACTACTGTCCCGGTCGCCGCTAGAGCCGCAGCCTGTCCAATGAGAACGAGTGCGACGACAAGAATAGCATGTTTGAAAATAATCCACCTCCGAACAGATTATCCTACACCATTTGACAAATGGCCGAGTGCCCCAGATCAGGTTTCCCCAACCTCCAAAATATCAAACGCTTTGTCCATGCGGGCCTTGTCCTACAAAGGGTAAGTGATGACCCACGACCACCGCCCAGCGTTTTCAAAGGCTTGCATGGGTCAAATGTCAAGGCCATAATTAAACCATGAAATACGGCTATGCCCGCGTATCGACGGACGACCAGAGTACAGCCTTGCAGCTCGCGGCTTTGAAGCGGGCCGGATGCAAGACGTTTTTCAAGGACCAGGGATTGTCAGGTGCCACGACCAAGCGCCCTGCCCTGCTCCGTTGCCTCAAGGCATTAGAGGACGGCGACACGCTCATTGTCTGGAAACTTGACCGCCTGGGCCGCAGCTTGCGCGACCTGATCGCCATGCTCGACGACCTCAAGGAGCGCGGCGTCAAATTCCGTTCCCTTACCGAGCAGATCGACACCGAGACGCCGACAGGCCGGGCCATGTGGCAGATGATTGGCGTACTGGCTGAGCTGGAGCGCAGCCTCATCAGCGAACGGACCCGCGCCGGAGTGAAGGCCGCGCAGCGCCGGGGCGTGAAATTCGGCCGTAAGCCGAAATTGACCCCGCAGCAGATCGCACACGCCCGGAAGCTGATAGACCAGGGCGAGGACCGGCAGAAGGTTGCCGACCTCTTCAAAGTCGGGCGGAAGACCCTATACCGGGCGCTTGCGGCGTGAGACAGCCTTGGGCTTGCTGATGCCCTCGTCTTCTTCGCTGGCATCTTGGAGATAAAATTCCTGGAGCTTCGCCTGGAGCAGCTTTTTGTCCGGTAATTTGGTCTGGTACTCCGCGATCAGAGCTGGGGAGAGACTGCGGCTGAGCGCGTATTCGACTATTTCATCGTTTTTGCTGGCACACAGTAAGACGCCTATCGAGGGCTGCTCGTGCTCTTTGCGTACATCGCGGTCCAGCGCCTCCAGGTAGAAATTTAGCTTGCCAAGATACTCCGGCTCAAACTCATTTACCTTGAGTTCAAAGGCGACAAGAGCATTAAGGCCGCGATGGAAGAAAAGCAAATCAAGTGCAAAATCCCGCCCGCCAACCTGTACGGGAAATTCAGAGCCGACAAAGCAGAAATCTCGGCCAAGCTCTAGTAAAAAATCCTTCATGCGGTTGAGCAAGGCATGGTGAAGATCGTTTTCGGAGTGCTCTTGCGGCAAGCCAAGAAATTCGAGGGCGTAAGCATCCTTGAAAACGTTTTGGGCGTCTGGGTGAGATTGCGGTAGTGCTGGCGACATTTTGGGCGGGCTGAGAACAACCCGCTCGAAGAGCGCCGCCTTGAACTGGCGCTCCAGCTCGCGGCTCGACCACCGCTCCCGAGCGGCCATACGGAGATAGAACTCGCGTTCCTCGGGGCGTTTGCTCTGTCCAATGATGATGAGATGGTGAGTCCACGGCAATTGTGTCAGCACTGCCGACACAATTGACTCATCCGGGTAGGCTTCGTAGAACTGCTTCATACGAAATAGGTTGCGCGTCGTGAAGCCGCGCTGTCCGGGCTGGGTCCGGGCGATGTACTGGGCCAGTTGCGGGACCACGCCGTCGCCCCACTCGGCGGATTCGATCTTGCGGCTGATGTATTCGCCTACCTGCCAGTAGAGATCGATCAACGTGGTGTTGACGGCTTGAAAGGCCCGCTGTTGAGCGGCTGCAATGAGGCCGACAACCTCGGCAAAGCCCGCCTCATCCATTACGTTTGCCTTGGTTAGAACGTCCATTCTTCAATTCTCTCTGATTTAGGCGCTGGGCCGTCAATGGATCGAAAACCCAGCTCTTGCAACTGTCTCGCAACTCCAGGTATACTCGTATAACATTCGCAGTGTGCAGGTGTATACATGTATATCGTTGCCGTCATAGCGGAAAAGGGAGGGGTGGGTAAAACGACCCTTGCCCTTGACCTCGCGGTTACCGCCAGCCAAAAGGGGCACACTGTTGCCGTTTTGGATGTGGACCCACAGGCTACCGCGTCGAAGTGGACTGATCGGCGAGACAATGAGCGCCCTTGGGTAGTTCCTACCCATGCGGCCAGACTTGCCGCAGCTATTGAACAGGCGAACGGTCAAGGCGTCGATTTCATCGTGATTGATACGCCGCCTCATTCCGCCACGGATGCAGCCGAGGCAGCTCGCCGCGCTGACGTGGTTTTAACCCCAGTCGAGCCGCATTTATTTGCCCTGGAAACCGTGTCCAAGTTGGCCGATCTTTTGAAAGTGGCAGGGAATCCTCCCGCGTTTTTTGTCATCAATAAAGCGCCGACGCAGG
>Ga0255352_1001103_pt1 | contig 14046 bp, 16 predicted proteins | sample HBST0metaG_FD_189939 | JGI IMG/M metagenome (GOLD analysis project Ga0255352, IMG submission 189939) | Peat soil microbial communities from Stordalen Mire, Sweden - H.B.S.T0 | ecosystem: Environmental > Terrestrial > Soil > Wetlands > Peat | place: Sweden: Norrbotten County, Stordalen Mire...
CCTTGTGAATGGTGCCGATGCCATCATTACCGAAGGCAGCGACATCGGCACCATTCACAAGGTGTGCGCAAATCCCGATTGCCCAATCCACCACGCCAGCAAGCAACGGCCCGCGACGGATGCGGCATTCAAGGCAGAACAGGAGAAGCGCCGCCGCGAAGAGGCCATCGCCCAGGCGACCGGCCTTCGCGTCCTGAAAGCAACCAGCGATGCGGTCCCCGTCCGCCTGATGAAGCGCGACCTGCTCTTCATCGCCGAGCACCTTGCCGCTACCTTGGACGAGCGCCGTCTGGCGATCATCTTTCGGCTTCACGGCATCGGCAAGGCCAGCGGCGGAGCCGGAGACGCTCCGGCAAAATTGCTCGCGTCCTTTCTTCGCAAGGCCGACGAGAGCACCCTTGGCCGAGTATTGGTGGCAATCACCGTCCTGCAAACGGCGCACAGTTCCAACGAATCCGCGAAAAACCTGCGCGAAGCCGCCGAGTTCTACAAGGTGGACGTGGCCGCGATCACGGCCAAGGTCCGACAGGAGTTCGCCGCCAAGGAGAAAACCAAGACGGAAAAGAAAGCCACGCCCAAGCCGCCGACGAAAGCGCCAAGCAAGGCAATCAAGAAGGCGGCGGCATAATCACCCGAATCAAAACCCATCGCGGAGCTTGAGCAATCAGGCTCCGCATATTTTTGGCCCGCTCTTCCCACCCTGCTCGCGCTCCCGCTGTTTGCGGGAGGTCACTCTGTTCCCGCCCAGCGGGCCAGAGCGCCAACTTGCGTTGTCGCTCTATGGAGAGCATTCCGATTGTCCGCGCAAATTCACAGCAATATCGGATTGGATAGAGATCTGTAGGGCTTCCCCCCGTATTGCATGTCCCCAATTGCTGAATCGTGCGTCAAATACGATACCGCTGGCCGCTCTAGCGGGCACTCTACCGAAACGAGAGGAAAGATGGCAAGCAACTCGGATCGCTCCCGGCGCGAATTATCGCAATTTCATGCTTGTGTTCACTGTGGCAACGTCTTTCGTCGAGATGAATTCGACGGCACGGCTGTCGCCACCGGCATTTATCCCTGCGCAAAGTGCGGCCATGATGGTCCGCTCAATATCGTCATTCGAGACGTGGATGCCGCTGCGACCAGCACACACGATCCCGCTTCAGGCAGTTCAGCAGGGTCGTGAATTGCCCTGGTGTGGCGGATGTTGCACCTTGACCAGCCTGCGCCCTGCTGCGCGAATGAATTCGCTCGTCAATCGACCCTGTTCGTTGGCCCGTGTTGCCAATTTGGTTACGAGTTTCAGGCCCTCTTCTATCAGAGGGCGAATTGCGATTTCATCGCACGAGATTCGCCAGGCAGCTTCGCGCGTGAGAAACGCCGCGCCTTTGTGCGCCATGACGAGCGCCGATGCCTCTTCCGCCGTTGTGAACGTGTGCGTATCGGAAGGTGCGATTTTCTTTTCAGAGGCCGCCGTCTGAATCATGTCGGAAATATACGGGTTGATATGGCGCTCGGGAAGAATCCACTCGTGCGCGCGCAAATCTTCCAGGTTGAGTTCGTCGCGACCGGCGATGGCGTCGCTCTTCGGCAAGGCAATATAGCCAGGTTCTTCTGCAATCGATAAAAGACTGAGAACCTGCGTATCGGGGATGGAAATCACCAGCGCCATGTCCAAGGTTCCTGCTGCGACCATGCGCGCGAGTTCATGCGAGAAGTTGCTCGATAGCCGGACCTTCAGGCATGGAAAGAGCGGGAGTTGAATCGACTGGATCGCTGTAACCAAATATGGATCGGCAAAAGCAGACCTGCCGATGTGAAGCACTTCGTCCGCTCCATGCAGTGCGGCCCTTGCGTCTGCGATTGCACGCTCGGCATACAACACGGCGCTGCGAGCATCTTCCACAAAGTGTCGCCCAGCATCGGTCAGTTCAACTGTTTGATGGTTCCGCACAAAGAGGCGCAAGTCAGTCTGCTCTTCGAGCATGGCAATCTGCTTGCTCAGCGTCGATTGGTCGATGCGCAGCCGCGCGGCTGCACGGGAAAAGTTAAGTTCTTCGGCCAGCACGATTGCTGCTTGCAGAAGTCGCATCTCCGGTAGTGCCATACCCGTCCTCCCGGCTAAAAGTCCAAGGGCAAGTAATGGTTATTTCCGAGCAACACAATCGTGACGGCTGCTTCGTTTCTCTCTACTGGACTCCTGAATGGCGCGGCTACCGATCTGGACGCAATGATTCCGCGCCGGTTTCTCTTATTGACGCTTGACTGAAAAGAAAGTTGTGGTAGTGCAATCAAAACTTGCAAATCTGCATTGATGCTCTCCGCTGGCACTGCAACGGAGGGAAGGTATCAGGGCAATGAGCAGCCACAAAGCCCATCATGCCGGCCATTCTTCGGGAGCGTTATTCCTGATTGGAATAACGCTCTCCGTGGAATTCATTAGACCTGCGGCGACTTTGTAGGCCATCATGAACCACGTTCTGACGGCATTCTCAAGCCAATCGATACAGTCAATTGTCCGACTCCCCATCGACTGAAATGCCAATCATTCGGAGGGTGCAATGGAACATCATTTGCTCGACGCGAATAGCTTCGAACCTTTTGTCGAACCCGAGGTGGCGGCAGATTTTGTGAAGTTGTCAACGCGGCGCTTGAAAGAGATGGCTCGCGCTGGCGCTGCCCCTGCACATCCCGTTGATCCTGCCGCCCAGAGAAAGGAATGGCGCTTTCTTTTATCAGAACTCGCGGAGTGGATGCGACTGAATTCCAGGTAGAGTTAGGGCGCTTTATTCAAGGGACTTCAGGAACGGCAAAACGGTATAATGGACGTACTTAGGCGGTATTCCGTTGTTGCCAAAGGAGTGAAATGGCGCACACGGGGTATCAATCGGGCACGCTCAAAAAGGTGAAGACGAAGCACGGCATTGTCTGGAAGCTGCGTTACTTCGCCCATCGATCATCCGATGGGAAGTGGGTTGAACAAACTCCGCTTCTGGTCGGATCAGTTCGGGATTTTCCGAACGAGCGGCGGGCGAGAGACGAGGCTGTAAGACTCGGGCTGGTCGAGCAAATCAATCGTAACAACGTACCTGTATGCAAGGCGACGTTCGGCTTTATCGCAAGAGACTATATGCGTGTTGCTCTTGCCGATGATGCCGTGAAACCGAAGGGCTTCAATACACGCAACACGGAGCGCGGCATCATTCAAAAGCATCTCCTTGCTCGATGGGAGCAAGAGGTTGCCGTAGAAATGAAGCCGTTGGCAATCGAACAGTGGCTCAAGAGCGTTTCTGTGGATGCGATTGAGCATGGTCAGGAATGGGAGTCCCTGACCAAATGGCGGCGACTGATGAAGGACATCTTTCTCCACGGGCAGAAGCATGAGCTGATCCCAGACTCATGCAATCCCATGGAAAAAGTGAAGGTCAAGGCGTCCAGTTCGAACTACGTCCCAATCATTCTCACGCCCAAGGACACGTTTTCGATTTTCAATATGCTGCCGCTGCTTCAGCAAACGATGGTCTTGCTGGATGCGGTGACAGGATTGCGCTACAGCGAAATCGCGGGCCTTCGGTGGAAAGATGTCGATTGGGAAGACAAGAGCATCCAAATCCAACGCCGTTGGATTCGAAACAACATTGACGCTCCCAAAACGAAGGCTTCAAAAGCCCCCGTTGTCATGTCGGATGTTCTTGCCGCGTACCTTTTGGCCTGGCGTCAGCAGACCACGTACTCGAAGGTAGAGGACTGGATCTTTGCCAGCGTCAGAACGAAGGGGGCCACGCCACGGGTTGGCAACATGCTCGTGCGCGACTACCTGTACCCGGCAGCGGTTAAGGCCGGTGTTCTGGCGGAGTCCAAAAAGCACGAAACGTGGATTGACCGGAAGACGGGTAAAGCGATGGAGGGGGAGAGAACAGTCTACTTTGATCGGAAGGGCGAGCGGGTAAAGCGGTTCGGGTTCCATCAGTTCCGCCACAGTCTGTCCAGTTTCCTGACGACCAAGAAGAAGGTTGACCCCAAAACGGCGCAAACCACCCTCCGGCAGAGCAACGCCGCTTTTACGCTCAGCCGGTACACGCAGACGGACACAGACGAGCTGATGGCGGCTCAACAGATGATGGTGGACGCCATCTTCGGAGCATCCGGAAACGCAATTCAATAGGCTTTGGGTAATTCTTGGGTGAAATGGAGTGGAGCAGGGAGGGGAGGATGCAATCAATACCATTGATTCTAAAAGAATTAAATGGTAGGCACGACTGGATTCGAACCAGCGACCTCTTCCGTGTCAATCTAGCCAGATTATGTTTTTCAACGACTTACAACACCGCGGGGACTGCCAAAGTACGCGGAAGTCGTGTAAGACCGCAGTAGTTGTGGGTTGGACTGTGGGTTGGAATTACGCATACCCACTCCCACTGCTTCATATGCAGCGGCTCCTTAGAGAGCGACGCCCTTCTTGCTCACGGCAAGAAGCAACTCCTCGGCCCACTGATAACGGGATTGCGCTTTGAGCCATAGAGCGGCATCTTCGGAAACCCACTCGACGCATTCCAGAATGCTCGAAAGAGCGATGTAAGGTTGATCTTTGAACCCTGTATATACCTCATTGTGCGAAGTTAAGATCGGCTCGTGATGCGCGATTCGATTCCGCAAACGGCGTATCACTTCCAGCCGTAAGTGGATGATGCTCCGGGGAGCGGTCGCGTGTGGGAAAGCCTTGTGTAGGCTGGGCAGCCAAAGTGTCGAGTGAAACCTTTTGGTGAGGGTGTTCGGCCAGAATCCAAAGGTCAACTCGGCAATCACCTTTCCGGGCAACGCCGTAGGCGGGAGCTTCTCTTTTGCCTCCGTAACCATGTCGGCCATTACAGCGGTCAACGAAAGCGCCTCGCCGGAAGTAGACCACGGAAGCGCAACTCCGCCGTCATACCAGGTTGGCGTCCCAAGATCGCGGCGAAGAGTGTAGTGGATGCTGTTCCTTACGGCCACTTCAAGCCCATGAAGAAAGCCGAAAAGCGCCTCTGAAATGGCGATATTGTGCTCGTACAATTCCAATGCTTCGCCAATATCGCCTTTGGTTGCAGCGAGATAGCGAGACAGCCTCTCTTGCGAAATAACCCGATCGATACAGGCAACGAACTCAGCGGTGTATGTGAACTTTGTGGTTGACATGAAATTGATCTGCGCTATCATTGTAATGAAAGCTGCTGGAGCCATCCCTGCCGAAAGGCACATGACCAGGGCTAAGGACGATGAATAGGGGGAAGGGCAACCTTCCCCCTATTCTTTTGGGTTGGATTTGTCACCCGCTCAGTCGGGATCGTGTAACGTCAGCCCCGCCGCAATGCGGGGCTGTTGCTTTTTCTGCTCGTCGCTGCGCCGGTCGTAGATGCCGGTATCTTACGCCGCGAGCGCCCGGTATAAGGTCTTCCACTCGACTTTGAAGTGGACGGCAGCCGTCTGCCGGTCCTCGCCCTGTTCGATCAGTTTTTGAACGTGGGCAATCTGCTGCGGGGTCAATTTCGGATTGCGGCTGGATTTGCCCCCCCCAGCGTTCGCGGCCTTCGCTCCGGCGCCGGGCCGTTCACTGATTAGGCTGGGCTCAATCTCGGTCGGTACGCCGATCATCCGCCAAATGGCCCGGCCCGTCGGCGTCTCGGTGTCGATCTGCTCGGTGAGATCCAGAATTTGACGCCGCGCTCCCGGAGGTCGTCGAGCATGGCGATCAGGTCGCGCAAGCTGCGGCCCAGGCAGTCAAGTTTCTAGACGATGAGCATACCCTTCCGTACAAGCAAATCCTCATACTGTTGGTATACCTAGCAGCATCGAATTGTGGCTATAAAACGGACGCTTTTGTGCCGAAGAAAATGCGGACTGCAAGTTGTTGATTTTCAGTGGTCACTTACCGCGTGAGCGTCAACCGTTTTTGGTACGCTCGTCGCACCATCCCGGAAACATTTCACTCGACTGGGTTAAGGAGCCGGAGTCAGCCTGTGAACCTTTGGGTCTGCGCCAGTTGCCAGCTCTTGGAACTCTACGGCCAACCCCTATGTTGAACCCATTTCAACCATTCAGCGTAGAATTGTTCGAAATCCAAGAGCATCGAAAGGGGCACTTTAAATGTCCATAATGCCCGAAGGTGGGTGGGTAGACCCACCCCGTCAGGACTCTCAACAGAGGCCGGTCTATCCGCAGCAACCCGCTCACACGCCTAGAAGTTCCTACCTGACCTGCAAAATCTGCGACCGGGGAGCACTGAGTTCAAAGTCAATATTTCGCATGAGCGCCCCAGTTGTTGTCATCGGCTGGATTCTCTTGGTTCCGTCGATTGCCGGGATACTTTTCAGCGGACTGTTGCTTCTTGGATTCATCACACCCACAGGGTCCGCAAGCCGGTCGGGAGGGTCGTATCAGAGTGACTACGATGCTGGCTTCCGGAGAAGCTGTGCGAAGAGCACTAAGCAGCGCAGCCAAGCGGCAGGGTACTACGCATCGCAGCAGCTAATCGAACAGTATTGTGAATGCGCCCTCTCGACAGTTAAAGAGACTGGCTCTGAGATAACAGCGGCTCAAACATGTATGCAGAGAGCCAGAGAGGGGACGCTTGAACCTGCCAGTCACGACGTAGATGTGTTGTATTCAACAAGTTCCTCGCCCCCTAGTTCACTTGATGTTGGAGCCCGTATCTTTGGCAGTACGTTTGCCATTGTCTGTGGCATCGCATGTTTCGTCGGAGGTTTGCTCGGCTGGCTCCTCGTGATGAAGAAGCGCGTTCTTCAATGCGATGTTTGCGGTGCGGTAGTGAACGCCTCCTAGTATTTTTGGGGTCACAAGAACTGATTGCTTTGGACGGTTTGCTATGCTCAAAGGCTTCTTCTCCTCTATTAACCGCATAACCAAGAAAACGCACAGTCACAGTGTGACCCCTGAGTCCAGTCATTCCACCGCTCACGAATCGCGTTTAAGCGAAGCCGAGGTCACATTCTTGTCAATGCTTGAAGGAAAGCGTTCAGGGGATACATCCGTTATGAGTTGGTGGTGCGCCCAGAACAATATTGATGGGAGCCGGGTAATCAACAAACTACATAGCAGCGGCTACCTGAAACTTGCTGACTACAAATTCAATTTGGAAAAAGCGAAGAGTCCGGCACTCGAGGAGTTCTTACGGGAACATAATCTGCCGACGAAGGGCAAGAAGGGTGAACTCGTAAATAGAATCGTGGAGAACATAGATAAGGATAGGTGCCTAGCTCATTTCAAGGAATCTTATTGGGCATTCACTTCTAAGGCCACGGATTTATTGCAGGAAGAAAGAGCCAAGGCTCAGGCAGAATACAGAGCGGATATTGACCTTATCCGGCGAGGTCAACTTGAGACATTCAAGAGGAAGATGTATCCGAACACAAATGAACACTGGGGTACGGAAGACACGTTTTACGAGACCATACAGTTCGTCATGCGACACGGTTTTGAAGACTTCAACCTATCCGAGGAGGTTCGGAGGAACATAGCGTCGTTCGTCGCAGCACGCGCAGTCAACTACAACTCTCGTGGGAATGCCAGTTGCATAGAGCAAATCGCGAACTACTTGGAGTCAATAAATCTCAAGATTGACGTGCTGAAGATGCCCGACTCGCTGGTCAAATATGCCAGAGAGAACGAGATTGAAGAGGGCAGCGAAGCCTTGGAGGTCTACGTGAACTTCGTCATCGGTAGGTCGAGGGCGGAAGCTGAACTAGGCAACTACAAGAATCTAGGTTTTCGCAAGGTAAAGATAGACTCGGCTGCTTGCTATGCGTGTAAGCGGTCTTCAGGCAAGGTGGCATACGAATTGGGTAGAGCGCCAGTTTTGCCTCGCGGTTGGGGTTGTGATTGTATCTACCTTTTGGCAGATTTGTGAGGGCGGAGCGCCTCGTGTTACACCGTTGTGAATGCGACACGCAGCATGGGTCTATATAGTGGTTCTAAGAATGCTCTGGCAATACACAAAGCGGCCTGACAGAAAAATAGCTATCACTCTCGATAACAATGTGTGGCACTTCCTCTTCGACAAGAGGCTAAATCTTGCGGAGCAACTTCCACCTGAACAGTTCGCAATCTTTATTACTCGCGAGGTTGAGATAGAGACAGAAAAGACCCCGGTTGATGTCAGGGGCTATATCGACCGGGCGATAGCCGACTGTGGCGTCAAGACAACCTCGGTTTTTGGGTTTGCCGGGGATGGTTCCGGGCCGCAAAGACGCGGGGGATTTGACCAAGGCACGTTTCAGTCCCAAATCGAACGCGAATTCTACGCGGCGATAAGTGAACGATTCCTCGTTGGGAGACGTGAAAAGGGAAGCGGACTTACAGCCAATGAAGCGGACGCCGCTGTGGCTGCACAATCCTTCTCCTCAATTGTGCTCACATGTGAAAGTCGAAAAGTAAACGGTCCCCTTCGCTTTGCTGCCGAGCATGGCGGGGCAGTCCTCTACTTCGCGGACTTCGACCCGAGCAAAGGAACGTTGAAGGAGTATGTCTTGGACTTTTATCAGAAGCTATGATTGCTACGATGAACATTCCCACGGTGCGAGTTCAGCGCGTCTACGAGTCACCAGCCCCGGCTGAGGCTTCCCCCCGGCATTGTTTCCCCACAACTTGACGACCCCTGTAACCTTCCAACCATGAAACCATCCAAACATCGGCTGACATTCAATGAGATGTCGGATACGGACTTTGAGCAGTTCACCTTCGACGGGTTGGAGGAGTTGAACTTCGTCAACCTCGATTGGCAGAAGGGTACGGGCAAGGAGTTCAGTCCCTCCGGCGATGTGACTTCTGAAACCCTGTAAGGTTATTCTTCTGTCTCTTCGGGGTCGGGAATGTAAACCCTCTTGAGGGGGAGAAGTCCCTTATAGCGGCTGTCGAATTTCTCGTAATGCAGAAAAATAAGGCCCACCAGTTCATCTCCGCCAACTAGGCGAAGATTTGGCTTGTTTCGCGCAAAATTCAGTGCCTGATTTGTAAACTCCCCGAGCGTGACGAAGAGAGCCTTTTCATCAGGGTTGCATTTGCCATACAGAGCGGTGACCTCGGGGTCTCCGCTTTTCCCGTCTGTACTCTTAACCTGCACTTTGATTATGGGTGGCTCAAAGCCGAGTTCGTCTTTATGCGCGATTATGTCAACCCCGCCGTCAGAACCCTTGCCCCGCTTCGGCTGTTGGGTCTTGTAGCCCATCGCCTGTAGGAGATGGGCTACAAAGTCTTCGAACGAACCGCCCTTCAATTCTTGTGCAAGCTTTTTCAGAACGTAATCGCTTGTTTGGTCTTCGATGTCGTTCGCGACGAGCACTACCGTTTCATCTTGTGCCACGGGCACCGATACGTTCTTGCCCTCAATGGCGGCTAGGAACTCATCGGTATATGTCTTGACGGCGAAGAAACTCATCGCAGACCCTATCTCATGCAATGCACCTTGCGAAAAATGAGTTCGGGGGAGACTCTTGAGCCATTTCACCTTTCGGTGGTTGGGGTAGGAACTTTCTTCCTTGGGACTGAATTCATAGTTGCCTTCAATTCGGCCAATATGAATGTGCCTGTCGCTCTTGGAGGGATAGACAACAACATCGCCAATCTTGGCCTCATACACGAACCGATAAAGCTGCCCTGCGCACACGGGTACCGCACCCTGCTTCATGGTCGGGAATGCTGCCGCTACTTTACTCTTGAAGCCCTCGCGATTGGCAGGAAGCTTGCTTAAATCCCCCAAGATGTGCCAACCGATAGCGACATACCCTGCTTGCAAAAAAAGCGTGTCGGCGTCCCCAGTGCGTCCGCCATGTATTCCCCACATTTGAAGGTCGTTCGTCATCGCTTTTCCTCGTATGCTCTGCAATTTTCAACGGCCATGCTCCACACTGGCAAATATGGCCTCTTCCGTCGCTTGCTGTATAGGCCATCGACGACCCGGAGGCAAGCGTTTTCAAAGAACGAAAAGCCGCTCAGTTTTGACCGCGCTATAGCCCGTTGTGAACCCTCTTCCCCATCCGTATTCCAGCTTCTTGCGGAAGATGATGCCGGGGATGGCTCCGCCCGACCAAGCCACTTTTTTCAGCAATCTCCATCCCGTACCGCTTATAGAATTGACAGGCCACGGTGTTCTCAGTGCGAACGGAGAGGTATCTGACCCGCTCAAACTGTCGGCCCCCTGCCGCCTGGTTCTTCCAGATCATGGCGGCAACCTCACTCTTCCTCAAGTCCAAGCTCTGCGGCGGAATAAGCGTCCGATTCTCGCCGGCGCTGGAACTCGCGGGCGGCGGTGAGGTTCACCTGCTCATAGATTTTGCTCGCCCGCGCCCTGGCGCCCGCCATGAGCGAAGTGGGCACTTCGGGCAGTGCCGTGAGCGCGTACTTGATGAATGTGTCGGTCAAGGCTAGATGAAGCTGGCTAACCGTCTCCAAGCTCTGGAACCTCTGGGCGAGACTGTCCGCAAGATTCCCAAACAGCGAGTAGACGAGCTGCTCGAGATCGTCGCGCTGATTGGCTCCCACCGTGACAAGGTAGTCGAAAACCTCGTTGTCGCTTCTGGCCTGGAGTTGGGCTTTTAAGGCGGCAACGCGCTCACCCTGAGCGCGATTGAGACGAATCGTATAGCGGACAATATGAGGCGGTTTTGGTCTCGGCATGACAGCACTATAAAGCACTGTACATTGCGGTAGCAAGGTGACGCACACGGCCCTCTCTAAAGTACATCGGTGCGTCACACATTTCCATTGATAGAAAACGAGATGCATGGAGAAAACCATCAAAGTGCGTCTGCGCTTTATGTTCCACTACTGCATTACCCCATGCAGACCGCTGCCAAACAGCCTTCCTCCGGGCGTTCCTCGACCGTTGGAAAGCGCAGCCTGAGGCTGCGAGAAAAGGCTCATAAAGACAGATAAAGGCTCATTCAGCCTCATGGTCTTAAGTGGAATACAAAAATGAGGCTTGTTGAGCTTTGATGAGCCTTTCTGAGCATAAATGAGTGATAATCTGCCTGCTAGGCTTGCCAGTTCGGTCCATTCTTGGCATACTCTAGTGCAATGCGCATTGCGATACCTGGCGACATCCCCGAGCTTGATACGCTGTTGGACAGGTTTCGAGAACGGCGGGGACTGATGCCGCTCAAGGCGCGGGTCCTGAAGGGCCTGGCAACTGAATTGGCGGCGGCCTATGGAACTGGGCTGCCGTGGATTGATATTTGGCGCGCGCTGGCGCAATGCGGATACGAGGGAAGCTATCGACAGTTCTGGCGGATGGCCGTGCGACTGACAGGCACATATGATCGCAAACTTCAAACGGCCAAGAACCTCCCGCCCCCTGTGGTTGGGAAAGAGATTCAGCATCCGACGGTCCAAGCGAGTGGTGTTAGCACAGGGAACCATGGAAAACCGGAATGGCAAATACGGAGAGAGGAGCAATTAGCGCGGCTAGATAGCGAGGCGGAACTGAATCGCCAGCGTGAGGCGCGGTTGCAAGTTAAGAAGGTATTCACGCCGAGCGTCTTTGTGGGACGGAGCGAGGATTGAGTGCGGCCTACTTCGCCGCCCTTGCTGATCTGCTAACGCGGACCCCGACAATGAAAGCGGAAGGGCTTGGTTTTGGCTTTTGCTTTTGTCTTTCCATGCTCATACCCGGATAGTTGGAAATTCGGCCTGGGTTGAAGCTCCGGGTCAAGGCCGCGTAGCGCCGCGTACTTTGCGGTTTAGCCTTGACGCGGAGCTGGCCAGGCCGATACTCGCTGAGCCGGGATGGCATTCGGGGCGTATTTTCGCAAGAACGCTTGATTTATAGAAACCTACTGCGAAGCGAAACTCCGATGAGCACGAAGCTCAAGCCTCAGTTCTTCCCGGAGCCCCTTACTCTTCTTAAGGCGCCTGAAGAACTCTTCGAGGACACTCACGACAATCGCGTTAATGCTGACGCCTTCCACTTCGGCCCACTCCTTAAGCGCGATCCTGGCCTCTGCGCCGACATGGATTAGTTGCGGATTGGAAAGCCCCAGACCCGCCTTGCGTGTTTGCTGAATCTCCACTTTTTCCCGATCAATCTGGCTCAGGGCGAAGAGCACAATCCGCGCCAGATCACCCTTCACGCGCGATTCCTCCGTGATTGCTTCGCGCAAATCAATCGGAAGCCGGAGCGTCATTCCTGGCTTGTCGTCTGCCGTCTCTTGGACTTTCTTGATCGCAGTCCGGGTTTTCTTCTTCTCTGCCACGAACGAAACTCCTGCGTTCTTGTCGGATTTTCCGCTTTGTATCACACAGACGAGTAATCTGTCGGCACCCAATCACAGGTTCTCCGAATACCCTTCAAGTGGGCACCCTCATCTATGATGACACGCCACAACTGCCATGCACGTCGCAGTATTCAGATTCCTTCCTCCGTTTCTACCCAATGGCCAATTTGCCTGCCGCAGGCGGATATGGCACACTAAACGCGATGTACATTGCAGTATATGATGAACAGCGGAAGGAGAAAATAACCTTGAGCCAAGAGCCCTTTGTATCCGCAGATGAAGCTGCCAAGTTTCTTGGCATTAAGCGCCGCTTCCTGCTTTCCCTGGCACGCAGGGGTATCGCTGGAGCGTATGCGCTCGGTACAGGCGGTATCCGCAAGATTTGGGTATTTCGGCTCTCAGAACTCGCAGATGCTATCGACTCGAAGCGGTATCATTTGATCCATGGCAGTCCCCGCTGAGAGGAGCTTTTGTGGCTTATCAGCGAGGATCAATGAAGAAAGTGCCGCGCAAGGAAGGAGACACCTGGGTGCTTAGGTACAGGGTAGCCACTGCGGATGGAAGGCGGGTCGAAAACACCTTGCCCGTGGGCTTGGTTCGGGATTTCCCGACCGAGAAGGCCGCATGGCGCGAGGTGGACCGGCTCGGCCTGCTTGTCCGCGTCAACAGTGACATCCCTGCCGCCGGACGCATTCGGTTTGACGCCCTTGCCGAGCATTACCTGAAGGCGGATTTCGGGCCGGACGCCGCACGTCCCAAGTCCGAAAACACCGCCCTTACCGTTCAACATATTATCCGCGACTATCTCATACCCCGGTTCGGGGCGGAAATAGCGGAGGATATCAAACCCCTAGACATCCAACGCTGGCTCAAATCCCTGCATACGGACAGGAAACTGGCATGGACATCGGTCTCCAAGATCAGGGGCGTCATGCTCCGGGCTTTCAAGACCGGCATCCTGCACGAGTTGGTGACGAAGAATCCGGCGCAGCCGGTCGAGACCCGGAGCAAGTCGGACTACCGGGCCATCGTCATCACCCCGCAGCAAACACGGGCGATTTTGCGCTCCCTCCCCTGCCCGCTTCACCGCATCCTGGTCTTCACCTGCGCCGCGACCGCACTCAGGGCGTCGGAGCTGATTGCTCTTAGGTGGGCGGATCTCATATTCGATGAGGGACGGATACGGGTTTCCAAACGCTGGTCACGCGGGAAAGACGGCGCGACCAAGACGGTGGGCTCAGACGGCTATGTGCCGCTGCACCCCCGCTTGGCACGTCACCTGAATGCCTGGCGTACCAGAACACCTTTCGGGAGGGACACGGATTTCGTGTTCCCTTCCTTCAAGGAGGGAGGCAAGGTGCCCTTGAGCGCGGGCATCTTCGCGGGCGATCATCTGCGCGCGGCGGCCAAAACCGCCGGTGTTCCGATTCCGGAGGGCCACCGCTTTGGACTCCACAACCTCCGCCATTCGCTGTCCAACTGGATGGTGAACAAGGCGAAGGTGGAACCCAAGACGGTCCAGGGGATACTGCGTCATAGCCGGATTCAGACGACGCTCGACCTTTATACGCAGGATGACGGGGATGAAACACGGGCAGCGCAGGGCGCGTATTTGAAGGCTATGGGAACGCGCACTGCGGCATGATGGATTGTGGGCTGGGTTGTGGGTTGAGGTTTCAAGGTGAAAATACCATAAGTTATTCAAAAATATGGTAGGCACGACTGGACTCGAACCAGCGACCTCTTCCGTGTCAAGGAAGCGCTCTAACCAACTGAGCTACGCGCCTGCAACTGATCA
>Ga0255352_1001104_pt1 | contig 14028 bp, 11 predicted proteins | sample HBST0metaG_FD_189939 | JGI IMG/M metagenome (GOLD analysis project Ga0255352, IMG submission 189939) | Peat soil microbial communities from Stordalen Mire, Sweden - H.B.S.T0 | ecosystem: Environmental > Terrestrial > Soil > Wetlands > Peat | place: Sweden: Norrbotten County, Stordalen Mire...
GGCCATTTGCCATTAACGTATTACCTCTTGAGGCGAAGGTCAAGCACCGGGAAACTACTTCGCCAACCCCTCACTACCCGCTCGAATTCGAAATTACCTTTTGTGTAAGGGGCGTGATCACACCGCCCTGGGGAACACCTTTCTTACCGGTTGCCTTCAGAATCATCTTGAGCAAATGCATGACCGCATCATCCTGGACCCGCCGAGCCACTTTCTCTAAAAGCAGAGAGTGCTGCACGTTATCGAAATAGGCAGTGAGATCCAAATCAATGATGCGCGTCTTCTCTTCGACGATCGCTCGGGCTACCCGGGCTACGGCTTCGTGCGCTGTCCGCTTCGGCCGATATCCAAACGACCCAGCTTGGAAATCCGCTTCGAAGATCGGCTCCAGAATGAGCTTTAACGCCCCCTGGACCACGCGATCACGGATCGCGGGAATCGAAAGGACGCGGACTTTCTTGCCCCCATCCTTGGGAATCTCCTTCTTCCGTGCCGGCATGGGCCGATACGTGTTGGTAACTACTTCATCCCGAATCTGAACGAGAAAACTCTCCGCTCCGCCTTCCTCAATGGCTTCAAACGTGACCCCGTCAATACCCGGCGCCCCGTGATTGCTTCTCGCCATCTGGTAGGCTTCCCGCAAAGTCTCCATCTTGCAGACGTGGACGTATAGTCCCCAGAAACGCCAAGACGGTTCTGCCTTCGCCTTGACATATAGACTCCTTCTCAGGTCCTGCAAACTGATGGGCGTGTTTGTCATTTCACCCTTGCCTCCCGTTTTGTTAGAGTCGTTACAAACAGCAGGGCCTCTTCGCTCTGCGGGCATTACTCCGCTTCTTCGCTACTACTGACCCGGCCGAATCCCTCTCGCCTTCCACCGACTTCCCGGTGTCACCGGTTAGCGGATGATGCATTGCATGATCGCGGTCCAGGTGGCTTTCTGCTTCGTGGTGCTGCTGATGGCGGGGCTGTTTGTGAAGACGTTTCAGCGCCTGTCGCATATCCCGCTCGGGTATTCACCGCAGGGCCTTCTGTTGCTGGAGTCGGTGGCGCCGCATGGAAAACCTCCGCAGGCATGGGAGCAGGTGGCAGATGTGTTGCGTGCCAAGCCCGGGGTAGAACGCGTATCCGAGTCGGGATGGCCGCTGATGGCGTCGTCGTCGAACAATGCGGTGGCAGTAAGCAACGGCCCGCCGAGTGTGGACCTGGTGTATTTCCTGCCCGTGTCGCCGGGTTGGTTTGAGACCATGCGGATGCGAGTTACGGCAGGCAGGGAGTTCCTGTCGAGCGAAACGAATCCCGGCGCAGCCGTAGTCAACCAAACCTTTGTAAAACGGTTCTTCAACGGAGAGAATCCGGTGGGGAAATACTTCGAAGAGGTGGGCGACGATGGTTTGCGGCAGCACTTCCTTGTGGCTGGCGTGGTGGCGGATGCGCCTTATCGCAATGTAAGGGAGGTGCAACTGCCGGTGGCTTTTGTGCCGCTGCGCGAGGTGGATGCCAAGGGCGTCGTGCAGCCGGAGCAGAGCACGACATTTCTGGTGAGGCTGGCGGGGAACGATCAAAGGGCTCTCATGCCGCGGGCTGGAGAGTTCCGCAAGGCGGTTGCGGCGGCGGGCGCGGGCATACGGGTGAGCAATGCGCGAACCCAACAGGAGCTGATCGATGGGCAAACAGTGCGTGAGCGGCTTCTGGCCATGCTGGGTATGTTCTTTGCTTCTGTGGCGCTCCTGCTTGCGGGCATCGGACTCTATGGCGTGTTGAATTACTCGGTGCTGCAGCGGCGACGCGAGATCGGGATCCGGGTTGCCGTCGGCGCGCGTAGGGGAGCCATTGTCCAGTTGGTCACGCGAAGCGTGTTCACCATAGTCGTCGCGGGCCTGGCTGCCGGAGTGGTGCTCGGGTTAGCCTCGGCGCGCTACATGGAGTCGCTGTTTTTTCAGGTCAAGGCCTCGGATGGGAACATGCTGGTTCTTCCCTGTGCCGTGATTCTGGCGGTGGCGGCAGTGGCAACGGTGCCCGCGGTTTTGCGCGCGCTACGGATCGATCCGGCAGAGATTCTGCGCGCAGAATAGTCCTCTTCACAGTTCCAGATTGCGACGCTATCCAATGGGCAGTTGCAACTTGCCACCTGCAACTGCTCGAAAGACCTTGCAAGCGGACGATGATAGGAGAGGTGTCCCGCGCTGAAATCGAGAACCTTTACCTCAACGGGTGCACCGGATGCCGAGCCAGCGGAGAGCAGTTCGCAACCCTCAACGGCCAGATCATCGACCCCGACGGCGCGCGTCGTGGCCAACACAGCAGGTCGTCAACATCGATACTAACGTGGTTTGCCCAACGAAGATCGACAAGGTTGGTCTCTACACGTCTCCCGGTCTGCCTTCGAGCCGCTACCGAATTCAAGTCTGCTGTAACGTATTCAAGGAGGCGGTTCTAGTGTGGCGATTCTGAAGTTCGTTGAAGAACAAGCGCAGATCCTTCAGTTCTGTTTGCCGCAAAGAGAGCGGCAAACTGTGTTCAGCGACTAGTAAGAGCCGATCGATCGGTCCATCCTTTTCTTTCACCGGCACAGTCTTTCCTGAGAAACAGCGTGGGAGAGCCTTCCGCTGAACGCACTTGTGGAGGAGGGACTCGGCCTGTTGGCGTCAACAGAGATTCGAACTCGATGAAAATCAATTGCCGCGGGGCACTTGAGGATCCGATTCAACGAAACAGGTTTATTCGGCGCGCAAGGCGTCAACTGGATTAACCGACGCAGCACGGCGGGCGGGGAAGTAGCTGGCCAGCAATGCCGTAAAGGCGAGCACGGCAGCGACAGCGGACAGCGTTGACGCGTCCCAGGGTTGGATATCAAAAAGCAGGTTACGCATCAAGATAGCTCCTGCTACTGAACCGCCGAGGCCAGCAGCTACTCCAATAAGAACCAACAATCCTGCCTCCCTGAGAATTAACGCACAGACCGTGCTCCTCTGCGCGCCGAGTGCGATGCGCACGCCTATCTCCCGGGTCCGCTGGCTCACCGAGTAAGCCACAACCCCATACAATCCAACTACGCCCAGCACCAGCGCAATGGCCGCAAACCCACCCACCAGCCACGCCGAAGCACTATGCAAATAGGCAGACTGGGAAAGATTGATTCGGTCCACCATCGTCTCCGCACCAGAAGTTAAAATCTGCGGGTCGATTCGACGAATGGTTCCTTCCATTGTCTTCAGCAGCGTTTGCGGCGTCGGCGCCGTTCGCGCGATCACAACAAATCTGGGATCGGGCCCCTGGGCAAATGGGGTGTAGAGCGCAGGAGGCAGGTCCGAATCCAGCGGCCCCTCTTTCATGTTGTCCACCACCCCGACAATCTCGATGGGTGGCTGCGATGCATCGAATCGAATCTGTTTGCCGAGCGGATCTTCACCCGCAAAATATTTACGCGCGAAGGACTGATTGATCACGGTCACAAGAGGTTTCGAAGCGCCCTCATCCGCAGTGAAAAACCTGCCGCGAAGTAATCGCGCCTTCAGCGTACTGAAGTAATCTGCGCTCACCTGCCGGGTGTTGGCTTCACGGCCACCGCTTGGTCCGGGCCTGCCCACGATCTCAAAGCCCGAATTGCCGCCATTAACATCGGCCACGGGAAGCGAACGCGCAATCGCCACAGACTGTACCCCAGGCAGACTCTTCACTTCGCGCACAACTTGCGCTGCCAAAGCCACCGCCTGCTCGTCTTTCGCGTAAGCCTTGCCCGAGGCACTCAATCGCAATATTGCCAGGTGATCAGGCTGGAATCCGACATCGGTGTGGAGGAGGCGATAGAAACTCTGGCCCAGTAAGCCTGCCCCTACCAGCAACACCGTGGCCGTGCATAACTCCAGTACGACAAGACTGGAGCCGAGTCGGCGCCACACGGATCCGGAAGTGGTGCGTCCTCCTTCCGGAAATCCATTTCGCAGATTGGCCATCGACAAGCGCGCTATGGGAGTTATTGAGAACAGCAACCATGACGCGCAGCCAAGCACGCCTGCGAAGATCGCCACATGGATATCCAATCCGAGATCGCGCAAGTAGGGCATATAGGCCAGCTTTTCCGCCGGAATTAGCCGCGTCAGCAGCCTCATCGCTCCGTATGCCGCGCTAACGCCAAGGATGCTTCCGGTACCCGCCAGCGTCAGTGCTTCCGTCGCAAACTGGCGAATCAACCGCGCATATGAGGCGCCCAACGCACCACGAACGGCAAGCTCGCGTTGGCGGGATTCTGTACGCACCAGCAGCAAACTTGACACATTGACGCACGCAATCAACAGCAACAGCGCCGCTCCGCTCAGCAACAGCAGAAGAATCGGGCGCAGATTCCCGACAATGACCTGCGTCAGTGGAAGCACCGTTGCGCCCCTGCCTCCATCGGCATCGGGATACTGCTTCGCCAACTGTTGTGCGACTGAGTTGATGTCCGCTGCTGCTGTTCCCAGTGAGACGCCGTCTTTAAGTTGAGCAATGGCGAACAGCCCATGCTCTCCGCGTCCATTCGGATCGGTGGATTCCCTCAGCGCCGTCCAGAAATCTGCCGGCCCCACGGGCGCGAAATGAAACCACTGCGGCAACACCCCGACAATGACGTTCGAGGTGCCGTTCAATGTAACCGTCTTCCCCACCACATCTTGTCGGCCGCCATATCTGCTCTGCCACGCAGCATAACTCAATAACACAACACCCGCCGCGCCGGAAGAGTCTTCACCAGCACGAAAGTCGCGTCCAAGGATCGGAGTCACACCAAGCGTGCGAAAGAATCCACTGCTCACGGTGACGCCGTCCGCGTGCACGAGTCCTGTCGCCGAATTGAGCGTAAATGAATCGTAATCGTAGGCCTCCACCGAACTGAATACCGTGTTCATCCTCTTCCAATCGAGGTAGTCGAGATAGGAGAGATGAAACCTGGACCCGAGTGGCGTGCTCTCAAAGAGCCCTACCAACTGCTTCGGATTCTTATAGGGCAACGGTTTGATCAATGCAGCATCGACAAACGCGAAAATGGAAACACTGGCGCAGATGCCAAGGGCGAGCACCGCAATGACAGCGCTGGAGAAGCCCGGATTCTGTGTCAACTGATGGAGGGCATATCGTATGTCCGACCAAATGCTGTCGAGTAGGAGCGCTGCATCCACACCGGTTACACGTTCTTTCACCGCCACAGGATTACCGAAGCGCAGGCGCGCATCCCGGCGCGCATCCTCCAGCCGCATTCCCTCAGCAAGGTTGTCCTCAATTCGCATTTCGATATGTGATTTGAGTTCAGCGTCGATTTCCCGCTCAATTCTTGAACGAGAAAAAAGGTTCATCATGCGGCGAATGAGCAGCATCAGATCACCTCACGCGTACCGAAGTATGGCGCGTATGCCTTTAACCAACTGTTCGAAACTCTTCTCCGCTTCTTCCAGTTGCTTCAACCCCACAGCCGTGAGCTTGTAGAACTTCGCCTTGCGTCCCGTCTCCGTCAGCGTCCACTCGGAGCGAATCCACTTGTGCAACTCCATACGATGAAGCGCCGGATACAACGACCCCTCTTCTACGTTCAGCAATTCATCCGAGGCTCGTTGAATGTGGACCACAATTCCATAGCCGTGAAGCGGACCAACCTGTGAAAGGGTTTTCAGCACCAGCAGGTCCAAACTTCCCTGAAGATCATTCCTTGCCATGCGATGCACCCCTATACATCTTTGTATGGAGAGAATAAGCCTAGAAGTGTAGGTATGTCAACCCGGAAAATGCTGCCATTTTCACTTCTTTATGGATGTCCTGCCTGTTCTTTCTTGAATGGGTAAGGCCTCAGAAAGCGGCTGAGACCGTTCCCTGGCTTCAGCGATCTTCGTTGTTGCCAAATCTCTAAATCTCTTGCAGGCGTCCTCGCCCGCCCGCGCCTCAACTCCGATCCCCAAATTACGAACTCAAAGCACTAGCCTGTGCCTTCCAACGCATGAAGCAGGCCCTCGGCGCTGGTTACGGGTGGCAGGCAAGTGCGACCGCGGCAAACAATGGCCCAGGCCTCGACTCCCTCGGGCTGCGGAACCTGAAGCAGGATTTCAGCCAGTGCTTCGGGGATTCCCTCCTTCGTGAGCCGGTGCGGAGCGATGCGCATCACCGTCTTGTTGACCCCGAATCGAGCCACTGTCACGGCTTCAAGGCGCGCGGCTTGGGGTCCCGAACCAACCACCACCACCTGCACAGGATCCAGGAGCAGCCTTTCCAGCGCCAGTCCGTAGCTCCCTGCGTAAAGACCAAAATGCTCCACGATTCCGGCAAAGGAGCTCAGGGTGTCTTCGGCGATCTCACGATAATCGCCGCGTCCGCTCAGGGTCTCAAGCCGCAGCAACGCCGAAACGGCGGTGGGATTGCCGGCCGGAGTGGGCGAGTCCTGCAGCGGCTTGCGCCGTGCGGTCAGTGCTCCCAAAGGGATGACTCCATCGGTCGGCGCGGCAGCGTCGTAGAAAGCCCCCGCGATGCGGTCGTAGAACCGGCCGATCATGGCGTCGGCCAGCTTGACGGCCGCCGAGTAGTAATTCATCCTGCCGGTCGCAAACCATGCGTCGATGCAGGCGTGGATAGTAAACGCATAGTCGTCCAGCGTTCCAGGGGGCTTCTGCCGCAGTGGCTCCCCTTCGGCCGCACGGACGCCGTAGGCGATCACGTGGCTCAGCAGCCGTTCTCCGTCCCAGGCCTCATTAAGCAGCCGGTCGAGTGTGCGCAGCGCAAAATCCCGCGCCGTATCCATGCGCAGAATCCGCGCCGCCTCAAAGTAGGCGGTCACCGCCATGGCGTTCCAGCCGGTATAGAGCGTGCGGTCAATGAAAGGCGTGGGCCGTTCCGCGCGAGCGGCAAGCAGTGCGCGGCGAGCCAGGTCCAGGAGGCGCCGCAACAGGTCCTCACTGCGCCCGGTTTCGGCCGCAAGTTCGGCGATGGTCTTCTTTACGTGGAGCACGTTCTTGGCCGGATTGTGGTGCATGTCGCCCAGTTCGCCAATGTCCCAGTAGCGAAGGATCAGCTCCAGGTCAGCCGGGGCGAGATGCTCCGGTTCCAAAGCAGTACGAGCCTCGGCCAACGTCCAGGTAAAGTAGTCGCCGTCGTCTTCGAGGTCAATGTCTGCATCCTGCGAAGCGTAGAAGCCGCCGTGGGCGCGGTCAGTCATCGTCGAATCCAGCCAGTCGATGACTTCCAGCGCGGTCTGAAGAAAATCCTCGCGGGCATAACTCTGGAAGCCGTGCAGATAGTTGCTCAGCAGCTCCGTGTTGTCGTAGAGCATCTTTTCAAAGTGTGGAACGCCCCAGTGCTCGTCCACGCTGTAGCGATGAAATCCGCCAGCCAAATGGTCGTAGACTCCACCGCGCGCCATTTTTTCGAGAGTGGTGACGAAAGCCTCGCCCGCCTGCTCGAAGTCGCGGTCCATGGCCACTTCCAGCAGGAGGTCCAGGGCGGCTGGGTGGGGAAACTTCGGCTGCGAACCGAATCCGCCGTTGCGGGGGTCGAACTGCTTCAGGATGGAACCGGCAATTCGATCCACCAAAGCGAGAGAAAAATCGCCGCCGCGGCCTGAGAAACTCTCGTTGTGCTCAATAGCGGCCATCACGCTGCTGGCAGACTCAAGCGCTTCCTCCCTCCGCTCCTGCCACACCTGAGCCATGGTCACGAGCACCCGCCCAAAGCCCGGCCTGCCGAAGCGGTCGTCGCGCGGGAAATAGGTGCCGCCAAAGTAGGGACGGCCGTCGGGAGTAAGAAACGCGGTGAGCGGCCAGCCACCCTGCCCGCTGATGGCCGAAACCGCAGCCTGATAGCGCGCGTCTACATCGGGCCGTTCGTCGCGATCCACCTTGACCGCGACAAAATGTTGGTTGATGAGCGCGGCCACACCCGGGTCTTCATACGACTCGCGGTCCATCACGTGGCACCAATGGCACCAGACCGCTCCGATGTCCAGCAGGATGGGCTTGTTTTCAGCCTGGGCGCGGGAAAAGGCAGCCTCTCCCCACGGGTGCCACAGCACGGGCTGATGCCGCGCCGAGCGCAGATAGGACGAGGCTGCATGATCCAACAGGTTGGTTTCGGCGGACGTAGGAGAGACCTCCTCGTGCATGGGCTGAGAATACATCGGTTGCGGCCTGCGGATCGCGGATGATTAGTTCTTCGCCAGTTCGGCCTCGATGGCCTCGACCAGGGCCGGTGCGTCCGGCGCGGTATCTGGTGCGAACCGTTTGACCACTTCGCCCGAGCGGCTCACAAGGAACTTCTCAAAGTTCCAAAGCAATTCAGGCTCCGGATTGGGAGCGATGCCGTAGCCCTTCAGCTTTTCGCGCCACGGGACCTCGGAAGTATTGATTGCCTTCGGCTGCGCCGCGATCAACGCCGCGTAGAGCGGATGCTTTTCGGCACCCACCACAGAAATCTTCTCGAACATGGGGAAATCCACCCCGAAATTCCCGGTACAAAAGGTGAGAATCTCCTCGCTGGTGCCCGGCTCCTGGCCGGCAAAGTCGTTGGCCGGAAATCCGGCAACCACCACCCCCTTGTCCCGGTAGTCCTCGTAAAGCTTCTCCAGCCCTTCGTACTGCTTGGTCAATCCGCATTTGGAAGCCACGTTGACGACCAGCACGACCTTGCCCTTATAGGCGGCCAAAGATGTGTCCGCGCCCGCGATGCTGCGGAGCGGTATGTCATAGATCGATTTGCTCAAAATTCCCCCTTTTGTATTTCCTACTGTACTGACACAGATGTAGATGGGCCACGTCAAGCGTCAGAAATCGAGGACAATTCCAGAAAACCATGAGTTGGTGCCCACCGCCGCACTCCAAAAATGCGGATCGCACAATATATCCATGTTATTATCATTCGCTTGCAGGAACTGTCTTTTGTGTACTGACGCGCACTGGAACCTGCTTGTTTGCGTAATCAACAGAGGCACGAAATCCTCAAACGAAGGAAACTTGATGGGCATAATAAACCTGAAGATCGAATATCTGTCTATCGACTGTCGGAAGGAGTTCGGAAGCGCATAGAAAGCGTCGGTTTGGTGGGCCTGGTAGTACCGTGCCCGCATGGTTGAGTAATGGAGTTTCCGGCGGGCCTGTTTGCGGGTGAGCTTCCAGTCGATGGTGGTGCGGTCGCGGTTGATGCGGCGCTCCCAAGCATGAACTTCGCCGCCTAATGCAGGCAGGTCACCTATTCTGCGTTGTCCCAGACACTGGCGGCTGAGCAGGCTCACTTCGATCTCGTCTTGGTTAAGCCAACTACCGTGCTTGGGTGTGTAATGCACCGTGAAGCGGTTCCACAGCGGCCTCCCAGCTTTTCGCCGTACCGCTTCCCCAGCGACTTGCGGCCGTGCGTGTTCAGGTTATCCATAACGTGCCTGGTGGATGGTCCGCGCTTCAGGATAGCGGGCGACGATCCCCACTAGGTAATCGGCAAACTCCGCCGCCGAGCGCGTGACTGCAGGCTTGGGAAAATGCCGCCCCGCTTTCGGCTCCACGCCACAGAAGACGTTGGCAGTGCCGCAGCGCTTGTACTCGTAGTCGCGCCGGGCCACGTGTCTTGGACGGATGGGCTTCGGACCACATGTTCGACCAGCTTGCGCTTCACCGCCTCATGGGCGATCAACTGCACCGACCAGCGCGCCCGGCCTGCTGGCGGCGGGCCGCAGACCATGGCGATAATGCGCTGGCCCTGCTCAGCGTCCAACAGCGGTTTCTGACTCGGGCGACGCGCATCGTAGATGGCCGCTTCCAATCCGCCCTCCTCGTAGCGCCTGCCCATCTCCCAGGCGGTCTCGGCGGAGATGCTTACTGCGGCTCCGGCTTCCACCGTCGTCCGCCCTGCGTCTATCTGCTGCAGCACCAACGCCCGAAGCACCGCCCGCACCGGCTGCACCCCGCCACTCAACAACCCCTCGACCTGTTTCCGTTCCTGCCGCGAAAACGTGATCTGCAACCTCTTACGTTTGTCCATGCCTCCGCTATACCGCTCGTTGCCGCCCTGCAAAAGTACCAACCTTGATTGCGAATCTACGAAGTCACGGTACTAGCGTTCACCGTTATCCACAACATGCGGCTCTTAGGGACGTGCCGAAAATGTCACGCTATCGTTCCCTGCCGAAGCACTGAATCAGCCCCGGTGCGGATCGCCGTCGCAACCCCAGAATGCTCAGAAAAAAGCTGCTGCAAATCACCTGCACCCCCAGCGTCAACGAAAACACCGACGATAACGCCAATCGCAGCACCCGGTCAGGGCTCACCGTCCCCATCCCCAGCGTCACCTGGCTCGAAAAGGCGAGGGCCGTTCCCCCGAGCCCGAGCGCCACTAATACCGCTCCGACCGTCAGGCCAATCTCAAGCGTGATGTAACGGAACGCTCGCGTCAGCCGAGGGTCGTCTGGCAGCAACCCCTCCGAGATTGCAAATACCTTCGTGAACACCGCAAAAGCAACAAATTGAAACCCAAGCAGAACCGCCGCAAACGCATACACCAGCGTCCGCGCCTCGAACTCGAGGCTGTCAATCACTCTTGGATGCGGCAGCAGCCATGCGGATCCCGCAACACCCAGGACAATCAGCGCGCTCCCCGGATACAAAAACAGCCATCGCGGGCTGTACATCAGCAAGAACCGCAAATGCCGCCATCCATCCTGCCATGTCCGCAGATGCGGCGGGCAATCTCGTCCATCCGGCAACTGCGTTGTTGGTATCTAGCTTATTCTCATCTGCAGCAGGGTCGCCTTCACCACCATCTCACTGGCAAACTCCATCCCCGTCGACCGCACATCCATTTGCTGATAGCTTTCCCGCCTGAACCCTCGCATTCCGCAGTGAAAATCTCCGCACCTCGACTTGAAAAACAGCCTGCCCAGCCCCGTCAGCACCGGATTCCCCAGGTAGCGGTGCAGAAACTGCATCGCCCCCTCCGCAATCCCGCCGCGGAACCGGTTGCCCATTACCAGGTCCTGTCCCGTCTGCAACTCCGCAAGAAACTGCGGAATGTGCGTCAAATCGTGGCTCTCGTCTGCGTCTGCCATCAGCACGTACTCACCCCGCGCTCCAGCGATTCCGCCCATCAACGCGCTGCCGTATCCCCTCTCCGCCACCCGCACCACCCGCGCGCCTTCCGCCTCAGCTATCTCGGCCGACCCGTCCATCGAACCATTGTCGGCAACAATGACTTCCCCTGCCACGCCGGCCCCATTTAGCACACCCAACGCCTGTCGCACACGCTTCCCAATCGTGTGCCCTTCGTTCAGGCACGGAATCACCACTGACAGCACGATCTGGAGTTCGCCCGCTTCAGTTCTGTAGTGGGCGCTTCGCTCAACCTCTGTTCTAGAAGCATTTCTAGTTACCACTTCACCGTCCGCACTCATTGCAGCATTCCTGCTTTCTTGCCGGGACACTAGAAAACCGGACATCTCCTGAAAAGTGCTAGATTAGCACGCCATACTGCCGCGATCTATTCATCATTACAGCATGGCCTCCACGCTAGGCAAAAATGCCAACTGACAGCATCGCTCAGTTAGCTCATAGATGCATGCCCGTGTGCGGGAATGACATCCCCAAAAGTCCACCGTAAAGGCCGCACCCGGCCTTGCCTATCAGCCTCCAGTACCAAATCCTCGAAAGTCCTTCAGTCAATTGGTCCCTGAATCGTTGTGAAAAGGATAGCTTATCCGTATACTTGCGGATGAGGCCCTCTCGTCCATTCATTCGCACGAGGTCGTAGTCTTGAGACCATACGCAGAAAAACAGCGCAGAGCACCACGTTGTAGTCCGCTGTCTTGCTGAGGCTAGCAGCCTGTGGTAAAGGTCCAAATGAGCCGAAATACATCCCTCAGGGGCTAAAGCCCCGCTGATTCAGCGGCACTTACGGTACGACTAAGAACTTATCCGTAAATAGTGCTTAGCTTGATTCCCGCATTAGATTTTGGTGCTGAGGGAGTTCTGTACTGCGCGACGATACGGATCAAGATGGCACAGATCAAGTCTTGGACAGTGTCGGACGCGTTGTGGAGCAAGATTGAGCGGCTGGTCCCAGCGCGAAAGCGGCCGCGTGGCCGCAAATACCAGCGTAAACCCGGAGCGGGACGCAAGCCGATGCCGGCGAGACAGGTTTTTTCGGCGATCGTGTATGTGCTTCGCACCGGCTGCCAATGGAAGGCGTTGCCTAAGGAGTACGGCAGCGCCAGCGCCGTACACGCCCACTTCCAGCGCTGGCAGCGGGAAGGCTTTTTCCTGAAGATATGGAAGGCCGGCCTAGCCGAATACGACGAGATGGAGGGCATCGCCTGGCGTTGGCAGAGCGTGGATGGGGCCACGGGCAAAGCGCCGCTGGCACGGGAATGCGTGGGACCCAACTCCACCGATAGGGGGAAAAAATGGGCGCAAGCGCAGCCTTCTGGTGGACGCCCGTGGCGTCCCGCTGTCGCTCGCCGTCAGCGGGGCCAACCGGCATGACAGCTATCTGTTAGGCGCCACCTTGGGGGCTGTCGTCTGTGCCCGGCCGGATCCCCGCCACGCGCAGATCGAGACGCTCTGCGCCGATGCCGCCTACGTCGGCTTCCCCGCTTTGGCCACCAGCCGGGTTCATCACTATCGACTCAACGTGAAGACGCGCCGACAGGAAAGGGACGAGAAACGTAGACACCCCGAGCACCAGGCCCGCCGCTGGGTTGTTGAACGCACCCACTCCTGGCTCAATCGCTTTCGCAAACTGCTAGTGAGCTTTGAGAAAACGGAAGCCAGCTATAGAGCCCTGCTCTCCCTCGCCGCCGCCTTGATCTGCTGGAGGCAAACAATCACTATTTACGGATAAGTTCTAAAACCGCGCCCTTTCAAAACACGACTTTTACCACAGACTGCTAGCTGCTAGCTTCTTGTCGCGGGAATTCCGGAAACCTCAAGGAAGTACGGAAGCCAGGCTTCGGTAACAACCATGAATTGGAGTTCAGGGGACATGCGAAACTGCCTAGAATGTCGGATCACAGGATGGCAGCGCATCTCAGATCTTTTGAGTGATGTGAAGATCGTGCGCGTGACCCTTATGCTGATTCTGGGTGCGGTGGGCGCTATTCCGTTGGTGCTTCTCACCCCGCCATTTCAAGTGCCTGACGAAGTGCAGCATTTCTACCGAGCGTTTCAGCTTAGCGATCTTCGAATTCGCGCTGAGGTTCAGAATGGAATCTCCGGCGGCACTCTGCCAAGTTCGCTTCCGGAATTGGTGAAATCGAGTGTGTACACACGAGATGGCATACTCTATCCGGCCACGCCCTCGCCCATCACTAAATCGCTGAAGCTGGCATCGATTCCACTGGATAGTTCGACGAGACAGTTCGTAGCGTTTCCTGGATCCGCGTTCTATTCTCCTCTTCCTTACTTTCCGCAGGTACTCGGCATAGCCGTAGGACGCTTGTTCGGATTAGGCCCCCTCTATCTGCTCTATCTAGGACGTTTGGTCAACTGTCTGGCGGCTCTGGGGCTGGGCGGACTTGCCGTCTATTTAATGCCCGTCGCGGGAGAACTCGTTATGGTTGTTGGGCTGTTGCCGATGTCCCTGTTTCTGTACGCTTCGGTTTCTCCTGATGCAGCCGTAATCTCGTGTTCGTTGCTATTTATTGCACTTTCGTTTTCAGCGAGCACCCGCGAGAACTGGAAGACATGGGAACTAGCGATGGCCGCCGCTGCTGCCGCAGTGCTCTGCTCGGTGAAACCCGTGTATGCCCCGATGCTCCTGGCGGGTGTTGTCCCGGAACTACTTCGGCGGAGTAAAGCCGCCATTATTGTTCGAGCGCATTTAATCCTGCTTGCGGTTGGACTTGGAGTCGCAGCGGCTTGGCTGCTCTTCGCAAACTCCACTATGACCGTGCTCTTGGGCGGGGAACACCCTTCTCTTCAAGATGAATATCAGTCTTGTTCAGGCGAAGAAAAGGCGATATTCTTGACGCATGAAGAAGCGTTCAACGAGCAAGCGCGGTCGGATGATGACTGTGCAGCAGTTTCGGGCATCGTTTGG
>Ga0255352_1001106_pt1 | contig 13989 bp, 16 predicted proteins | sample HBST0metaG_FD_189939 | JGI IMG/M metagenome (GOLD analysis project Ga0255352, IMG submission 189939) | Peat soil microbial communities from Stordalen Mire, Sweden - H.B.S.T0 | ecosystem: Environmental > Terrestrial > Soil > Wetlands > Peat | place: Sweden: Norrbotten County, Stordalen Mire...
TGAGCTTCGGCGTTGAGCCGGGACAGATCCGCCGCATCTTCCTGATGCAAGGGCTGCTGATCAGTGTGATCGGCACGGGCATCGGTCTGGTGCTGGGTTACGTGGCCAGTTGGGCCGGTGGGCACTATCACTTTATCCACCTCTCCGCCGAGGTCTATTCCATCGACACGCTGCCTTTCGCCCCGCGCCCGCTCGATGCGGTCATCGTCGCGGCGGTCTCGATCGGCATCTCGCTGGTGGCAACCTTCTACCCCTCGCACTCGGCTTCGCGAATTCTGCCGGCTGAGGCGTTACGGTATGAGTAGGTCGCTAACCTTCTGATTCTGTTGCTCAACAAAAACACCGTGGCAATGTGACACAAAATGTGTCACATTGTCGCTATGCAGACTGTGACCCTCCGCCAGCTTCGCGACACACGCCAGATCAAGGAATGGCTCGCGGCCGGTGTGCGCATCGAGGTCCGCGACCGCAATCAGGTCATCGGCGAATTGGTGCCACGCACTGAGCCGACAAAGGCTGTCGAATGGCCTGACTTCAAGGCACGTACCCGAGAGATCTTTGGAGACAGGATGGTTCCTGCCGTTGAGATGTTGGTGGAGGAGCGCGAGGACCGGTTTTGAGCCTGGTGCTGGATTCGAGCTTTCTGCTCTCGCTCTACGTGCGCGATACACACACGGACGATGCGGCAGAGCGGTTTTCGGGTTCTGTTCTGGCCTTCCTTACCCCGTTGAACCGGGCAGAGGTCGCTCATGCGATTCGCTGCTATGTCTTCCGTCAAGCCATTTTGCCCTTAGAGGCAGATGCCGCTTGGGCGCGATTTGAGGAAGACCGGAAGAATCGAATCTGGGCGGAAGTAGTATTGCCCCTTGCAACTTGGGATACTGCAATTGATCTCGCCCACCGCTTTGGTCCAACGCTTGGCATTCGCACGCTTGATTCCCTGCATGTGGCCTGTGCACTTGAACTGCATGCGGAACAGTTCTGGAGCTTCGATGCACGGCAGCTCCGTCTGGCCGAGGCCGTTGGCCTCACCACAGCGAACTAGAGCATTTTTCCAATTGGTGTAGAGCGAAAGCAGGATGCCGAGTGGCTTTTTCCTTAAGAAAAAGCCACCTTGCACGCCACTCAACACTGCACGTGTATTGGAAAAATGCTCTAACCCCACCCGCTACACTAGAACCGTATGCATCCTCCTGTTCGGCTCATTTCCATCGACGTCGATGGAACCCTTTTATCCAAGGTCGGTGGCGTGGTCAGTCCGCGCAACGGTCGCGCGCTGGTCGCAGCCGAGCAGGCTGGCGTCACCGTGGCCATCGCCACCGGACGCCGCACCGCCTACACCGCGCCACTACTCAAAAACTTTGATCTGCGAGCGGATATGCCCCTGATTACGTCCAATGGTGCAGTGCTGGCAACGCTCGGCGGCGAGCGGCTGGAGCGCAGCGTGCTCGCCCCACGCGTGGCTCGTGGACTTTGCGGCCTGCTGCGGTCCTTCGGCTGTCTGATCTTCACCTTCGACCGGCCCGGACGCAGCGAGTTAGTGCTCGAAGACCTACACAGCGCCGAGGGCCGCATCGCGCTGTGGATCGAGGCAAATCGGAATGCCATTGAGGTCGTTTCACCGCTCGAAACCGCTCTGGAGGATGCCGAAGACGTGGCCGATCAACCGATTCAGGGCATGGTGGCGGGCAGTCTCGCCCAGATGCGCGAAGCCGAAGCGGCGATCAAGTCGAGCCCCTGGAGCGAGTTCTGCGAGTGCGTTCGCACCGAGTATGCGGCGCGCGATCTCGCGATTCTCGACCTGCTGCCGGTCGGCGTCTCAAAGGGAACGGCGCTCGAACGGCTGGCCACGCGGCTTGGCATCGATCGCACAGAGGTGATGGCCATCGGCGATAATTGGAACGATCTGACGATGCTTGAGTGGGCGGGTCAGGCCGTGCTGATGGGCAATGCCGCCAGCGAACTGAAGGCCCACGCCAAGATGCGCGGCTGGAAGATTGCTCCGCCCAACGATCAGCATGGGGTGGCCGTGGCAATTGAGGCGGCGCTGGCCAAAGTACCCGCGTCGGCTGTATAAGAAATGGATTCGATGTTCTTTCTCCCGAACAAACCGGTGCTCGCGCTTCTCGCGTTTTGGGCTTTTGCGCCGCTGGGTGCGCATGCCGGCGAACTGGCGGTTCTGCGCAACGGCTTCGAGCAGCGCTGCGACCATCACGCCGTCATCGATGGCCGGTTGCGCCTTTTTCTCGCCTCAGGCGAGGACAATTTCATCGAATACACCCCCGACGAGGTGGACCGCTTCGAAGCTGCTCCGGAGGAGCCTGTGTCGCAGGTTCACGCCGCAGTGCAGCAGGAAGGCACGGCGCTCACCCAGGCCGATCTGCATCAGATTCTTGCCAGCGCCGGCAAGGCGCACGACCTCGACGTCGATCTGCTGGCCAGTGTCATCAAAGCGGAAAGCGGCGGCAACGCGCGGGCCGTCAGCCGTACCGGAGCCCGCGGCCTGATGCAGTTGATGCCGGGAACGGCGGCGGGTCTTGGCGTTGCGGACAGCTTTCGTCCCGACCAGAACGTGCAGGGCGGCTCAACCTATTTCGACGCGCTGCTGACCCGCTATCATGGCGATCTGGCGCTGGCTTTGGCCGCCTACAACGCCGGACCGGCCGCCGTCGACAAATACCACGGCATTCCGCCTTATCGCGAGACCCGTGCCTACGTCGCCCGCGTGATTCACGAGTTCAATCGCCGCATCCGGGCCCGCGAGGCCACCGAGCGCGCCAGCGCATCGACGCCACGCAAACATCCTTAGAGCATTTCTCGCGAGGGAGATTCTCACCGTCGTCACGCGGGAGGAATTACCATAGGGGTTGCGCCCTTACTCGGGACGTACGGAGTGATCTTGAAGAAAAAGCAGTGGATTGTTGCATTGATTGCGTTGGCCGTTGTCGCCGCGCTTGTTTTTTGGGGCCGTGACCGCATTCATTTCGACTTCCGTCTCTTCCGCGAGCAGGTGGCGCTGGCCAACTGGGGCATGATCGTCGCAGGCATTGCCTGCATCTATGTCGGATACCTTTTCCGCTCCGTCCGCTGGGCCTATCTGATGCGCCACAACCAGCGCGTCGCGCCCCTGTCGCTGATCGGCACGCAGGTGATCGGTTTCACCGCCGTGGCCCTCATCGGTCGCGTCGCCGACCCGGTGCGTCCCTTCCTGGTCTCGAAGAAGACCTCGACGCCGGTCAGCGGGCAGATTGCCGTCTACATTATCGAGCGGCTCTTTGACTTTGGCGCGATGGCGCTGGTCATCTCCGCCGTGATTCTGGCCTCTCCGGCCGGATCGATGCCCCATCCGGAGATCGTCAAAAAGGTTGGTTACGGCGGCTTGGCCGCGACAGTTCTGGCTGGAATCTTCCTCGTCTTTGTCCGGCTCTTCGGCACGGTTATCGCCAAGATTTTTGAAGACCTCTTCGGCGCGATTTCGCCCAAGCTCGGCCAAGCGGTCGGCAACAAGGTCCGGACCTTCCACAAGGGTCTGGATACGATCCGCTCGCTGACGGACTTTCTCGTTTCGCTCAGCCTGTCGCTGGTGATGTGGGCCTTGATTACGGCGGCCTATATTGTGACGCTGCGTGCCTTTACGGCCAGCCCTGAGCTGGCCTCGATGAATCTTTCGCGCTGCATTCTGTTGATGGCGATCAGCGGCGGCGCCAGTGCGCTGCAGTTGCCAATCATCGGCTGGTTCTCGCAGATTGCCTTCGTCGCCGCCGCGTTGACGGGCATCTTCGGCGCAGCGCCCGAGGCGGCGACGGCTGCAGCAGCCACACTGCTGCTGGTTACCTTCCTCAGCATCATTCCGGTGGGACTCATCTGGGCACAGTTGGATAACATCAGCCTGCGGTCGGTGACGGCGGAAAGCGTCGGCAAAGAACTCGAAGGCGAAGAAGTTTAAATACAGCCAATCGCAAACGCGCCAACAAGCAGAAAGGCCCAGGGGTGCAATCCTCTGGGCCTTTCTGCTTTCCATCGGGAGTCTACTTCTGCGGCGATGCGCTGCCTCGACCGCTCGGGTTGAAGCGAATCGTCTCCGGCCCGACAGCGCCGCCGGTCATCAACATGCTCATGGCCTGTTCCATGGTCAGATCGGTATCGGTCACCTTTTCCATGGGAACGATTTGCAGAAAGGCCGAGGTTGGGTTGATGGCGTTCGGCAGCAAGACCGCGGCCAGTGGCGCGCCGGTCGCCTCGTCGGTCATGGTGCGCGTCAAAAAACCGATGCTCTTTTGACCCAGCGTCGGAAAATCGACGAGCACCACCCGCTGACTCGACTCCTTTTTTGCCATCATCGTATCCAAAAGCTGGCGGACCGAGGTATAGACCTTGGCCACGAATGGCAATTTTGCAAGCATCGCCTCAAAGAGCCGAAACACTTGGCGGCCAATAACCAGTGAGGTAACGCGGCCGGTCACATAGAGCAGCAGAAGTGTGAGCACAATCGCCAGCACCGGCTGTAACCAATCCTGCTGCAGGCGGGTATCTGGATCGATCGTTGTCAGCAGATGCACCACCGGCAACCCGGCCTGAGCCAGCGCCCGAAAGAGGAAGCGAAAGACCAGAAAGGTGACGATGAGCGGGCCAATGGTCAAAATGCCGGCCAGAATGTTGCTTTGGATGTTGCGCAAAGGGCGGTGGAAGAGCGATTTCATGCCTTGCTCCAGACTCCGGAATCGAAAATCTCCTTTCATCCTAATCCCAGGGTTCGGCCTGCTCCGGTTTCCCGATCTATGCCTTCGTCCGTCAAAAATCGCGTCGGAAGTCGCGTAACACTTTATAGTAGGTAGAGATGTGGTTGAGCGATTCATTGCCGGAAGCCTCTGAACCCTTGCGGATTGGCCGTGCCCCAAGCGAGGCCCGCCCGCGCGCTGCGGGGTCGCCTCTGGCGATGGGCAACCGCACGTCTTCCCGTCCGGTGCGGCCCGAGCCGGTGTCGGAACGCCGTCAGGCTAGGCCCGAGCCGGTGTTGGAGCGCACTCTGCCCAAGCCTGAACCGAAGCAGGAGAAGCAACCAAGCGGCATCGAACGCGCGGCCAGCATGTTGCGCATGGCCATACCCTTCGTGCAGAGGTTTTTGCCCTTGATCGACGGGCCTCTGGGCGCGGTCGTCTCAGGAGTTCTCGCACCCCGGCCAAAGGAATCGCACCCGGCACAAGCCTCCAACCTGGTTCCGCTTGAAAAGGGACTGATACGGCTTGAAAACCAGCATCAGGAACTCTGTGAACAGGTTGCCGCGCAGAACTCCTCTTTGCAACGGGTCGAGGATCGGCTACAGAGTCTGCGCGAGGCCACCGACCGCAATACACTCGAGCAGCAAGAGCTGATGGAAGACCTGAAGTCTGTTGGCACCAAGGTCAACATGATTACTTTTATCGTCATAGCCATGCTGCTGGCTTCCCTGCTATTGAATCTGGTTCTTTATCTTCACATGGAACGCGTTCTTCCGTAAGTGTGCTATATTTTTACAGGTGACTTAGTAGGTTATTTTTAAGATCTATATATTTCGAGGTCCGACGTATATTGACTATCTTATGGATTTCAGAAGAATTACGGGAAAAGTTATCGCATCAACAGCAAATTTCATCCAGTAAAAACAACTTTGCTCTTTCACAGTAGCTTCAGGGTTCCTACTCATCTTAGCTGTTGCCAGTCGTATTTTCCGCAAGCTAGTATTCGATTAGTCCAATGAGCTGCTGCGCTGTCTAGCTCTAGCTCCTGCTGAAGGACTATGTATGCCGCTGTTCCAAAAAGTTCACAGGGTTTCACCAACGAGCGCCACAAGGTTGCTTCAGTGTGCGTGAATGGAGTATCTAGCCATGGCATGGTATGCCTATTGCATAGGTGAAAAGCAAGCTTTTCCAGAGTTAACTCGTCATCGCAAGCCTGTACCCCTGGAATCTGTGTTCGGAGTCAATGGCAATCAGGTTTTTCTTTATCCGGCCAGCGATTTAGCTATTGTTGTCAGTGAACACGATCCCGCCGAAGAAATCAATCAGAAGTGTGGCGTGGATCATGCCCGAGTGGTTGCTGCATGCTTTCAGCAATCGACAGTGCTTCCTTTTCGTTTCGGCACCGTTTTTCAGGATGACGAAACGCTTCGCAAGTCGATCCGCTCCAACCAGCGGCAATTTCTTTCCAATATCGACAAGCTACGCGGTAAAACGGAGATGCACCTGAAGGTCTTCGTAGGTGCCTGTGGCATAAGGGAACTGGAGCGCCGCGCCGCAGCCAGTACGGGCAGTCACCCCTACCTGAGTGATCTGCTTGAGAATGCCACGCGCGCCCGTGAGCGCCAGACACGCGCCCGCGCGGTCAGCTTCCAGATGCACCGCCTCTTTTTGCCGCTGGACGAAGATGTCAGTTGCCGAATGACGGAGAACGGAAAGATGGTGCTCGACATCGCGCACCTGATTGACCGCAAGAGCGTCGAGCGCTATCAGAACAAGTTCAATACCACCAGCGCAACGATGCAGGAGTGCCAAATGCAGATTTCCGGTCCCTGGCCTCCGTATCACTTCGTACTCCGGCTGATGCACACGGCACATACGCAGTCGGTTGCGCCGCAAGCGGTTGTTCCGGTTCAGGCGGTAGTCAATGCAACATCCGTTCCTGCTCTTGAGCAGGCTGCAGCTCTCGCATAACTTATACAGTAACCCCTCCGCAACGAAGAAAGCCCCGGTGAGAACCGGGGCTTTCTTCGTAGTTATAAAACTAACTCGGAGTTAATCGTAATATTCGAGTCCAAGGTGTGTGACCAGTTCAGCACCGGCGATATGGCGCAACGTGTTCTTGAGCTTCATCGACTGAATGAACAGATCGTGCTCAGGCTTGAGGCCGACGGCCGTCTGCGGCGACTTCAAGTAGAAGCTGAGCCACTCCTGGATGCCGATCGACTGCAGTTCGGGTGTGCGCTTGGCCAGATCCATGAACAGAACCAGGTCGAGCGCGACGGGCGCGGCCAGAATCGAGTCGCGGCAAAGAAAGTTCACCTTGAGCTGCATCGGGTAGCCGAGCCATCCGAACAGGTCGATGTTGTCCCAGGCCTCTTTGTCGTCGCCGCGCGGCGGATAGTAGTTGATGCGGATCTTGTGATAGACGTCCTTGTAGAGATCCGGATACTTTTCCGGCTCGAAGATGTAATCGAGCGAGCCCAGCTTCGATTCTTCCTTGGTCTTGAACGACTGCGGGTCGTCGAGCACTTCACCGTCGCGGTTGCCAAGAATGTTGGTCGAGAACCAGCCACGCACGCCGAGCAGTCGCGCCTTGAAGGCCGGCGCCAGAATTGTCTTCATGAGGGTCTGGCCGGTTTTGAAGTCCTTGCCTGCAATCGGCGCGGCGTTCTTCTTCGACAGCGCCACCAGCGCCGGTATGTCGACGGTCAGGTTGGGCGCGCCATTGACGAACGGGACGGCTTCGCTCAGCGCCGCGTAAGCGTAGATCTGCGAGGAGGCAATGCCGATGTCGTTGGTTTCGAGGCCCTTCTCGAACGACTCGATGGTTTGATGGACGGCCGTTGGCTCCAGAAAAATCTCGGTCGATGCGGCCCAAAGAACAACGACGCGGTCGACGGTCTTCTTGAAGGCACGGATGTCGGCGATCAACTGATCGGCCAGTTCGCGCTTGGTCTTGCCGTGCTTGATGTGCGTGCCATTCAGGCGCTTCACGTAGTACTGATCGAAGACGGCCGGCATGGGCTTGATGGTCTCAAGATACGGCTTCAACTCGGCCAGCATCTTGTCGTTGAGCACGCTGGCGTGAGCGGCGGCCTCGTAAGCCGAGTCCTCGAACAGGTCCCATGCGGTGAACACAACGTCATTCAGCTTGGCAAGGGGAACAAAATCCCTGATGTAGGGAGAATTGTTGTCGGTGCGCTTGCCGATTCGGATGGTACCCATCTGGGTCAGTGAGCCGATCGGCTTGGCCAGTCCGCGGCGCACGGCTTCTACACCGGCGATCAACGTCGTGGACACGGCGCCCAGACCGACGACCATGACGCCCAGTTTGCCGGTTGCGGGCGCAATGTTGGATGCGGCGGTCTTCTGGCCGCCTTGGGATTGAATGGACATGGATCTATGCCTTCCTCTGCATAGCCGCGAGTTTGCCCCGCGGCCGGTCAAGCGCGCGGCGGCCTTGGGGCCGCCCTCTTGCTCAAACGCGCAATTCCGTTCTGCTTCAGGCTTCTGTCGTCTGCCTTCCGCGCCGGATGTGCGACCAGACGAACCACACAATCGCAGCCAGCAGCACGACTTCTACGCCGGCATGGAAGCGATGGAACGCCTGATGAAAACGAGGATCCGTATGCCACTTTTCGCCCAGCTTCATACCCACGTAGGCCAGGGTGAAACACCAAGGCCAGGAACCGAGAAACGTGTACAGATGAAAACGGAGCTGCGACATCTTGGCGATCCCCGCTGGAAACGCGATGAACGTTCTCACCACCGGCAACATGCGCGACAGCAAAACGGTGACCGAACCATACTTTTCGAAGAACCGCGTCATGCGGTCCAGATCGTGATGGTTCATCAACACCCATTTGCCGTAACGCTCCACCAGTGGCCGTCCGCCGACGGCGCCGATCCAATAACCGATCAGCGACCCCAAGTTGCAACCGATGGCGCCAACGGTTGCGACCCAGAGCAGGTTGAATCTGCCGAGATAAATCAGATAGCCCGCGAAGGGCAGGATGATTTCCGATGGCAGGGGAATACAGGCGGACTCGATCCCCATCAGCGCTGCGATACCGACATACCCTCCGGAGCCGATCGCATGCGTCACAAATAAAACCAGAAAAGCAATGATTTTTTCGCTCATGAGCGTTTTCAGTATATAGGCCAAAACCCCGCTATTTATGCACCGATTTCGCATTCAAGTGCATAAAAAATGATGCACACGTATGCATCTTTCGCAGGCTGGGATGAATCTGATAGGAGAACTAGAAATCAACTCCCCCGGAGGCTCTGTTGGCTAATTTTTCACCCGTTCCGCTCACCCTAGAGGGCTCGAGCGTCCTGCATCAGTTCTTTCAATTCGACTGGAAGGCGTGGAAGGCGCTCGATGCGGCGACGCGCGCGAAGATCGTCGCCGAGTCGCTCGCCGTACTCAAGCGGCTGGAGCGCGCCACCGCCGACGGCCCCATTCAGTCGGCGCTCTACTCGCAGCTCGGCCACAAGGGCGACCTCGCTTTCATTCACTTCCGCAAGAGCTTTGCCGAATTGAACCAGGTCGAGCTTGAGCTGGCACAGACGCCGCTCTACGACTACCTCACGCTCGCGCACTCCTACGTCTCGGTCGTGGAAATGGGCCTCTACGAATCGAGCCAGAAGACCCGCGAGGCCGCAGCGGAAAAGGGTCTCGAACCGTTCACGCCGGAGTTCGATGCCTTCGTGAACACCAGCCTCGCACGCATGGCCACCGGCATGGCCGCGCGGCTTGTCCCCGAGATTCCGCCCGCTCCCTACCTCTGCTTCTATCCGATGAATCGCCGCCGCGGCGAGGAAAGGAACTGGTACATGGTGCCCTTTGCCGAGCGCCAACATATGATGCACGAGCACGGCTTGGTCGGCCGCCGCTACGGCGACCGCGTCAAGCAGATCATCACCGGCTCGATCGGTTTCGATGACTGGGAGTGGGGCGTCTCGCTCTTCGCCGAAGACCCGATCGTCTTCAAGAAGTTGATCTATGAGATGCGCTTTGACGTAGTCTCGGCCGTCTACGCCGAGTTTGGCGAGTTCTTCTTCGCCCTGCGCCTCGATCTCGACAAGCTCGCCGGCTGGACCGAAGGCAAGCTGTAAGAGCCGCCCTGCATGCGGCTGCGCGACTGCAATCGCTGCAAAACCGGAGGGAGCAGAGGCCTTCAGGCCTCTGACCTTCCGGGAGAGCTTCATCTTCCCTGCTACGCACGCCGCACAATGCAATTGCACCTTCCATACCCAGGGACGTAGAATGCGCTGACTCCTCCACAGGAAAGGAACAGGCATCGGGCTATGGCCGTTGATTGTCGGAAACGTTTACTCGGCGGGCACTTTTCTACGAACATCATTCTTGGTGGCGCGGCTCTCGCGGTATTGCTTGCTCCGTGCGCCTCTGCGCAGGCACCTGCCTCGCCAACAACGGCCACACCCACACAAAAGACTGCGCAACACACCTTTGCCGCGGTCTCGCTGCGCCCCGGCGGCAAAAAGAATTACATGATTGGCTTGGACTATCTTGGCTCCGCCAGCAAGGAAGAATTGCCAAAGGATGGTCTGGTCAACTGGAATATAACGCTGGGCTACCTCATTAGCTTTGCTTACGATCTGCGCGAATCACACGAAGTCTCGGCGATGCTACAATCCCTGCCCAAGTGGACCCAGGGCGAGTGGTACGTTGTACAGGCGCGCGTGGAAGGCTCGCCTTCACGCGCCGAGGTGCGTGCCATGCTGCGCTCCCTGCTCGAAGAGCGCTTCAAGATTGCAGCGCATACCGAAACGCACGAAGGCGATGTGTATGCGCTCACGTTCGTCAAATCAGGCAAGCAGTTCAGGCCGCATCCAACGGGCGAGCCCTGTACGAACTTTGTTCCGCTAGGGTCGGAGATCAAGCGCCCTTTTCCCTATCCTTCCTATGAACAGGTTCATCCCTTTTGCGGTGTCTTTGTTCGACAACTCAGCCCCTCTAAAGATCGATTGGAGATGCTGGATGTGACGACACAGCAGGTTGCAGAGTCCGTTGGAGGATTCATGCCGTTGCCGGTCATCGACAAAACCGGACTCACCGGCAACTACGATGCGATCATTGATTTTTGGCAAGGGATTCCGCCAGCAAACGCCGATCCAACGATGGAAGTTGGTCAGCCCATTGAAACCAACATCGAGAAACTTTTTGGTCTGAAGTTCACCAAGCAGAAGGCGCAACTCGAAAGATTTGTCATCGACCACATCGAGCAGCCGTCGGAGAACTGATGTGCACGAAACAGCGAGGGTGCGCCGGGCACGCACCCTTCGCGATAAACTCGATGTATGCCGAATCGCGCATCAACCACCAAGCCAACCACGAAGCGCACAGCGCGCGGCGCGCTGGCCCCCGAGCGCATTGGGGCGATTCTGCGCGGGCTCGACGAGGCCTATCCGAATGTGGAGTGCGCGCTGACGCACAGCTCGCCGTGGGAGCTGCTGGTGGCGACGATTCTCTCCGCGCAGTGCACCGACGTGCGCGTGAACATGGTCACCCCCGCGCTCTTTAAGCGGTTCCCGACGCCGCAATCGCTTGCCGAGGCTCAGGTCGAAGAGATTGAAGAAAAAATCCGGTCAACGGGTTTCTATCACAACAAGGCAAAAAACATTCAGGGCGCGGCGCGGAAACTCATCACGGATTTCAAGGGCAAGGTTCCCGAGACGCTGGCGGAACTGACGACACTGCCGGGCGCGGCGCGCAAAACGGCTAACGTGGTGCTCGGCGTCTGCTTCGGCAAGGCCGAGGGCGTCGTCGTCGACACGCACGTCTTCCGCATCACGCGCCGACTGGGCCTCGCCAAGGGCGACACGCCGCAAAAGGTCGAGCAGGAACTGATCAGGATTCTGCCACAGTCGCGCTGGATCGGCTTCTCGCACCAGATCATCCATCACGGCCGCGCCGTCTGCGTGGCGCGCAAGCCGAAATGCGACCAGTGCAACCTTGAGCAGCTCTGCACCGCGAAGGACAAGACCTGGTGCTCGTAGCTTCTACGAAATCGCGACCGTGCTTCCTGGCTGCGACACCGGCAGGTCGAGTCGGCGCGAAAACTCGTTGATCTTCATCCAGTACAAGATCCAAAGCACCAGATAGGCAGGAAAGGCCAGTCCACAAAGCCCGGGAACCAGCACACATGCACCGACAATACACATTGCCAGACCGATGTCGTGTCCCGGCTGCTCACCCATAAAGGGCACGCCGCGCCGCGCAAACTCGGCAGCTAGCGCGCGCGAAACACCGTTCATCATGAAAAAATGCCAGACGGTGCTGACCAACGGAATCAAAAAGAGCCAGCACGTCCCTGGATCAATGCTGCAGACCTCGGGGGCACACTTATGCAGCGTCTTTTGGATCGTCAGAATATAAAAAATCTTCGGCACGAAGACTAGAGGCAAATAGACGAACAGGCAGGCAATTCCCAGAACAAATAAATGCATTGGCTGTAGCAAGTCCCCCATCGCAAAAGCCCCTTTTCCATTGAGTGAAATGAATGGGGCCATATTATTCGCTTCTATTCTGACTGTCCATGCATTTTTCCGCCGAGCGTCCGCGCTTCCACAGCCTTGCGCACCTCGGAGGTGGCGTTCAGGTCAAACTGTTCGAGGAAGGTCTCGGTCGTCACCCAACGGCGGGCGCGCTGGCCCGGCCGCGGTGCCATCGGCTTGATGAGCCTACGCCGTCGCAAGGCTTCGACCAGCGCCGCACTGTCGCACTCGCGAATGCGCGTGATCTCCGGCAGCGTGATTCCCGGCTGCAGCGCGATCAACGCCAACACATCCATCGCACTCGGACTTGGCGGGCGCACGGACAGCTTGCCACGCTCCAGTTCCCTACCTCGCCGCACATCGTCAGCAAACTCGGGACGAATCTCCATGCGTACGCGATCGGCGGAACGCACAATTCTCCAAGGCCGCCCCGCCGCGCCGAAATCAACTTCGAGGGCCGTGAGTGCCTGCTCTAACTCCGCAGCCGTTACGACAAAAAGGCGGGCAAGTGCACTCACCTTTGCCGGTCGCGTCGACGCGCCCAGCACCGCTTCCAGCCGCGCCTGTAAACTTGGTTCGCTCATCTTCTCCGTGGGCTGCAATGGCAACTTATTACATTCAATTCTAATGAAAGCCCCAGAGTGCGTCCTACCTCCCTCAATTTTCCGAGGGCTTTTCGATGTGCTCAATCGCCAAAAGACTTACCGGTCTGGTTTCTTTAACAAGCTTTAGTCCCAGCTGCTTTTTCACGGCCTCGATGGCGGACTGGCCAGTTGCATTGGGCGCGGTATTGTTTTCCGCCCTCTCGTACCGGCGAAAAACAAGACTCATATCGAAGCGCTCTGCATCGCCAGTGCCATCGACGATCAACTGGCGAGAGCCTCCCTGAAACGGTGCAAGCTCGGTCAGAAATTCGGCCAAGTGGCTCAGCGTCGTGCCAACCATTTCGACATGAAGCAGATTCCCTTCCTGCCAGTTTGCATCGCCACAGAACCGGTTCGCGGGCCGCTCCTTCGGCGTGTTGTCCAGGTTCGGCGTTGTCCGCTCTTCGCATCCATCTGCCGCTACATGCGGGCGTAATCCCGGCCCAAACTTTCCAGCTTCCGCGAAGACCAGGGCATTGACGGGAAGCTGCCGGATTTCGCTGCGCATCTTCAAATGCAGCCGCTCTTCCAGTAGATTTCGCACCATCACGCGCACCTGGCTTTTGGTGGGATGGCCTTCGGCGCGCGCCTCGATGGCGATCGGCGTACCCGCACCCTCCCAGTGCCGCAGACCATCTTCGAGTAGCACCTCCTGCTCCTCGAACGACGGAAGATGATAGGCAAACATGATGTACACCTTGAGGTAGGTATTGGCGGAAAACAGACCGTTCAGCCGTCCCGTATCTTCGAAGCCGTCGAGGCCAAAGTTGGTACGCGGCGATGTTCCCGGCGCGCTCATGCGCACCGAAGCAACATCGAAACGCATCTGCTCATCCGCACTCAGTTGCGCGCCGGAAAAGCCATTTCTGTTGGTTGCGGGTGTCTGTCCAGATAGAATTCCCGCACCGACGACCGTGATTAAAATTCCAGAAACTATAGGTGCAGCCAACCTGCTCCGGAAGAAACGCCACGCGAACAGCAACTGGGGAGTCTTCTCATTTAGAGACATCGATTGCCTTCCTTGTGATTGTTTCAGCCATTTTACAGTCAGGTTGGCAGCGATCAGAGATGTTTAAAGGATTTCCGGCCACATCTGAGCACCA
>Ga0255352_1001116_pt1 | contig 13949 bp, 11 predicted proteins | sample HBST0metaG_FD_189939 | JGI IMG/M metagenome (GOLD analysis project Ga0255352, IMG submission 189939) | Peat soil microbial communities from Stordalen Mire, Sweden - H.B.S.T0 | ecosystem: Environmental > Terrestrial > Soil > Wetlands > Peat | place: Sweden: Norrbotten County, Stordalen Mire...
TTGCCGCCGGATCGCCCGCCGCGCTCGCCTGATTGCCGCCCATGCCGATGTAAGTCAGCGCCATGCTTTTAGTATCGCCTACTCGTCGCGCAGAGCCTCCATCGGCTCGATGGCCAACGCGCGACGCGCGGGGATCAGCGCAGCCAACAGGCCAATCGCCGCCAGCGCCAGAGCCACGGCCACATAGGTGCCCGCATCGGCCGGCTTCACCTCGTAGAGGAAGCTCTTCAGCAAGCGCCCCATCGCCAGCGCCAGAGCGAGACCGGCAACGAGCCCCGCGCCCACCAGCACCGCGCCCGAGCGCAACACCATGCGCGCAATGCTCTGGCGACTGGCACCGAGCGCCACGCGCAGCCCGATCTCGCGCCGCCGGTAGCCGACCAACTGCGAAAGCACGCCGTAGAGCCCCGCAAAGACCAGCACCACGGCCAGCCCTGCGAAGGAGCCGACCAGATAAAGCCCGAGCCGCTGGTTGAAGGTGTTTTTGGCGACGGTCTCGTGCATCGTCGCAAAGTCGTCGAGCACATAACCTGGCGCATCCTGATGGAAGATCGCACGCATCTCGTCGACCACCGAAAGGTCGCCACGTGTGCGCACAATAAAACTCATCTTCGTTTTAAGAAGCGGCTGATAGTACAACGACCCTGACGGAATTTGCTCATACGGCAGCCAGAAGGCAGGGTGCGGCGCCACGCCAACCTTGGTATCCACCTGATCGCCGACCACCCCGACAATCAGGAATGGCCGAAGCATGCCTGTCTCCTTGCCGCCCAGATCAAGTTGATGCCTCAGGATGTAGCCCTTCGGAAAATACTTTTTCGCGAAGCTCTCGTTGACGACGGCAACGGCGGGCGCTGCCGCCGTATCGCCAGAGTCAATCATGTGCGCGAAATTGCCGCTGACTACTACGGGGTGCGTTTTTTTTGGGGGGGGGTACAATTGCAAAATCATGCTGAAAAGATTGGCAATATTCGCAATTGCCGCATTCATGGCTGCCAGTGTGTCCGGTCAGCCAAATAAAACTGCTAATTCCAATCAGCAACCAGGACATCCAGAACAGCCGGTCACCGCTAAATCCACGCCAGAGAAGCAAAACGGAACCGCCGACGATAAAGGAAAAGCCGACTCCGACCCGCCAAAGTGGTACGCGCCCCTCGAACGGCCCGATTGGTGGCTCGTAATTTTGGGGTTTGGAACGCTTCTGGTAGTAGGCTGGCAAACGAAGATTTTGGGGGATTCGGTTGCGGTTGCCAAGAATAGCGCCGAAACGACCGGCAAGCAGGTTGAGCGTTATGCCAATGCCGAGCGGGCCAGAATTATCATAGACATCACTGATTCTGGACGTTCCTTTCGCATCAGGGGGAAAATACTGGAAAGGCAGTTGCACAAATTCAACGGGCAGACGGTTACACCCTCGTTCTTACCTATGGCGAGTCTCTTCCGCCAGTTCCTCCATATCTCTCTGAACCAGACACCCTCGGAGATTTTGTCGAATCCGTTCCGCCAAACGAATTCATTGCGCCCGTGGATTGGAAAGGCTATGATTTTATGGCCGATCTTAGTGATCTTGATCTCTGCGCCGCCATCAGAGACAAGCAGAAAGTGCTTTGGGCTTATGGGCGGATTGTCTACATGGATGGAATCTCGTCTCGACGCCGAGAAACTCGCTTCTGCTACGAGGCCACGGTTGATGCAAGGATGGAGACGAACATCGATATGAGCGGCCCAGGAGTCTACCGGCTTGAGACCTGAAAGGAAGACCTCAGCCAAAACGTGGGCACTATTCGAAAACCACAACCTGTAGTTGTCGATGACGTCAAGTAGATAGCCTATCTTCTTTTCCCTCAATCCATTCGCGATTTTCGTCGCGCAAAAATGCCTGCACAAGTGTCCGATTTTCCCTCGGGCCGTTCGAAAACGGACACCGCGCGCCGCCCCTATCCCCTGCCGCCAGAGTGCAGTGCGCACCGCCCGATCCCCCGTCCATCTGCTAGCATCATTGCGGAGATATTCACCATGGACGCATTGACCCAAGCGAGCCTCGGCGCGCGCCGCAACGAGGACATCGCTCTCGACCTGTTGAAGTTTGTAGCCGCCACGGCCGGCGTCGGCAAGCCCACCGCGCCCTCCACCGGATTTGTTTCGGCCGGCGCACTCAAGCCCGAGGAGCACGTCACCGAACTGCTCCACCTCTATTCGCGCTGCCTGAAGGCCGTCGAAGGAAAAGAGGCGGAGCAATAGCCGCGCCATTGCGCGTGGCCGTGGCCGGGGCGGGCGCCTTCGGTCGCAACCATCTGCGCGTCTATCGTGAACTGGAAGCTGCCGGCGCGGGCGTAGTGCTGGCTGCCGCGCTTGAGTCCGACCCGGCGCGCGCCGCCGAAGTGCAGGCCAAGTACGCGATTCCCGTCTTCGCTTCGGCGGAAAAGCTGCTCGCGGCCGACCTCAAGCTCGACGCGGCCGACGTCGCCGTGCCCACCGTGCATCACTACGCTGTGGCCACCGAGTTGCTCGCGGGCGGGCTCGATCTGCTCATCGAAAAACCCATCGCGGCCTCGCTGTCTCAGGCAGACGAAATCATTTCTCTGGCCGAGAAAAACCATCGCATCGTGCAGGTCGGCCATCTCGAACGCTTCAATCCGGCCATCACCGCCGTCGAGCCGCGTCTGCGCCGCCCCATGTTCTTCGAGGCGCACCGGCTCAGCATCTTCACGCCGCGCGCGCTCGATGTCGACGTGGTGCTCGACCTGATGATTCACGATCTCGACATCGTGCTGCACTTCGCCAACTCGGAGGTGCGCGAGGTCCGCGCCGTCGGCCTGCCGATCCTTTCGCCGAAGGTCGACATCGCCAACGTCCGCGTCGAGTTCGACTCCGGCTGCGTGGCCAACTTCACCGCCTCGCGCGTCTCCACCGAGCGCGTGCGCAAGCTGCGCTTCTTCGAGCCGCGCCAGTACGTTTCGGTCGACTACGCCCGTCAGGATCTGCTCGTCATTGGCGTCGATCAGAAGATTCCGCCAGAAGTGGCCGCGGCGATTGCCTCCGGGCAGTTGAGCGCTCCGGCCCTCGCGCAGTTGGCGGAAAAGTTCGGACACAAGTCGAGCGACGGTCCCGAGTCCGCACTCGGCCCAGGGCTGAGCTTCACCCGGCCCGAGGTCACGGCAGGCGAGCCACTCAAGCTCGAAATGCTCTCGTTCCTCGACTCCGTGCGCACGCGCCGCGCGCCACGCGTCACCGCACGCCAAGGCCGCGCCGCGCTCGAACTCGCGCTCTCCATTCAGAGTTCGATGGCCGAGCATGCCGACCGCGCCGGTCTGCACAGCTTCTTTCTGCCGACCGCGTAACTCTTCTTTTACCCACAGGCCCCATCCGCAACGCCACAACAAAAAACGCGTCGTGGATGGGGCCTGCGCATTTCCTCTGGTATGACAAAACCGCACACCAGCTCCTAGAGCATCTCTTCTGATGCTGTAAAGTGGCGAGAGTCTTGCTAAGCTGGCGCACTCTGCGCACGATCGGCGACAATGCTTTCCATGAGCATCCTTTCGCGCCGTAGTTTCCTCTTCTCTGCCTCGGCGACGGCACTCGCCATGTCAGCGCAGGCCTCCTTTGCCGCGCGCCACGGCAGCGCACTGGCCGCACCCGCGCCCGGCAGTCCCAAACGCAAACGCGTCTACGTCGGCTCGTACACGCCCGACGGTCTGCTGGCCTATCACTGGGACCCGGTTGCCGCTACGCTCACGTCGGCCGGCGTCGCCGCGCACATTCCCAACGTGACCTGGATCGCCGCCACCGCCTCGGGCGAGTATCTTTACACCGCCTCCGAGCTGAGCGAGTTCAACGGCAAGCCCACCGGCGAGGTCGCCAGCTTCCGCCAGTTGCACGGCGAACTGACGCCGGTCTCCACCGCGAACTCGGCCGGCATCGGCACCTGTCAGGTCGCGCTCGACCGCACCGGCCGCGTGCTCATCGCCGCCGATTACGCGGGTGGCAGCGCCGCCAGTTTCCTCATCAAAAACGGCGCGCTCGGCGAGGCCGTATGGACCGAGCACTACACCGAACGCGGCCCCAACGCCGTACGTCAGGAAGCCGCGCACGCGCACTTCGCCAGCTTCTCGCCCGACAACCGCTTCGCCTATATCAATGATCTCGGCGGCGACTCGATTCACATCTACAAGCTGAATGCCTCGACGGCGCAACTCACCCCGGCGGGCCTTTATCGCGGCGCGGCGGGCGGCGGACCACGCACGCTGCACTTCCACCCCAACAACCGCACCGCTTACTGCGTCAACGAACTAATCGCGAGCGTCGACGTGCTCGACTGGAACCGCGCCGACGGTTCTTTTTCTCTTCGCACTCAGATTCCGCTGCTGCCCGAAGGCAACACAACACCCGCCACCGGCTGCGACGTCGCGCTCACCCGCGATGGCCGCTTCGCCTACTTCGCCGTGCGCGGCCAGGATTTTCTTTACTCTTTCAAGGCCGATGCGAAAACAGGCGATCTCACGCCGATCCGTCGTTCGAGCTGCGGCGGCAAGACGCCGCGCTACCTCACGCTCGACCCAACCGAACGCTGGATGCTGGTCGCCAACCAGGGATCAAGCCAGATCAGCGTCTTCGCGCGCAATCCAGAAACCGGCACGCTCGCCGAGGAAGGCAAGAACTTCGCGGTCCCCACGCCCATGCGGATTCTGTTTACGTAAATACAGTTCACAGCGCACAGTTCACAGTTCGCAGTTGTCCTGCCGCAAGGGAAGAATATTCCTGGCTGTGAACTACGAACTGAGATCTGTAAACTTCCTCTCTCCAGCGCGTGCGGCGATAGTCCTCGATCTCGACGATCACCCGCTCGAAGACCTCGTTCCAATCGCCCGGACGGCGTTGTCGCATGAGCCGCGCGGTCGGATACCAGGGGGTCGTCTCGCACTCCTGCATCCAGCGCCAGTCCGACAGGTGCGGCAGCAGAATCCAGACCGGCTTGGCCATCGCGCCGGCCAGGTGCGCAATGCAGGTATCGGTGGTCACCACCAGGTCGAGTGTTTCGATCAACGCCGCCGTCTCGGCCAAATCTTTTTCTTCGCTCGCCGCATCGAGAATCCGCACATCTTCCGGCAGCGCCGCGATCTGCTCGACGGCGCCGTCCTTCTGCAATGAAATCCACTCGAAGCCCTGCGTGCGCACCAGCGGCAGCATCGTTTCCAGCTTCATGCTGCGCAGATGATCGGCCCGGTAGCACGGGTTGCCGGCCCAGGCAATGCCGACGCGCGGTCCCAGCCCACGGTCCGGCGCAAGTTGCCACTTGGCACGCACCAGATCCGGTTCCGCGCTCAGGTAAGCCCCCGTCCACGGCGTCGTCTCAATGGTCGTTCCAAAGGCCGCCGGCAGGCTCATCAACGGACACTCAAGGTCAAACCTGGGTGCCGGCTCGCCGATGATGACGCGTTCCACCTCGCCACGCCGTACCGCATCAAGCGAGGCCATCAGCCGCTCGGCAGACTTCTGCACCATCAACTGCGGCCGGCCACCGCGCGCGGCCACCAGCGCCGCAAAACGGCTGAACTGAATCGAATCCCCCAGCCCCTGCTCGGCATGAAGCAGCACCGCTTCGCCGTCGAGCGGCTCCCCCTTCCAGCGCGGCTGGCGGAAGGTGCGCGGCCGCGAATGCACCTCGCGGAACCTCCAGCGCGACTCGTACTCGGGCCAGCCTTCTTTCCACTCGCCCATGCGCAGCCGCGTCAGAGCCAGGTTATAGATGGCGCCAGCACAGTTTGGCGCCAGTTCCACGGCCTTTTTATGCGCCGCCAGTGCCTCTTCCACCAGCCCCAGATCGAGCAGCGAATTGGCGCGGTTCGAGGTTGCCGCCTTGTGCCCCAGGGCTTCGGCCCGTTCAAAACAGACAATCGCCTCGGCGAAGAATCCCTCTTTATGCAGCAGAATCCCCTGCATATTGATGGCCTCGGTATGATCGGGATCGCGCTCGAGCGCCCACCGCAGCCACTCCCAGGCCCCGGCCTGATCGTTCTCCGAGGCGCGGAACTGGCACCAGGTCACCAGCGTGTCCACATACTCCGGGTCCAGTTCGAAGGCGCGGCGCAGAAACTTCTCCACCTCCTCCGGATTCTTTCTGTCCCGCTCAAGCAGCGCCAGATTCAGCCATCCAGAAATCATCTCCGGGCGCAGTTCCACGGCTCGGCGCAGCGCCACTTCGGCGTAAAGATCGTGGCTTTCGTCATGCAGCAGACAGCCCATATTCATCCAGGCCGAGGCAAAATCCGGCCGTCGCCGCACCGCGCGCCGATAGCGCTGGATCGCCTCCTTCTTCCGCCCCATCCGCGCCAGCACGAATCCGGAGGAAAACTCCGCCTCGGGCAGGTGCGGTTTGAATCCAAGCACTTTCTCGTAATAGGCAAAGGCCTCGGCGTCTTTGCCGAGCATGGCCAGGGCATTGCCCATACCCATTAACGCGGCCGGCATCATCGGCTGACGGCACAGTGCCCGTTCGAACTCGGCAATCGCCTCGGTGCCCTTTTCCCGCGCCAGATTCAGCTCGCCCAGCCCCTGCCGCGCCAATGGATCCATGCCATCGAGTGCGATGGCCTTCCGGTAGGCTGCCTCGGCCTCGGAAATCCGGCCGGCAGCCTTGAGCGTCTGGCCCAGCGTCACCCAAGCCGGCCCCATGCGCGGCGCCACCCGCACCCCGGCCTCGGCCATCTTGATCGCCGCCTCCGTCTGCCCGCTGGCCATCGCCACCAGCCCCATGCCCAGCAACGCCTTGGCGTCTAGCGGATTCTCCTTGAGAATCTGCTGAAACCCCGCCGCCATCTCGGTCAGATTTCCGGTCAGTTCAAATCCATCCATTGCGTTGTGCCGCGTCCTTCTCGCATCGATCCCGTCCCGACACACGCCTGTACGCCAGACGCGTTCGAGCTCTCTCCCTCGACCCTAGCGATTCGACCAAAGCCTCTCAACGGGAAACGGTTCGCGGGCACAACCAACGATTCCATTCCGGCGGCAGCTCCCGATTCGGAACCAGAGGCTATCCCCAGGACTATCCAGGACTATTATTGAGGCGTGCAGTCTTCTCAAAGGCTCGGCGACATTCTAGCCAACGCCATCACCCACGGTATCGGCGCCGCGCTGGCCATCGTCGGAGCTGTTTACCTGATCGTCGCCGCCACGCGCGGCTCAGCGCGGCTCGTTGTTTCCTGCTCCATCTTCTCGGTCACGCTGGTGCTGGTCTATCTATGCTCCACGCTCTACCACTCGCTGGTCCGCACCCGGGCACGCCACGTCTTTCAGATTCTGGACCACGCGGCCATCTATCTGCTGATCGCTGGCACCTACACGCCCTTCATGCTGGTCAGCCTGCACGGTACGCTGGCGTGGTCGATTCTGGGCGTGGTCTGGGGACTGGCCGCGGCCGGCGTCCTCTTCAAAAGCTTTGCCGCAGGCCGCTTCGAGACCTTTTCGACGCTGGTCTATCTTTTTCAGGGCTGGTTCATCGTCTTCGCGATCGTGCCCCTCGATCACGCCATCGGCACACGGGGCATGACATGGCTGGCCGCAGGCGGGCTTTTCTATACCTTCGGCATTATCTTCTTCGCCCTCGACCGGCTGCACTACTTCCACGCCACCTGGCACCTGTTCGTGCTCGCCGGCAGCATCGCCCATTACGGCGCGATTCTCTTCTATGTGGTTCCGCCCAGACGCTAGGGGATCAGTAAACAGGGTACAGTGGGCAGTCTATTTACTGTGCCCTGTTCACTGATCCTTGGTCCCATCGTTCTGCCAGTTTGTCTGCCGCTCGCGCCGGACGAGCCCCAGCGCGTGGTTGAAGGCCACCACCCACGGCACCGAGACCGAAAAAGCCAGCCGTGCCGCGACCGCACGCAGGCCGTAGCGCGCCACCCGCGCCCCGTCGCGCCGCAATGCATAATGCAACTCAATCGCCAGGGAAGCCAGCAGAATCCACGGTGTCCACAGGAGCGCCGCGAGACCGGCCACCTCCAGCAGACAGCGCACCGCATTGCGCACCAGACGTGCCGTGCGCACCCGCGCCATGCCGTCGCTCATCGCATAGCGCGCCATCTGGTGGCAGGCCAGATAATACGTATTCTGCGGCCGGTACATTGCCTTGGCGTTATTCACGAAGGCCGTCGCGGTCTCGCGCCGCGCGGCAAAGTCGAAGAGCGTGTCCTCGCCAACCAGCACCTCTTCCGGAAATCCACTCACCCGCTCCCACAGCGCTTTGGTGAAGGCCATCGAGCGCGCCGTGCAAGATTTTGTCGGCGCATTCGGATCCAACTGCACACTGAAGTAGGGTGCCGAAGCCACGTCCCAGGCCGTCGGTCCGTTCGGATCGAGCAACGATCCGCCCAGCGCATATTCGCTCTTGCCGGAAACAATCGGAGCCGTCAGATTCCGCAGCCAGTCCGGCGCATAGGTGCAACCGGCATCGGCGCAGGCGATGACGGCCGACTTCGCCGCCCGGATCGCCACATTGCGGCCGCGCGAAACCGGCCCGTCGGAGAGCTTCAGGCTGCACGACTCGTCGCGAATGGCGATCAGGCGCGGTTCGGCAGCCGCCTTGGCCGCGAGCCACTCCCATGTGCCGTCGCTCGAACCGCCATCGACAACAATCACTTCGGCCGCGAGCGGCTGTTGCGCCAGCAAACTCTCGACGGCCCGGCCAATTTCCTCGACCTCATTCAATTCGGTCAGCACCACGCTGACAAGCGCTTCAGACTGCATGGTTTGAAGTATAGCGGGAAGCCGGTTTCCTCCTCTCTCCGAGCCTTGGTTTCCAGGGAAAAAATACGCCAAAGCGCACTTGATTGACCCCGACCCCGGTTTAACGATAGAATCTTAGAGTTTGGCGATACACCCTTTTTCGAGGGTGTGCGGAAGTGTAGTGGGTTCGCCGCCTGATGGCGTGTGTGCGGCCCCCTCCCGGTGCAGTTTCTCCTGTATCCGCCCCAACGAAGCACACGAAATGAGTTTGATGCACCTGGATCGAAACCCAGCGTGCTGGAGGATTTGTCATGTACGCAGTGATTCGCACCGGTGGCAAGCAGTATCGCGTCGCGCCTGGCGATGTGGTCAAGATCGAAACGATCCCGTCGGAAAACCAGACCGTCGAGTTTAGCGACGTTTTGGCCGTTAGCGGCGAGCCTGGCACCATTGCCAAGCCCTCGACCGCCAAGGTAACCGCTGAAGTTCTCGGCGAAGGCCGCGGCGACAAGATTCTGGTCTTTCACTTCAAGCGCAAGAAACAGTACAAGAAGATGCAGGGACACCGGCAGAACTTTACCGAGGTGCGCATTAAGGCTATTGAGGCCGATGGCGTGACCTATAACGCCGCCAAGTAGGCAGCGCACACTCTTTCAGAAGGGAATTCGGCAATGGCACACAAAAAGGGTGGAGGCAGCTCCACAAACGGACGCGATTCTAATGCGCAGCGGCTTGGCGTAAAGGCTTTTGGCGGCCAGGTTGTCACCGGCGGCACCATCATCATGCGTCAGCGCGGCACCAAGATCAAGCCCGGCGCCAACGTAGGCATCGGCTCGGACGACACACTGTTCGCCAAGATCTCGGGAACGGTCAAGTTCTCGCGTCACGGCAACCGTGGTCGTTTCGCCGCCATCGAACCGCTGGCGGAGTAAGCTCAGTTCCAGCAAGCAGTAAAAAGCCGCGGCACAAGCCGCGGCTTTTTCTTTTGCCTCATATCTCCCTGTCCATCCGCACACAAACGGCCAAAAGCGAAAAAGCGGAGAGCCTCAGCTCACCGCTTTTCTGCTTTCTTGTTCCTGCCTTCAGGACTCCGACCCACTCTTTTTCAGGGTGCGCGCCAGTACCTTTTCCACCACGTTTTCCACATCGGCCAGAAATAAGCTGTCGCCCTGCGGCTGGATGACGACCTTCGTGCCCGTGTGCCCCAGCGCCGAAGCAATCTCATTCCAGCGATAGATAATCGAGTTGGCCGGAAGGAAGATCGGCTTGCGCTCCCGCTGCGGCTGCAACACATAGACGTTCCAGATTCCCAATGCCACGAGAATCACGCCCTCATAGATAAACTGCCAAAGCTCTGCCGGGTTGTCGCTGTGACGTGAGTAGAGCGTATGGATGTAATCGTTCGCGGCCATCATGCCCATCACCAGCGAGGAGCCGAAGGCAAAGTCGCACACCTCGATGCGCAGCGCATTCATGCACAAACAAAGAAAGGCAAGCAGACCAAGCTCGAAAACACTCGCGGAACGCATCAGACCGTAGGCTACCTCGGGAACAGCCCCATAGCCCCTGCTAAAGATCGATGCGCCGGGAAAAGCCAATAAAAGAGCAGCAAGCGCCACTATGCGGAAAATTACCATCCCGGTCTTTGAAATTTCCTCAAAGGGAGCCAGAGCCCAGCGAAAAATCTCCATGCATACCAAGAACATGAGGATTGTGCTGGCAATGTAATCGCCCCAGGAGATCAGGAAGTAGCCGAGGCACCAGAACATGGCACGCGTCCGCATGCACTGATACAAAAAAAGCATCAGGGGAAGGCTAACTACGATTTGGAGCGCGAAATAAGCGCTCATGGCGCGAAACTGCCGATGTAAGCCCTTCCTCCAGAACTGGAGGCCAAGAAGCGCCATGAGGACAAACTCCACGCCACACAGCGCCATCATTGCCGTCTCAGAAAGCATCAATCAGCTCCGCCATTCCGAACCATAAATCTCTCTCAGAATAGCGCCACTGTCCTAGCATCTCAACCGAAACCGATGAAGTTTCATGCTTTTATCTTGATAGATTTTTACTTTTTGATATTGAGAGAAACCGAGGACCGAGGTGAAAAATCAACCCCTGGAAAGCAATGGGCTGGAATACAGTCATACATCGGAAAAGCGCTAGCGGCCTGGTGGCTGATCATCTTCGGGGTGGCCGAGGACTGCGAGGCGGCGGCAAATCCAACAACGACAACGGCGAGAGCGAAAACGCGAACGATGAGTTTCATATTGGTAACCCCTTTGATTTTTTCGGCTCAATGAGCCGGAATCTTGTACAAAAAAATCGTATCCTTAATTTCTAGTTAAGTCTATATTTTTCTTGTAGTTAACTATTACAAAAACAGAGCAATTACCGTTGTAATTTACTTTTTAGTAACCCCTGTGGGTACCTTTTTCTACGCCAGAGAGGACGGAGCTTTGCCCCCGGCTGGCCGTGGAGCTTTCCCACCCTCCGCGTGTTAAAATAGGCACTAGTAGACGCTGCGTAATCTCTCGATTTTTCTGTAAGTTAATCGCGTCTCTTCCGGCCAGAGCCGGTCTCCGGCCCTCCTCCGGTTCCTCGACAACCATCTCTCGATAGCACACGGCAAAACGGATTCTTATGGCGACTGAACCTCTTAGCACGAATCTTCATCACGATCACGGTGACAACGACAGCTACACCAGCGACAACATCAAGGTCCTCGAAGGACTTGAGGCGGTTCGTCTGCGCCCGGCCATGTACATTGGCTCGACCGGCGAGATGGGCTTGCATCACCTTGTTTATGAGGTCGTCGACAACTCGGTCGACGAGGCGCTGGCTGGATATGCCTCCCGCATCGACGTCACCATTCACGTCGACAACTCGATCACCGTCGTCGATGACGGCCGCGGCATTCCTGTCGATCTGAAGACGCTGGCCAATGGCAAGCAGATGCCCGCCGTTCAGGTGGTGCTCACGATTCTGCATGCTGGGGGCAAGTTCGACGCATCCACCTATAAGGTGTCGGGCGGCTTGCACGGTGTCGGCGTCAGTTGCGTCAACGCGCTCGCGCAGGAGTTCAACGTCGAGATCTGGCGCGACGGCCACACCTGGGAGATGGACTTCAGTTGCGGTGATCCGGTCAGCGAACTGCGCCAGACCGGCAACACCAAAAAGCGTGGCACCAAGGTTCACTTCCTGCCCGACAGGACGATCTTCTCGGTCACCGAATACAACTACGACACGCTGGCGCAGCGGCTGCGCGAGATCGCCTTTCTCAACAAGGGCTTGATGATCACGCTCACCGACGAGCGCACCGCCGACCCGAAGACCGGCGAGGCACGCAGCAGCGAGTTCCGCTATGCCGGCGGCATTGCCGAGTTCGTCAAGCATCTGAACCGCGGCAAGTCCGTGTTGCACGACAAGCCAATTGTGATGGAGGCTACGCGCGACGGCGTGGCAATCGAAATCGCGCTCCAGTACAACGACAGCTATTCGGAATCGGTCTTCAGCTTCGCCAACAACATCAATACGGTGGACGGCGGCACGCACTTGTCCGGCTTCCGCACCGCTTTGACCCGCACCATCAACGCCATCGGCCAACAGCTTGGTCTCTTCAAGGACGTCAAAGAGAATCTGAGCGGCGACGATGTGCGCGAAGGTCTGGTTGCGGTCATCAGCGTCAAGCTGCCGCAGCCGCAGTTCGAAGGCCAGACCAAGGGCAAGCTCAACTCCGACATCGCCGGCACCGTGCAGGCCTTCGTCAACGAGCGGCTCGGCGCTTTTCTCGAACAGAATCCGCCCATCGCCAAGCGCATCATCAACAAGGCCGTCGAGGCATCGCGCGCCCGCGAGGCTGCGCGCAAGGCCCGCGACCTGACCCGCCGCAAGGGCGCGCTCGATTCGGGCGGCCTGCCCGGCAAGCTGGCCGACTGTTCGGAACGTGATCCGGCCCGCTGCGAAATCTACCTCGTCGAGGGTGAGTCGGCAGGCGGCACCGCCAAGCAGGGCCGCGACCGCCGCTTCCAGGCGATTCTTCCCCTGCGCGGCAAGATCCTCAACGTCGAGAAGGCACGCTACGACAAGATGCTCGGCCACGAGGAAATCCGCAACATGATCACCGCCTTCGGTTGCGGCGTCGGCAAGGACGACTTCGACATCTCGAAGTTGCGCTACGGCAAGATCATTCTGATGACCGATGCCGATGTCGACGGCTCGCACATCCGCACGCTGCTGCTGACCTTCTTCTTCCGTCACATGACGGAGCTGATCAAGCGCGGCAATGTCTGCATCGCGCAGCCGCCGTTGTTCAAGGTGAAGAAGGGCCGCTCGGAGCAGTACATCAAGAACGAGCACGACTTTGTGACGGTCATGGTCAATCGCGCCTGCGACGGCATCACCGTTCGCCACGGCGCGGCGAAGAACCCCATTGAGGGCGATGCGTTGACGCACTTCATGGCCACACTCAACGAATACCTCGGTTTCGTCGAGAAGGTGGACAAGCGCCTGCGCAATGAAAAGCTCACCGAGTTTCTGGCGCTGAGCGAGTTGACCCAGCGCTCCGACTTCGAGTCGAAGGGCGAAGGCGAGGTTCCCGAGAAGATCGCCAAGATCCACGCATGGCTGCTCAAGGCCGCCGAGACCGAGACCGAAGAGTTCAAGGTTCACGATCCGGTCGAGGACGAAGAACACCACACTTGGTCAGTCAGCTTTGTCGATGCGCAGGGCGCCACGCGGCACATCGATCGCGCCATGTCCGCCACGCCCGAGTTCCGTCAGATGATGGCCAAGTTCACGCAGATCAAGCAGTATCTTGAGCCACCCTTCCGCATCGAGTACCCGAGCAAGGCGCAGGCCGTGGTCGAGACCGATGAGGACGAGGAGACCGAAGCTCCGGTCGAAGCTCAAATTGAGACCAAGCCCTCCAAGCGCTCCGTGCGCGTCTCTCGCGAGCCGGTCGAAAAGCAGACCGCGCGCGAGCTGTTTGCCTACATTGTCGAGCAGGGCAAGAAGGACTACCAGGTACAGCGTTACAAGGGCCTGGGCGAGATGACCAGCTCGCAGCTCTGGGAAACCACCATGGATCCCGAGCGGCGCACACTGCTCACCGTCCGGCTCGAAGATATGGTCGAAACCGACGAGATCTTCACCACCCTGATGGGCGAGGACGTTGAGAAACGCCGCAAGTTCATCGAGGACAATGCACTCGACGTGAAGAACCT
>Ga0255352_1001120_pt1 | contig 13904 bp, 10 predicted proteins | sample HBST0metaG_FD_189939 | JGI IMG/M metagenome (GOLD analysis project Ga0255352, IMG submission 189939) | Peat soil microbial communities from Stordalen Mire, Sweden - H.B.S.T0 | ecosystem: Environmental > Terrestrial > Soil > Wetlands > Peat | place: Sweden: Norrbotten County, Stordalen Mire...
GTGCCGGTCATGCCGCTCAACTTTTGATAGAGGCGGAAGTAGTTCTGGAAGGTGATGGTGGCCAGCGTCTGGTCTTCCTTGCGGATGCTGACGCCCTCCTTGGCCTCGATGGACTGGTGCAGCCCGTCGGACCAGCGGCGGCCGGGCATCAGGCGGCCGGTGAAGGTGTCGACGATGATCACCTCGCCGTCCTTGACCACGTAGTCCACGTCCCGCTTGTAGAGCGCGTGGGCCTTGATGGCCGTCTCGACGTAGTGCTTGAGTTCCCAGTTTTCGGCGTCTGCGATGTTGTCGATGCCCAGAGCCTTCTCGATGGTTACCCAGCCGTCGTCGGTGACGCCGATGGTGCGCTGCTTCTCGTCCACGATGTAGTCGCCGGAGAGGTATTTCTCACCGTCCCCGAGCTGGATTCCCAACTCTTCCTGGCGCTTGTGATCGATCGATTCGATCTCTTCGCCCTTCACCAGGTCAGGAATGATTTTGCGCGCACGAGCGTACTTGTCGGTGGTCTGGTCAGTGGGGCCGGAGATGATGAGCGGGGTCCGCGCTTCATCGATAAGGATCGAGTCGACTTCGTCGACGATGGCGTAGTAATGCCCGCGCTGCACGCAATCTTTTATTTCGAATTTCATGTTGTCGCGCAGATAGTCGAAACCGAATTCGTTGTTGGTTCCGTAGGTGATGTCGGCCGCATAGGCGGCACGGCGCTCGTTGTCGTCCAGATCGTGGACGATGACGCCGACGGAGAGCCCCAGGAACTCGTAGATCTTGCCCATCCACTCGGCATCGCGCTTGGCCAGGTAGTCGTTCACCGTGACCACGTGCACGCCGTGACCGGCGAGTGCGTTCAGATAGCAGGCCAGCGTGGCCACCAGCGTTTTTCCTTCGCCGGTTTTCATTTCGCTGATTTTGCCATCGTGCAGCACCATGCCGCCGATCAACTGCACGTCGAAGTGGCGCATCTGCACAGCCCGCCAGCCGGCCTCGCGCACCACGGCGAAGGCTTCGGGCAGAATCTCGTCCAGAGCCGCACGCTCAGTGGTCTTTTTGGCGTCCGCGTCGGTGATGCCCGCGAGCCTGGCCGCAATCCGCTCCCGGAACTCGACCGTTTTGGCGCGCAGTTGGTCGTCGGTAAGCTGTTTCGTATCTTCTTCGAGGGCGTTAATGGTGGCCACAACCGGCATCAGCCGCTTGATCGTCCGCTCGTTCGCAGTACCAAAAACTTTGGTCAGGGCTTTATCAAAAAACACAGGATTCTCCGCATACCAGTGTAAATGGTGGGGGTGGAACGGACCGAGGGGCCCGTTGGTGGAAAGGCTGGGCTTGGCCGCCCCAGGTCTCGATTTTGAGGCCGGGAACGACCACTTCCGCACAACTCAGAGCCGCAAAATCAGCCTTTCGACCGGTTCGCCACGGCGAATCCGCCTGAGTTGCCGGTGCAGTTGCCTAGCCAGCTTCTCAGGATCCCCGTTGTCGTCTTGGTCGGCATCCTCGTCCAGTCTTGCCTCCAAAACATACTCTACGGTGGGCCGGTAAAGCACCTGCACGAATTGCAGGGCCAGCCCCAGCGCAAAGGCGGATGGATAGTAGCCCAATCGCTTCCAGCCCAGTCGTCTCCCGCACTTCCAGACAACACGCCTCAAAACGTAATAGACCAGAATGAGGACGATGAGCAGAAACGGCAAAGCCCTGGCGAAGTCGCACCGGGCATAGGGGTCATCGATATGCATATGCACCCCTTTTCAGATCGCGGACAGAACTTCGCAAACGATGGGTCAGGCACACGGCAACCGAAGTTGCAGTGAGTGCGGGACCAGTTTTGAAGTGCTAGGCGAGCTGGAAGGGTGGAGGGCGCTGGAAGAGGACGGGCAGAGCCGGAGCATCAGGGGTGCGGCCAACGTATTCGTAGGCCAGCGGCGCAAACAGGCTCAAAGGCGAAATAACGCCAACCAGGAGAAGCGGCAGAATCGCCACCCAATCCGGAGCGTTGCCGGAATGGGGGTGCGGGATCAGCAGGCAGAGAAGTGCAATGCCGATTGCGAGGGCCGCAATCAGTAAAAATCCTCGCCGATGCCGGATTTCGATCATCGCCACGCTTCCCTTGGCTGACAGCATAACAGAGAGGCGGCGGCGCGGATGGCGGGAATCATGCCAGTCCCGGGCGGGATACCGTACCAGCGCGGCATGTAATTCCCATCCCCCTCCCCTTACAATGGAAGCAGAAGTGGAGCCCACCCGGCCGATGGCGGACGAAAAGCGAAAGAAATCAAAAAAGATCGATGAAGACCCGGTCGGCAAGGTCTACGACTCGCGGCTGATGCGGCGGCTGGGCCACTACCTGCGTCCCTACTGGATTCAAGCCACCATTTCCACCCTGGCCATCAGCCTCAAATCGCTGAGCGATGTGCTGGGGCCGTACCTGGTGATGGTGGGCATCGACCGCTACCTGGCGCCCGGCGGGCAAAAAGCCGCCAGTTCGCCAAGCCTTCTGGCCCACTGGCTGAGCAGCGCCAACTTCCTCAACCGCGTCCTTCCCACCGATCCTGTTCTGGGCATCACACGCTTGGCCACGTTCTATATGGCCGCGCTGGTCTCGGCGTATCTCTTCCAGTTCATCCAGACCTACCTGATGCAGTGGACCGGCCAGAAACTGATGTTCGACCTGCGCCGCGATATTTTCCGCCACATGCAGCGGATGCACATCGGGTTCTTTGACACGCACGCCGTGGGCCGGCTGGTGACCCGGCTGACCTCCGACGTGGACGCGATCAACGATATGTTCACGGCCGGCGTGCTGGCCATCATCGATGATTTTTTCAACCTCACCGTGATGGCCGTGGTGATGCTCACCATCAACTGGCGGCTTTCGCTGCTGGCCTTCGCCGTGCTGCCGTTGATCCTGGTGGTCACCCGCCTGTTCCGCGACTCCGTGCGCGAGAGCTTCCGCCGCGTCCGCGCCGCCATCGCCCGCATCAACAGCTTCACCCAGGAACACATCTCGGGGATGAGCGTGGTGCAGCTCTTCAACCGCGAGGAACGCGCCTTCAAGGATTTTGAAGCGGTCAACGAGCAGCACATGATCGCGTTCAAGGACACCATCTTCGCCTACGCGCTCTATTACCCGACGGTCGAGATGCTTTCCGCCATCGCCATTGCGCTGGTCATCTGGCGGGGCGGGTTCGGGGTGCTCCATGGCGTGGTGACACTGGGCGTGCTGGCCATGTTCATCCAGTATTCGCAGCGCTTCTGGCGGCCCATCCAGGACCTGAGCGACAAATACAACATTCTGCAATCGGCCATGGCGGCCTGCGAGCGCATCTTCACGCTGCTGGACACGCCGCCGGAGATCTTTTCGCCGGCGCACCCTATTCATGGCGACGAAAGCAATCGCATCGAGTTCCGCCACGTCTGGTTTACCTATCAGAAGTTGACCCCGGAACAGCAGGCCGCCGTGGGCCACGCTATCGACGCGCAGAAGAGGGGCGAAAAACCCAAGGCAGCGGAGTTGCTGACGGCGCTCAAGGACATCGAGTGGATTCTGAAGGATGTTTCCTTCACCGTGGAGCCGGGGCATTCGGTGGCGATCGTGGGCCACACCGGGGCGGGCAAGACCACCCTGACTAGCCTGATGATGCGCTTCTACGACGTGACCGCCGGGCAGATTCTGATCGATGGCGTGGACCTTCGCGAGCACGACCTGACCAAGCTGCGCCAGCACTTCGCCGTGGTTCTGCAGGACCCGTTCCTCTTCTCCGGTACGCTGGCGGAAAACATCCGCCTGGGCAATGAGGCCATTACCGAAGCCGGCCTGCGGCAGGCCGCCAACGACGTGAATGTGCTGGACTTTATCGAGAGCCTGCCCAACGGCTTCGACGAACCGGTGCAGGAGCGCGGCAACTCGCTCTCCACGGGACAGAAGCAGCTCATCAACTTTGCCCGCGCGCTGGCCTACAATCCCCGCATCCTGATCCTGGACGAAGCCACTTCGAGCGTGGATACCGACACCGAGTTGCGCATTCGCGGGGCGCTGGACCGGATGGTGGAGGGTCGCACCAGCGTGCTGATCGCGCACCGGCTCTCAACGGTGCAGCGTGCCGACTCGATCCTGGTGATGCACAAGGGCACATTGCGCGAGATGGGCACGCACCAGGAACTGCTGGCCAACCGCGGGCTCTATTGGAAGCTCTACCAGTTGCAATATAAGGACCAGGAGAACGGCGTCGCTGCCCATCCGGTTGCACAGCCCTCCGCGGCCTCCGCAGACTGAAGCATCGCGGTGAAGGAACTGCGCAGGCGCTCTACGGACTGTTCTTCTCGATGAGCAACAAGGTCAAATCAAGGTTTTATAAACAAAATCAGCAAGTTAGCTTTCTCTGCGCGGAAATCGCGAGTTAGCGAGTTGGCGGCAGTTCGTCCCAGCCGTAACTCGCCGTCTCGTGCAGAGCTGCGCCTCAGGACTTGCGGGCGATCAGATCGTTCTTCCATAGCGCCATCACGATGTCCATCTGGCCACCGTGGGGCTTCTCAGAACCTTCCGTAACCGCCTGCCAGAGCGCGCTGACGGACCAGCTCTGCTTGGCTTCGATCAGCAAGGCTGCGGCACGGACGGCGCAGGTTTTGTTGTCCCTGGTCGCAGAATAGTGGCCGGCGGGAATGCCCTTCACCAGGCCTTCTTCGCAGAGTCCGAGAAAGGCTCCGCGCGGACCGCCCTTGCGCCGCGCCGTGGGACTGGTGGGATAGAGCTTTTCCAATGCACTTTCCCATTGCGCTTCAGGGTTGATGCTGCCGGAAGCCGCTTGCCGGGCCGCCATAATTGCCGCTTCGCCGTATCGATTCGCCATCGTGTGTCCTCGTGTTGTCAGAGATTCAGTTTACTGGAGCATCTCTCGCATCGGTCGAGAGTGGGCGTGGGGCGGGAGGCCGGCGTTCCAAGTTATTGCGTTTTGACGGCGTCCAAATCAGCGCTTCGCGGGACAGTCTCTGCGTTGCTTTCGGTGGTATGCTTGTGGCCCTCCAAGGGAGGTAGTCAGATGGATGGGCTATGTCCGAAATGTGGAATGCAACTTGCGCCAACGTGGAAATTCTGCCCGGCGTGCGGGGCTGCAATTGTCCCGGAAGTTCCCCGACAGGCAGGCCCGATGGAAGCTGCTCCCGGCGAAATCGAGCATGCGCCGATGGAGGGTCCGTTCAGCGGACTTCTCTTCGGGGTGCTGGCCGCGCCGATTCTGATCATTGTGGGAACGCTGCTTTGCCTCACCGGGCTGGGCGCAATTCTGGGGGTGCCGATGATTCTGGCGGCGATTCTGGCGCCGCTGCTGGGACCGCTGATTGGGTTCGGCGCCCTGCAAGGAAAATGCCCCTGGTGCGGTTCCCCGGTCCGGAGCGTGACCAGCACCAAGGTCTTTCACTGCCTGGCCTGCAACCAGGGAATCTCCATCAAGAATCGACGGTTTGTCCGCGCCGAGGAGTAAGGGGCGGGGTTGCCTTCTGCCGGTTCGCAAAAAACGGACGCCTCAGCGGCCAGGAGGCAGGGCTTGTGGAGAGGACGACTGTTTTGCGGGCAAAGGGGCGGGCGGATTGGCTTCCGGCGGTTGAACGCCTTCCGTCAGGATGCGCGTCTCGGCGCGAAACTGGTGATAGTTGATGAACTGGACGTCGTTCAGTTGGATCTGCTGAGGTCCATGATTGGGATCATCCCACCCATGGTGATTTACTTTGCCATGCTGCATCTTGATGATCCGAGTCTTTGATAGAGCAACGCTCCTGGTGGGGCAGATGAAGGTCTTCCCTCCAATCTCTACGGGACCGTATTCCACCATGAGCTCGGCTCGGGTGACCGGGTCGTCTGGGGTCATTTCTGCTTCGATGGTCACGCGGAGAATCGCCCCGCTGGCGGGATCGATGGTCATTTCTCCGTGGTAGGCCGGTGGCGTCTGAAGATTTTTCCACAACGCTGGAAGCAACAGCATGAGATGTGACTGCTGCCAGGATACGGAGTAGTGGAAGACTGCCAGGGGTCCGGTTGCGCCGGCTTCCCAGCGGCTCCAGAGAACTTCACCGCCAAAAACATCCGCCATCAAGGCAATAAGGACCGGACCAAACTCACCCGAAGTCTTCAGGCCCGATTCAGGCGAGCCGGGCATCTTTCCGAATGAATCTCCGGGATCGACCAGCTCTTGCCCGTTGCGGTTCAGCACAACGACCCTGGAGATGTTGACGACATGCAGAGGCTGGTAGGAGGTTGCATCCATAAAGTAGAGCCCGGTCTCCATCGCAGGCATGTCTTCGAAGCGGGTAGTCACCCGCGTTGCGAGGAAGTTGGGCAATTTGGGGATCGTCTGGCTCACGTAGTGTTTGGCCGCGGCAACCAGAGCGTCGCTCGCCGCACGGTCGGGCGGAACCAGTGTGGGAATCTCGGCTGCCGGAGGGCTGAGGAAATCTGCCTTGTCGGCCAATGCGATCAGCGAGTCGCGGGACGCGACGCCGGGCAATTCCGCATCAATGCGCGCTCTCCATGCGTCGTTGGGCCGTTCCGTCAGTTCCAACCGGGTGATCAGGGCGGCAACGTCGGCGTCCGGCTTTCGATGGGAAGCAGGCAGAATCTGCTCGAACTCCGAGAGGGTGACTCTCTTTGCTGCAAACGCCGGGAGAACAACGCCAACCATCGCCAGAATCAGCACCAATTTCCGCATCGTGCAACTCCTTGCAGAACCTGGGCGTTACCCAGAAACATCACAGAATAGCACTCTCTTGCAGCGGCTCGATTGCCGGCAGCGTGCGGGCAGCGTTCCCGATGGCAGACTGAACAGGCTGCGGTAAGAGTCCAATTCTTGGGTAGGACCTTTGAGAAAGATCCCGCCGCGGCTAAAGCCGCGCTGATTACGCTGGCTTTTTGCGGGGGTTAAAACCCCCGCCTCCCTCCGTGCTTGGTTTCACCGCAGACGGTTAAAGGCCTTCACACCCGCTTGGGCGTTCGCACCCGCCTGGATTGAGGCTCTTCACCGACCCTGTCCTTTATCATTCTTTGATGGGTTTCTGTCAGGAGCCCCGGGGACTCGATGACCATTGCAGCGCCTTCCACGCTCAGCTCCAAACCGCAGTTGCGCAAGACCATGGGCTTTTGGGATGTGCTGCTGTTCAATATCGCCACCGTGCTAGGGCCGCGCTGGATTGCCGCCGCCGGACACAACGGCACCTCCTCCATCAGCCTGTGGGTGCTGGCCGCGGTCTTCTTCTTTGTGCCGGGGGCACTGGTGATCAACGAGCTTTCCTCGCGCTTTCCTGAGGAAGGCGGGCTCTATGCCTGGTCGCGGGAGGCCTTTGGGCCCTTTCACGGATTCGTGGCCGGGTGGACCTACTGGATTTACACCGTCTTCTACTTCCCCGGACTACTGCTGGCCAGCGCCTCGATGGCGGCCTACATCATTGGCGGGCGGGGCGTGGCTTTGGCCCAGGATCGCACCTTCCTGCTGACGGTTTCGCTCTCCATGCTGCTGGTGGCCGTGGTGCTGAATATCATCGGGCTGAACGTGGGCAAGTGGCTGCAGAACGCCGGCGGCGTGGGAACCTATGTGCCCCTGGTGATGCTGGCCGGAGTGGCCGCGCTCTTTGTCTGGAAGCACGGTTCGGCAACGCACTTTACCGTGCAGAACATGCTGCCGACGTGGAACTGGGACACGGTGAATTTCTGGTCGCAGATCGCCTTTGCTTTTACCGGGCTGGAACTGGTGGCCACCATGAGCGAAGAGGTGCGCGATCCGCGCCGCACGCTGCCACGGGCCGTCTTTGGAGCCGGCGCGCTGATTGCGCTGATGTACATCGTGGGCACCTTCGCCGTGCTGGCGCTGGTTCCGGCTGCGGGAATCGACCCCCAAAGCGGCGTGTTCAACGCCATTACCGTGGGTTCGGTGGCGCTGCGGTTGGGTGCGCTGGGCATGCTGGCGGCCATCCTGGTGACCGTGGGCAACGCCGGTGGCGTGGGGTCGACCGTGGCCGGGATCGCACGCGTTCCGTTTGTGGTGGGCGTGGACCGCTACCTGCCGGAGGCGTTCGGCAAGATCCATCCCAAGTGGAAGACGCCGTATGTTTCCATCCTGGTGCAGGCCTCGATCTCCGGGTTGATCCTGCTGGGCAGCCAGATCAACGAGTCCACGCGGGGCGCATACCAGTTTCTGATCGACGCCGCCATTATCCTCTACTTCATCCCGTTCCTCTATATGTTCGCGGCCATCATCAAGCTGGCGCGACGGCGGGACCGCAAGGAGAATCCGCACGCCGTGCTGGTGCCGGGAGGCGTTACCGGCGTGTGGATTTGCGGCGGCCTGGGATTCCTGGTGGTGCTGATCGGGATTTTTGTTTCGCTGGTGCCGCCGGGCGACTCGATGAACAAGCTGGGATTCGAGTTGAAGCTGGTGGGCGGCACGGCGGCCTCGATTCTGCTGGGCCTGGTGCTCTACTGGCGCGGCGCGCGAGCCAAGCAGGGGGAGCTCTAACCAACATCATAAGGACGCGCATCCGGCTACAGATTGTTTTGAATTGCCGCCGGAAGTCGTCCAGGTGTACTCTGCAAGGCGCCCTTGGAATCGCACTGCAGGGCGCCCCGCACCGGCACTTTAGGGGCTGAGATTTGGCCCTTTCGAAGCGCCCACGCTCGACATCCTGCCCGAAGCAACGCCGCAAGACTGGGTTTTGGGAAAGGATGAATGCTATGGTTAGCCCCACACTTCTCGTCCTGGCAGCTGGCATGGGAAGCCGCTACGGCGGGTTGAAAGAGCTCGATCCGGTTGGACCCGATGGCGAGTCCATTCTGGACTATTCCATCCATGACGCCCACCATGCCGGGTTCGGCAAAGTTGTGTTCGTGATCCGCAAGGAAATCGAAGAGCCGTTCAAGCGGAGGGTCGGCCCGCGGTTTGAAAAGCGCATTGCGGTGGAATACGTCTTTCAGGAACTGGGCAAGCTGCTGCCCGGATTCTCCGCGCCGGCCAAGCGCACCGCTCCGTGGGGAACGACGCACGCCATTCTGATGGCCGCGAACAGCATTCATGAGCCCTTTGCGGTGATCAATTGCCACGATTTCTATGGGGCGGAGAGCTATCGCGCCTTGGCTCGCCATTTTCAGTCTGGCACCGAAGACTACGCGATGGTCGGATACGTTCTGCGCAAGACGCTCTCCGAGTTTGGGGTGGTGGCGCGCGGAATCTGCCAGGCGGACGACAAGGGCTTTCTGCAGAAGATCGTTGAACTGAAAAATATTGAACGCGCGGGCGGACACGCGACCAATACCGATGCCGACGGCGTGGAGACGAGGCTGACGGGCGACGAGGTGGTTTCCATGAACATGTGGGGATTTACGCCCCGCGTGTTTGCGCAACTGCACCAGTACTTTCAGAAATTTCTTCAGCAGAACGGCGCGGAGCTGCAGGCGGAGTGTTACATTCCCGACACGGTGAACGAGTTGCTGGAGGAGGGAGAAGCACGGGTGAAGGTGCTGCGCGCACAGGACACATGTTTCGGGATCACCTACCGCGAAGATCACCCGCGCGCCGTCGAGGCCATTCGCCGGCTGATCGAAGCCGGCAATTATCCGAAAAGACTCTGGTGATGGAGCGGCGCAACTTGCTTTCGGGAACTATCGACTTGCGATCAAGGCACGAAGACGGGCAAAATGGCCGATCATCCGTCCGTTTTCGTCAAAACTCGCGTTGATTCCATTGAGTTAAAAAAATGACGTGAGACAGGTTTTGGCAAGAACCCGGCTTTTTGTCGATCCGTAAACAACAGAAACTAAAACAGATACGTCTATTCACCTCGTAAAAAAGCGAACAAAGAGGGAACGCGCCCCCCGGGGGTACCTCACTTCTCGGGGCACGGACCGGGCCCGTCCCTGACAATTTGGACCGACGACATGGCTCCAGTTCATGTTCCTATTGTGCGCGCGGAGAGGTTAATTCTCTGCAATCTCCGGCGGTGCGATCAAATGTCGGCACGGAGCTTTGGTATGGGCCGTGGGTTGAAAAGCTTGGCGAGTTAGCCCCCGCTTGCGCGGGGATGGCGAGTTGGCAGGTTCGCTGGATTTGTGGGAGGAGGAATCCTGAGTGGGAGATGGGTGTCCGAATGCGGCTGGGTTGGCGCGGGGATTCATCCCTTATGCGAAGAAACTGCGGAAAGAGCGGAACAACCGGCTTTGATGCTCCTCAGCGAGGCTCGCTTTCTTGCGATCCCACATCTCAGAATCGAGATGTGGGGCACCCATTTTCAGTGGCCAGGAAAGGGTGGGCCACCCGACAACTGCAGATCCTTCCGCTGCGCGTCAGGATGACAGCGGTTGGGATGGTGCGGCCGGAGGAACCCGCACGACAGCCGGCCAGGAGGCCAGCGTTAGCGGATCCGTGCATCCTCTTCAAGAATCTCTCCTAACTGCCCCCGCCCGACTGGTGTCTAATTCACTGCATGGGTGAGAACGACCACGCGACGGTACGAGCCATTCTCGCGGGTGACAGGGACGCCTATGCCGCTCTGGTGATGCGTCATAGCGCGACGCTGTTTCGCGTGGCATACCGCATTACCGGCAACCAGGCCGACGCGGATGACGTGGTGCAGGAGGCCTTTCTGCGCGGGTACCGGAAGCTCGAGGGTTTTGAGTCGCGCTCCAACTTCGGCACCTGGATCTACCGGATTGCGGTACGTTGCGCACTGGACAGGATCGACGGCCGCAAGGCGGACGAGCGCAGCCGGGTGAGCGAGGAAACCGACCCGGAGCAGCAGGCGGTGCAGGTGGCGGATGAAGCGGCCGGCCCGGAGAGGTTGCTGTTGAGCGCGGAGATTGCGGCCATGCAGCAGATGGCGCTGCGCAGCCTGACGCCGACCGAGCGAACGGCCTTTGTGCTGCGGCACATGGAGGATCGCAGCACGGAAGAGATTGCGGCAGCGCTGGGAATCGCGCCCAATGCGGCCAAGCAGGCTGTGTTTCGCGCGGTGCAGAAGCTGAGGCAGAGGCTGGCGAATTTAAGGGTGAGGATATGAATCATCTGAATGAAGAAGAACTGGTGGATCACTACTACGGGGAGGACGCCGCAGAGAGCCGCGCCGAGACGGAGCGGCACCTGGAGACCTGCCCGCAGTGTACCGAGGCCTTGCGAGACCTGAAGTGCGACCTCGAGGAAATGAAGGCGGGCGGCGACTCCCAGGCCTTCGCGTTTTTGGAATCACCGGCCGGTGTGGCCTCCTACGGCCGGCGCGTGTGGGCTGCGCTCGCTTCCTCGCTGGAACCCTATGCGGCGCGGAAGCGGGCGGGCCTGCGCCTGACCCTGTGGCAGGGACTGGCCTATGCCGCCGCCTGCGCGGTGCTGGTGGCCTGCGCCTTTTATGCCGGCCGGCAATGGGAACACCGCCAACCGCCGGTTGTGGCCCATGTTGCTCCACATCCCGCAGCCAAGCAGCCTGTCGTGATCGTGGTTCTGGGCGATCACCTGGACCGTTCCGAGCGGCTGCTGGTGGAGCTGAAACATACGGACGCCGACAATGAAGAGATGGCGGTTCCGTTGCGCGATGAGGCCCGAACGCTGCTGGCCGCCAACCGCATTTGCCGCCAAAACGCCAAAAACAGCGACGACCCGGCATTGACCAAGGCTCTGGACCGGCTGGATCACCTGCTGGCGCAGTTGGCCAGCCAGAAGGACGACCTGGATTCCGACACCATTGAACGGCTGCAGAAGGAAATGAACCAAGGCAACCTGCTGTTTGAAGTGCGCGTGCTGCGCACCCGCATCCCTGACCGGCAAGCTTCTGCCGGCCGCTCCCAAGGAGGAACGATATGAAAGCCACGCCGCGTTCTTTAGCCCTGCTGCTTGCCGTAGCTCTTTCCACGGCGGCCTATTCGACCCAGGCCGCTGCGGGGCAGGCGTTTGCGGGGGGGATTTCACCTGCCGGAATGGAGGGCGACCCCTCGCTGGGCAACGCTCCGGACAGCGGGCCCTACGCCGACGGAACCCGCGCCATCAACGAGAACCGGTGGGGCGATGCTGTGGCCATCTTCTCCCGGATCGTCGGCGAGAAAGGCCCGCACGCCGATGGAGCTCTCTATTGGAAGGCCTACGCCGAGAACCGGCAGGGAAAGGCGGACCACGCTCTGCTGACCTGCGCGGAGTTGCGGCGCAGCTTCCCGTCCAGCAGTTGGATGGAGGAGTGCGGGGCTCTGGAGATCGAAGTAAAGGCACGGACCGGGAAGCCGGTGCTGCCGCGCGCGGTGGAGAATGACGACCTGAAGCTGCTGGCGCTCAACCTGCTAATGCAAAAAGACGAGAAGCGCGCGATGGAGCAGATTCAGGAGATTCTGGACGGTGCTTCCTCAGAAAGACTGAAAGAGGGCGCGCTGTTGCTGCTGGGCGAGCACCACACGGACCAGGTGAATCCGCAGATTGTGCGCGTCAGCTATGTGGAAGGCGACGTGCGCATCGAGCGCGGGGAGAAGAACGAGAAGGAGACCGGCACGGCATGGGAAAAAGTGGTTGCCGATCTGCCTTTGGAAACCGGCTTCACGCTGGCTACGGGCAAGGGGCGCGCGGAGATCGAATTTGAAAACGCCTCGCCTCTCTATCTGGGCGAGAATTCGGTTTTGACCTTCAACGACCTGCACACGACGGGGGGCGTTCCTTACACCGAGGTTGCGCTGCTGACCGGCACGGTCTCCATGCACATCCGTCCCTATGTGCCGGGCGAAATGTTCGTTCTGAAGACGCCCACCGATACCCTGACCACCCGCTATCCGGGAGTGGAGAACCTGCGCGTGGACAGCTATCTGGATGGGATTGCGATTACGGCGCTGGAGAACGGCGCTCTGGCTGTGCCGGCAAAGGGAACGGTGCCCCTGGGCAAGAGCCAGTCGGTTTATTACCACAACGGGCACACCATGGAACTGGCGGACGCGAAAGCTCCGGAGACCTTCGCGGCATTCGACCAGTGGGTTGCCGACCGCTTTGCCCAAAGAAGCGCAGCGGTTGCAGAGCTTTTGAAGGACTCCGGGCTGTCGGCGCCGATTCCGGGACTTGCCGAGATGAAGGGCAAGGGGACATTTTCAGAGTGCGCACCGTATGGAACCTGCTGGGAGCCCTCGGAGCCGGATACGGGCGAGCAGGAGGAGGCATTTGCGGGCGAACGTGCAGAGCGAGATTCGAACGAGCAGGAACCCCATGGATTTGCCGGGGCGGTGCCGATGTCTGCGCAGGATGGGATGCAGTTGTCTGCTCAAGGCGCAGGATCCATGGCGAATGCGGCGCGGAACGGGGTTGCGGGGCGCCAAGAGGTGATCGATATGTATAGCTCTTTCCCTTGCTCTCCCTTCGGCACGCATTACCGGATGGTGAGGAATCCGAACACGGGAAAGGAAGAAGTGACCGACTACGGAATTGGCGGGGGAGCACCGTGGGAATGGGCTGTCTGTCACTCCGGAAGCTGGATCCAGCGGAATCATCGCTATGTATGGGTGGTGGGGCATCGCAGACACCACCATGCTCCCATTCACTGGATCAAGGTCGGCCGTTCCGTGGCCTTTGTACCGATTCATCCGAGAGACGTGAAGGGTCAGCTTCCGGTGAATCGCCTGGGCAAGATCTTTGAACTTGGCGACAAGAAAGGCACGAAGGTGGTGCCGGTGGGATTCGATCCGGCGCGCCCGATCGAGGTTCTCAAGACGCCTCCCAAGGAATTTCGTGAGGAGCATTTGACTCCTCTTGCCAAGGTGGAGGCGCCGCACCTGGAAGCTCATATGATGAGGGATCTCCATGCCAGCAGAGAGGTCGCGACGAAAACGGCTGGGATTCCGCTGAGCTTCGACCATAAGTCGCAGAGCTTCATGATGCCCAAACAGGTGACGCAGGGGAACAGAAGCGTGACGGTCTTTACTC
>Ga0255352_1001130_pt1 | contig 13878 bp, 8 predicted proteins | sample HBST0metaG_FD_189939 | JGI IMG/M metagenome (GOLD analysis project Ga0255352, IMG submission 189939) | Peat soil microbial communities from Stordalen Mire, Sweden - H.B.S.T0 | ecosystem: Environmental > Terrestrial > Soil > Wetlands > Peat | place: Sweden: Norrbotten County, Stordalen Mire...
AGATCATCAGCAACATCGAGAACTTCTTCCCGCCTGCGGAAGGGCGCTATCTTTTTGGACCCATGCTTGAGATTGGCTGGGGTACGCCGACGTTGATCACGATGGCGGTCGGGGTGATTCTCGAGGTTCCCGATCCTATTCGCCTGGCTCTGCTCGGTCTCATAGATGCCGGGCTGCCAACCACAGACGCCGCGCTGATCGAACTGCACATCGATGTGCTGGGTATCCTTGACTTTGGCGCCAAGACGCTTTCGATCGACGGTTCGCTCTACGACTCGCACGTCCTTATCTTCTCGATTGCAGGCGACCTGGCGCTGCGCCTTTCCTGGGGAAGCGATCCGAACTTCCTCTACTCGCTCGGTGGATTCAATCCCCACTTCAATACCACCGGACTCAATGTGCCAGATATGCACCGGTGCACGGTGAGCATCGGCGATGGAGACAACCCGCGCATCAGCGCGAACAGTTATTTTGCCATTACATCGAATTCGCTCCAGTTCGGATCGAACGTTGAAGCTTATGCTTCCGCAGCCGGCTTCACCATCAGGGGCTACCTCGGGTTCGATGTCCTGATTATTTTCTCGCCGTTCTCCTTCGAGTTCGATTTCTCGGCGGGCTTCAGCGCCTCCTATGAGGGAGTTACGCTGCTCTCACTGAATGTGGATGGCCTGTTCTCCGGACCTCGCCCCTGGCACTTGCACGGCGATGCCAGCATCGACATCCTCTTTTTCTCAGTCAGTGTCTCCCTCGATATCTCGTGGGGAGACAAGACGCCGGTGACGCTGCCGGCAAAGCCGGTTCTTCCCGACCTGCTTGCTGCGCTCGCCGATCCGCGCAACTGGAGCGCTGCGTTACCCGACAACACGACCCAGGCCGTCACCCTCTCCGCTCCAAAGCCGGACGACAAGACTCTGCGGGTTCATCCAATGGGAACGCTGACGGTTCGCGAGAATGTCGTTCCGCTTGACCTGCCCATCACCAGATACGGCAACGCGACGCCCTCCGATGGGAACAACTTCGCGGTCAGCGATGTGACGATCAATGGGGACGAAGAGGCGAGGCAGAGTTTTAAGGATTACTTTGCCGCAGGTCAGTTTCTGACACTGAGCGACGCAGACAAGATCAGCAACCCGAGTTTCGAAAAGCTTGATGCCGGAACCATCATTGGCGGCTCCGGCTTCACCTCGGGAGCGGATTCACCGCGCAATGTTTTCTATGAGGAGCGGTACATCGACGAACCCAAATCGTTCTCTCGTTTCTCGCGGCGCTACGCGATGTCTGCCGATGTTCATCTCGCTCTTACCCGGCAGGGAGCGGGATTCAGTTCAACATTGAAGAACACGGGGCTCTTCAAGTACGCAACGGGCGTACAAGGGCAGGCAGTCAAGACCCAGGAGCCGAGTTTCGTCATTGCGCAGGTTGCCGATCTCGCAGTCCGCTCCGACATTCTCACGGCAGAAGGAAAGACTTTCTACAGTGCGCAGTCCACGCTCAACGCTTATCTTGCGCTTCATCCCGAAGAGTCGGACAATCTGCAGATCCTTGCCGTCCACGAGGTGGCCGCATGAGTGAACCTGTCATTGGTCGTTACCACTTCTTGTCGTGGGCCCGTCGGGGCATCGGCGCGAGCATCAAGGGAAAGGATGGCGGCGGTGCATTGCCAAGCCGCGCCGTTCTTGATGTGCAACTGGCGCTTACGGTAGACAATGCGCCGGCGCCAACGCAGCCACCTCCCAACAACGTCCAGCTCTTCGGGCCCGGCGACGTGATCGGCATCGACCCTCGCCACATCATCCGGACCGAACCTCGCAACCTGACCGTAAACTTTGAACCGAACTATCTGTGCGGCATCGAGTTCGACACGCCAGATATGCCCTGGCTGTTTACACCGGCGGAGCCGAATGGGGACAAGCTCCGGCCCTGGCTTGCATTGATTGCCCTGAAGGCGGATGAGTTCAATCTGCCTTCGGTCGCTCCCAACCCGTTGGCGTGTGTGGACGTTTTGAAGATAACAGCTCTGCAGTGGCTGGACGACTCATGGAACTGGGCCCACACCCAGGTGAGCGGCGATGCTTCGCTCACTGACTCCATGGCCAGCGCGCCGGGAAATGTCATCTCCCGTCTGCTTTGCCCGCGAAGGCTTGATCCCGAAACACATTACACAGTGTTCCTGGTTCCCGCCTTTGAGATTGGGAGACAAGTCGGCCTGGGGCAGGATGTTTCAGCCGTGACAACGACGAATGTTGCCTGGACCTCGGCGACTGCGGTCCCACTGCGGCTTCCGTTCTATTACACATTTGAATTCAACACGAGCGACCAGGGCGACTTCGAATCGCTGGTAAGAGCTTTGACGCCTACCGTGCTGCCCGCGGGCGTGGGCCAGAGACTCATGGATGTCAGTCAACCTGCGGCGGACTTTCCGTCCGCGGGGTCTCCGCTCGAACTCGAAGGCGCACTGCACAGCGTATTGACGGTTCCGACTGCATGGAGCGATCCGGACAAGACGAACTTTCAGACCAAGCTGCAGGAGTTTATCAACCAACCTTTGGCGGTGACCCTGGATGTCAACAATCCTGGGCCCGACCCGGTGATCACTGCGCCAATCTATGGACGCTGGCATGCCGCAGTGCAGAGCGTCGACAGAACGGCGGCGGGCTGGGTCAATGATCTGAACCTCGACCCTCGCAACCGTTCCGCCGCGGGTATGGGAACGCAGGTAGTTCAGAAAGAGCGGACGCAGCTGATGGCATCTGCGTGGCAGCAGGTGGATGGCGTGCGCAAGGCAAATGAGGTTCTGCATCAGGCGCAGCTTGCGCGTTCCGTTCTGCAGCAGATTTATCGCCATCAACTCGTAATTGCTCAACCCGAAACCGTGTTGACGCTCACCGCTCCCTTGCATGCCAAGCTGCTGGCCAGCCCGATCACAATTCTTGCCAGGATTCGCGCCAGCCGTCTGCCTGAGCGGATGGTGTCCGGCACATTCCGTCGGGCCACGCGGCCAAGGCGACGGCTAGGAACCTCGCCGGTCAAGCGTACATCCCTGATCACGCGCGTGAACTCGGGAGAGGTGCCGGTAGTGCCGCCGGCCAAACCGCCGGGTGGCCTGGTCTCCATCGAGCAGGTATCGAGCACGGCGACGCCCCCGGAACAGCAATGGCTGGCAAAGAACTGGCGATGGGTTCTGATCCTGTTCATTGTGCTGGCGGCAATCGCAGTGATCGTGGCGGCCGCGGCGGCCGGTGTGGCGGCTGCGGTCGTCGCGATTGTCGCAGTGGTCGCTGCGGGCGTCGCACTCTGGAAGAAGATACAAGACGCTTTACACCAGAAGCAGGAAGCTGCCGATCTGACCATGGCAGGCTTTACGCCGCAGGCTGCCTCGCAGGCAGCACCCAATGCGGCATTTGCCGTGGTTGCCCCGGGCGTTTCGCCGGGCGCCAGCAGTGCCACCGGTGCCGATTCAGTGCAGGCAACCGCCTTCCGCAGCGCGGCGGAAGATCTGTTCACCGCGTTTCAGGATTTTCCTGCGGAGCCGGCCCCGGCACCTGCCCTGGATTTCGCGGAACTGAAGACCACCCTGATGACACGGCTGGATCCGGTGACAACAGTCGCGCGGCGCATGCAATACTTCATCAACTATTCTTCGCGGCTTAGCTGGCAGGCACCCGACCTGCTCGAGCCGATCATGGCGGCTCCTGACTTTCCTCAGCCGATGTATGCGCCGCTACGCGATCTTTCCGCGGAGTATGTCCTGCCCGGCGTCGAACTGATCAAGCCTGACACGGTCGGTTTGCTGCTGGCCAACCATGGCTTCATCGAAGGTTACATGGTTGGGCTGAATTACGAGATGGCGCGGCAGTTGCTATGGAACGACTACCCTACCGATCAGCGCGGCAGCTATTTCCGGCAGTTCTGGGATGTGAGCGCCTATGTCCCGCAGGCGGGTGATCCTACCGATCCGGTAAAGCTCACCGAACTGCTCAAGGATATTCCATTGATTCATACCTGGCCCAAACCGGTCCCGCTCGGAGATCATCCAAACAGGACCGATGTTCCGCTGAATAACGTGGTGCTGCTCGTGCGTGGCGAGTTATTCAAGCGCTATCCCAACGCGGTCGTATACGCGGGCAAGGCGACGATGGGGCCGAAGGGAACGCGCATTCTGGACGAGACGGACGAGCGCTACCCGATCTTCCGCGGCGTGCTGCCGACAGACATCACCTTCCTGGGATTCAACCTGGATCTCGACGATGCGCGTGGAGGCACCGCTTCCTCTCCTGAAGGATTTTTCTTCATCTTTCAGCAGCAGCCCTCGGAGCCACGCTTCGGCCTTGAACCGAAGGAAGATCCGTTGGCGACACCGGTTACGCACTGGGCGGATTTGGCATGGACCAACTTTGGCGCCGCAAAAGGTGGCGGAGGCGGTGTGTACACGCTGCCCGATCCCGGCCGTACGACGCGTGGGCTCACGATTGCGAAGAGCCCGTGGCGACTGGCTTCCCAGGTCTTCTCTCTGGTGCTTGCCGGCAACGCCATTCCCGATTTCCTGACTGCGAACCTATCGACGGTGCGTGTCGCGATTCCTGCCGACGGCGGAAATCCCGCCGACCCTGATTACAGCCCGGATGACGCCAAAAACAACTGGGGCGTTAACAGTGCGCAGTCTGCTCATATACTGCTGCGCGAGCCGTTCCGCATTCTCATTCACGCAGATCTCATGTTGCCCACATCATGAACGCAAACGCAAACCCGAATTTACCAGGAGCACCCGCGCAGGGTCCCGTAGTTGTCCCGCCGCGCCCATCGCAGCTCGATGCGGCAACGCCCATTCTGTTGCTTCCGGTCAACATCGAAACGCGCTTTATGACCGGGGCAAACCAGCAGAGTGAACTATGGGTGCGAATTTATCCCGACCAGATCGCGATCAACAATCACGAACCCGAGCTCACCGCGCAGGAGATTCTTGATGGCACGAGCTACTGGGATACGGTGTGGCGTGCCGGAAATCCGCCTGCGTCTGCCGATGCGGTTGAAGCTCCCTGGCGGGGACTGGCCTCACGTTACGGCGCTCCTCGAGCGGCGTGGATTGCGCTGCAGATGACTCCCACCAATGTGGCCGCGCAACCCGCTGCGCCCACTGCGGATGGAAGCGACCCCAGCCCCGCGCTCGCGTATCCCTCGCCTCCCACGCACGCCACTTCCTGGAGCTCGCCCGCTATCGCAAGCGCGCTACCCGATGCCTGGACCGTCGTTACCGTCTCCGGGACAACGACCGCGTCATTCACCGGGAGCGCCATCACACCCGATCTGGCGGTCGGGCTCACTCCGCCTGCCGGCGCATTTCCACCCGGCTCGCCAGTCGACGCTTCCATGCAGTGGCTGGTCGATTTCGATCTGGCAATGCAGGCGGGCATGGCGCTGAAAATTACACTCACTGCCGAGCAACGCGCCGGCGGTTTCGACCGTATCTTCGTCTACGGATTGCGCGCGAGCGACAACGACGGATCGCAAACATTCGCTTCGCTTCTGAACGCTCATCATTACTCCGACGGTTTCGCACTGCTAGCCCAGGGAGCACCCACCAACAACACATCCGACGTCGACTCCGCTTATTCACGCAAAGACCTCGATTTCAAACTTAGCTTTGCAGTGGAGCGCCAGGCACCGCTCAACGTTAATGATGATGCGGATGGCAATGCATTCGCGACGATCATCGGAATCGATTCTGCCACGATGGCGCACGTCGCTAAGTCGGATGGAAGCTGCGAACGAAATGGAAAGGACATGCTGGGCGCCCTGTGGCCAGCGACGCTCGGATATTTCCTCTCGCAGATGATGACGGAAGTCTTCACTCCAGCGCAGATCGAGACGGCCAGACAATACGCTGTGGCGAACGTTCTGCCGCGCGGCCCTGTCCCTGCTTTTCGCGTGGGGCGCGTGCCTTACGGTGTCGTTCCCGTTACATCGCTCCGCAACTATCCGCAGCAGGGAAATCGGGAAGCCGGCACCATCGAACCCGCGCTTGTCAATTTCCTGCTGCGCATGTGGCCAAGCTGGCTAGCCAGTTCGGCTTCCGCGCCGCACATGCAGAACACCGGCGATCCGGATGCGCAGTTAGTCCAGGTACTCGGCATGGATGCAAGCTCGATGACCTTCCGCGGACGTGAAGTGCTGGGGGACGGCTTCCTCTGGAACTATGCACTGTTTCAAAAGATCGAGTTGCCCGTGTTGAACGCGTGGTGGAGCGACCACCTGCAGCGTGGCCGTCAGTTGCTCGACACGTACGGTTACCAGGCGTGGGACCCACGGGTGATCCACCTTGGAATGGCGGAGAACGCCCCTCTTGTTCCTTTCCCAACCGTGCAAAGCGGACCCCTCTCCGAGACCGATCCCCTCAAGCCGGACGCCGCGCTCGGCGGTGGCGTTCAAGGAAACTACATCCAGTGGCTCCGCCAGGCCTCGGTCAGCGACTTGCAGTCGGAAAACTATCCCGGTCCAAAGCCAACGGCCCTGCTGTATAAGATCCTGCGCCAGTCGCTGCTGCTCGACTATGCGAAGCTGGCCACACTCGCTGAAGTAACTGCTTCGCGCCTGCAATTCTCGCAAGTCAAGGAGCAGGAAATCATCGGCGTCATTCCGGCCGCTGCAAGTCCCGCGCCCACGCCTGCGGGTCCTTTGCCAACTTACAGCGTCTGGGAGATATTGGCCCGGCCCTCCATCCCTGATCCGGCATTGAGCTGGGCGGATTACCTGGTGCAGGTCGACCCCGCGCCAGAGTCTCCATTCGCGCAACTGGCTGATCTCCGCACCAGTCTGGATCATCTTGCTTCTGTTCCGACAGCCGAACTGGATCGCCTCTTCACCGAAACCCTGGACGCGTGCAGCCATCGCCTGGACGTGTGGGCGACCGGGATCGCATCCTCGATTTTGAACCGACGTCGCAACGCACAGGTCGGCGGCGTTCATCTCGGCGCCTATGGATGGATAGAGGAAGTGCGGCCTGCAGCCCAGCGCGCATTTGTGCAGGGTACGGAACTGGAGGCAGTTCGGCTCATGGATCAACGCCGTGCCGCGACTCTCAAACAGCAGGCGATCACTTTGCCTACTCCGGTGCAGCCCTTTGACGATAACGGCGGCTTCATCCTCGCGCCGTCGCAGGCACAGGCAGCGGTCGCTGCGGTACTTCGCAACGGTTACATGACGCACAAGGGAACGACCGAGGAAGGTCAGCTCTCAATCGACCTCTCATCGCAACGTGTGCGCAATGCATTGCTGCTGCTGGAAGGCGTGCAACAGGGGCAGAGCTTGAATGCGCTGCTGGGATATCTATTTGAAGAGGGGTTGCATGCCGTGCAATTGGATAAATATGCGCAGCCCTTCCGCGATCTCTTTCCGGTGGTAGCCGGCAAGCTGACCCCATCCAGTGACCCCAGCGAATCGGTTGCCGCCTCCAACGTCGTCGATGGTCTGGCACTGCGGACAGCATGGGACGGCGGAACGTTCGCGTCCGGACAGAACTGGGGCATGAACCTCCCCGGGCCGGGCAATCCCGATCAAGCCAGCGTGATCGGCGTCTTGCAGGCGCTCGACGACTACGCCGATGCGCTTGCCGATCTCTCCATCTCCGAAGCGGTCTTCCAGATCATTCGCGGCAATTTCGGCCAGGCCGGAACCTTGATGGACGCGGTCTCGAAGGGCGCGCGTCCACCGAATCCCGAGATTGTGGATACTCCGCGCGGTGGACTCGACATGACTCATCGCGTCAATTTGCTCTTTGCGGGAACTCCAGCGGCACCGGCGGCCTGGAGCGCGATACCTGCCACTCCACGATCCAAGGCCGAGCCATGGCTCAATAGTTGGCTCGGTGGTCTGCTGCCAGATCCTGCAACCGTTCGCTGCAACGTAACCTATCAACAAGGTGGCGCTCAGGTCGCGACTATTACTCTTAGCCAGCTTCAGGTTCAGCCTCTCGACGTGCTTGCCATCTCCGACGTGGGCCAGACATCGCAGCGGGGGGAACTGGAAAATCGAATCCTTTTTGCCGCCGCCCTACCTGCCGATGCAACGGATATTCAGATCGTCTTCGACCCCGCGGGACTTCCTCCAGGGTCTGTCCTGTTTCCTGATGGGTTCTACCTCGCAAAGATTCTGCGCGCGCTGATTGGTTCGGCCCGCGCGCTTGCTCCGCAGGATTTGACCCTACCTGAGAAAAACGCCGACAGTCTGGGCGGTGTGGTGAATCTTGCTGATCTGAAAGCAAGAGCAACCGCCGCCATAAATTCGCTGACCAGCGACTTAGGGGCCCTTACCACGGCAGCCGCAGGGCTGCCCGGTATCGCCGCTGCAGTGCGAAGTTCGCTGTCGTCCTGCAGTTTCTACGGAGTGCCGGGTTCGACTCCTTTGACGGGCGCTGGCGCAGATGAACAACTCGCTGCCCAGGCTACATCCGTCGCGGGGATTCTTCAGCAGCGGCTCAACAATGCTTCCGCAGTGAACCTTGCCACTGCGCCGGCCGCCGACCTCACCGGAGTTCTCACGACTGTCTTCGGAGCGGACTTCGTTGTACTGCCATTGTTCATTCCGCCAGATTTCGCTTCTCTGAAATCCGCTTTCGGCCAGTCGACAAGCCTGGTAGCCAGCGACCCATTGGCGCCTCAGCGTTGGTTGACTCAACTGACGTATATTCGTCCCGCGATTTCACGTCTCGATGCCGCGCTCACGTTGTCGCAGTTGCTTGGTACGGCTGGAACCGCCATGCCATCTTTGCTGCTGGGACAATTGCCCTCGGTGGCCGGTGATAAATGGCTCGCACTTGGCATCGATCCCGTCAACCCACCGGCTAAGGGCCGGGTGGCGTTCGCATGTCTTACTCAGGGGGATCCGGTGAACGACAGCCAATACGCCGGGCTCCTGATTGACGAATGGCCCGAGAGAATTCCGTCAACGCAGGAGGACACAGCGGTCACCTTTCACTATGAAGAGCCCAAGGCCCGCGCTCCGCAGGCTCTGTTGCTGGGCGTCTGCCCCGATGATCGCAAGACCTGGGACAACGCGCTGCTGTTGGATATTCTGCAGGAGACTCTGGAACTGGCAAAGATCCGCACCGTCGATCTGGACAGCATTCAACAGGTTGGGCAGATTCTTCCCGCGCTCTATTTCGCCCTCAACCTTCAGGGCGCCACCGTCAGCACGAATTTTGCAACAGTGAAGGAGTACGGACATGTCACTCTCGACCTTCGCTAAGGCAAGCCTCAGGGTTCCGTCCATCACAACATGGACCAGGCTCGAACCTCTTCCTCGCGAAGGCTCGATGCAGCGGAGCCTACAGGCGCAGGTGCGCGATCCCTTATGGTTTCTAGCCCGGCAGTGGCAGATGGGCGAGTTCCTCGGCGACGATGCGGGCTCGCCGGTACAGGCGACACTCGGCGTGGAGCAGCGCACGGTCACCACCTATCGCCCTGGCCCGAATATCTCCGCAACCGCCGCTCTCGATCCGGCGCTCCCAGTCGAAGTACATGTGGAGCGGGAGACGGTCCTGTTGCGCATGCGCGGTTCCATCCAGATGGGAATCTATTTCGAGGCGCTTGTCGGGAAAGAGGGAATTGCCTCCGCCAATACCGTCATCGCGGCTTTCCGCACGGCCTTCCCCATCCCGGCCGCTCCCGCGGACCCCACTTATTCTGACAATGATGCTCTGCGCTTCCGCGCCATCGCCGCCGGCCGCGTGACAGATGGAGGGGCTCTCTACAGCTCACTCCAGGCGATATCCAATGGGCAGGTCCCGGCCATTCCTTTGCCCCCCGAAGCCGGCAGCCCCGGCATGGCCGAAGTCTTCAAGGACTTTGTCGCCTATCGCCAGTCGCTATTCAGCGAGCCGGAGGCCGATTCCGCGTGGCAACAGCAGACGCTCGATTATGATTTCGCTCTCGGCTCGCCGGTAGCTGGAAACAATCTCGTGCTCAATGCCCCGGACTTTCCAGGCGGACACCTCGACTGGTACTCGTTCGATCTGCAAACTGTGCAGGATGGGCAACTGCCCACCACGACTCCCGCACAGATCACCGCGCAGACCTTCAACTTTCTTCCCAATCATGTGACGTTTCGCGGAATGCCCGACCCACGCTGGTGGAACTTCGAAGATGCCGTCACAGACTTTGGGCAACTCGATGCGGAACACGTTGACCTCGCCAAGCTGCTCGTTATGGAGTTCGCGCTCGTGTACGGCAATGACTGGTTCAGCGTTCCAGTGCCTACGCCGTTAGGTTCTCTCGAGCGAGTGACAACGCTGGTCGTGACCGATACCTTCGGAATCAGAACGCTCATACGACCAGCGGAGCAGACGACTATGAATACCGGGGAAGCCCCCTGGTCAATGTTCAAGCTTACGGGTAGCAATCAACAGCGTTCGGATTTCATTGTTTTAGCATCCACGCTTGGGATCACCGACGATGCCGACGCTATCGAGGAAGTCTTGTTCCTTCGCGACGACCAGGCCGCGATGGCCTGGGCGGTCGAGCATCAACTTCAGGGTGATCTGGATCGCGCGCTCGATGCATATGACCTTTATTTGCAGCGCATCAAGGCGGATCCCCCGCCCGGCCCACCAACAGCATCGGCCGACGGACCGCAGGTCTACTACACACTCGAGAACTTTGCTCCGGACAACTGGATTCCGATGGTCCCTGTTCAAACCGCCGAAGGAGAGCTCTTTCTCAGGCGAGGCACGATGGAGATTCCCACTTCGTCCGGGTTTGAGCTACTAAAGGCCCATGCTCTCATTCTCGACCCTGCAAATCCATTCTTTGTAGCTGACCGCGTCATTTCGCGCTCTGGCCTGCAAGTCGATCGATACTTCCGGCGTACGAGGTCGTCGGATGGGAGTACCTTTGTGTGGATGGCTCGCAGTGCCGAACGAGGCAAAGGTCCGGGTTGGTCAGGGCTGCGTTTCGACTTGGTCAGGGATCTTGCCGCCGCGAAATAAGAGCTTTGGAGGGCCGCCCTATGAAACGGGAGTTCCACATCGAGATCAGCAACCGGGCGGCCTCGTCCCACCAGCGAACACTGGATGATGGCTTGCCGCGCAGTCTGTTTGCACGCTTAAAGAGCATTCTCAGCGGACTGGCGGTGAGCGCTCTGGCTATCGGCATGCTGATCGCCATGATTGCGGTGGGATCGGTTATCGCCGGCATCTTGATCGCAATCATCCTTCTCATCGTGGCGTGGCTGCTGATAAGGGCCAGTCTCAAGCGCGGGCGAGCCTGATATTCGTCCCCTACTGTTTATAAGTTGGCTCATCATTTGCAAGTGGACGAGAAGCCGACTTATCGAGGATTATTCCTTCCGCCGCTGAGATCAAGACTATTTGCCACGCTTAGGGGTCGGAGCCATCTTTCAAGGAGTTGACAAGCTTGGGCGTCGAGCTTTTCTTATGGCCGTCCTCTTTCCCGAAAACTCCTTCCCAAGTGGATCAACAACACCTCGGAATGGGCGAGCTGCATCGACATAGGTGTCAGCAATGCTTTCAACTCGAGCGTCTTTCTTAACATCCTCCAGGAAAGCGTGTAGCCCGAGTCCCCCCAGAATCGCCATCCTCGTAAGGTCGTGAACAAGCCCTGCGTTTATGGCAAAATGTCTGTCATCTTGTGAGCGAGTGCCATGCATAACATCGCAGCGAAGATCGTAAGCTTTCTGAGCGTCGCGGTATGCACGTTCGAGCTGTCTTGCTTCGCACTCTCCAGTTAAGATGGCGACACGCTCAGAGAAGACATTCGTGCTGAAGCCGCTTGTTGTAGTGAGCCGCTCCAGAGCGGTAACCCATTTTGCGATTTGAACCCCGCTGGACTCCTCAAAAGATGCATCTCCAAACCACTTCAACGCATCGACAAGCCTGTTGGTTGCCTCCGATTGCCTTCCATTCAAACAGCTTGATAATAGATGGCCGGCAGAGCACCGAAAGTTCTAAGGAATGGTATCGAACCAATTGCCTCCGACTAGAGCGCCATCCAATTCACGGCGATACCAAGTCCATTCAATTTTTCCATTCGCCTCAGAAAGGACGCACGTCTCACGATTTCTAGCCGCGCTCGTATGCGGAAGCCTCATTGACTTGGCATGGCCAAGCCCGATGACAAGCTTCAAGAAGTTAATGCCAGCACCAACGATGGTTTCTGCCCTCGCACGTGAAACGTCCGATGCGCAACGTGGGATCGACACGGAGGCAACCCAGCCATGCTTTTTAGCGGCCTCAACAAAATGCTTCAGCGAGCCACCAACCTCCTTTTGCTTTCGCTCTACGCTTTGATTCAAGTCTGCAAGGAAAATCTCAAGCCGACGAAACTTGACAGGACCGAGATCGAATTGGTCGGGGCCAGGCCCCCCGCAATCGGATTCTTAGGTAACTCATGCGTGAGCACACACGGCAGGTGATGACAGATTTCTGCGTGCTCGATTTCCGATGATCGGACGTACGATTCTAGAAGTTCGACGAATTCATTGTCGTCAGTAATGCGATCAATCATCACCTGGACAATTCTGTAGAAAATGATCTTCGCTATGGCGTCCGAACTCAAGTCCGGGCCATTTGGAGCTTCTTCAACCAGCCGCTGTGCCATTCGGCCAATGGCGTAAATTCCCTCGCGGCGACATTGCACCATGCTGTGGTCCAAAGGGCGATAGATATGACAAAGCGCATCCTCTGGATGCTTGGCATAATGACCCTTGATTGCTGTGAGATCACCATCTAAGGTTATTCGCTGTTCAAGAGCCAGCATTTCCACAACGCCATCCATGAGGCATTCGAAATCAGCGACATATGCCCGCGTAGATTCCTCAGAAGCAGGTGGAGGCATAGACATACTTCTCGTCCTTATCGTCCCTGGCCGGTGGTCGAGGTACCCTCCCAAACCACATATGACGGTTCCGAAGGCCCCACGCTTTCGGGGACCTAGGATAGCCATACATTACTTCGCAGGGATTTGGCCGAGAAGTCGATAGACTCTGCGGGCATCTGCTTCATATGCCTGGATGGTCGCAACCGAAAGGCCGGTAGTCGTTTTGCCGGACTCGGCCCACTTCCAGGCTGCCAAGTACGGGGATACTGACTCTGGCTTGACCCCATCGAGCAGAAGCGCCTCTGTCAAGCGATCAGACGTGAATTTCATTGTCTTGGACATGAGCAGATCTTACGCCCAGAGCCAGATGAAGGAGCTTCCAATTTGGTGAGCGCTATGTAATCCGCATCTTGCCGAGCGTGTGTTTTTGCAGCATCGTGTTTGCATGAGAGCAAAACAGGATGGAGCGGGAGCGAAGAGGCGGGAGCTGGTGTTGGAGCAGACCAGGAGTGGCAAGAGGGTGTCAGCGTTCTGTGCCGAGCGTGACCTGCGCGCCTGGCAGTTCTATGAGTGGAAGAAGCGATTGCGGGATGCTGATGCGGTGAAGTTTGTGGAAGTGGCAGTGCCACCGGCCACAGAGATTGCGCAACAAAGTTCGCAACAAGGGAGCGCGGTCGAAGTCCGGCTGCGAAGTGGACACAGCGTTGTTGTGGAGCTCGGCTTCGATGCGAGCCATTTGCGTGCTTTGCTAGCAGTATTGGAGAGCGAGGCATGATTGGGCTTCTGAGCCTGCGAGCGTTGGATGGAGCACAGGCGACACGAATCTGGCTCGCGACCGAAGCAACAGAGATGCGATGTGGATTCGATCGGCTTGCGGAGCGCGTGAAGGCAGTCATCAGGCAAGATCCCCTCAGTGGTCATCTGTTTAAATGTCCCTTCGATTGCACCCATTCCCAGCCATGAAGTTCGCCGAATACGGATCACACACCCATTCCATCCAATGAGCGGCAAGCAGTTTGACTTGGTCGAGCATCGGTGCATTTTCGCCGAG
>Ga0255352_1001135_pt1 | contig 13871 bp, 18 predicted proteins | sample HBST0metaG_FD_189939 | JGI IMG/M metagenome (GOLD analysis project Ga0255352, IMG submission 189939) | Peat soil microbial communities from Stordalen Mire, Sweden - H.B.S.T0 | ecosystem: Environmental > Terrestrial > Soil > Wetlands > Peat | place: Sweden: Norrbotten County, Stordalen Mire...
TTGGGATGTGGACGCCAAACTCTTCACCCAACATCATGACGCTGTGGCGGGCTTCCGTCATCCCGGAACCCATACGGCGGCCCATGCCCTCCGCGCCACTGCCAATGTCATTGAAGCTGCCACGGGCAGCGCGTGCCGCATCAGCCATCCCCGATTGAAACGTGGCTGTCTTGGCTTGCAAATCGACCGATAGAACCCACACAGGTTGTGCCATATTACCTCTTTCCTCCGGTGCCATCCGCGCCCACAGAACGCGGGTCCGATAGTGATGTCAGATGTTCCATGAATGATGCGAATGCGGCAGCCTCCGCTCGTTCCGCAATCTCAGGATTGGCAAATAGCCGCTTGACAACCGCGTCTAGGCGCTCCGTAACCTGAGCCGCAAGAACGTCCACGGCTTGGGAATCGAGCGGGACTAGAAAAACGGATTGTGGCTTTCCCTCTACAATTCCAGCGGCCCCTATCATCCGAAGGCCACGTGACAAGTAGTCCTCCGGCAGCGGACCACCAGGGAAGGCCATTACGGTGAAGTCATCCGTTTCAAGGTTGCCAAGAAGCAGGTAACACGGGTAGGCACGCTCAAGCAATGCACTCAAGCTATCCACGGCTCACCTCCGCGCTTGCCGGGCTTGGCCGGGGGTCATTGAGTGCATATAGATGCTCCGCAAAACGCACGAAGTCATCTTTCGGCGCATTGCTGGTGCTCAGTGATAAAGACCCATGGTGTAGAAGGTAGTCCGCCAGCATATAGACGGGAATCTTAGGCTCAAGTCCGCGCGCTAGATTGCGCAAGGACGCTTGTGCCTTGGAAGGCGTGACTTTGACAATGAACATGTTTTCTCCATTTCTTGCGCAGCACAACCCGCCCTATAATGGAGAAGGCTGATGCGATACGCGGTCCGCGTGTTCGATTTGGCTACCCGGCCCTGAAGAGCTGCAACTCTTCGGGGCCATCGTGTTTATTGCGGCGCTGGCAGTGATGTCAGTCTGTTCCGCCACATGAGCATCTCTAGCGATGCCCGCCTGTCATCTGCAAATTCCGTGATCCACATAGGCACCGTGTTATCCGGCTTGCCCCGTGTTTTTGGGTTTGTTTGCCACCACAGAATCCCGAGAAATGCCACGTTGCCCATCCGCTCAAACTTCACGATGAACGTCCCGATGTTTCCGGGCGCGGGGAGTGGGCTGCTGCCAATGAATCCGTCCGCCGGGCGATAAATCAGCGCAAGGTGGATGTCATCGGGGTCCAAGTCATACTTCTGCATCAATCTCCGCCCCCGATCTGCTTCATCACACAAACGCTTGATGGCTTCAAACAGAGATGGGAGTGTCCGCGTCTTTGGCTTACGTCCGGCTTTGAGTTGACGCCGTACCTTTTCAGCGGCATTTAGTGATGCGTCCATTGCATCGCGTCCTACTTTATTTGCTGGTATGTTCCGTGTCATGCCGCCCCCTTGCCCGCATGTTTCGCTTCTGCCACAGCAAGCACCACGCCATCGCCTTCGTACTTCAGCCAATCGGGTGTCCCGGCGCTCACAGAGTGGCCCATGTTAGCCAGACGCTCATCAAAGTAAGCCGTCATTGCGTCTACCTCAGCTTTGGTGTGGACATAGCCTTTTTTTTCCGAATGAGTTTCACTACTGCATCCGTTGTGAAGCCGTTGTATTTGCCCCGACTGCGTGTATTGAGTTTGTGTGCCCCCGTGGGTTGACTCTCAGGGGCCGGATTAAACAACTTCGTAGTGTTGGCTTCCTGCGTCAACCATTCTTCTTGCCGTGTCATGCGCTGCCGTCCTATTCCGCGTTTAGTCTCTACACAATCCCGATTCGCCCCTACATCATTGATTACTTTGAATTTGACTATTCCGCGATTCTCATAAAAAACCCCTTACCCACAACTTTACCGAAACGCGGCGGCCCTGTCAACCTGCATAGAGAAACTAGCTTGTGAATGATGCGGCTGCCGGGCGCTCCGCTCTGGTGCCAAGTCACATGAATGCATGGACTTAGTAAGAAATGAGACGCTTGCGTGACGCCTAAACGGGATTCCTAAACGTGGCGTATACATAACATTCCATGCTAGTTATATACTTTTGCGCGTTTTCGTGGCATCCTTTCAGCATGGAACTAGAACAGGTTCAATGCCCGGACTGCAATGAGTCCTATACGCGGCTGCTGAGTCGCTGGAGATTCTGTCCGTTCTGCGGCAACCGGCCCGCTGCAAACGTCCCGCCGCCGTACAGCGTAAACGAGGTTACGGCTCTGACGGGCTGGTCCAGAACAACGGTGATCCGTATGTTCAAGAATGTGCCGGGGGTGATCGCTCTCAGTCGTCCAGAAGAAATGCACAAGAGGAAGTACAACAGTCTCCGGGTGCCGCGCCACGTATACCAGCAAGTAATAGACGGCTTGACCGTCAAGCCGGGGAGGCAATCGAATGTCAGTAGGCACAGAAAGCGTTTCTAACGGGCGGCAGGAAGGGCGTATGTCAAGTGTTTTAGAAAAACCCGCATTGACCGTGGCGGAGGTTGCGGCCTTGACCGGCTTGTCCCGGCAGACCGTGACGGAGATGTTTGAGCATGAGCGGGGCGTCATCATCCTGGAGCGCCCTGAGAAAATGCACAAGCGGAGATACAGAAGTCTCCGCATACCACGCGCTGTGTATGAGCGCGTCATTGGGAGGCTTGCTGTCCGATGAACTATGAAGCGTTGACCGCCTAAGAAGGGACAAAATGAAAACACTCGCTTTGTTGCTACTCTGTGTCGTGGTAGCGGGGTGCAACTCACAGGCCAATCAAGCACGACTCGCAGAAGACCAACGCGCCTTTCAGCAAGTGGCACGGTCTGAGATAGACGGGCTGCAATGGAAAATTGACAAGGCAACAGCGGAACACATCTTCTATCGCTATTACTCAGATGCGCCGCCCGAGCCAACACCGGCGTATGACACATTTATCAAGTGCCATGAAGAGCCACCCACGCATGATGCCAATAAGAAAGTATGCGCGGCTCTTCAGGCCCGTGTAGCCAATCAAGAAGCCAAGGACAAAGCCAAGCAAGACGCGGACAAAGCTAAGTGGTAGGCTCCGCCTTCAGGTAGCTGTAGAGGCTCTGACGGCTGATGCAGAACTCACGGGCTAGCGATGCCTTATTTTCGCCAGCCGTGGCCCGTTTGCGCAGTTCCGCCGCTCTATCGCCCGAGAGTTTGAACTGGCCGCCTCTGTACTTGCCCTCAGCCTTGGCGATGGCGATACCTTCCCGTTGGCGCTCCAGAATCAAGGCGCGTTCAAATTCAGCCACGGCACCCAACATGGACAGCAACAGGTTTGCCATCGGGGAGTCTTCCCCGGTGAATGTCAAATGCTCTTTCATGAACTCGACGGCAACGCCCCGCGCCGTTAGGTCACTGACCAGCTTGCGGAGGTCCGTCAGATTGCGGGCCAAGCGGTCCATGCTGTGAACCACCAGCGTGTCTCCCTCACGGCAGAACTCCAGGGCCGCTTGTAGCTGTGGCCGCGCCAGATTCTTGCCGGATACCTTGTCCTCAAACACCTTGCCAACGGCTACGCCCTCAAGCTGCCGAGCGGCATTCTGGTCCACTGAGCTAACGCGCCGGTATCCAATTCTCTGGCCTGTCATCGTCTGTGCCTCCCATGTGTCAATTGGAAGTCTAAGACGTTGGCTGGAATATGTCAAGTGAATTGAAAAAACATTTAGATTGGATGCTTTTGATGCGGCTGCTTTACGTCAATTCAGGGTATAGTCCGACTGGACATACAGATTGCTGGAGGTGGTCAAGGCTTTTCCACTGCACGGATGGCTCCGTGCGCTTTCGGGAGCGCCCTATCAATCTGCGGTATCATTCTCAGGAAAGCCTATGACAGACAGAAAAGTAAGGAACTACGCGAACGGCAGGTGCTGCGTCTTTCAGCCCTTCGACAACGGGGGAGACTTCGACAAGCGGTTTGATGACGTGCTTGCGCCAGCTGTCGAGGCCACTGACATGGAGCCATACAGGGTAGATCGTGACCTGGGTGCCATCATTCCGGTAGACACACTTCACAAGGAAATCAAAGCTGCAACGGTCTGTGTCGCAGATATAACTACCCGAAATCCCAACGTAATGTATGAACTTGGATACGCCCTCGCAGCCGGGAAAGACGTGGTGATAGTCTCCGGGCCAAACCCTGAGAAGTTCCCGTTTGATATTCAACATCGCGGGATACTTTCCTATTCGGTAGGGTCTATAAGCGATTTCAAAGAACTGGGTGAGAAACTAACCGCGAAACTGAAAGCCGTCCTTGAACTGCGCGAAAAAGCGACGGAGATTGCCGATGTTTCACCCGTCAAGGAAAGCGCGGGGCTCCAGCCGCACGAACTGACTGCTCTTGCGCTGCTCTTGGCAAACAGCAACGCACCAGATGATACGGTCACTGCGAATTGGCTCAAACAAGAAATGAACAAGGCCGGATACTCAGACGTTGGGACCCGAGTTGCCCTGGCTCGGTTGGCCAAATTAGGGTACGTGACCTCTAGATGGGACAATGACGGCACAGAAGGTTGGGTTGTTTACGGCATCACAGAGGACGGCGAAACTTGGCTTGTGGAGAATCAGGCGAAGTTGGAGCTTCGTCTTCGCCCGCGTCAGACGGAGGCTAGCCTTGAAATCAAGGATGAGGACATCCCATTCTGACCTTTGCCGGTTGGGGCAGAGGTCTGGCATGTACACGACCCGGCTCCGGGGATGAAATCCCATCCTCCGGGTGCAAGTTTGACCGATTTCGGACGAGATTCTGACGGTACGGACGACGGTACCGAAATGTGTTTTTGGGTGATTTTAGATGCTTTTCGGTGCCACCGATGCTCCTAGAATCAACAGGTTACGACCATGGGTCTAACTGTCACGGCAGAGGTCGCGGGTTCGAGCCCCGTCGTCCCCGCCATACATTCCAAAGCACTTAGGAGTGAATGGCAATCAAAGTGACAGTCAAATCTGGGTTCGATAAGGGTGCAATAAGCCCAGAACATGCCTGGAGCCATTGCGTATGCCGGAAACGTCGCAGTGTTTACGCCCACTGCGCCTCTGGCCTACAGCACTTCCTACACCGCCACGATCACCACCGGGGCCGAGGACTTGGCAGGCACTGGGCTGGCGGCCAACTACGTATGGACTTTCACTACGATTAACCCGGCGCTTGCGGTGATATCCACGGCCCCTGTGGGCACAGCCACGGGCGTGCCCGTCACCCAGGCATTGAGGGTAGCCTTCAACGAGCCGATGAACTGCCCGGCATTTCCAGCTGCCGCGTTTACAATCACAGGCCCCGGCGCATCTCCCGTCCCCGGAACCATCGGCTGCACGAGCGCCGTGGCCACGTTCACGCCGGCAGACGACCTTGCATCCAACACCCTGTTTACGGCCACCATCACTACCGCTGCCCAGGATCTGGCAGGCGCTTCGCTGACCAGCAATTACGTGTGGACCTTCTTAACGGCCCCTGCTCCCACTCTGCCAACGGTCATCTCCACCGTGCCCGTCAACAGCGCCATGGCCGTGCCCACCAACCAGTCCCTCACTGCCACCTTCAGTGAGGCCATGAATCCGGCCACGATCAACTCGGCGACCTTCCGGCTGACGGCGACGGCCGGAGCCAGCGTGACAGGCGTGGCGACTTATGTCGCAGCCGGCTCGGTGGCCACCCTTACACCAGTTGCCAGCCTTGCACCCAACACCGAATACACAGCCACCATCACCACAGGGACAACGGATCTGAACGGCAACGCACCGGCCCAGAACTATGTCTGGACCTTCACCACAGCAGCCCTCCCCGTTCTTGTACCGCCGACGGTGATCTCAACCATCCCAGCCGACCTGGCCACGAATGTGCCTTTCAACCAGATCGTCAGCGCCACCTTCAGCACGGCGATGAATCCTGCCACGATCAATGCAACAACCTTTACGCTGACAGGACCAGGCGCCACTCCCGTTACCGGCCTGGTTGCTTACTCGGCGATCAGCAATTCGCTGACCTTTACGCCGACAGCAAATCTCGCGCGCAGCACCACGTTTACAGCCACCATTACCACCGGGGTTCAGAATCTGGCGGGCACGGCACTGGCCAGCAACTATGTCTGGACCTTTACCACCGGCACCGCTCCAGCCGTCGTTTCGCCAGAGATTGTTTCGACGGTTCCAGTCAACGCGATCGCAGGTGTGCCTCTTAATCAGGCGGTCAGCGCGACCTTCACCGAAGCGATGAATCCACTGACCATTACTACGGCAACCTTCACACTGGCGGGGCCGGGCGGAGTTGCGGTAGCTGGAACGGTTTCCTACGATGCCATCAACTTCATCGCAACCTTCACGCCGACGGCCGCGCTGAACGCCAGCACTACCTATATCGCGACGATTACCTCCGGAGCAATGGATCTCACCGGCAATCCGCTGGGCAACTCCGGTGCTCCCGATCCATGGAGCTTTACTACCGCTACGGCAGTCATCCCGCCGCCAGTCGTCCTTGGGCCCACCATATCCCTCTTTGGCGGCTTTGGCGGGGCCGCTGGGATGACCAACACGGGAATATCTACGGTCATCAATGGGAATATCGGAACCACGGGCGCTTCTTCGCTGATTTCCGGATTCCACGATATCAGCGTTCTGGTCGGCGGCGTCTTTGAATGCACCTATACGGAAACGCCATCCAACATGGGAGAAGTAAATGGAACGATCGACACCGCTCCGCCACCTCCCACGGTCGATTGTCCCAATGAAGGAACCACCGCAACAGCCGCTATCGCAGCCGAAGCTGCGTTGGAAGCTCAAGCCGCTTACACCGCTCTTCAAAACCTCCCAGCAGGGATTACCCTGTCCACAAACGAACTGGGCAATCGAACTCTGGCTCCCGGCACTTACACATCAACAAGCATCTATCAAATAACAACGGGACCTCTTACTCTCGACGCCCAGGGCGATCCCAATGCCTACTGGGTCTTCCAGATGGGATCATCTCTCACCGTCGGCACGCTCTCGGCACCTGAAAGTGTTCTCCTGATCAATGGCGGCAAGACCAGCAATGTTTTCTGGCAGGTCGGGAGCGCCGCAACGATCAATGGGATTTTGGGAGGCGGGACAATGGCGGGAACCATCATCTCTCAAGCGGGAATTTCGGTTTCAACTGCCGGAGTTGCCACAGTAACAACGATCAACGGCAGACTGCTGGCTTTGGGTGCTTCGGTCACACTCGTAAACACAGTCATCAATGCGCCTGCTCCGTGAGGTCTTGCCGAGACCGCCCTCAGAGCGGTCTCATTCGGTTTCCGCCGATGCTGTGTCTGGCGGGTTCTGTTCGAGTTAGGTTGACCCGCCGCTGCGGTCTTCCGGTAAAGGCGAACCGTATTACAGGAGAGGACCATGAGATTGATCGTGAGAACGACTGCCATAGCGGCATTTGCCATTTTCCTAATGACTGCGTTCCTTGTTAAGGTGCAGGAACCGGAAGCTACACAGCATGCAAACGGTTCTAAGGCCGGCATTCCCAATCTGAAACCACGAGAGAATCACGCCCTTTGTGCAAGCACTATTTGGTGGAATTGATTCCCGTGCTGTGACCGCCTCCTCCGGTTGCACGGGCGCTGGTTGCGTGGTACTTCCATGAGAAGATTCATTTGCTATGACGGCCGGCGGAGGATTGGATCTCAAGGTGAGCCATCATTTTGCAATTCGCATCATTCAAGCCGAGTATCTGATGACCGGGTTTGAACCACGCTCGAGCTTGACGGATGGCGTCGGCAGTGGCGCCGATTTGCTCGGCTTGTGTCTGAACCAGGTCTATGTCTTCGGAGTAGCGAAGCGGCTGCTTGAAGGGCAGTTTGGGGATGGCGGTGCCGCCGCGAAACGCGATCTTGCCCGCCAACGCTGGCGCGTTGAACAGGTCGCACAGCGCGCGACTGATAATTAAATCCTGCTCGACCTGCTGCGAGGTCGGCCATGGAGCTGTGGCGCTCCACTCCTGAATGTACGATGTGGGAATCAAAAGTCAGCCTCAACGAGCTCATTGATGACGAGCTTCCACTTTTACTCCGCCCTTGACACGCGTCTTCCTTTCACACCTCGAGTCGGTTGCTTCAATCATTGAGCAGGCGGCAGCCGGAAGCCATGCATTGATGTAGTGATTTCGTGAGGTTGTGCTGGAGCCTCGCACTTCAGAGGCTACCTTGCTCTTCTGAACTGGCTGGGCTCCAGCTTTTTGAGCCGCACGTTGCGAACGTTCCTGCACTAAGTCCCTACGGCTTGCAACGCGCAAAGCCGTACCAACATTTCCTCAAATCTAAGGAGGCATCCTGTCTAACTAAAAATCAATTGTTCTCGTCCACGGCGGCTTCGTCGACGGCTCCGGCTGGGAGCCGGTCTATATCATCCTGAAGAAGGACGGCTTCGATGTCATCGTCGTTCAAAATCCCACCATTACGGTCACGGATGACGTGGCCGTGACAAGGCGCGCAATCGCAACAGCCAGGAGGGACGTCATTCTCGTTGGCCACTCTTATGGCGGCGCGGTAATCTCGGAGGGCGGGAACGAGCCCAAGGTTGTCGGCCTTGTCTACATCACAGCCTTTTCTCTGGATAAAGGTGAGTCGGTCGCGTCCTTACTCACGAATCCTGCGCCCGACGCTCCTGTACCGCCAATTCTGCCACCGGACGACGGTCTCTTGTTATTCGACCGGGAGAAGTTTTCCGCTTCCTTCGCTGCTGATGTTAAGCCGAGCCTCGCTTCCTTCATGGCCGATTCGCAGGTTCCATGGGGCCTTGATGCGTTGCAGTGTGCTGTCAGCCAGCCGCCGTGGCGCTCCAAGCCAAGTTGGTACCTGGTCACGAAGGATGACAAGATGATCCCTCCGCCAGCCCGGCGCGCAATGGCAAAGAGGGCCGGTGCAGAGGTAACGGAAACTCCGGACAGCCGTTCGATCTTTCTCTCCGATCCTGAAGTTGTCGCGTCATTGATCAAGAAGGCGGTCGTAGGCGTTCCCGCTCTCGCACGCCAACTCACTCTTCGATCGAGTGCGTCCGTTCGTTCCAATATCAACAGATGAACGTGGCGCACCCCTTCGGAGAATCCAAGCTGATATGTGGAGACTCCGGCGGCTAATCGAGGCAGTGTCTGGATTCGTGACTTTCAGCACAAATTGAACAGTCGTTTGGCGATCGCGCGTCAGGTCCTGCGCAAAGTCGAAGTCTGGTTGCTGCGGAGAAGTTGGATCTAGTCCATATGGAGTGGCCGGCACCATGAATGTCGGCGCCATTTGCCGGATCATCGTTGCCAAAGGACTCGCACCTCTTCCAGTGGGACAGCGACACCTTCGAAGTGAGGGATCGCGCGCGCTGTGTAATCCGCCGCGGGCCGGGCTGCGGAAACTGTCGCGGTGTATACGTGGCCACCCGGCGCGCCCAACAATTCTTCACTGCGCTTCATCTCTTGCCGGCCGGGAGCGCCCCCCTTGATGCCATCGGCATAAAGTTCCACCCTCACCGCGTCGGGGTCGAGATCGTTGAGCCAAATTTGAACTTCGAATTCGTGCTTGTCGCCACGAGTTTCAACTTTCACCTCGCCAAAGTGCAAGGAGGCCCATTTTTCATCCAGGCTGTGCCGCCAATCGGCCATCTGCCCGCCGGTTGCGCCTTTGTCCGCGGTGCGCAAGCGGTAGGCCGAGGCAGCCGGCAGGTAGTATTGCTCCGTGTATTCGCGCACCGCGCGGTCGGCAGAGAATTGCGGCGTCAACCGCGCCATGCTCTCGCGGATACGCGCTACCCAGGCTGTGGGAATTCCGTTTTCACCTCGGGTATAGAATTCTGGGACAACTTGCCGCTCGAGCGTGTCATAGAACATCTCCGCTTCGATGTGGTCCAGTGCTGGATCGGCGCCATGTTCCAGGCCGTCGCCGAGCGACCAGCCCAGATCCGGGGCATACGCTTCGGCCCACCAGCCGTCCAATTCCGAATAATTGAGCCCGCCGTTCACAAGCACCTTCATGCCGCTGGTTCCACACGCCTCCCACGGCCGCCGCGGAGTGTTCAGCCAGACATCTATTCCGTGCACCAAGTGTTCGGACATGCGCATGTCGTAGTCGCTAAGAAAGATGACGTGGTTTCGAGCCTCGGTCCCTCGGATGAAGCGTATCCACTCCTGAATCAAGGCCTGCCCACCTTGATCCGCCGGATGGGCCTTGCCGGCAAGGATGAGTTGCACCGGCCGCTCGGGATTGGTTAGTAGGCGAAGCAGCCGCTCGGTGTCATACAACAACAAGTTTGGCCTCTTGTAGGTCGCGAACCGCCGCGCAAACCCCAGCGTCAATACCTTGGGATCGAAAATATGCTTTGCGCCGTCAACCTCTTCGGGTGATGCGCCGGAGACGGCCAGTTGCCTGGACAATCGTTCGCGAGCGTAGGAGACAAGAGACTTCCTGGCGGCTGTGCGGAGTTGCCAGAGGCCCTCGTCGGAGGCGCCGCGGATGTTCTGCTCCAGGGCTTCCGTCGCCCCCAGCCAGCGATGTTCTCCACATGCCTTGGTCCAGAGATCGTTGGCCGGATGTGAATCCCAAGTGGATACGTGGATCCCGTTGGTCACGTGGCCAATGGGCACTTCGACTACCGGCCAGTGGGGAAAAAGAGGCGCGAAGAGATCCCGACTGACCTGCCCATGCAATTGGCTCACTCCATTCACTGCCCCGCTGCCGCGAATGGCCAGATAGGCCATGTTGAAACTCTCCGACCAATCGTTCGGATTCCGGCGACCCAGGGCCAGCAAACTTTGAAGATTGATGCCGAGTTCGCGTTCGGCATAGCGGCCGAGATATTGCTCGATCAGAGGCGGCGAGAAGCGATCGAATCCGGCGGCCACAGCCGTGTGGGTGGTGAACAAGTTCCCCACGCGCGTGACGGTCAGAGCAACCTCAAAGGACTGCGCGGCGTCAAGCATGAAACTGCGGGCGCGTTCCAAAACTGCGAAGGCCGCATGCCCCTCATTCAGGTGACAAACCTCCGGATGGATGCCGAGTTCGGCAAGTAGCCTCCAACCGCCGATGCCGAGAACCATCTCTTGTTTGAGGCGCAGTTCCGGATCGCCCCCATACAGCTCGCTGGTAATGGCCCGATCCTCGGGGGAGTTGGCCGGGGTGTTGCTGTCCAGCAGGTAGAGCTTCACTCTGCCAACCTGAACCTGCCACGCCCGCACCCAAGTCGTGTAGCCGTGCAAGGGAATCTCCAACCGCAACCACTCGCCGTTTTCGCGGCGCACCGGCGTGATCGGCAACTGTCCAGGGTCGTTATAGGGGAAGAGAGCCTCTTGCGCGCCCGCCTTGTCGATCACCTGTCGAAAATAGCCTTGCTGGTAGAGTAGCCCAACCGCAGCCACCGGCACACCCAGGTCACTGGCGCTCTTGAGCTGATCTCCAGCCACGTTGCCGAGCCCGCCTGAGTAAATCGGCAGCGCTTCGCTCAACATGAATTCGAGGCTGAAATACGCGACGCAGCTCAAGGCAGCCTGAGCATAATGTTGCTGAAACCATCCCGGCGCCTCCGCTGCGTGCCGCTCGTCGCTCAACAGGTCATTGACGCTCTTGCGGAATGCGGGATCGGCCAGCAGATTCCCGAGTTTTTCCCGTGAAGTCGTTTGCAGAATCACCCAGGCGTTCTGCGTAAACTTCCACTGGATAGGATCGATCTGCCGCCACACCTGATCGGCGCGATGGTTCCACGACCAGCGCAGATTCAGGGCAAGCTCAGCCAGGGATTCAAAACCCTCAATTTCCGTGGGCAGACGGCCGTAGGCCGATTGGCTACCCCCCGCTGGATCGCTCATAGGTTTTCTCCTTGTGTCTGCTATCACCTGAAAGGAGGGAACCGTGGATCAGGCTCCCATGTGTTCCCAGATTAGCTGATCTCTCTTGATGTATTGCTGAGTTTCTTTCTCCTTGGGGTCATGAAGGATCTGGTTGGAGTCGCCGAACTCCGCCAGGTAGCCCGTCCGGCTGCCTTCCGAGGTATCGACATACAAGAAGCCCGTCTTGTCGGAGACGCGCTCCGCCTGCTGGAGATTGTGCGTGACAATGGCGATTGTGAAGCGGGCCTTCAATTGCTTCATGAGTTCTTCGATGCTGCGTGTAGCAACTGGGTCCAGCGCGGAACAAGGTTCGTCGAGCAACAGAACCTCGGGCTCGGTCGCAATGGCCCTCGCGATACAGAGCCTGGTGGACAGAATATATATACACGGCGCTAAGGAGTGGGACACGGAACGCGTCAGGCCTTCCTCAGACCGGCCTTTCCCTCGTCCCTCTAGTGATTCACCCAATGGGCCGAGCTCTGCGGAACCGCTCTAACTCGGCGCGTGACGGCAGCTTGAGTCTCACCTTGTTCGGATGCCGATGGCCTGCACGCGGTGCTTCTCCGGCGCATCAATGTCGCAGCGAACTCCACGTAAGTTTCTGGAGAAACTGAGGAATCACCTGATGCCTCCATCAGGAAGTCTCACCTCTCAGAGTCCGAGAGAGGTGCTTCTCTCCTTGGAAATTCAATCGAAATGATACCGCGCTGGAGCGCAACCGCTACCGCCTGAGTCCGGTCGTTCACGCACAGTTTTGCAAGCAGGCTGTTGACGTGAGACTTTACTGTGGTTTGGTAAATCCTTAGTTCCGCACTGATCTCCTGATTGCTTTTTCCGTGGACGATCTGCTCGAGAACATCCAGTTCTCGTGACGTCAACGCCCTTGTACCTATGCGCTCTGCCAGTTTCTGCGTAATGGCGGGTGGAAAATACGTGTTTCCGGCATGAACTGTTCTGATGGTTTTGAACATCTCCTCGGCCGTAACGCCCTTCAGTAGATAGGCGCTTGCGCCCGCCTGCAGCGCGCGATAGATGTCTTCGTCTCCATCGAAGGTGGTCAGCACAATAAACCGGATTTGCGGCAACTCCGATCGAATCTGCTGAATCACTTCTACGCCGCCCATTCGCGGCATCCGAAGGTCGAGCAGGGTGATATTCGGCTCGTGATGGCGAATCTGCGCGATGGCTTCGATCCCGTCCGCTGCTTCGGCAACCACCTCGATGTCGCGCACTCCGTTCAAGAGTGACACAAGTCCCTCACGCACCACGTGGTGATCGTCGACCACCACCATGCGCACCGATTTCTTGGGCGTAACTTCTTCCTTGGCGCCACTGTGCTGTTCCTCCGCACCGCTCGCAAGAAAGCAGGCATCGGCACGGCGTGAGTGGTTAGCGGTGGGCATCAGCTGAATCTCATTTCCAATGGACACCTGCCAGCCGTGGTGATGGAATCAGGCTCACTCTTTTTTGTTTCGAGCACCAGCGAACTCGCCTGCTGGAACTGCCTGGTTTTCAGATCATCAGGAAGTTCGGCAAATCGGTCCTGCCAACTTTCACGCACCCTTAGCGCTCCAATCTGGGGAAGCGCCAGAGTATCTCAAACGAGCGCTTCGGTCTTCGATCAAATGGTGGAGATACAGAACGATCTGAGGTACAGCCTAAGCGAGCGCATCGTCATGGTTGGAAACACAGTCTCTCGCGTGCGCCGCATTTTCTTTGAATTCGCAATCATTAGCTACTGGATTCGTCCTGTTAATTGCCGCCTTTTCGCTTGCTGAATCACTTGACATCGTGTCGCTGCAGAGAGCGATGACCTCCGCAAGGTGGACGGAACAGTCAACCCTTCTACGGAAGACAGTGACCATCCAGCGGATTAGACTTTTCGAAAAAGGAGTAATCACGTGGAGGAGACTCGCAAGCAGGCGGGTCGGCGCGCCTTCTTGAAGGCAGGCGGATTCGTAGCGGCAAGCGGTGCACTTGGGTCGGCTTGGGCATT